>Ga0164290_1001383_pt1 | contig 37650 bp, 40 predicted proteins | sample Micstemetagenome_FD_108782 | JGI IMG/M metagenome (GOLD analysis project Ga0164290, IMG submission 108782) | Contaminated culture microbial community from soil near Moab, Utah, USA - Microcoleus steenstrupii SON62 (Illumina Assembly) | ecosystem: Environmental > Terrestrial > Soil > Soil crust...
CACTCCAACCTCTGCCATGGGTGCGCGGCTGCGCACCCACCCACGGCCTGAACGGCCGCTTGCCGGGATCCTCGGGACAAGCCCCAGGATGACGATAGCGTGGGGAAACAGCTGTGCTAGCCTCCCAACAAACGAGGGAGGACGACATGCATCTTGAAGGTGGCTGCTACTGCAGCAAGCTGCGCTACGTCATCGATGGCGAGCCGATGATGATGGCCCAGTGCCATTGCCGCGAATGCCAGTACATCACCGGCGGCTCGCCCAATGTCTTCATGGCCTTTCCGCTCGGTAGCGTGACCTTCACCAAGGGCGCGCCAAAGGCCTTCATGCGCGAGGACCTCGCCGGCGCCGCCACCCGCGAGTTCTGCGCCGACTGCGGCACCCACCTGATCACCAGGTCTCCCATGATGCCTGCCGTGATCGTCAAGGTCGGGACCCTGGACGACCCCTCCGTCTTCACCCCCGGCATGGCCTTCCAGGCCGCCGACAAACAGGCCTTTCACCGAATTCCGGAGGGTATCCCGGTGTTCGAGCGGTTCCCCGGCGGGTGATCGAAATCCTTACCTCTCCCTATGGGAGAGGGTCGTTTACTCCCGCTTCAGCAACCGGTCCGTGATCAACGTCCCCCACCAGGCTTCCTGGAAGTCGGCCTTGATGGCCTTGGGGTCGTAGGCGTCGCTCATCACCCAGTCGAGGAAGCTCAAGCCCTTTGGCTCGGCCTCCTCCAGATAGCGCGCGAACACATAGTCCAGCACCCCGGTCTTGCCCTGCTTCACATGCAGGGTCCGCAGGCCCAGCTCGTTCATCGCATCGCGGATCGAATCGCCCAGATGGAAGTGCCGGTACAGCACCGACATGATCCCCGCCCGGTCCGCCCCCGACTTGCAGTGCATGAAGGCCGGATACTGGATCGTTTCGAACAGCGCTTTCGCCCCCAGCACCTGGGCCCGCGTCGGCACGGCCCGCGAGGTGATGGTGAAGTCCACCGCGTCCAGACCCAGCCGCTCGCAGGCCTCCCGCTCCAGCACATAGAAGCTGGCGTCGAACCCGCCGCGCAGGTTGATGATCGTCTTGATCCCGTCGCGCTTCCAGTATTTCAGCTGGAACGGCCAGGGTTGCGCGGCCCGCACCATGTCGGGCCCGATCCAGTGAGCATTGGCGAACGACAGGCGCAGGAAGGCGTGGTCCTTCCAGAAGAAGTCCCAGTTGGCCCGAAACCGGCCCCACCGTGTACTCAGATCGTAGCCGGACAAGTGGCGCTCCATCGCAGAGCGTCCTAAGTAGTGGCCTCGCATCGCGATGCAAACCCTTCTGGAGGCCCCTTGGCCGACGCCGCGTCCAAGCCCACGAGCCGCCAGCTGATCGCGCGCATCGCCAGAACCTATCTGCGACCCCGCTGGAAGGGCGTCGCGATCGCCCTGGTCTGCGCTCTGGTCGTCGCCGTCACCGCCGCCATTTTCACCAAGGTCATCGCCAGCGGCATCCAGGATCTGCTGGTCGAGCATAGGCCGAACGCCATCTGGATGGTGCCCGTCATCGTGGTTGCCTGCGCGTTTGCCCGGGTCATCGCCCAGGGCGTGCAGTCAGCGATGGTCAACGGCATCGGCCACGGCATCGTCGGTGACATCCAGGTCGAGCTGTTCGCCCGCATGGTCCGCGCCGATCTGGCCCGCCTGCGCGCCACCCATTCGGGCGCCTTCGTCTCCCAGGTGCTCTACGACGCCGGCCTGATGCGCGAGGCCTCGACCACCGGCGTCATCAACTACGCGCAGGGCGCCATGCTGGTGCTCGGCCAACTGGTCGTCATGTTCATCGCCGATTGGCAGCTGACCCTGTCGATCCTGCTTATCGCCCCGTTCGCCAGTCGCCTGATGCGCCGGTTCAGCCGCCGCTCGCGCAAGGCCGCCAAAGGGGCCATGGCCGCCACCGGCACCCTTTCCAGCCTGCTGATGGAAGGGCTCGACGGGGTCCGCGTCGTCAAGATGGAAAACAGCGAGGCCCGTGAGGAAGCCCGGGTCGCCGCCGCCGTCGCCGAGCGTCAGCGCCACATCATCAAGGGCGCCAACGCCCGGGCGCAGTCGGCCCCCACCACCGAGCTGATCGGCTACCTGATCCTCGCCGTCGTCCTGGTCTACGCCGGCTGGCGCGGCAGCCGGGGCGAGATGAACGCCGAGAGCTTCACCGCCTTCGCCTTCGGCCTGGTCACCGCCGCCAACGCCCTGCGCCAGATCGCCAACACCCAGACCGTCTTCGCCGAGGGCCTGACCGCAGCCCGCCGCCTGTTCGGCGCCCTCGACGTGAAGCCGGAGGTGGCCGAGAACCCCGCCGCCCTGCCGCTCAACGCCGATCAGGGGGCCATCCGCTTCGACGACGTCAGCTTCAATTACGGGACCGGCGCCCCGGCCCTTGACGGCGTCACCCTCGAGGCCAGGCGCGGCGAGACCATCGCCCTGGTCGGCCCCTCCGGCGGCGGCAAGAGCACCATCCTCTCCCTGCTGCCCCGCTTCTACGACGTCACGTCCGGCGCCGTGACCATCGACGGCCAGGACGTGCGCGGCGTCACCACCGCCTCCCTGCGCAGCCAGATCGCCCTGGTCACCCAGGAACCCTTCCTGTTCGACGACACCATCCGCAACAACATCGCCTATGCCCGTCCGGACGCGACCCAGGAGGAGGTGGAAGAGGCCGCCAGGCTCGCCGCCGCCCACGACTTTATCCTCGCCCAGTCGGCCGGCTACGACACCCTGGTCGGCGAGAGCGCCGCCCGCCTGTCCGGCGGCCAGCGACAGCGGATCGCCATCGCCAGGGCCTTCCTGAAGGATGCCCCCATCCTGCTCCTCGACGAGGCGACCAGCGCGCTGGCCACCGAGAGCGAGGCCCAGGTCCAGGCCGCTCTTGAGCGTCTCATGGCCGGCCGCACGACCATCCTCATCGCCCACCGCCTGTCGACGGTGAAGAACGCCGACCGCATCTACGTTATCGACAAGGGCCGCGTCGTCGAGACCGGAACCCACGCCGCCCTGGTCCGCAAGCAGGGCCTCTACGCCCGCCTGGCCCAGGCCCAGAACCTCGACTCGACCGCCCCGCCCGAGCTTGCCAAATGAAGAAGTGGTTCCGCTCCGAGGGCGTCCAGGGCTTCCTGGCCCTGGTCTTCGCCGGCTGGCTGCGCCTGTGCTTCGCCACCATGCGCTGGACCCGCGAGGGCCAGGACAGCGCCGACGCTGTCTGGGCCGCCTGGCGCGACAAGCGCGAAGGCTACGCCGGCAAGGGCGCCATCCTTTGCCTGTGGCACGGCCGCATCCCCCTCTCGCCGGCCAGCTGGCCGCAAGCCCCCGGTCACCGCCACGACATGCGGGCCCTGATCAGCCGCAGCAGCGACGGCCAGTTCATCGCCTCGGCCATGCAGGCCATCGGCTTCCCCGCCATCCGCGGCTCCAGCAAGAAGAAGTCCGATCCGGCCAAGAACAAGAACGGCGAACAGGCCTTCCGCGAGATGATCCGCTGGGTGAACGCCGAAGGCGGCATCGCCATCACTCCCGACGGCCCGCGCGGCCCGCACGAAGTCATGCAGGCCGGAACCCCCGCCCTGGCCCGCGTCACCGGCGCCCCGGTCCTGCTGGTCGGCCTGGCCTGCAAACCGGCCATCCGCCTCGGCAGCTGGGACGGCGCCATGATCCCGGTGCCGTTCGGCAAGGCGGCGATGGTCTGGGATGCCCCCCTGTTCGCCGCTCGGGGCGATGATCCCGAAGCGCTGGCGCGGGAGTGGGGACCGAGACTGTCGGCGGTGACCCGCCGGGCGGAAGCGTTGCTCCACACCTAGCCCTTCTCCCCCAAGGGGAGAAGGAACCCGAGGCCAACCCCTCTCCATCCGGAACCTCCACCCCCACCGCCCGTTAGCCCCCCAACGGATCGCGCGTTCGCGCTCCGAGGAGCTTCCCCCGTGAAAAAATCCATCTGGGTCGCCGGCATCGCCGTCGCGACCCTGCTGCCGTCTATGGCCTTCGCCCAGGACCGCTGCGAGCAACAGCGTGACAACCGCAACACCACCGGCGCCGTCATCGGCGGCGTCCTCGGCGCCATCGCCGGCGGCAGTGTCGCCTCGGACAAGAACCGCACCGAAGGCGCTGTTCTCGGCGGCGTCGTGGGGGCCATCGCCGGCAACGCCATCGCCCGCTCCAGCGCCGACTGCGACCGCGCCTACGGCTACTACGACACCAACGGCCAGTGGCACGCCAACGATCGCCGGGTCGGCAAGGCCAGCGGCTACTTCGACCGCGAGGGCCGCTTCGTGAACGGCCAGCCCAACGGCTATTACGACAACGGCCGCTGGGTCGAGGCGCGCGGCGCCGGAGGCTACAACGACCGCGACGGTCGCTGGGTGCCCAACGCTTCCAATGGCTACTACGACAGCCGCGGCCAGTGGGTCGCCGGCGCCTCGGCCGGCTACTACGACAACGGCCGCTGGGTCTCCGGCCCGGCCCAGGGCTACTACGACCGCAACGGTCGCTGGATACGTGGCGAGGCTCCCGGCCGTCGCGACAACAACGGCGTCTGGGTCGCCGACGCCCAACCCGGCTACTACGACAACGGCCGCTGGGTGGTTGGCGAGACGCGCGGCTATTACGATGGCCAAGGGCGCTGGATGCGCACGGGCGGCGGGACGCAGGTCTACGTCCAGACCGACAATCGCGGCGGCCAGGCCTGGAGAGGCAGCGACACCCGCCAACGGGCCAGCATGCTGGGCGACTTCATCCGCACCGCTCGCAGCGACGGTCAGTTGACGCGTCGCGAGTCGCAGAACGCCCTGACCACCCTGAAGTCCATCACCCGCTCGGACACCCAGATGCGCCGCAACAACGGCGGCCGTCTCGGCCCGCGCGGCATGGCCGCCATCAACAGCCGCCTGGACAGCCTCGCTCGCACCGTCCGCATGGACGTTCGCGATGACCGCTACCCGACCACCTCTCGCCGCCCGTAACCGGCGACCGACCGCAAAAGCGTAAGGCGCGCCCCGGAGACCGCAGGGTTTCCGGGGCGTTTGCTTGCCTGGAAGCGGGCGAGACGAAATCCCGCGCCATCCTGTAAGCTGCAGCCCACACGGGAGGGAAAGCTCAAGCTCATGCGGACCGCCGACCTGCGCACCCGCCTGCTGGCCGCCGCCCTGTCGGCCGTGGCCGGCTTCGTCGACGCCGTCGGCTTCCTGCTGACCGGCGGCTTCTTCGTCTCCTTCATGAGCGGCAACACCACCCGCATGGCGGTAGGCCTGGCCCAGTCGACCCATCCCGCCCTTGTCGCCGGGGCCCTGATTGGCCTGTTCGTCACAGGGGTGTTCGCGGGAACGGTCCTCGGTCGCCTCTCCGGCGCCGTCCGTCGCCCCGCCGTGCTGGCCGCCGTAACCCTGCTCCTCGCCACCGCCGCCCTCTGCCACGCCCTTGGCGCCAGCGCCCTCACCGTCGCCCTGCTGGCCCTGGCCATGGGGGCCGAGAACACCGTCCTGACCGAGGAGGGCGAGGCGCCGGTCGGCGTCACCTACATGACCGGCGCCCTGGTCAAGCTCGGCAAGCGCCTGGCCCTCATCCCCTTCGGCGGCGACCGCTGGGCCTGGGTCCCGATGCTGCTGCTGTGGATGGGCCTGCTGACCGGCGCCATCCTCGGGGCCCTGGCCTTCGCCCGCCTCGGCGGCGCGGCCCTGTGGATCGCCAGCGCCGCCATGGCCCTGCTGACGGCGACGGCTCTCTTGCGCAAGGGCGGGCCGGGTTAACGCCAATCGCCGGCCTGTTAACCCCTCGCCGAACAGCGCGGAAACAGAGCATGACCGAATCAGCGAAACAGCCGCTTTCGCGTTTTGTTCACCCCCAACATCTTGTAGGCTGACCTCGCCCGGGACCAAGAGACACAAGGGAAAACCCGGGATGTCAGGCAGACTCCGAACCCGTTGCGACCGGCGGCGCGCCATCCGACCTGCCGCTCGTCTATCCGGCCCATACCCCGGCTTCAAAACCGCGCGGCGTGTTCGCCTACATCATCTATGAGGGCAAGGTGCGGGCGCCGCGCGGAGCGGTGGCGTTGCAGGAGCGGGTCGCTTAGCGCCAGTCCTTGCCCGCCGCCCAGGCGGCCCGGGTCTTCATCAGGGCGCCGACCGAGCGGCCATCCTGCAGCGCGCAGAGGGCGCGGCCGTCGGCCTGGACCTGACAGTCGACCATCTGGCTGAAGGCCACGGCCATCAGGGCGCCGCGCGGGTTCTCGTCAGTGCGGGAGGCCCGCTGGACACCGCCGGCGGACGGGGCGTCGGCCAGGGTCAGCCGCACCCAGGTGTCGGGCGTCGCGCCGAGGGCCACGCAGAGAGTGGCCCCGTCCTCGACCTGGAGCACTGGTCCGCGCAACCGGCCGTCGGCCGGGGCGGCGCCGGAGCAGACGGTATCGTCCTGGGGGCCGTTCGCCGCCTGCGCGGTTCCGGCGCCCATCAGGGAACCGGCCGCGGCCAAGGCGGTGAAGGCGATGACGGTCTTGGCCAGGCAGGACATGGAAACGACGCCGGATTGCTCTGATCTGGTAGCGCGCGGGCCCCGCAGTTGTTCCCCGCGCTTTCAGTCAGATACAGCGTCGACTCGGGACTGGATTAGGGATCCAGTGTCCAGGTGTATTTGCCGGGCTGGTCGGCGCGCAGCGGCTGGAAGCCAACGAGTTCCTCATAGGACTCGCAGGTCCGACCCTCGTTCACCTCATAGCGGGTGAAGGGGCCCGGATACTGGACGCACAGCGTGTGGTCGCCCCCCCAATTCAGGTCGCCGTCATTGAGGGTCTCGGCGTACATGTAGAAGTTGGCGTTGTTGGTGCTGCCGACGATGATGCAGCCGCCGTTGCTGACCGCGAACCAGCCGCGCGTCACCCAGCGGGTGTCGCCGGGCTCAATGAACGAGGCGGCGACCGTGGTGTCGCGACCGCTTTCGTTGCAGACCTCCAGGGTCAGCAGGCTGGTCGCCTGGGCGCGGGCCGGGGCCGGATGGGCCACAACCAGTCCGGCCAGCAGCGCGGCCGCAATCATCGATATCCTGATCATCATCTGAAAATGCCCCCGCAAATCTGCGTTCGCCCTAGCACGGCGGGGCGGGAGCCGCCAACCACCGCGCCTATCCGGCGAACACCCTTGCGATGTCTTCGTCGCTCATCAGGCGCCAGCGGCCGGGCTCCAGATCGTCCGGCAGGCTGAGTCCCCCGACCTGGTCGCGGTGCAACGCCTCGACGTGGTTACCGACGGCGGCGAACATCCGGCGCACCTGGTGGTAGCGGCCCTCATGGATGGTCAGGTGGGCGCTGGTCGGCGAATGGACCTCCAGCTCGGCGGGCAGCAGGGGCTTGTCCTCCCCCTCCAGCACCAGGGTCCCGGCCGCGAAGGTCGCGCCTTCGGAGCCGTCCATCGGCCGGGCCAGGGTGACCAGATAGCGTTTGGCGACATTTGCCCGCGGCGAGATGATCCGGTGCAGAAGGTCGCCGTCGTCGGTCAGCAGCAGCAGGCCACTGGTCTCCTTGTCGAGCCGACCGACCGTCGAGATCGCCGGCTCCCGCGCCTTCCAGCGCTGAGGCAACAGGTCATAGACCAGCGCCCCGACCTCCTTGTGCGAACAGGTCACGCCCAGCGGCTTGTGCAGCATCAACGCCAGTCCCGGCGGCGGATCGAGCGGGGCGCCCCGCACCGTCATCCGGGCCGGCAGATCGCGGGCCACCAGCACCTTGGTGTCGGCCTTCCTGATCGCCTGTCCGTCCAGCACCACCTGGCCGGCGGCGGCCAGGGCGGCGATCTCCCTGCGGCTGCCGTAACCCATGTTGGCCAGCAGGCGGTCCAGGCGGACGGAAATCACTTCCGGGCCTCGTAGACCTTGTAGCCGCCGGCCTCGCCCTTCAGGTCGACGGCCTTGAAGTGCTCGGCCAGCACGGCCTCGTAGGGAAGGTGGCGGTTGGCGACCAGCCAGCAGGTCCCGCCCTTCTTCAGCGCCCCGGCGGCGCGGCGGATGAACACCTGGCCCAGCGCCCGGTCCTCGGCCCCGGCGTCGTGGAACGGCGGGTTCATGACCACGAACTCCAGGTCGGTCAGCGCCGGCTCGGTCCCGCGCAGATCGGCCCAGTGGAAGGCGGCGCGCGGGTCGGTGACGTTGACCCGCGCGGCCTCGATGGCCCGCCGATCGATATCGACCAGCGCCAGCGAGGTGACGGCGGCGCTCTCCAGCACCTTGCCGGACAGCAGGCCGATGCCGCAGCCGAAGTCCGCGCCGGGACCCTTGAAGGCCGGCAGTTTGCTGAGCAGCAGGGCGGTGCCGGCGTCGATGCGGTCCCAGCTGAAGATTCCCGGCTGGGTGCGGCCCAGGCCCTCGATGTCGCGCGGCGCGCTCTCGGCGATGGCCGCCTCGACGGCGGTCAGGTCGACCGGCCGCCGGACGTGGCAGATGCGGTGATGGCGCTTGGCGCTCTCGGCGAACTCTGCTCCCAGGGCCTTGAGGTCGCCGGCCAGGCGCGAGCCGCCCTTGTCCTTGGGGGCCATGGCGATCAGGCGGCCGTCCGGTTTCAGCGCCATCAGCGCCGCCGCCAGGGCCCCGCGCCGCTCCACCGTGGCCGGCGGGGCCAGCATGACGATCTCGGGAAGGCTTGCGGGCGCCTGCGCCTCCAGCGCCACCGAACCGGGGACCAGGGGCGAGGTCTGCAGGGCGCCGGCCGGAACATCGGCGAGGGCGAGCGGGGGATGGCCGAAAACGGCGAAAGTCGACATGGCGGGGGCTGTAGCGCGGACCATCGGCGGGTTACAATGGCGCGTGTCCTTCCGCCTGCCCCAGAGCCTGACCGGCCCCGGCGTCCGCGAACGCCTTCACACCGCCCTCGAAGGCGAACTGGCCGGTGAAGGCGCCGGCGCCCTCGGGCGTCTGGGGGTGGCCGTCCAGCAGTCCCTGGCCGCTCTGAATAGCGCCCCCGACGATGCGGACGCCCTGAAGGCCGCCGCCGACGCCGTCTGGCGCTACTTCGTCCAGCGCGAGGTCATGGGCCTGCGCGACCACCGCCCCGCCATCCGCGACTACGCCATCCCGACGCGGGTCCTGAAGCGGCTGGGAGCGTCCTAGCACCTCCTCCTGACAGCCTGCAGTCAGCGTGCGAAGCTCGTCCCATGCGCCGCGCAGACCGCCTGTTCCAGATCATCCAGATCCTTCGCCGCGCTTCCGGGCCGGTGACCGCCAGCGCCATGGCCACCGAGCTGGAGACCTCCAGGCGAAGCGTCTATCGCGACATCGCCGCCCTGACGGCCCAGCGGGCCCCGATCCGCGGCGAGGCGGGCGTCGGCTATGTGCTCGACGCCGGCTTCGACATGCCGCCCCTGATGCTGACCGCCGACGAGGTCGAGGCCGCCGTGCTGGGCGCGCAATGGGTGGCCAGCCGGGGCGACCCGGCCCTGGCCCGGGCGGCGCAGGACCTGGTGGCCAAGATCGCCGCCACCGTGCCCGATCACCTGCGTCCCATGCTGCTCGATCCCGCCAGCCGCACGCCGCCCAATTTCGCCAACCTGGAGGACGGCCTGGACATGGCCCGCCTGCGCGCCGCCATCCACGCCGGCCACAAGGTCGAGCTGACCTATGCCGACGAGCAGGGCCGCGAGAGCCGCCGCATCGTCTGGCCGATCGCCATCGGCTACCGCGACACCACCCGCAACCTCATCGCCTGGTGCGAAATGCGGGCTGATTTCCGCAACTTCCGCACCGATCGCGTGGTCGCCGCCGACTTTCTCGAGGAGCGCTATCCCGAACGGCCGCCGATCCTGCGGGCCCGCTGGCGCCGGGCGATGGAAGAGTCAGACCGGCATTGGCGCGACCTCAAGCCGGAGAGTTGACAGAGTAAGTTTTTAATCTGTACTTACTCGTCGTTCTGACGGGAGCCTTTATGTCCGATCGCAAGGTCTGCCTCGTCGTCGGCGCCGGGATCGGCGTCGGCGGCTCTATCGCCAAGGCGTTCGCGAAGGAGGGGATGGCCGTGGTCATGACCCGCCGGCCGCGCAACCTCGACCAGCTGGAGGCTCTCGCGGCCGAGATTCGCGCCGACGGCGGCGAGGCTCACGCCATGGGCGTCGACGCCCGCGACGAAGCCGAGATGACCGCCCTCTTCGACCGCATCGAGACCGAGATCGGTCCACTGGAGGTGGTGGTCTTCAACATCGGGGCCAACGTCCACTTCAACATCCGCGACACCACCACCCGGGTCTATTCCAAGGTCTGGGAGATGGCCGCCCTGGCGGGATTCCTCACCGGGCGCGAAGCCGCCCGGGTCATGGTCCCGCGCGGCCGGGGAAGCATCCTGTTCACCGGCGCCACGGCCAGCTTGCGCGGCCGCGAGGGCTTTTCCGCCTTCGCCGGCGCCAAGCACGCCCTGCGCGCCCTGGCCCAGAGCATGGCCCGCGAGCTGGGCCCTCAGGGCATCCACATCGCCCACATCATCTGCGACGGCAGCATCGACGGCGCCTTCACCCGCGAGCGCATGCCCGACGCCGACGAGCGGCTGGCGCGCGGCGAAATCCTCGACCCCGACGAGATCGCCCGCAACTATGTCTGGCTGCACAACCAGGGCCGCTCGGCCTGGACCTTCGAGATCGACCTGCGCCCCTGGACGGAGACCTGGTAATGACCAAACAGCTCGACTTCATCTTCGATTTCGCCAGCCCCAACGCCTACATGGCCTCGATGGTCATTCCGGGCATCCTGGAGCGGACCGGCGCCACCCTGAACGTCATCCCCTGCCTGCTGGGCGGCCTGTTCAAGGCCACCGGCAACCAGGCGCCCTTCACCGCCTTCGGCGGCATCAAGGGCAAGATGGATTATGAGATGCTGGAGAGCCGGCGGTTCGTCGCCAGACATGGCCTGACGAAGTTCCGCATGAACCCGCACTTCCCGATCAACACGCTTCTGATCATGCGCACCTTCGTCGCCGCCGGCCTCGAAGGGGTCGGCGAGCGCTACAGGGAGGTGGTGCTGAAGGCCATGTGGGAAGACGGCCAGAACATGGGGGATCCCGAGGTGGTGGCGAAGGTTCTCAATGACGCCGGCCTCGACGCCGCCGCCCTGATGGCCCGCGCCCAGACCGACGAGGCCAAGGGCATCCTGATGAGCAACACCACGGCCGCCGCCGACCGCGGCGCCTTCGGCATCCCGACCTTCTTCGTCGAGGGCGAGATCTTCTTCGGCAAGGAACGGCTGGGCCAGGTCGAGGAAGAGTTGGCGGGTTAGTCCACGATCGCGTGCGGCAGGTATCGGCTGAGGTTCTTGGTCACCGGACCTGAGTCCTCCCGGATGCCCATCCCCGCCGCTTCCTCGCCGACAATCCAGGCCCCGATGATCGGGTAGTTGCCGTCGAACAGCGGCGGCTTCCAGAGCGCCTGGCGGATCCAGCCCTCGGCGCCGTAGCCCTGGTCGAAGACCGGTTCGGACAGGCCGTTCTCGACCAGTTCGATGTTCGCCCCCTCGCGGGAGAACAACGGCTTGCGCACATAGGTGTCGCCCAGAGCCGCCGCGCCCGGATCGTCCTCGAACCAGGTCTCCAGCAGGTTGGGATGGCCCGCGTGGCGCTCCCACAGCATCGGCAAGAGGCCCTTGTTCGACAGCAGGCTCTTCCAGGCCGGCTCCAGGAACTGCGTCTTCGAGGCGGCGACGTTCTGGGCGTACTCTTCGCGCAGCATCATCTCCCAGGGGTAGAGCTTGAACACTGCCTGGATGATGTCGTTCTGCTCGTCGACGAAGCGGCCGTCCGCATCCAGCCCGATGTCGTGAATCGACACGAACTTCGGCGTCAGCCCCGCCTGCACGGCCAGATCCTCGAGGAACTTCACCGTCTGGCGATCCTCGACATGGTCCGGATCGCTGGAGAAGTGCACATAGCCGCCATTCGGGAAGATGGCCGTGAAGCGGTCGCGCAGCTTCTCGAACAGGCTGTTGAACTGGTCGGCGCCGGCCGGCAGCGTGCCGTCCTTGATCCGCGCCTCCAGCCACAGCCACTGGAACACCGCCGTCTCGAAGATGCTGGTCGGGGTGTCGGCGTTGTATTCGTAGAGCTTGGGCGGGCCCTTGCCGTCGTAGGCGAAGTCGAACCGGCCATAGAGGCTGGGATCGCCGCGCGTCCAGGTCTCGGCCACATAGTCACGGTGCGCCTCGGGAATGGCGAGCCGCTCCATGATCCGCTCGCTCTTCACCGCCTCGCCGACGAAATCCAGGCACATGGCGTGCAGGGATTCCGACGCCGTCTCGATCTCCTCGGCCTGGGCCAGGGTGAAGCCGTACCAGGCGCTTTCGTCCCAGTACTCCTGGCCTTCCATGTGGTGGAAGGTGAAGCCGACACGTTCGGCTTCCTCCTTCCAGTTCCAGCGCGGCTGGACCTGATGACGGATCAAGCTATTGCTCGTCCTTCCTGGCCGGGACCTTGTCCGGAGACTCGATCTGCAGGCGCGGAGCCTCCAGCTTCAGGTCCTCGTCCTTGGGCGCCATGAGCCGGGCCAGCACGTCCTGGGCGCCGGCCTCGCCGGGCAGGATGCCGGCGCTGCGCAGCTTGGCGTCGAGGTCGGCGCCGGTGCGGCGGTCTTCCAGTTCGCCGGCGGCCCGGAACTTCTCCTCGTTGATCGCCTGGCGCTCCTTGATGCGTTTCAGGCTGTCGGCGGCCGAGCCGACCGTCGAGCTGGCGCTGCCGCTGCGGGCGACGATGGCCGACTGGGCGCGCTGCACGCTGTCGTTGACCTTCACCACCTCGATCTCGCGGCGCAGGGCTTCGATCTTGGTGTCGGTCTGGCCGATGATGACGCGCAGCTTGTCCTCGGCCTGGCGCAGTTGCAGGACCTGTTCGGCCTTCTGGGTGGCGTCGCGTTCCAGGTCGGCGATGCGCTGGGCCACTTCCAGGGCCAGGGCCTCGTCGCCCTTGGCCATGGCGGCGCGGGCCGAGGCCTCGTACTTCAGGGCCTGCTGGGCGAACTGCTTGCCTTCGGTTTCCAGCATCCGGCGGCGGGCGACCAGGCCGGCCATGTCGTCCCGGGCCTTGGCCTGGGCGGTGTCGGCGTCGCGGATTTCCTGGTCGAGGATGCGCAGGGCGTTGGCGTCGATCACCTTCTGCGCGCCCTCATGGGCGGTACCGCGGAAGAGGGCGGAGAATTTGTTCCAGATGGACATGGCGGTCTTCTCCTAGCGCTTGGCGGCTTTGAAGCTGTCGCGCAGGTCCGAGGCCGCGTCGATGGCGTTCTCGGCAAGGGTGCGCAGCTCGATGAGGATGGTCTGCAGGCTGGTCTTGGCGGCGATCTCGCCGAACAGCTCGTAATAGTCGCGGTCGTCGATGGTGGTGATGCCGAAGTTGGACAGCGGCACCAGCTTCTGGGCCTTCAGCAGGAAGATGTTGAACTCGGCCTGGTCCTCCTGTTCGGCTACCGGCCAGAGCACGACCGAAACGACGATCTGGTCGTGGCCGGCGCTGACGTAGAGCGGCAGATCGCCGTATTCGCACATGGTGACGAGCAGCACCGGATCGGCGCCCTCGATCACCTGGGCCTTCAGCTCGCCCTCGCGGACCAGGGTGCTGTAGTCCAGCTCCCGCTTGAGCGCGTGGATGGTCCACGCCGTGTCGATCACCTGATCCATGGGCCGGCTGCCTTTCGATGCGCCGCCTGGGGCGCTGCTGGAGTCTATCACGATGGCGCGCACGGCGTTCTGAATGTCCGCCTTGCATGCCGCCGGCGCACACACTTCCATCTTCACGAACCCCGCGCGTTTGCGGGCCTCGCGCCATTCGCGGGTCCGGGTCACGGCTTTGTCCGCTCGGGTGGGAGCACTGGGCATGCGTTCAAGGTATGCGTACCATGAACGCTTGACAAGGGGTCTTGAAGGGCGTCGTATGAGGCCATGGCGCAAGGAGGCGCCGCCACGTGGATATCGAACCGTCACGACGGTTTTGCGCATCTTCGCAAACATTGCGTTGTGAGGCGGCGGGCGCCAGAGTCCGTAACGTAGACGTGTGCGTGAGGGTCCGCTGATGTTCGGCAAGCTGTTCGGCCGCAAGGAAGAGACGGGCCCGGGCGACCACCTGGCGGTGGTGCGCAACATCACTCTCGGCCGGACGATCCGGCTGGATCCGCTGGCCTGGCGACGGCTGGGCACGGAAGCCAGCTTCAAGATGGACCGCGACACCCTCGAGATCACCGCCCAGGGCAAGATCAAGCTGGATGCCGGCGGCTACGTGCATCGCTTCTACACCGATGATCACCTGCTGTTTCAGGCGGTGAGCGACAGTCCCGACGGATCCGACGCCAACGACTTCACCCTGTTCGTCCCCTGGCGCAGCGCCTATCCGGCCCGCGGCCAGGAGAAGCGGTTCTGGCTCGACCGGCTGCAGGATCCAGTCTGGCTGGACGACGACCTGCCGCCCTTCCAGCGCTTCTGGTTCGGCGAGGACGAGGGCCGCCAGCCGCCGGTGACCTTCTGGGAAGACATCTGGGACGACCGGGCGGCGCCCGCCCCCTACGCCCGCATCTTCCAGACCTGCATGCTCTACGCCCGCGACCTCGGCGGCGAGGGGCGCGAGCTGCTGCTGGCCATCGCCATGGAGCCCGAGAAGGGCGGCGAACTGACCCACGAGATCATGGTCGGCGTGCCGCTGGCCATCGGAGAGTTTTCGGCCTGACCGGGCTGGATGAGATTCAACGGGAGGGAACCCGCATGTACTTCGACTTCTTCACCTTCGGCGTCGGCGCCCAGTATTTCCTGGTGGCGTTCGCCGTGGCCGGCGTCCTCGCCCTGGACTTCAAGGCCATCTACCAGTGGGTGACCCCCTACAAGGAAACCGACCTGATCCGGCAGGGTAACGTCGCCGCGGCGGTCGCGCTCGGCGGCGCCCTGATCGGCTATGTCCTGGCCCTGGCCTCGGCGCTGACCCACACGACCAGCCTGCCCGAGCTGCTGGCCTGGGGCGTGCTGGCCGGCGTCATCCAGATCGTCGCCTTCACCATCGTGCGGGTGATCTTCCTGAAGGACGTCAAGGCGCGGATCGAGGCCGGCGAGATCGCCACCGCCGTCTACCTGGCCAGCATCAACATCGCGGTCGGCCTGATCAACGCCGCCAGCATGACCTCGTGAGGGGCGCACCATCATGATGCGATCCAGATCCCTCACCCTCACCAGCCTGATGTGCGGCGCCTCGCTGACCATCGGCGCCTGTGACAGCACCCCGACCGTCTCCCAGGCCGAGGCCCAGCTCAACAAGGACCCGGTCGAGGCCTTCGCCTACGCCAGCCTCGACCAGTGCAAGGCCGAGAACAAGGTCAGCGACGAGGAGTGCGACAAGGGCTACGCCGCCGCCCTCAAGGACGACGCCAACGCCCCGAAGTACGCCGAACAGAAGACCTGCGAGGACGTCTACGGCGAAGGCCAGTGCGTGCCGCGCAGCCAGGCGGGCGGGGGAAGCTTCTTCACCCCCCTGCTGACCGGCTTCATCATCGTCCGCATGCTGGACGGCGGGGGTGGCTATCGCGGCACTGGCCTCTACCGGCGCGGCGGCGAATACTACACCGGCTGGGGCGGCCGGGTGAACCATGACTACGCCACGGGCCGCACCTCGGTCGGCCGCCAGGGCATCGACCCGCCCGCCGCAGTGCGCAACGCCCCGGCCAAGGTGCAGACCCGCAGCGCGGTGGTCTCACGCGGCGGCTTCGGCGGCGGCAGCCGGTCGTACGGCGGTGGCAGCCGGGGCGGCTGACGCCTGCAGACAGGGGCCTGTCCGGCGAACTGGACACCGGTTCGCCGCCCGGACAGGCCCTCCGGCGTAAATATGGTTGACCGACCCAAGGTCAGCCCCTCCCCTCTCCCGAAAAAGGGAGACACGCCATGACCTTCGCCGCCGACGACCTGATGTACCGCCCGGGCCTGATGAAGGGCCAACGTATCCTGATCACGGGGGGCGGCACCGGCCTCGGCAAGGTGATGGCCGAGGGCTGCATGATGCTGGGCGCCGACGTCTACATCTGCGGCCGGCGCGGCGGCATCCTCGAGGAAACCGCCAAGGAACTGATGGCCGCCCATCCGGATGGCGGCAAGGTCACCGGCATCGCCTGCGACATCCGCGTGCCGGAAGCCATCGAGGAGATGGTCGAGACCATCTGGGCTGATGGGCCGCTGACCGGCCTCGTGAACAACGCCGCCGGCAACTTCATCAGCCGCACCGAGGACCTCTCACCGCGCGGCTTCGACGCCATTTCCAACATCGTCTTCCGCGGCAGCTTCTTCGTCACCCAGGCCTGCGGCAAGCGCTGGATCAAGGAGGGCCTCTCCGCCTCGGTCATCTCCATCCTGACCACCTGGGTGTGGAACGGCGGACCGTTCACGGTGCCCAGCGCCATGTCCAAGGCCGGCCTCAACGTCATGACCCAGTCGCTGGCCGTCGAATGGGGCCCCAAGGGCATCCGCTTCAACGCCATCGCCCCAGGCCCCTTCCCGACCGAGGGCATGAGCGCCCGGCTGAACCCCGGCGAGAGCGCCTACGGCGACATGAAGGGCAACCCGCTCGGCCGGGTCGGCGAGATGCGCGAACTGGCCAACCTGGCCGTCTATCTGTTGCACCCGCTGTCGACCTATGTGAACGGCCAGACCATCGCCATCGATGGCGCCGCCTACAACGCCACGGGCGGCAACTTCGCGCGCATGACCGAATGGGGTGACGAACAATGGGCCCAGGCGACGGCGGCGATCCGGGCGACCAACGAGAAGGACCGGGCCAAGCGGACGGTCTAACCCCTCGGGAGCGGCTGACGGTCCGGCTGGTGCTGCTGTCGCCGGCCGACCGTCTTCTGCTGCTCAACTTCGATGACGGGCGCCATGCCGGCTGGTGCACGGTCGGCGGCGGTGTCGATGAAGGCGAGAGCCTGATCGAGGCGGCCCGGCGCGAACTGCTGGAAGAGACGGGGCATGCGGAGGCCGAGTTCGGGCCGGTGGTCTGGCGGCGCCAGCACGACATGCTGGTCGAGGACGAGCCGCGCCGGCTGGTCGAGAGCTACTTCATCGTCCGGGTGGCGCACGAGGGGTTGTCAGACCACGGATGGACAGACCTGGAACGTCGTGTCGTGAAAGGCATGCGCTGGTGGTCGATCGATGAGATCGCCATGAGCGACGAGCCGATCTTTCCAGGCGGCCTGGCGGAGCATCTGCGGGCGCTGCTGGCGGGGGCCATTCCCGAACAGCCCGTCCACATCGGCGAATAGAAGACCCTCTCCCTTTGGGAGAGGTAAATCTACCCCTTCACGCCCAGCGCCTCGAGCGCCTGCGCCCGGACGCCCTTGTAGTCCACCTTGCCGTTCGGGGCCCGCACCACCGGCGCCAGAACCAGCGCCCGGGGCGCCTTGTAGTCCGCCAGGCGACCCTTCAGGTGCGCGGTAAACTCCGCCAGGGTCGGCGCCGTCCCCTCGCGCACGTCGACCACCGCGCAGATCTTCTCCCCGAACCGCGCGTCCGGAATCCCCACGACCACGGCATCCTTCACATCCGGATGCAGCTTCAGCGCCTCCTCGACCTCTTCCGGAAACACCTTCTCGCCGCCGGTGTTGATCACCTGCGATCCGCGCCCGAGCAGTTTCATCGTCCCGTCCGGGTTCACCTCGGCGAAGTCACCGGGCAGCGACCAGCGCCGGCCCTCATACTCGCGGAAGGTCTTGGCCGACTTCTCGGGGTCCTTGTAATAGCCGGTCGGGATAAAGCCGCCGACCGCCACCAGACCGCGCTCGCCCGAGCCCGGCTCCACCCGCGTCCCGTCCTCCTTGAACACCGCGGCGTTGGGCCCGACCAGGAACTGCGCCGTCCCGGCCTCCGCCCCCTTCGTCGACTGTGAACCGCCAAGGCCCACCGCCTCCGACGAGCCCAGCGAATCGAAGATCACGCAGCCTTCGGGCAGATGCGCCAGCAGCCCCTGCTTGTTCTCATAGCCCCAGACCGTCCCCGACGAGCCCAGCCGCTGCACCTTCGACAGGTCCCACCGCCCCGGCTCCGCGTTCAGCGCATCGAGCATCGGCGCCGCAAACGCCATGCCGACGATGGAGACGCTGTTGGCCCCCGTCCGCTCGACCTCGTTCCACAGCTCGATCGGATCGAACCGCCTGGACGGCAGGCTGACGATGCAGCCGCCGCCGTTCAGGGCCCCGAAGCTGCCGAACTGCGCCGTGCCGTGCATCAACGGACAGGCCACCACCACGACGGATGGCGGCGGCAGGACAATGTCGCCCGCCTTGCCGGTGGTCACCCGCACAGCCGCCTCGGCCGGCGTCTCCAGCGGCGGGATACCGGCTGCGACATTGCCGCCCGCGCCCAGCACCTGGAACAGATCGTCCTGGCGCCACATCACCCCCTTGGGCATGCCCGTGGTGCCGCCGGTATAGAGCAGCAGCAGATCGTCGCCCGAGCGGCCCCAGGGCGCCACGAACCGGTCCGCCCCGGCCGCCACGATGCTCTCGTATTCGTCGGCCCAGTCCGGGATCGCCGCGCCCGGCTCGGCCACGGCCACCCAGGCTTTCACGCCCGGCAGCCGGTCCTTGATCACCGCCAGCTTGTCGGCAAAGCCGGCATGGAAGACCACGGCCTCGGTGTCGGCATTGTCGAACAGGTAGAACAGCTCTTCGGGCTCATACCGATAGTTGGTGTTGACCGGCGCCAGGCCCGCCTTGAAGGCCGCGTAGTAGGTCTCAAGATACTCCGGCGCATTGTAGAGGAAGGCCGCCACCTTGGCCTGATGGCCCAGCCCCTTGCCGACGAAATAGGCCGCCAGGGCGTTGGCCCGCCGGTCGAAGCCGCGCCAGCTGACCACCCGGTCGCCCTGGATTTGAGCCGGCTGCTCCGGAGTCGCCGCGGCGATCTCTTCCCACACGTCCGCGAAGGTCCAGCCGGCCATGTCGTCACTCCCTCAAACACTTGTTTTGCGAGAGTTAGGGGGCTTCCCCTAGGTCCTGTCAACGGATGCCGGAAGGACCATCAATGATGCTTCATGCCCATCGGCGCCGGCCCGCCTGCCCGCACGTCGAAGGGCACGGTCACCGACCCCGCCTTCTCGAACTTCAGGGTGACCGGCACCGTCTCGCCGACCTTCAGCGGCTTCTTCAGGCCGATCAGCATCAGGTGGAAGCTCTCCGGCTTCAGCGCCACGGTCTTGCCGGCCGGCAGGTCGATGCCACGCGGGCGGGGGTGCATCATCGCCTTGCCGCCCATCACCATGCTCTCGTGAATCTCGACCCGGCCCGCCACCGGGGTCGAGGCCGAGACCAGCCGGTCGGCCTTGCCGCCGTTCTGGAGCACGACATAGCCGACCCCGTTGCCGCCGGCCGGGGCGGGCCGCGACCAGGCGCCGGAGATGTCGATGGCGCCGGCCTTGGCGGCGAACGCGGCGCCGGCCAGCAGGGAGGCGGCGGCAGCGAGGATCAGGGTGCGTCGGATCATGGTCATCCTTCCGGTCAGCCAGTTCGGGCCAGGTTTCGCAATGCCTCTACGACCCGCTCGTGCGCCTCGCCATAGCCAATCGGCGCAACGAAGCGGCCTTTTCGATCAAACAGGTAGACCGCCGAGGAGTGGTCCACCGTGTAGTCGCCGCCGTCGAGCGGGACCTTCCGGTAGTAGACCCTGTAGGCCCTGGCCGCCGCCGCGACCGTTTCCGGCGTGCCGGTATAGCCGACGATCCGGCGATCGAAGTTGCCCAGATAGAGCCGCATCCGCTCGGGCGTGTCGCGCTCCGGATCGAGAGACACGAAGACGACGTTCAACCGGTCGGCGTCCTTGCCCAGCGCCTTCATCGCCGCGGTCAGTTCGGTCAGCGTCGTCGGACAGACTTCCGGACAGTAGGTGAAGCCGAAGAAGATTGCGGTCGGCTTGCCCAGCAGCGAGGCCTGGGTGACCGACCGGCCGTTCATGTCGGTCAGGGCGAAAGGCCCGCCCAGACTGGCCGGCTCGAGCTTGGGGCGGTTCAGGGTGGTGTAGGCGACGATGCCGCCGCAGGCGAGCAGACCGACCAGCACCGCCAGCCACAGGATCCTGCGGCTCATCAGTGGTGCTCCATCGCGCCGCCGGTGGCCGCGCCCACTTCGCGGATCGGGGCGGACAGGGTGATCGGCGCGGCCTTGGCGAACTTGAGGGTCAGCGGCACGCTGCCGCCCGCCGCCAGGGGCGCCTTGGGGCCGATGACCATCAGGTGCATGCCGCCGGGCTTGAGGGCGACGGCCTCGCCGGCCGGCAGTTCGATGCCGTCCTTCAAGGGGCGCATGCGCATGACGCCGCCGTCCATGTCCATGGTGTGGATCTCGCCATGGTCGGCGGCGGTGGTCTCAACCGCCACCAGACGATCATCGGCCGAGGCGGTCAGGGTGACATAGCAACCACCCGCCGGGGCGCCGACCGGCGCGGCGCGGCACCAGAGGTCGGCGACGGTGACCTTCGAGGGGCCGGCAGGGGCCGAACAGGCGGCGAGCGCGGCGATGGCGATGAGGGGCAGGGTCTGACGGATCATGCTTGAATCTCCCGATGTTTGCGAAGCGCCGAAAGGGCGGCGCGGCCCATGAGGTCGAGGACGAGGACGGCGAGCAGAGAGGCGCCGACCAGCGGATAGAGGATGGCCAGAGGCGCAACGACGGCGCCCAGGGCCCAGTAGACGCGGGCGTCCGTCGGGCGAGCCGGCGCCGCCAGGCGACCGGTCGGCCGGCGCTTCCACCACATGACAACGCCCGAAATGGCCAGCAGCCAGATGGCGATACAGCCGGCCAGCATGACCAGCTTGTTGACCAGGCCGAACTGCTGACCCTGGTGAACGGCGATGCCCCATTCGATGGCCTGGGCGGCCGGGCCGAAGCGGTCATAGCCGATGTCGGCCAGGATCTTGCCGTCGCCGGGGTCGAGATAGAGAGTGCGGGCCGCCTCGACCCGGTCCGGCATATAGGCGGCCGACCAGGCCTTGCCGGGCTCGCGCGGCGGCGACAGCACATAGGGCCGGCCAAGGCCGCTGGCCTCGACCCTGGCCACGGCGTCATCCAGCGTCAGGCCGACCGCCATGGTGTGGTGGCCGGCGTGCATGTCGCCCTCCTGCAGGGCCCAGGGCACGCCCTCGGCCGGCTTGTGATCCGGGCCGTGGCTCCAGGCCGCGGCGCTGGCGGGCGGCTTGGGGCGGCCCCAGCCGGCCTCGTTGGTCAGCGTGCGGACCTGATCGCCCCAGACCGCCGACCAGGGCATGCCGGTGACCGCCAGGAAAACGATGACCAGGCCCGCGAAGACCCCGGTGACGGCGTGCAGGTCGCGCCAGAAGACCCGCTGCCTCGGGGCGCCGCGCACGCTGACCACCCCGCCTTTGCGGCCGCGCGGCCACCAGAGAAAGAGGCCGGTGGCGGCCAGCACGATGGTCCAGCCGGCGGCGATCTCGACGGCGATGTTGGCGACCGGACCGGCGATCTCCAGGCTGTGCAGCCGCTTGACCAGATGCATGATCCCGCCGTCCTCGATGTCGCCCAGCACCCGGGCGTCATGCGGATCGACATAGACGGCGCGGCGCTCTTCGCCGGCGTCCGGCTGGATGATCACCCGGGCGGAGAGGCCGGGGCGGGCCGGCGGCGTCAACTGCATGACCCGGCCGGGAACCGCGGCCTTGGCGGCCTCGGCCCAGGCCTGCGGCGCGGTGGCGATCGGCCGCTCCGGGGTCGTCAGCAGCTTTCGATAGAGGACGCCGTCGAGTTCCGGCTGGAAGAGATAAAGGCCGCAGGTCAGGGCCATCAGCATCAGCACCGGCAGGATCAGCAGCCCGGCGTAGAAGTGCCAGCGCCAGAAGGCCCGGTAGATCAGGCCGGGCGGCGGTCCGCCGGCATCGGTGTCGAGGGTGGTCATGAGGGTCGCTCCACGGGGCGACGGCGAAAGCCGCCGCCCCGGTTCGAGAGATCAGAACGAGGCGGTGACGCCGACGAACAGGCTGCGGCCGTCACCCGGCCACAGCAGCGCCGAGCCCGCCGTCCAGGTCGTCGCCGCCTGGACGTTGGAGACATAGGCCTCGTCGCTCAGGTTGCGGGCGTCCGCGAACAGCGACAGCCGGTCGTTCACCTTCCAGCCGACCCCGAGATTGAGGATGGCGTAGGACGGCGCCTTGCGGGTGTTCCTGTAGTCCAGCCAGATATCCGAGGCGGACCACTCGACCGACGGCGCGATGAACCAGCCGGCGGTGTTCTCATACCGCAGCTCGGCCCGGTAGAAGTGCTGCGGGGCGATGGGCAGGCGGTTGTCGCCGTACTGCACGTCGCCGTCGAAGGTGAAGTCCGACCAGGTCCAGGTCTGGCGCAGCCTCCAGCCTGGCGCGAAGCGCCAGTCCAGCGCCGCCTCGATGCCCTGGTGAACCGTCTTGTCGGCGTTGAAGGTCGAGGCCGGGATGCCCGGCGCGACCGTGTACTGCAGCATCTCGCCGTCCAGCTGGGCGCGGTAGGCGGTGACGTCCCAGGTAAAGGCGCCGACCCGGCCACGGGCGCCGACCTCGCCGGTCCAGGCTTCCTGGGCCTCGACCGGCGCAAAGCCGGTGTTGGTCGGCGACATCGCGCCGAAGTTCGGCGGCTCGACCGATTTGGTGACGCTGGCGAACAGCTGGGCGCCGCCTTCGCTTTCCCAGAGCAGACCAAAGCGCGGCGCGAACCACTCGTAGTCCTTGCTGGCCTTCAGGTTGAAGGTCCCGCCGACGCCCGGCAGGGCGAAGCTCTCATAGTCGCGGCCGGCCGTTCCCCAGGTGGCCCCCGCGATGATCGCCAGGCTGTCGGTGACGAACAGCCGTCCCTCGGCGAAGACGTCGGTGGCGTCAGCGTTCTGCAGGGTGCGCGAGCGCGGCGCGCCCCGGGCCGTGCCGAGGTTCGCATAGAAGTTGGAGTCCAGGTCGCCCTTGCGCAGCCACAGCCCGGCATAGGCGTCGGCGCGCATCCCGCCGATCTGGCCGTCCCAGTTCAGGCGGGTGAACAGGCCGTAGTTGCGGCTCTGCTGGTCGATGACCTGGAAAATCGGGTGATCAAGGTCCTTCCACACCGCATAGACCGCGCCCTCGAGCAGCAGGTCATCATTGAACCGCCAGGTGGTCCTGAGCGAACCGCGCAGGCCGCGCGAATTGCGCTGGTAGTCGAGATTGTAGTTGCCGACAGCCGTCTGGCGCGGATTGGCCTCGAACAGCGCCTCTGTCAGCGCGCCGGGGATGTCCTGATTGATGTTCGAGCCGCCCACGATCAGCCGGACCTCGCGCGCCTCGCCGAAGCTGCGCCCGACGTTGAGCGAGGCGAACTGGATGTTCTGCTGGCTCTGCGAGCGCCAGCCCTGACCGGTCTGGTTGGTCAGGGCGGCGTAGCCGTCCCAGTCGCCGAACTGGCGGGCCACAGCGACGTTCTCGCGCAGCAGACCGAAGCTGCCGCCGTCGACGCGGACCTGATTCTCGAAGCCGGCGTCCTTGCCGGTCGGGGTGACCATATTGATGGCCCCGCCCAGCAGGGCGCCGCCGAAGCGCAGGGCGTTGCCGCCGCGATAGACCTCGACATAGCGGGTGGTCAGCGGGTCAGCGATCTGGCTGTCGCCGAAACCGTCGGCCTCGTTCAGCGGCACGCCGTCCTGGGCGATCAGCAGGCCGCGGTTGTGGTTGGCGTTGCCGATGCCGGAGCCCCGGATCGAGATGCGGATATCGCCGCCCCACTTCTTCTGGGCATAGACGCCGGGGGCGTCGCGCAGGATGTCGTCGAGCGCCAGGGCCTGCCGGTTGGCGTACGACTCCTGTGAGATCACCGACACCGCGCCGGGGGTTTTCGACAGCTTCTGGCGCGCATTACCGACCACCTTGGGGTCTTCCGGATCGGGCCGGGCGGTGACGATGACGCTGTCGACCAGAGTACCGGGCTCATCGGCGGCGAAGGCGGGGAGGGAGGACAGGGCGGCGGCCATGGCGGCGCCGGCGAGCAGCAGGGCGCGCGACGGCGCCGGTTGGAAAGACATAGTTCGACCTTGGAATTCGATGTGAAGGATCAGGCGCGCGGCGGCGCCCGCGTGGAGCTTCAGAGATCGAAAGCGGTCGGAGGGCCTTGCGAAGGGGGACGTGGCGGCGGACGGGCAGGCTCCGGCGCACGCCAGGCCTGGGCCCGCTCGTGGCGGACGATGGCGGCATAGCGGACAGGCCGGCTGTCGACCGACGGCGGGACCACGGCGGTCACCGCCGCGATGACGCAGTCATGGCACTTGAAGCCGGCGAAGGGCTTGGGCGCCCTGGTCGGCACGGTGACGATCTTCTCGCCCTCGACGGTGCAGAGCACCACTGTCCGGGTTCCGCCCGATGTCTGCGCCGCCACCACGGCAGGCATCATCACCTGCATGAGCAGGGCCAGCACCGCCAGCAGGACGGGCAGGAGGCCGCCCCTCCTGGGCGCAGGACGTAGAATTTGTCGGCGGAACGACATGGCGTTGCGCCATATTCCCCTTCGAGGGGTTCCGCAACAACCCTCGCGCGGGTCATACTGTTTCCACACGAACAAGGAGGTGGAATGGCGGCGGAAGTTTCTCCCGGCGAGTACAAGGATGTTGTGTTGTTCCTGGCCACGGCCGGGATCGTGGTGCCCCTGTTCCGGCGTTGGAACATCAGCCCGATCCTGGGCTTCCTCGGCGCGGGAATCGTGCTCGGCCCGTTCGGCCTGGGCGCCCTCTCGGGTCAGTTTCCATGGCTGTCGGCGGTCACCGTCGAGAACCCGCAGGATATCGCCCAACTCGCCGAATTCGGGGTCGTCTTCCTCCTCTTCATGATCGGCCTGGAGCTGTCCTGGGAGCGATTGCGCCTGATGCGGCGCTACGTCTTCGGCATGGGCGGGCTGCAGGTGGCCCTGTCCGGGGCCGGCATCGCCGGCGCCGCCATGCTGTTCGGACAACCGCCGATCGCCGCCGCCGCCATCGGCGCCGCCCTGGCGCTCAGCTCCACCGCCGTCGTCATGCCCCTGCTGGCCGAGCGCAAGCGCCAGCACAGCCAGGCCGGCCGGGCCACCTTCGCCGTCCTGCTGTTCCAGGATCTGGCCGTGGCCCCGATCCTGATCACCCTCGCCGTCCTCGGTCGCCAGAACGCCTCGGGCGACGACAGCGCCTTTGTCCTCAAGGACCTGCTGGCCTTCGCCCCCGCTGTGCTCGGGCTCCTCGCCCTGTTCGTCATCGGCCGGGTGCTGCTGCGGCCCATGCTGCGCTCGGTGGCCAAGGCCAGGAGCGAAGAGCTGTTCATGGCCGCCAGCCTGCTGGTCGTCATCGGGTCCGGCCTGCTGGCCGCCCTGACCGGCCTGTCCATGGCGCTCGGCGCCTTCGTGGCCGGCCTGCTGCTGGCCGAGACGGAGTACCGCCACGAGGTCGAGCGAACCATCGAACCGTTCAAGGGCCTCTTGCTGGGTCTGTTCTTCGTCTCCATCGGCATCGGCCTCGATCTTTCCAAGCTGGTCGCCGATCCCCTGCCGATCCTGGGCATGGCGTTCGGCCTGATGGCCCTGACCGGATCGGTCGTCTTCGGCCTGGCCAAGGCGTTCGGCCTGAAGACCAGGGCGGCCCTCGAGGCGGCTCTCCTGCTGGCGGCGGGGGGCGAGTTCGCCTTCGTCATCCTCGACAGCGCCATGAACGCCGGCGTCGTCGGCGAGAGCGCCGGCCAGACCATTCTGGTCGCCTCGACCCTGTCGATGATCTGCATCCCCTTCCTGGCGACGTTTGGCGCCCGGCTGGGCGGTCGTCCCGGAGCCAACCCCGGATCGATGCCGGTCGAGCCCGACAGCGAGGGGCCGACCGATTCGGGCGTGCTGGTGATCGGCTACGGCCGGGTCGGGCGTCTGGTCAGCGACATGCTGGGCCGCCACGACATTCCATGGGTGGGAATCGACCGGGATCCGCGCCTGGTCGGGAGCGGCAGGCGTTCCGGCGCGCGGATTTTCTACGGCGACGCCTCCCGTGCCGAGTTTCTCAAACACTGTGGCCTGGATACCGCCCGCGCCTTGATCGTCACCATGGACAGCCCCGAAGGCGCCGAGGCCGTGGTCGCCACGGCGCGGGAATTGCGCCCCGATCTGACCATTGTCGCCCGGGCCCGGGACGCCCGCCATGCCAAGCGCCTCTACGATCTGGGCGCCTCAGACGCCGTTCCGGAGACAATTGAGGCCTCTTTGCAGCTTTCTGAGGCCGCCCTGGTCGATATCGGCATTCCAATGGGTCTGGTCATCGCTTCCATCCATGAAAGGCGTGACGAGTTCCGAAAGGAGCTCAACCGCCCGGAATCCTTGGGTGGGCGGCGGCGGATGCGGGACGCGCGATGATCGGAAACTGCAACCGAGGCCCGATTAATTCCCCTGAAAGGGGATGATGGCAGAAAAATGAAGGTCGGTGTGGCTTCGCGGGCACTTTGCGTTGGCTGAGGCGTTGCGATAACTGGAAATGAAGCGACCTCGTGTCGCATCGCGGGCAAGAGAGGGCTCTTTCGATGAAATTGAAGCTTCTGGCGGGTGCGGCTCTTGCCGCGACGCTCGTGGCGTCCGGCGCTTCGGCGCAGGACTCCGGTTGGTACGGCGCTATCGACCTCGGCTATCACTGGTCGGACGACAGCAACTATGACGTGCCGGTTGGCACCAACCCCAATGTGGACCCCGACGATACCTGGGTGGGCGCTGCCCGTCTCGGCTACCGTCTGTCGCCGCATTGGCGCGTCGAACTTGAAGGCGCCTACCGCCCCGGCGAAGTGCCGGTCGGTGGTGACTTCAACGGCGGTGACCTGGAAGTCTGGTCGCTGATGGGCAACGTCATCGTTGACCTGATCCCGGACGGCGACCTCAGCCCGTTCGTCGGCGTCGGCGCCGGTATCGCCGCTGCCCAGTTCGACACCACGACCCCGCCCCGCTTCATCGTTGACGAAAGCGATGCTGTCTGGGCCTGGCAGGCCATCGCCGGTGTCAGCGCCAAGGCGACCGACCGGATCAACGTCGATCTGACCTACCGTTACTTCCAGACCGACGACTTCGAGTTCCAGAACCTCGGCACCGCCGGTCCGCTCTCGGGCTCGTACAACGACCAGTCGGTGACGGTCGGCATCCGGTACAGCTTCGCTGGCCCGCCGCCGCCCCCGCCGCCGCCGGAGCCGCCGCCCCCGCCGCCGCCCCCGCCGCCTCCGCCCCCGGAACCGCCGCCTCCGCCGCCCGCTCCGGTCTACGAAATGCGTGAGTTCATCGTCTACTTCCCGTTTGATCAATCGATCCTGACGCCGGAAGCCCAGTCGGTGGTTTCGGAAGCTGCGCAATCCGCCTCGGCCGGCAACGCCGCCCGCATCGTGGTCGTCGGTCACGCCGACACCTCCGGTTCGGCCAAGTACAACGTCGGCCTGTCGCAGCGCCGTTCGAAGGCCGTCGCTGACGCTCTCGTCGGCCTCGGCGTCGACAGCGGCAAGCTGGCCGTCGACTGGAAGGGTGAAGCTGAGCCCGCCGTCGCCACCGGCGACGGGGTGAAGGAACCCCTGAACCGCCGCTCGACGATCCAGATCAACTTCTGATCTGAGCGGAAGCACTAAAGCGAAGGGCCCGGAGCAATCCGGGCCCTTTTGCTATGGGCGGTGGAGAAGCCCCCTCCGGAGAGGGAGGCGTCACCCTGGAGCGGGACCCGATTTGATCGAATCAAATCGGGTCCCGCTCTAGTTTCTTCGTGGTCGCGCGTTTGATCCGATAACCGGTTCCCACTTATCGGAACGCGCTCTAGCCCGCCACCAGCACCCAGATGCCCACGGCCGCGAAGCCCGCCGCGGCGACCCAGCGGATCACCTTCAGCGGGATCCTGGTGGCCGCCACCTCGCCCAGCAGCACCGCAGGTGTGTTGGCGATCATCATCCCCAGCGTGGTGCCGGCGGCGACCACCGGCACATTGTGGAACTGCGCGCCGAGCGCCACCGTCGCCACCTGCGTCTTGTCGCCCATCTCCACCAGGAAGAAGGCCACAGCCGTGGTCAGGAAGATCGAGCCGGCCTTGAGGGCCGGCGGGGCCTCGCTGTCGTCCAGCTTGTCGGGGATCAGCGCCCAGGCTGCGAAGCCAAGGAAGGCCAGACCCAGCACCCACTTCATCCAGGGGCCCGACAGCAGTCCGGCAGCCAGTTCGCCGACCAGGGCGGCCAGGGCGTGGTTGACCAGGGTGGCGACCAGGATCCCCAGCAGGATGGGAACCGGCCGGCGGAATCTGGCCGCCAGCAGGATGGCCAGCAGCATGGTCTTGTCGCCGATCTCGGCGATGGCCACGAGGCCCGTTGAAACGAGGAAGGCTTCCATCGATGACTATTCCGGGCGGGGCCGACAAGACGGACCATTGGCTTCCCGCGCCGAAGACCCCGCATGGTCCGGCACGAAAGCCAAAGGTCTCGCCAGGCCTCTTCAGGCTAACGCCGCCATGGGGCGAACCCCAAGTTTGTTGACGGCGCTCCCGCTGGATATGCGGGCGGCTACTCCCCAGTGACAGGGATCAGATAGACCCCTGCCTCCCCGGGATCAAGCCCAGGGTCCGGTCTTGCGCCCGTCGCGGGTCGTCGGCACGGCCGTGGCCCGGCGGCCCTCGACCCGCGGCGCCGGGGCAGGCGCGCTCAGGCCGGCCAGCTTGCGAAGCGCTTCAATGCGATTGAGCGTGCTGGGGTGGGTCGAGAACAGGTTATCGACGCCCTGGCCGGACAGCGGGTTGATGATGAACATCTGGGCCGTCGCCGGATTGCGCTCGGCGGTGAAGTTTGGCTCGCGATGGGCCCAGCTGTCGATCTTGGCCAGGGCGCTGGCCAGCGCGTCCGGATCGCCGCTGATCTCCGCGCCGCCCTTGTCCGCCTCGTACTCCCGGCCCCGGGAGATCGCCATCTGCACCAGGGCGGCGGCGATGGGCGCCAGGATGGCCAGGGCGATGGTCCCGATCAGCCCCGCCGGCCTGTCCCGGTCGCCGCCGAAGAACAGGCCGATGTTGGCCAGCGCCGACACCGCCCCGGCGATGGTGGCGGTGATCGTCATGGTCAGGGTGTCGCGGTTCTGCACATGGGCCAGCTCATGGGCCATGACGCCCCGGATCTCGCGCCGGTCCAGCATGCGCAGCAGCCCCACGGTCGCGGCCACGGCGGCATTCTGCGGGTTGCGCCCGGTGGCGAAGGCGTTCGGCTGGTCACCCTCGATGACATAGACCTTGGGCCGCGGCAGCCCGGCCCGCTGCGCCATCTCCAGCACATCACCGACATAGGTGCGGATCAACGGCTCGGGGTGGCCCTCGTCAACCTCCACCGCGCCGTACAGGCGCAGCACGATCTTGTCGGCGTTCCAGTAGCTGAACAGGTTCATGCCCCCGGCCAGGACCAGGGCGATCAGCATCCCGGTGGTCCCGCCGATGAAATAGCCGACAACCAGGAAAACGGCAGTCAGGGCCGCCAGCAGCATGAAGGTGCGCAGAGAGTTGTTCATGCCGAGGATGTGGTTCGGGGCATGATGTTGTTCAAGACGACCTGTGGCCGAACGGCGTCTCCCCTTTTTGGCAAGTCGCCGCTATAAGGCGCCATGAAAAAGCAAAAAGAAGCGGTCGCCATCGTCGAGCGACTTGAACAGGAATACGACCGATCGGTCGCCTGCCTGCGTGAAAACCTCAAGGCCTTCCTCGAAGAGGGCAAGCGACCGGACCCCTCCTTCCGCGAGAATGGCGCCTACGCCTACCCGGAACTGCGGCTCAGCTGGTCGGGCGAAAGCGGCTATCCGGTGATCACCCGCGCCTATGCGCGCCTGTCCGATCCCGGCCACTACGCCACCACCGTCACCCGGCCGGCCATGTTCCACGACTATCTGGTCGAGCAGCTCAGCCACCTGATGGAAGACTTCGACGTCGAGGTCGACGTCGGCCGCTCGGCCCAGGAAATCCCCTTCCCCTACGTACTGGACGGCGGCGACCTCAGCCTCGCCGACGCGCAGGCCAGCGAGATCGCCCGGTGGTTCCCGGCCACCGAACTCGCCTACATCGGCGACGAGATCGCCGACGGCCTGTGGGATCCGCTGATGGCCGAGGACCGCCCTCTGGCCCTGTTTGACGGCCTGCGCACCGACTTCTCGCTGGCCCGCCTCAAGCACTACACCGGCGCCCCGGCCGAGCACGTCCAGCAATACATCCTGTTCACCAACTATCATCGCTACGTCGACGAATTCGTCCGCTGGGGCTGTGAGCAGTTGAAGGAAGGGACCTACGAGGCCCTCAGCTGCTCGGGCGGCGTCTATGTCACCAAGGACACCCCCGACCCCGAACTGGCCGTGGCCAACGGCGCCTGGCGCCGTCATCAGATGCCGGCCTACCACCTGATTGCGCCGAACGGTCAGGGCATCACCCTGGTCAACATCGGCGTCGGCCCCTCCAACGCCAAGACCATCACCGACCACCTGGCCGTCCTGCGCCCGCAGGCCTGGCTGATGATCGGCCACTGCGGCGGCCTGCGCGGCTCCCAGCGGATCGGGGACTATGTTCTGGCCCACGCCTACCTGCGCGAGGACCATGTCCTTGATGCGGTCTTGTCGCCCGACATCCCCATTCCCTCCATCGCGGAGGTCCAGCGCGCCCTCTACGACGCCGCCAAGCAGATCAGCGGCGACAGCGGCGAGGCCCTCAAGCGTCGCCTGCGCACCGGCACGGTGGTCACCACCGACGACCGGAACTGGGAGCTGCGCTACACCTCCAGCGCCCTGCGCTTCAACCAGAGCCGGGCCGTCGGCATCGACATGGAAAGCGCCACCATCGCCGCCCAGGGCTTCCGCTTTCGGGTGCCCTACGGGACGCTGCTCTGCGTGTCGGACAAGCCGCTGCATGGCGAGATCAAGCTGCCGGGCCAGGCCAACGCCTTCTACGAACGCGCCATCGGCCAGCACCTGCAGATCGGCATCGCCACCGTCGACCTGCTGCGCGCCGAAGGGCCCCGGCTGCACAGCCGCAAGCTCCGCGCCTTCGACGAGCCGCCGTTCCGGTGATTGTGCGTCACCTCGGGTCGGGCCTGCCCGGCCCGCCCAAGGGCAGGCTTTCGACACGCCGCTGCGCGGCTACTCAGGATGACGAAGGTTTGTGCAATCCACCCTGTTCGTCATCCTGAGTAGCGGCCGCAGGCCGCGTGTCGAAGGACGCACGCGGCTCAAGTCGCCAAAAACTCCACGATCGCCCTGGCCAGCGCCGGCTCGGCCACCGCCGTCAGGTGGTCGCCGGGCACGCGCACGGCCTTGGCGTTGGGCATGGCCATGGCCAGCTTCTCGGCCGAACCGTTGTCGGCGTCGTCGGCCCCGCAGACCACCAGGGTGGGCACATCCAGCCCCGCAAGGTCATGCGGCGTGGTCGGCACGAAACTCGACAGCACGCCGAGCAGGGCCTGGGCATTGAAGCCGCCGGCCTTGATTCGCGCCTGGATGTATTTGCCGGCCCGGGGGTCCTTGGCGGTCTCGCCGTTGCGGATGCTGTCCTCGAACATCGCCGCCCGCGCGCCCGCCTGCATGACGCCACTGTCGCCCATGCCGCCCAGCACGCAACGGCGCGGCCGCGCGCCGCCGACCATGAACCGCACCGCCGTCCGGGCCCCCAGGCTGTAGCCGACCAGGTCGTAGTCGGTGAGGCCCAGATGCCTGACCAGCGCCGCCTGGTCGAGCGCCAGCACATCGCCCGGCCAGGCGGCGGCCTCTTCCGGCGCCGCCGACTCGCCGTGCCCGCGCAGGTCCGGCGCGATGACCTCGAACCCGGCCCCGGTCAGGGCCTCGGCGATGCCCGGCTCGAACCAGTTGAGTCGCGCGGTGGCGATGAAGCCGTGCAGCAGCAGCACCGGCCGCCCCGCCCCGGCCCGTTGGTAGGCGATACGCTGTCCGTCGAAACTCTTGAAATGCTCAGTCATGCCCCAAGGTTGGCGCATCAACCGCTGCTCGCGCAATCCCCTCTCCCGACAGGCGGGAGAAGGATCGCTGAAGCGTTCCCTTCCTCGCCAAACACTCCTAGCGTCCAGCCAATGAATTCTGTGGAGCTTCACACCATGCGTAAACTGGCCCTGATCGGCGCGACCGCCCTCAGTCTTTTCGCGGGCGCGGCCAACGCCGCCACCGTCGTGGTCACCGCCGAGCGACTGCTCGACGTGCGCAGCGGCAAGTATCTCGAAAAGCCCCTGGTGGTGATTACCGACGGCAAGATCACGGCCGTCGGCAGCCAGGCCAGCATGACCGTGCCGGCCGACGCCACCAAGGTCGACCTGCCTGGCCTGACCCTGCTGCCCGGCCTGATCGACATGCACGTCCACCTGGACTCATCGCCGCAGTACAGCGGCTACAACGACCTGGCCTACACCGACAGCTTCTGGACGGTGGTCGCCGCCGCCAACGCCGAAAAGACCCTGCTGGCCGGCTTCACCACCGTGCGCAATGTCGGCTCGGACGGCTTCAGCGACGTCGGCGTCAAGGAGGCCATCGAGGAGGGCATCGTCATCGGCCCGCGCATCGTCCCGGCCGCCTATGCGATGAGCGCCACCGGCGGCCACTGCGACTCCACCTACTTCCCGCCCTCCGCCAACCAGACGGCGCTGGGCGTCGCCGACGGTCCCGAAGAGGCCCGCAAGAAGGTGCGCTGGCTGAAGAAGTACGGGGCCAAGGCGATCAAGATCTGCGCCACCGGCGGCGTCTTCTCGAACGACGCGGTGGGTGTCCAGCAGATGACGCTGGAGGAGATCAAGGCCGTCACCAGCGAGGCCCACATGGCCGAGATGAAGGTCGCCGCCCACGCGCACGGACCCGAGGGCATCCGCGCCGCCATCGAGGGCGGCGTCGACACCATCGAACACGCCAGCCTGGTCGACGACGAGGGCATCAAGCTGGCCCTGAAGTACGGCGCCTACTTCGGCATGGACATCTACAACACCGAATACACCCAGGCCGAAGGGCCGAAGAACGGGGTGCGCGAGAGCGAGCTGAAGAAGGACCGCGACATCGCCGAGGCCCAGCGGCAGAACTTCTGCAAGGCGGTCAAGGCCGGGGTGAAGCAGGTCTACGCCACCGACGCCGGCATCTTCCCGCACGGCGACAACGCCAGGCAGTTCGCCGTCATGGTCCGCTATTGCGCGACGCCCCTGCTGGCCATCCAGAGCGCCACCATCACCGCCGCCGACGCGCTGGGCCAGACCGGCCAGGTCGGCGAGATCAAGGCCGGCGCCTGGGGCGACCTCATCGGCGTCAGCGGCGACCCGCTTTCCAATGTGCGGGTGCTGGAGACGGTGAAGTTCGTGATGAAGGGCGGCGAGGTGGTGAAGGGCCCCTAGAGCGCGTTCCGATAAGTGGGAACCGGTTATCGGATCAAACGCGCGACCACAAAGACGCTGGAGCGGCCGATTTGATTCTATCAAATCGGGTCCCGCTCTAGTCCTGGAGTTCCTTGATGGTCGCGACCATCTTTGGCGTCTCGCAGAAACCAGTCGGCTGCGCCTTGCTGCGGTCAGCCATCGCCTTGCACTTCCAGGCGGCGGTCCGCTCGTTGATCATGTCGAGCGGCTCGCGGCTGGGATCGCGGCGGGCGATCACCACGCCCAGCTCCTCATAGAACGACTTCCAGTGCGGCCGGTTCTTCGCATCCGGGTCCGGCTCGCCGCCGGTCCTCGCTGCGAACACCGCGGGATCCACCGCCGCCAGCCTGCGGCCGGCTGCATCAAAGTCGCCCAGTTGGCGTTCGGCGTTGGCGGCGCGGGCCTGAAGCACGGCCCAGATCAGCTCGCCCGGCTTGGCAGGCTGGGCGTCGACGGCGACGACGAATTCGCGGTCGTAGCGCGCCTGACGCGCCGGGTCCGCGTCGGCTTCCCAGGTTGCCTGCAGCAGAATCCAGACCGTATCGTCCGAGGCTGGCGACAGCCGTCCTTCCAGCCAGGCTGCGCGGTAATAGGGCGTGTCCCGGCCTTCGACGAGCGCCCGGTACTCAGGTCCGGCGATCATCGCCTTCAGGCTGGCCTTCTCGGCATCCGTAAAGTCCCGGTACATGACCAGTCCGTTCCCTGGACAAACCGGCAAGGGCATCGGGAAGGTCCAGCTGCCGTAGGGCTTGCCGTCGGGCCGGGAGCCCCAGGTGCTGTAGCTGGCTGTCTCTGTGTGCGTGAACCGCTCGCCGCCAACGGCGCAGGTCATCTTCACCGGGACCAGCATACCGGCCTGCACGGCCGGAGCTGAGATCAGCAGGGATAGCAGAGCAAGGGTTGCGATGCGCATGGAGGCCTCCCGTTGGAGGCTCCAGACTGCATTAGATTACATTTGTCGTCTACAGGAGAGTTCAGGCTTCGCAGACGGCCTTGATCTCGGCCCGCAGCTCCGGAAGCCCGTCGCCTTTTTCGGCCGATGTCGCGATCACGCGCGGAAACGCCGCCGGGCGCTTGGCGATCTGGCCCTGCGTCTTCACCATCAGGGCCGCCGCCTCATGCGGCTTGATCTTGTCGGCCTTGGTCAGGACGATCTGGTAGCTGACCGCCGACAGGTCGAGCGCGTCGAGCGCCTCCTTGTCGACCTCCTTCAGCCCGTGGCGGGCGTCGATCAGCAGATAGACCCGCTTCAGGTTCGGCCGGCCGCGCAGGTACTGCCGCCCCAAGTCCTGGAACTTGTTGGCGGTCGAGCGCGACACCCGGGCAAAACCATAGCCCGGCAGGTCGACCAGGCGGATCTTGTCGGCCAGGACGAAGAAGTTGATCTCCCGCGTCCGGCCCGGCTCGTTGGAGGCCCGGGCCAGCTTCTTGTGCCCGACCAGGCCGTTGATCAGGCTGGACTTGCCGACGTTGGAGCGGCCCGCGAAACAGACCTCCGGCAGGTCCGGGTCCGGCAGGCCGTCCATCTTCACCGCCCCCATCATGAACGTGGCCTGGCCGGCGAACAGAACGCGCGCCGCCTCCAGTTCCTCGTCCGAAAATTGGGGGGTGTCGGTCATCAGGCCGCCTTCGCCCTGAACCGGTTGATGAAGTCGTCGATCGGGTTATCGACCTTCAGGCGGTGCATGATGATGTACTGCTGGAAGATCGAAAGGACGTTCGAGAAGGTCCAGTAGATGATCAGGCCGACCGCGAAGGGGGCCATGATGAAGGTGAACAGGATCGGCATCAGCTGGAAGATGCGCTGCTGCATGGGATCAGGCGCCGGCGGGTTCATCGCCGTCGTCAGCCACATGGTGAAGCCGTAGAACAGCACGCAGATGCCGAGGCCCAGCGCCCCGACGCCGAAGCCCAGGGCCTCCGGATGCGTGGTCAGCAGGCCGCCGACCAGCGGCAACGTGCCCGGCTCGTAGGGGAGCAGGCCGAACAGGTTCCAGATGTTGGTCGGGTCCCGCGCCGAAAGGTCCTTCACGAAGCCGACGAACGGCGCATGGCGCATTTCGATGGTCACCGACAGCACCTTGTAGAAGGCCAGGAAGACCGGGATCTGCAGGAACAGCGGCAGGCAGCCTGCGACCGGATTGACCTTCTCGCGCTGGTACAGGGCCATGGTCTCGGCCTGCAGCTTGGCCGGGTCGTCCTTGTGCTTCTCCTTCAGCTCCTTCATCGGCTCGGTGAGCTTCTTCATCCGGCTCATCGACTCGTAGGACTTGTTGGCCAGCGGGAAGAGGATGATCCGCACGCAGAGGGTGACCAGCAGGATGGCCACGCCGAAGTTGCCGACGAAGCCGTAGAAGAACTCCAGGGCCATGAAGAAGGGCCGGGTGAGGAACCACAGCATGCCCCAGTCGATGGCGCGGTCCAGCTCCGGCACGCCCAGCTGCTTCTGGTAGGCCTTGAGCAGTTCGGCCCGCTTGGCGCCGGCGAACAGGCGGGTGGTCTCGCTGAAGGTGGCGCCGGGGGCCAGGGTGTGGCGCTCGCCGTAGATGCCGGTGATGTAGTAGTCGCGGCCTTCGACCGTGGTCTGCAGGTAGCGGGCCTCGATCTTCTCCGACTGGTCGGGGATGATGGCCGTCAGCCAGTATTTGTCGGTAATGCCCAGCCAGCCGCCGGTGGTGTTCCAGGTCTGCTCGCCCTTGCCCTTGGCGGCGTCCTTCTTCCAAGGCGCATACTTTTTCAGGCGCAGGGCGTCGTCGAGCCAGCCGACCGCGCCCTCGTGAACGTTCTGGCCCTTGCCGGCCTCCGGCGGCAGGCCGCCACGGCGCACCGCAGAGTAGGGCTGCAGGGCCACCTGGCCGGCGCCGGTGTTGGTCACCGTATCGGTGACGGTGAACAGATAGTGGTCGTCGACAGCGATGGTGCGGTCGAACACCAGGCCGCCCGGCGAGGTGTAGGTCAGCACGACCGGGGTCTTCTCGGTCAGGGTCCGGCCGCTCTTCAGGCTCCAGACGGTGTTGCCGTCCGGCAGGCCCGGCACATTGTCGGCCCGCCAGCCGAACTCGGCGAAGAAGGCGTTGGCGGTGGCTTCTGGCCGCAGCAGGTCGACCCGCGACGAGCCCTTGTCGACCGTCGTGCCGTACTGCTGCAGGAACAGATCGTCGACGCGGCCGCCGGTCAGGTTGATCGAGCCGGTCAGCACCGGCTTGCCGTCATTGCCGCGGGTGGCGATCGGCACACGCACCGAGGCGGCGATGGCCGCCGTCCGCGACAGCTTCCCGGCCTGAACGGTCGGAATCTCCGGCTTGCCCGGGGCCGGCGCCGTCTTGGCGGCGGCCGCCTTGACCGCGGCTTCGGCCCGCTTGACCTTGGCCTGGGGCTCCAGAACGAACATCTGGTAGCCGAATAGCAGGATGATCGCGATGACGAAGAAGGCGATCGTGTTGCGGGATTCTGGTTTCATGGAGCGGGTTCAGACCAACGCTGAAGGAGAAGAGGGCGCATCGTCCCCGGAGACGGAGGGAGACGCGGCGGGTAAGTCGGCGGCGAGCCTTATCAGCGCGCTTTTCACATCGTCAAGCAAACGCCCCCAATCGCGCACGGGCGTTCCGTCGCGGGCGACAAAGACATAGTCACATCCGGGCCGTCCGAAAGAGGGCAGCAGTTCGCGCGCCGCTTCCCGCAGCCGCCGCTTGGCGCGATTGCGCACCACGGCGCCGCCGACCTTCTTGGTTGCCGTAAAGCCGATATGGACGACCGGGTCGCCGTCCTCGCGGTGGCGCACCTGCACCCCAACCGCGCCATGGGCGCGATAAGCGCCTTTGGCGGCCGCCAGGAACTGGGGCCGCCGCGTCATGCGTTCGATGTTCAAAAGCTCGGGCAGGGGTTGGCCCCCCGATGCAAGGGAAGGATGACGGCGATTAAGCCGTCAGCTTCTTGCGGCCCTTGGCGCGGCGACGCGCAACGATCTTCTGACCGTTCTTGGTGGCCATGCGGGCGCGGTAGCCGTGACGGCGAGCGCGCACAAGACGCGAAGGCTGAAAGGTGCGCTTCACAGGTCTGCTCCGAGAAAATAACAAGCTATGCGCGGCGGGAAGGCCCCGTCGCGATTGAGCCGGGGTGGATACGGGATGAGGTGGGTGGAGTCAACCGCCGCAATGCTCTGAGGGCCACCGTAACTCGCGCTACAGATCCGGCCGGATCACCGCCTTGCCGATCACCTTCCGCCCGGCCAGCAGCTCGAACGCCTCGCGCCAGTCGGCCAGCGGGACCTCGGCATGGACCCGGGGCTTCACCCTGCCCTCC
>Ga0164290_1001384_pt1 | contig 37434 bp, 51 predicted proteins | sample Micstemetagenome_FD_108782 | JGI IMG/M metagenome (GOLD analysis project Ga0164290, IMG submission 108782) | Contaminated culture microbial community from soil near Moab, Utah, USA - Microcoleus steenstrupii SON62 (Illumina Assembly) | ecosystem: Environmental > Terrestrial > Soil > Soil crust...
GTCGAGGAAGCCGCCGTGCCGGCACGCCCGCTTGCTGCCGTAGTAGATGTGCTGGCCGGCTGGCGTGAACACGTGCAGATCCAGGTCGTTCTCGTTGTGCCAGATCAGCGAGACGCGGATGTCCACGTTCTCGAACTGGCCGCCGGCCCGCACGAGGCGGCGGCGGATCTCCGCGTCGATGCCGCCGGCGTAGTACCAGGAGACCGGGTTGTCCCACTGGAGGATCGGCGGGGCGGTCGGGTCGGCCGCGGTAACCAGGGCCATGAAGCGGTCGGCCGTCTCGGGCACGCGCACCGCGATCTGCTCGGCCAACGGCAGCACCGTGCGCTGGAACTTCTCCCAGGTCACCGTGATTGCCGGCGTGACGAGGGCCGCCGGGGTCGCCTGCCCCTTCGGCTGAAGGTGGCCGAAGAGCGAACCCGCCGCTCCGGCCGCCGGTGCGCTGGACGGAGCCGGCGCCCAGATCACCACGTCGCGCGGAAGCTCGTCGCGCTGGACGTAGCGGCGGGCCAGCGCGGGCGCCAGGCCAAGCTCGGCGAAGAGCTTCTCGGCCTGGGCGATGGCCCCGGCCGCCGGGGCCGCCTGCGCCCGCTGGTAGCTGCCCGGGTTCATCTTCTCGGCGAAGCGCGCCTTGATCTGGTCGAATGGCAGGCCGTTCGCGATGTCGTCGAGCAGGGTGCCGATCATGCTGCTGCGCGGGTGGCAGAAGCCGGCGGGCGCCGTGGCTACGGCGAGCCAGGTTATGTTGTCGCGCCGGGTGTGGCCGGCGGCGTCCGCGCGCCGGGCCTGGAGCTGCTGAAGCCATTCGGCCGGACCCAGGACGCGCTCGCTGCGATACAGGGCCTCGCTCCGCAGCAGGTTGACGGCGGTCGTCACCTGCTCGGGCGTGAACTCCGCCAGGGCCCGCTGGAGCGTGCGGTAGTCCTCCAGCAGCTCGGCGGCCCGCTGGAACGGGGTCTGCGCGCGGCGCTGGTGGACCAGGGCCGGGGGCAGCTCCACCGCAAAGTGGGTGTAGGCCCCGGTCACCGGCGTGCCCAGCACGCGCTGGCCAGAGACGAACACGCCGGTCACCCGGGCGCGGCGCACGACCTCGGCCAGCACGCGCAGCGCCGGGACGTAGAAGTCCGGGGCGAGCGAGGCATCCCACAGCGCCGGGAGGGCACGGCCCTCCGCGTCGATCGTCACCAGGCCGCCGAAGGCTTCGAAGAACTTGCGGCAGGCCGTGCAGGTGTGCTTCTGCCGCTCGCTGGGTAGGTGCTCCAGGTAGATGTCGTACAGGGCGGCGGCGTCGGTCGTGAAGAGCGGCGTCTGTGCGCCGACCAGCTCGGCGAAGCGCTCGCGGACGGCGGCCAGCAGCTCGGGATAGGTGTCCACGGTCGGCGCAACCAGGGGCGTGGTGATGGTCATCGGCTCGATCCTTTCTGGGTCCAGAACGCGGCATCACGGGCCGCGAGGACGCGACGCAGGGCGTCCGTGTCGTAGCGCGCGGGAAACCGCGCGAGCCAGAGCTTGTCGCCGCGAAGGGCGCGGCGCCAGTCGCTACCGTCCCCTGGAACCGCTCGTGTCGCGCGCTCAGCCTCGTAGGTGGCGACCAGTTGGCGCAAGGTGGCGATGCGGCGGCGCGGGCTCTTGGGCAGGCGCTCGCGGCTCTCGGGCGTCAGGCAGTACTCGGGCACGCACACCACAGTCTTGGGCGTGCGGAAGATGGCGTAGTAGGCTTTGAGCAGGCCGGTTGGGCCGTCCCAGCGCTCAAACTGTCCGCGGGTGCGCCGGGTCTTGCCGCTCAGCACGTCTCGGTAGGTGTAGGCATCACACATGGCGCTGTCCCTCCTGCGCCTGCTCCACGAGCCAGGCGTCAAACTGTGCGTCGGCGCTGGGCCCCAGCACGTCGCGGACAGCGCCGGCGGCCCAGCTCCCGGGGGCGATCCGGTGCGCCTCGGCGAACCGCCCCCACTGCGCGGATATCCAGACGATGAACTCGTAGGCGCGCGGGCGCCGGCCGAGGGCGGCGTGGCAGGCGACCCAGCGCACCTTGGCGCCGTCGGGGTAGCAGGCGGCGGCTTCGTCGTACGTCATCGGCAGCGCTCCACACGGCACGCCTGGGCGGCGGTCATCCCCGCGTGGTTGCCGCAGCCGGCCAGGGCCAGGGCCACGAGCAGAAGGCAGAGGGCGCGAGTGATGCGGCGCATGGGCTACTCCTGCACCAACAGGCGCTCGTGGCTGTCGTTCTCCTCGGGCAGCGCGAGCAGGACGTCGTCGCTAATGCCTGCCTCGACGGCCAGGGCCCACACATCGGCCAGGCCGTCGTGGTCGCAGTCGAGGCGGACATACTGCGGGCCGTGGGCGTAGCGGGCCGCGGGGCTGATTGGCGTGGCGCACGGGGCGGTGAAGGGGGCGTCCCCCGGCCGCCAGTCCAGGAGCAGCGGTACGCTGGGGCCGTCGATGGGATCAAGGATCGTGTCGGCCGGCCTGCCGGCCTTCGCGACCAGCAGGACGCCCGAGGCGGGCTCAGGGGCGGGCGCGGCGAGCTGGGCGGCCGCGGGGCGGCTGGCTGTGAGCAAGAAGACGACAGCGCCGGCGAGGATGAGCAGCAGGAGCGAGGCGGCTGCGCCGACGAGCACCACCTGGCGTGTCGTGATCGGGCGCGGGGTCGAGGGCGACGAGGTCACCGGGAGCCTCCTTCATTCGTCGAACAGCTCGGCACGGATCTGGGCCAGCGGCCGGATCGGCAGGCCGCTCTTGGCCTCGGCCAGGGCCACCTCGGCGGCGACGATAGTTCGTTCCGATGGATCGACATCGTCCAGGTACGGCCGGGTTCGCTCAGGAAAAAGCACGTACAGGGCGCCGAGCTGGCGCAGGTACAACGGGCGGTTGTGGCCGTAGACGTAGGGCTGCATGGGCATGACCTGGACGGTTGATCGGACAACGAGTTATGAGACGACCGTCGACACCAGATCGTGAGCCTCGCGCAGGGCGGCGCGCGCCGCCTCGGCCTCCGCGTCGATGGCTGCCAGAGTCGCCCGCTCCTCGGGCGTCACCGGATGGGCGGCGAAGTGGGCGAGGGCCTCGCGGGCCTGCTCCTCCGTACATCCCACCGCCTGCATGACCTGTGCGATCGTCATCCTCGCCTCCTGTCTGTTTGTCCTACTCATAGGACAATAATAGCACCATAGTACCAGTTGTCAAGCGGTGGCGTTAAATTGCCCGTTTTTGGCTTCCTGATGCGGTATTCGCTTGGTTAAGGCTCACGCCCGGCGGGCTGCATACCCCCTCCCCCTGCCTTGTAGCGCATCAGGAAGCGATAAAGGCGTGTTCGCGGGTGGAGGGCGAATATTGAACATTCCCATGTATATATACCTTTCAGGATCATGATCATGGGAATGTTCAATATTCCGGCCTGTATACCCCTCCGGGGTATAAGCCTGCCGCCAACCCGCCCGTCCTCAGACGGTTGTACGGTATGGAGGACAAATAGCCCCGCTGGGGCGGTTCTCCGCCACGCTGGCGAGCGCAGGGGGTGGGTGCGGTGTCTCGGCAGTCAGCCTCCGCAGCGGCCCGCAGAATGGCGCTCAGCGCGGCGGCTGGAGTGGGGGAGCCGCCCGAGGGGTGAGCCTCGGGCGGCCAGGGCGGATGGTGAGGTCGGGCGGGGGGCTAGGGGGCGCGGGTGACGTCGCGGACGAAGGTGATGGTGCCGCGCAGGGGCGTGTCGGTATCCTCGCCGCTGGTGACCTGGAGATCCCAGGTGAGCGTGCGCCCGTCGAACTGGGCGGTGATCGTGCGGGAGAACCGGATCACGGCCATGCCCGAGCTGGGGGTGTCGACTGTGATCCCGTTGTCGAGTGTCAGCTGGAAGCCGCCGGCCGCCCCGTCGGCGTCGTCGAGCGACCGCTTCGCCGTGAAGTACAGCTGGCAGCCGGCGAGATCGTAGGGGCCGTCGTCGCTTTCGAGAGCCAGGTCGAACACCGCGGTGTCGCCGCGCAGTACCTCCAGGTGTATGGGCGGCGGAAGGCCGCTGGTGGGCGTGAGCTCGGCCATGCCGGTCTCCTTGTGGTGAAGGCGACCGTCAGCTAGGACACGGTAATGGTCAATGTCACCTGGAGCGTGGTCGCACTGGTCTTCGTGCCCAGATTCGCCAGGAGACGATTGAGCATGGTCCCCGCCGAGCTGTTGTTGAACAGGCCGGCCTCCTGGATGCTGAAGTTGGCCTCGCTCGTCCCGTAGGTCGCGCGGAAGGTCAGGGTCTGCCCACTCCGGCTGGGGAACGTCGCGTCCATCGCCTTGCGGAGCTTGTTGGTGGACGCCTGCAAGTCGGTCTGGCCCACGGCGACGGCCGCGGTCGAGTCGCCGATGCCGATGTGGGCGTTGGCGTTGCTGTAGACAGTGCCGCCGGCCCCGATCAGCAGGTCGAGCAGGAGCTGGATGCCCGCGTTGACGAGAATGTTCTCGCCCTCGCGCACGTCGACGGGCTTGCCCGCCTCGCCGCGGGTGATCTGCTCGGCGCTCCAGTCGCCGGCGTAGTAGGCGGCCACCCAATGGCCGTGGATGGTGACGGGCTCGTGGGGCGTGCCGCCGAGGATGGCGGCAGTGCGGTCCTGGGACTTGGCGTGGTCGTGCGTCTGCATGGTGGCTGATCCTCCTCGTCAGCGCGGCGTGAGGGTGGCCCGCAAACGGCGGGCGGTCAGGGTGGCCGTGAGACGGCGGGGGGTCAGGGTGGCGGACAGGCCGCGGCGCTGGGTCAGCGTGGCGCGGGTGATCCGCTGGCGGTGCAGCGGTAGGTCGGTGGCACTCCCGTCGGTCGCCGTGGCGGCGTCCGGAAGTGTGGCGATATAAACAGCCAGTAGGGCATCAAGGCCCTGCCCGCTCTCGACGAGCGCGACCTGGCGCTCGGCCTGGAGGCCGTCGGCGTGGGTGGCGGCATCGGCGAGGGCGGCGGCGTGGTGGGCAGCGAGCACGTCCACGCTTACCCCACTCTCGGGGGTGAGCGCCGACCCGGCGGCATCAGCGCTATCGATACCGGCGGCGGCGTCGGGCAGCAGGGCGAGCAGGGCGCCCGAGGCCGTGTCGCTGTGTTCGCCGCTATCGCTCGCGCTAGCCGAGCTGGCGCCGTCGGTGGACACCGTGTCGAGGCCAACCCCGCTGTCGGCAAGCGTGGCCGCGCGAACCGCGCTGGCCTGGTCGGCGCCAGCTGCCGTCTCGACGGGAGCGGCAGATCCTGCGACGGCGACGGCATCCGCGCCCGAGCCAGCCTCAGCGAATGGGGCGTCCGTTGCCCCGCTTACGCTGTCAGCGGAGTCACCACTATCGGCGAGCGAGGCTGCCACGAAGGTGGCGGCGGCATCCGCACCCGTGGCGCCATCGCTGTCGAGGGCCTGCCATGCACCGCTTGCAGCGTCCACACCGGCAGCGATGTCGGCCCAACTGACAGCATGTTGGGCGTCCAGGGCGTCGATCCCGGCCGCGGTGTCCGCAAGCGTGGCGGTGTACGTACCTGTGCCCAGATCGGCGCCCGTTCCCTCGTCGCCAGCGCTCGCCTCACCGTCGCCGGTGGATGTCACGCCGTCGATGCCGTGCCCCGTGTCGGCGAGCGTGGCCTGAATCTGGGCAGCGAGGGAGTCGACTCCGTTGCCGGCATCGGAGGTGGTCGTCGCTCCTGCAGCACTCGAGCTGTCCGCGCTCATGGCGCTGTCGGTCAGTGTCACCCCGTGCTGTGCAGCCCAGGCGTCAGCACCAGCTCCCGCCTCACTCAGGGTGGCCGAGCTGGCGCTGCTCGCCGTGTCTGATCCGGCGCCGGTATCGGCGCGAGTTGCCCCATGCTGGGCGGCCAGCGTGTCTGCACCCGCCCCCGTGTCGCCAGCGGCGCTCGTCCCGGCGGCCGTCGTGGCGTCGGCCCCGGTGGCGGTCTCCGCCAGGGTGGCCGTTTGGGCGCCAGTTGCGGCGTCGAGGCCGGCGCCGGCTTCCGCTAGGCTAGTAAGGTGCTGTGCAGCGAGGGCGTCGGTCCCAGTGCCTGAGTCGGCGAAGGTAACGCCGTGCTGCGCGGTTAGGTTGTCGAGGCCCGCGCCGCTGTCGGTGATGGTCGCCTGGCGTAGTGCGGAAAGGACGTCGTCACCGGCCGCGCTATCAGTCAGCGTGGTGAGAGTTGCCGCCCCAATCGTCTCACTTCCCGCACCGCTGTCGGTTTGGGTTGCGGCACGCACGGCGGCGGCAGCATCAGCTCCCGTACTGGTGTCGGGAAGGGTGGCAGTGCTGGCGCCGGTCGCGCCGTCGCTACTAGTGCCAGTGTCGGCCGAGCCTCGGGCGTGCTGTGCGGACAGGGCATCGATGCCAGCACCCGCGTCCGCAAGTGTCGCCGTGCGAACGGCACTGGCGGCGTCGGCAGCACTGGCGGCGTCGTCAACCGACGCCGTGGTGCTCGTCGTAGGAAGCGCCGCATAGGCGGCTTCGGCGTATGCGCTGGTACCGTAGCTCATGGCCTCGGCCGGATCGTCATTACGCCCACGTCGATTGCCGCCGCGGTGCCTGCGCTGTTGATGCTGATGTAGTCGTGCCAGGTCAAGAACGTGGTGTTCGTGGGCAGGTCGCTCGATAGCGTTCCGGTCGCCCGGTCGCCCGTGCCAATGTTCAGCACCTCGTAGAAGATGTTGCCCGCGTTGGGCAGGGCTGTGAAGATGACGGTGTACGCGCTGGTGGTGTCGACGGGAAAGTTGGCACCCAGGTCAACCGAGGTAGCCACGCCTGAGCTGTCATTGGTGAAGATGCGCAGCGTGGTCTGCGTGCGCTCAAACCCGATGCCGAGCATGTCGACCAGGGCGCTTGGCTGGGTGCCGCCGCTGATCTGGCTGGCATCCCCCCGCAAGCCGACAAAGGCGTTGGTTACACTTGCCGGCACTGAGCTGAAGCCAAACGTGCAGCTATAACGAAAGCCTCCACGACCTGCCGCGTTGCCGCGCCAGCACAGCGAGGCCGAGCCGCGCATACCCGCGGCTGAGTTGGCCGTGGTCGCCGTCGGAAAGCGCTGGCGGTAGATCGAAGTCAGCGTATTGGTCGTGGCCAGCGTCGGGCGGGTGATGTTGGTCGTGTCGCCATAGGTTGTGGCCGTGGTACCGAATGCGGTCGGCACTGTGGTCGAGCCGGGGGCCACCTGTGCGAAACCTGTTTCCCACGCAGCCTGCTCATACGCATACGCGCTCCCGTCGGCGCCGATCGTGTGCAGGACCGGCACGCCCGCAACGTTGCGCAGGTACAGTTCCCCGCCGCCCGAGTCTGGAGTGGTGGGGCTTGTGGCAAGCGGCAAGCTGAGCGTGAGATCAGGCTGGATCGTGACGGCGCGGCTTGCTACAAGCGTCAGCAGAACATCTTTGGTCCCCGCAGAGAACGCGACGGCCGCACCCGCGTTGCTGGAGGCGAGCACAGTGGTACGGGTCAAGGTGCCCGCCGCGTAGGTCCCCAGGCCCGTTTCCCACTCGGCAGCCGTCTGGTGGACGATCGCGTAATAGCACGTATCGGCCGCGCTCATCACGCTCGAAAAGGCGCGAAAGCCCGTCACTGCCCCTGCCAAGGTGATGGCCCCGGTCCCGGTGGTGGTGGTTGTCTCGCGGATACGATCAGCTGCGATGTGTGCCATGCTCGACTCCTACGAGACGACGACGCCATTCTTCAACACGTAATAACCACCGCTCTGCTGCCCCGATATGCCCAGGTTGAGATTGCCCGCGCGGGTGTCGCCGGTGGGCGGCGGCACGCGCAGGCACAGGTCGTAGGTGCTGGTGGGGATGTCAGAGACGGTGAGCACGGACTCAACGGCCAGGCCGTCCGACGAGGGGTACAGGGTGGAAAGGTCGACGCCGGGCGCGGTGGCGGCCGAGCTCCACACCAACGCACCGGTCGAGGGATTGCGCAGCTCATACTGCGGACGCCGCACCTCGACCGGCGGGTACCGGCCGTTCCCCGTGTTCTGCCAGAACACGGCCGCATAGGCGGGCTGGTTCAGCTTGAAGCCGTCTGGCACCTGGGCCCGGGTGACATCGAACCGATAGCCCAGCGTTCGCTGGAGGGCCTGGAAGTCGGCCAGCGCCTGGCCGGTCAGGGAGCTGTAGCTGCCCATATTCCACGCCGAGTTCCAATTGAATTTGAGCGCCTGGGCGTCGCGCAGCGCCAGCCGGTGGTTGACCGAGGAGGTGTAGGTCGCGTGGTGCTCCGAGGCGCGGATATAGGCCATGTCGGCGAAGGCCTTCCGGATATCCGGAGGCCGGTCGCCAAACACCTGCGCCCACATATAGCTGCTGGCCGTATTCCCCAGGCTGAGCTGCTCGAACCCAATGATCTGCGGCTGCCCCAGGCAGTACCGCATGACTTCGTTGCTGTCCGCGAGGGACATCACGAATTTTTTATTCGGGAAGGCCGCGAGCATCGCGGCGATCATCTCGATCTGCCGCGACACGGTGGCGGTCACCGGGATGTCGCCGGACCACTCACCCCAGCGGTTGTACAGGCCAACCTTGACGATAGCAATTCGCTGGTCGTTGCCGTAGCGCGCCCCGAGCGCGGCGATGAAGTCCTGGAGCCGAGCCCAGACGTAGCTGTTGTTCCACTGGGGACAGTAGTCGCCGCCGCTCACCACGTAGTACGCGCTGTTCGCAGTGATGAACGGGGGCAGGTGGTTGCCGTAGTTGGGCACCACGCAGCGCCAGCGGACGGTGGCCCGGCTCGTCGCGCTGACGCCGTCGAGCCAGTCATCCATGCGCGTCCAGTCGTAGGCGGTGGTGCTGCTGTAGCGCTGGATGCCGCCCCACTCGGTTCTGCCACCGGTGGGGTATGGCTTTGAGCCGTCGTTCAGGTAGTCGGTGCGGCTGTACGCCTCGTACTGGACGATCGGCGATAGGTTGTGCTTCTGCCCGTAGTTCCCCCGGAGCGTGTTGTCCGGGTTGTTGATCAGGATCGTGGGGATAACAATGACCGTCGCAGTGCGTACGCCGCCGGCGACGGCGCTGGCCGAGGTGCTGGCCGCGCTGACGACGTTCAGGTACAGCGCAATCACGCGGTAGGCGTAGGTCGCGCCGTCCTGCAGGTCGCGGTCGGTGTAGGTCGTGCGCCCCTCGACGATCGCCGCGGTGACCCAGCTCCCGCCGTTCTTCTGGCGCTCGACGCGGTACCGGCTGACACGGCTATCGGTGCCGGTCCAGACGATGTCCATGCACCGATTGCCGGTTGGCGTGACGGTGACTCCGGTCGGAGTGCTGGGGGGGAGCGGACTGTAGGTGGCGAACATCGCCACGGTGACCCGGTTGTTTGTCGAGACACTGGTCGGGTAGTTTGTCGGCGCGGCTCCGGCGCTGGAGTAGTTCGACGAGCCGACATTCCCGCGCACACGGCGCGAGATGTTCGCGTTGGGGTAGGTGAGAAGCTCGGCGCCGGTGCTGACGCTGTCCCGCCACACGACAAACCAGTAGTGGCCGGGGGCGAGCTGGGCGTGAGCCAGGGCCGCCGTCCGTGTCGTCGCCGCCGCATTGCCGAGCACGGTGAGCTCGGCGGACATGCCCACCAACGACACCGGCAGCGCGCCCGTTGCGTCGACATCCTCGGTCGTATCGGTCATGTTGCCGTTGTCGGTATACATGCCGATCCGCAACTGGCTCGCATTCGAGCCGCCCTGAAGGGCAATCGAGAGCGTGATCGAGTTGGCCGCCGCGGTTTCCCACAGGCGGTACGGGCCCCAGGCGTTGAGCCGATTGGTCAGGAACGGCTCGGAGGACGTCTGCGGCGTCGTCCGGGGCGGGTAGTACACGCCCGTCGTGTTAGCCCAGCCGCAGCCGTCGCTGAAGGCGGAGATACTTTCGAACGGCGCGTAGGTGTTCCCAAAGGTGGGCGCCGGCTCCAGGCCGGTGGCGGTGATGGTCAGCTCGTTGAAGCTGCCCTGGTCGCCGATGCCCACCCAGGTGCCCGGATCGACGGGGATGCTGGGCGTGGAGCTCCCGCCCCGCCAGTAGCGGCGCAGCCGGGCGGCGGTGGTGGCGCGGCTTCCCATCGCTAGTCTCGGAACCCGGCCGCGCGGATCGACGCCGAGGTGCCAGCGTGGCTGCCGGCGGCGAGCACAACGAGGTAGAGGAACAGCGAGCTGGTGGTGTCGAGCGTCGACTGAACGACGGTGATCGGGTTCTCGAGGAAGCAGGTCCAGATGGTGTTCGACACCTGGACCGGAGACGACAGTGGCCGGGCGGCCATCTGGCGCGAGGGCTCGAAGACAAACGCGCCGGCGTCGGCGGTGGTGACCCCCGGCGTCCGGGTGCAGGCGACCAGGCCCAGCGACAGCGCCGACGCCATCGACACCGCCACCTCAGTGATCGTGAAGGCCCGCCCGCCGTCCGCCCCCGTGCCGACGTCCGGAAAGATATTGGGCAGGGTGATCGGGCCGCCGAACACGGTGCGCGCGCTGTACGCGCCGTTCGTGACGGTCAGCGTAATCACGCCTGGGGCGAGGCCAACGGAGCGCACCACGCTGGGGGCTCCCACCGTGCCGCCCCCGCCCCCGCCGCCGCCACTGGCGGTATAGAAGGCGCTGCCGTCGGACAGGCGCACGGCGAGCGGCGTGGCCGCGGCGGCGTGCTCAGTGGCGAGCACGACGGGGGCGGAGCCCGCGGCCGTCTTCTGGCCGAGGGTGGCCGTGCGCGCCAGGATGGAGGCGATGTCGTTGCGGGTGCCGTCCAGCAGCGTGCGGTTGCGCTTGGTGATGGCGATCAGGCTGCCGTCGCCGAGTGCGTCGGCGTCAGTGGTGCTACCGAACGGCCCGCCCGCGAGAATGTTGACGTCCATCTCCCCGACGAACGGGTCGCCGTTGGTGCCGGTGCCGCGGGCTTTACGCCACGTTCGCTGGTTATCAGGGTTGGTGTAGTCCTGGTTGGCCATGCGCCTGTCCGGTACATAGGACAGCGGCGCATAAACACGCCGCGCCACTGGGGGACCAGGGCGCGGCGAGAAGGGCGCGGTCGAGAAGGGCGCGACAGGCGCGCGGGATAAGTTGCCGCTAGTATAGCACGCTCATCAACCAGAATCACCGGATCGGCTCACCCGCGTTCCACGCGCGCAGCAGCTCCAGCTCCGCCTGCGCGGGGTCAGGCGTGGCCTTCGCCAGGTCGGCCACCAGCGCCGGGGCGAGGCGCGCGAGCTGGCGCCGGTAGCGCCGGCGCATCCGCTCCAGCTGCTCGGCCTGCTTCTCGCTCAGTGGCGTCTCGGGGGTGAGGCGCTGGAGCGAGCGGGCGAACCGCTTGTCCCAGCTCTCGGGCAGGAGCGTGCAGCGGTTGAGCGCCGTGATGAGCTGGCGCTGTTCCTCGGTCATGGTCGTCGGCCCCGCTCGCCCATCCGGCGCAGCAGCTCCTCGTGGGAGACAACCACGCAGCGCTGCTGCTGTGCGCGGTCCTCCTCCTGGTACTGCTCGATAATCTGCTCGACGTAGCCGATGCTGAGCGCATAGCGCGCGGCGATGGCGACCGTGCGCTGGCCGCGCTGCCACAGGCGGATGATAGCCGCGTTCCGCTTGGATCGCTCGCCTGCGTTCATTGCACTGCCCAGTGCGTGCGGCTCGGGTACCGCTGGTTCAGCCGCGCCAGACTCCGCTCGACGTGAGCGCGGACCCCGGTCGGGTGGACGATCACACCCTCTGCGCCGGTCAGGTGGTCGGTCCAGGCGATACGCCAGGCGTCGGGCTGGCGCTCGGGCGAAAAGGACACGAGGACACACACGCGCAGCATGGTGGCGCCCGGCGGTACGTGGCGGGCCATCTCGCCGTATTGCTCCAGCCAGGCCAGCGACTGGCCGGCGAACAGATCGCCAACCCACAGCTCGCCGGCGGCGGTCAGCTCGGCCTGGACGATGCGATTGTGGCGCGGGGTGATCATGTACTAGACCTTTTGCCCAAGGGCCTCGGCGGCGCTGATGCCGGGCTCCAGCTCGCTGTTCCGCCACTTCCCGTCGTCGTGCTCGCGCCAGGGAAAGCCGACGCGCTCGCTGATGGTGACGAGGTGCGGCTTGCCGTAGAACGTATAGTCGTCGAGCCAGGACACATCGTCGTCGCCCATGAGCCAGAGCCAGGCAGCGAACCGACTCAGCGAACGAGCAGCCGACAGCCCGCGACAGTCGTTCGCCTTCTCCCAGGCGAAGGACAAATACTCGCGAATCTGTTTGGCCGGATCAGCTTCCAGCTCCCACTGCTCGGCGGTTACACCGTCCTTCAGAAAGGGCTTGGCCTGCTCGAAGGGCAGGGCGGCGATCAGGCTGTTGCGCTGGAAGCCAAAGAAATCGTCGTTGGACTCCTCCAGCTCCTTGAGTCGGGCCAGGATTGCCTCGGGCGTTCGCATTGTGTTGTTCCTCGTCCGATGCATCGGACAGCTACACATGAGTATCCACTGCCGGTCCACTTGTGAACCAGCCCCCGCCAAGGTAGCGCAGCTCCCAGGATGCCGGCGGCCAGAGCGGCGAGGGCAGCCACAGCAGGAGCGGCACGCCGCGCCAGTGGGCCAGGGCGGCCGTGCTCCAGGTGCCCGATCCGCCGGACGTCCAGCGCGGGGCAGGGACGATCGACGCGGGGCAGGGCTTCGCGGGGAAGGCGGCCAGGATGGGCCGCTCCTGCTGGCACAGCGCGTCGAGCATTCGGATCGAGCGGGCCACCAGGTCGGCGGCCGTCCGGCCGGTGGCGGTGAACACGCCGGCGCGCGGCCAGTGCTGGCGGGCCGCGGCGTCGACGCCGCGCGCGTCGCCCACGAGCACCGGGCGGGCGCGGCCCCAGGGCGCGTGGAGGTCAGCCAGGGCAGCGAGCGAGTCGTCGTCGGGTGCCCGACTGCCCGAGATACCGAGCGCACCCCGGCCGGCGAGGAGCGGCGGCAGCGTGAGGGGGAGGTAGCGTGGGCGGCGCCCCTGCCCGGCGGCGACCGCGGCGGCCACGTCGAGCATCACGTGGCGGTGCTCCCGCTCCTCGGTGTCGCGGGCAAAGTGGCTGCGGCTCATGGCTTACCTTTCTCCGCGACAGCGCGCACCCGCGCCCGGTCGCGCTCCTCGCCGAGCACTCTGCTGACGTAGCTCGCGTGCACGCCGAGCCGCGCGGCGAGGTCCTGCTGCTGGCCGGTCCAGGTTTGGGCCGCCTCGATGATGCGCTCGCGCAGCGTTGGGGGTTGAACGATCACGCCGTCGCGCTTCAGACGGCCGCGCGCCTTCGCTACCGTGCTTGGGGCGCAGCCAACCCGCGCGGCGATCACCCGGTTGGGCTGGGCCGGGTCGCGACACAGTTCGGCGCGCACTGCGGCGGTTTTCTGCCCGTGGCTGATGTGGGGCGCAGGGACGACGCCAGTCGCCTCCAGCTCGGCCCGCGCCTGGGCAACGGTGTTCTCGCCGCAGTTGACGATCCGGGCGATGACGACGTTGGGGCGCCGGTGGTCACGGCGCAGCTCCGCCGCCGCGGCGTCGAGCTTTGGGCGCGGATGGGGCCGACTCACGGATAGCTCCGCCCGTCGAGGTCGTCGGACAGAACCCCGTCGGTCAAAAATCCGTGATACTTGCCGATCACGTGGATCGAGGGCCGTGCGGTGATCATCGGCGGCGTGCCGGTGCGGGTCCAGCCGGGGCCGCCGCTGGCGCTGGGCAGGTCGATGTTCCACTCACCGCCCGGCGTCATCACGCTGAGGCAGCGCCCGTCCGGCCCCCGCCCCATCGACTCCAGCCAATAGGATTCCCACATCGCGCCGATCGGCACCTCGTGCGAGGTGTAGCGCTCGCCGGTGTCGGGGCGCACATAGAGCCGCCGACTGGAGAGCTGCCATGCGTCCTCGGGCTGGAACGCATAGCCGCACGCGCAGTGGGTGGGCCAGCGCGAGTCCTCGCGCGGCCAGGTGCTCGGCTCCGTCCACCACGTGTCGCCGTCGGGGCCGAACAGAAGCGGCACCTCGTCGAGCAGCACCCTGGCGTCGTGGTACTGGTGCTCGCCGGCCGGGCACGTGCTCCCCGAGGCGTAGCGGCGCAGCCAGCGGCGCGCCTCGGTGGTCTCCGTAATCAGAAAGCAGGACCAGGGCATAGCTCCTCCTATGCGCGCACCCAGCCGATCTTCTTCTTCAGCCGGTCCTTCTTCTGCGCCAGGTGGTAGCGGTGGCACACCTCGCAGCGGTAGGCGCGCACCTTGTAGCGGCCATGGCAGCGCTGGTTGATCCGGGCGGCCACCGCGTAGGCTTCACCGACCGAGGCGTAAGGCATCTTGCCGCAGCCGCGAAAGTAGCGCCCGGACTTTGCCAGCCCCTTGGGCGTGCGCCGCTGGAACGGCTCGGAGTCCTCGTCGAGGTGGTGGGTGTAGGCTGTCATGTGGGATCTCCTTCCTGCTCAGTTGTCTCGAAGAACCAGTAGTGATGCTGATCACCGATTACTTCACCGACGAGGCGGTAGCTTAGGATTCGTCGGCGCCGGTCGAAGGGGATGCGGCGGATCGCATGCAGCCGACCCTGCTCCGTGTTGTGCAGTGCAGGCGAGACGCGCACTTGCCAGAGCCCAGGTTCCACCTCAACCGCGAGTGGCGCAGTCGGTGGGCTCGGCGGCGTCGGTCAGGCCGATGGGGGACGTGTCGCCGGCCGCGCTCGTAGTCCATCAACGGATCGTCGATCTCCTTCCCCCAGCGCTGGACAAACATCCCCTCCGCCTTGCTCCAGCGCTCGACCACCTCGCGGAGCTGTACGCGGTACTGGCCGCGCGCCGGCCGCCAGTCGATCGTCGCGTCGAGCTCGTCGAGGCACTGGACGAAGCGGTGCTGCCATTCCTCGGGCATGCTCTGGAGCACGCTTCGCGGGATGGTCAGATACTGCGCGTAGGTCAGCTCGAACCACGCGTGGATGTCGCGGCTGTCGTCGCTCATACCGCCATCCTTGTCTGCTCGGCACCATAGGCCCGGGCGCGCAGCCGGCGCGAGCGCTCTGAGGTGCGGGCTAACTTGCGGATTGCGTCGTCCTCGGCAGGGCTGAGCGGGCACACGTCGGTCGTGTACCACGTTTCGATGCCCCGGTCATTGCGCCGGGCGATGCTCCAGCCAGCCGCGTGGTAGATAGTGCCCTTGTGCTTCGATAGGTCGCAGTAACTCAATACGGCCTTGATGTGGTAGGGCTGCTCGACCCAGACGGGCGGGTGGGCCTGGAGATAGTCGAAGCCGATGGTGGCGAGCGCCTCGCGGATCGCCCAGCTCGCCAGTGCGGGCTGCCACACGCCGCGCCGATCGGTGTATCCGGGGATGAGATACCGTCGGCAAGAGGCTCCGCCGCGCTGCACCCGGGGGTCCAACCACACCCGGGCCAGATTCAGGATTTCCCAGCGGTCAAAGTCTGCCCGCCCCTGATCGACATCGTGCTGCGAACCGTACCGCAGGTTGCCGTCGTAGCAGCGCGTGGCTTCGGGCCGTCCGAAGATGAGGCATCCCAGCCTATTGGCGAAGGCTGGCGGGCCGAAGTCCCAGCTATCGCTGGTGATCACGTAGGCGAACGGTCGGCTTCTCGGGTCGACCGGCTTCCGCAGGTAGTGGAACTGCTGCACCTGGTCTTGGGCCCATGCCAGGCCGCGTTCGCCGAAGTTCTGGAGGCGAAGGGTGTGCGTCACGCTGCCCTCCGCCACACCTCGCCGACCACCTCGCCCGGTAGCCGGCGCAAGCCCTGCGCCCCACAGTAGGGCAGGGGCTCAACGAGCTGGCGCACGTCAGCGAGCAGCCAAGCGTAGCGGCCGGGTGAGTAGTCGCCGAAGGCGCGCTCCTGTTCGGTCAAAAGCACGGTGGAGTTGTGATGCGAAGTCAGGAAGTCTGTTCCACCGATACTCGTTAGCCGCGCTACGGCGACGATTGCACCGCGGGGCAACTCAGTCACGTCGATGCAGTCGGTCAGGGTCGGCCGTGTCGTACCCACCCGGCGGTGGGTGACGCGGAAGTGAGGCTCCAGGGCCCGGAAGAAGGCGGGCTCGGCGCACCGCGCCCACAGCCCCGGCCAGCCGCCCACCGGCCCCAAACTTTGCGCGGCGTGGATCGCCACCGCCCCGCGGTAGGGCGTGGCCCAGCTCCGAGTCTCGATCCGCTTGGCCCCGATCGCCACCAGTGTGGCCCAGGGCTGGGTCAGGCTTATGATCCGTAGCTCCTCATCCATCAGCGTTTCCTTCACCGTCGGGCGGGGTGTCGTAGACCAACAATGTTAGCTTCACCGTAGGCGGACCGTCGTACGTGGGCGGGCCGAGCAACGATGGGAGCATGGGCGGTGCTGGAACGTCCGGTGTGGCGTTTCTCCACTCAAACTCCCCAGGAATCGCGCTCTTGAACCTGATGAAGGACGGTGACGGAAAGCCCAGCAGGATCTCTTTGATTAGCGCCATGCGCTCGTGGGGAATCGATTGAAGGTTGGACCACGAGTATTCCCCTCGTCTATCCTCGTAGTACAACCCAACTTTGATCAGGTCGCGCCGCGTCAGCGCCGTCACGTCGCGCGCGGCCTCGGGCCACAGCGGCGGCGTGTCGTCGTCTCCGAAACGCATCTGGTCCACCGCGCGCCACAGCGTTGCCCATTCCTGAGGCGTGCGCGGCGTCCACGTATCCAGACGCAGCCGTCGCACGGGATTCGGCGGCCACTCCCCAAGCCTTATCAGCTCCCGCATGCGTCGAGCGATAGAGGCGCGGAGCTGCTGACGCAGCCGGAAGCGGGCGCGGTTCTCCACCTTGCGCTCCTTGCGCTGGCGGCGGCGCACGTCGGCCGCGAGCCCGGGGCGCGGCTCGCCCAGGGCCTCGGCCACCGTGGCGGGGCGGAGCGTCAGGTCAGGCTTCTTGGTCATGTTGCCTCGTCGAGGTTGTAGCGCTGCTGCGCCGCGATGCTGGACGCGGCCGCGCTCGTCGGCCAGGTCGACCAGGGTGCGTAGGGGCGGGCCTGGCCGACCGCGCCGTCGCGCTCCTGGAGCTGCTCGTACACCCCGTCGGTGTAGCCGAGGTAGCGCTGGCGCGTGCCGTCCTCATTCGCCAGCGTTCCGAGCAGGGTCGGCACCTGCCGCTCATGCGGGTTGATCAGCATGGGAAAACTCCTTGACGATCCGGTTCAGGATCGATGTGATGTCGAGCCAGAAGGTAGCCTGATCGTCCATCGTCAACCGCGCCAGCTCCTTCCACTCACCGTGCGCGTTGTGATCAGCGACGAGTGAGGTGCCCGGCTGGTCGTCGCCGGCGCCCAGCCCCCATGGGAACGGGGCGCCGAAGTCGGACGCGTGCTGGCGCAGGCGGGCAACAAGCTCCTCCAGCCGCGAGGCGGGGATGGGCGGGAAGGACTCGTCGGCGAGGTAGGTCGGCAAGCGGGGCTGGCGGAGCGCATCAGCGAGATCGCGCAACACCGATCCCAACTGCATCTCAGCGGGATCAAACCGCTGGTGCTCGTCGAGCACGGCCTGAGCGGCCTCTTCGATCCGGCGCAGGCGCTCGGTCTCGCGCACCAGCGCCCGGCCGCGCTGCACCTCGGCGCGCAGGGCGCGGGCGGCCGGGTGGAGGTGGGTCAGGGCGTCTTGGGCACGCTCCGTCGCGCCAGGGGTTCGACGAAGCAGGGCGGCCAGGGCCTCGGCCAGTACGATCACCTGTGCTGCCAGCTCGCCCCCCTGCTCGCCGACAACGGCCTCGATCTGGGCCACGATTGCGCCGACCCGCTCGCCCTCCTCCTGGAGTTGCTGCACCCGGTCGCGGAGTTGATCCACCTCGCGCAGGTCGGCCTTCATCCGATCGACCAGATTGCGCACCTGCTCCGCGCCCTGCTCGATGTCGACCAGCCGGTGGCTGCCGAGGATGCCGGCAAACAGGAGTTGCACGTCGCGCATGACCTCGGTGCGCTGCTCCAGCTCGGTGCGTAGGCCCTGGTTCTCGGCCTGCTGCTGCTGCAACAGATGTTGCGCGTTGCGGGCATTCTCCCGCGCCAGGCCGTTGGCGAGCTCGACGGAGACGACCTGCCGCTCGGCGAGCTGCTGCCGTAGCTCCGTGACGAGCTGGGCTACCCGGCCGATGCCGAGTATCGGCCCCTCAGGCACCTCCGCTCCCAGGATGCCCCGGATGTAGTGCCGAATGACGCCAAGCGTCTCCTCGTGGTCAGCGATCCGCATGTGGGCACCGTCGAGTGCGTCGTTCAGCAGCGCACTTGATGCCGGTCGGTGATTAGTCACACGCTTGTCCTGGCGTGCTCGGTGCCACAGGTGTTCGTAGAGCACTTCGCCCAACGACGCCAGTTGCGTGACGTTCAGGCCCTGGTGGAGCGACTCGCACTTTGCGGCCACGGCGCCCACCAGGTATGCGAAATCCCATACGCCGTCGACATCGAAGGACTGGTATGGAGACTCGGGCAACTTGATCGGCATCGTGCTATTCCTTTCCCGGTGCAGGTGCCTCAGCGATGCCGTCCAGCGCGTCGAGCGCGGTCCACAGCCGCCGCAGATCACCCACGGTAGTGCGAACGCCCCACATCACCGGCAGCTCGTCGGGTTGCTCGGCCAGGTTCTCGCGCAGCACCGGATTGACGATCGCGCGGATCGCCGCAACCAGATCCTCGCGCAGCGCTACCTCGTCGCGGAGCATCTTCCCGATGGCCGGCATGGTGTCGCTCGTGGGGTAGTTGCCCGTGCGCTGGAGCAGCTCGGTAGCCAGCCGCTCCCGGTGGCGCCACAGCTCGGCCAGTGCGGTGTCGAGCTGGCGGACCACCCAGCCCAGCCGATCCGCAACGCGCGCGTCGAGCTGGACGGCCGGCACCCAGCCAGCGATGGCGGCGGTGTTGAGCGTTACCGTCTCTGATTCGACCTGATAGGCCGGCCGGCCGCCGAGCCCCGGGTGGCTGGCGAGGTGATCGCACACCCGCACGCCGATGCGGCGGTGCAGGTAGATCGGCACATCGGGGTGGGAGAGCGGCGCCATCGCGTCGTAGTACTCGATCATCGGTGGTTCCTCACAGTCGGCAGATAGGTGGCCGTTGGCGTCCAGCGCGTGCGCCGGCCCCAGCCGTCGCCCCACTCCAGCACCTCGAGCGGCTGGCCGGGCCGCCAGGAGTCCGACTCCACCCGGGTGCGGATCGGGCTCGTCGGTGGGGCGTCCATCGCGGCCAGGAGGTCGCCGCTCACTGGGGCCAGCAGGGCCGCTCCGCTGCGTGTGCCCGCGCCGAGCTGCCACACCACGGTGCAGGCGCGCGGGTCGCAGGCAAACGAGACGAGGGTTGGCCGGGGCGGCAGCTCCGCCGCGACCAGCCGCTCGATGAGCGGCGGGGCCAGCAGTGCCGCGACGAGGGCGAGCACGAAAATAACGCGGGTGTTCATCGCGGGCTCCTTCGGCGGCGCATGGCGCGGCGCAACTCCCTGGTCAGCGCGGCGGCCGGCAGGCCGCTCTCCCTCGCCCAGCGGGTGACGAGGTCTTCCCACTCCGCGGCGGTGAGCGCGCGCAGGAACTGCGCGGCCACGCGGGGGTGGTTGCGGATCACCGTCCGCACCTGGGCGAGGGAAAGCTGGTCGGTCATGTCAGTCGTCCTGCAGGGCCACTTCGACGAGCCGCCGCACCCACGCGAAGGGCACCTGCCCCACCGCCATGCCCAGCTCGCCGTCGTCGTCGCGGATCAGCACCGTGTCGCCCTCCTCGGTGGCCACATCGATGCGGTCGCCGTGCCCGGTCTCGATGTCGCCCCAGTTGGCGTACCGCAAGCCGGGGATGCTCAGACGCTCGACCGTGATCAGGTCGGACGGCAGCTCGGCCAGGCTGGTGACGACGTGCTGCTCGACGGTGACGAACTGTGCGGCGCGCAGCGTCGTCAGCCTGGAGCGGCCAAGCGATGTCTCGAAGCGAACGAAGCCGCCCGCGTCGGGCGTGGCCTGGCTGCTCCAGCCCTCCTCGTGCTCGGCGACAAGTTCGCCGTCCTCGTCGACGGCCCCGGCCACCTGCCAGCGCCAGCGGTAGAGCGTGACACTGGCACCCGCGGGCCAGCGCCAAAGCGCATCCTGGGCGGCGGATAGGTGGCGCATGACCTCGACGACGAGCTCGCGGTGGGTCGCCAGGGCGGCCTCGCGCAGAGCGCTGGCCTCGGCCTCACGCTGCGCGCGCCGCTCCTGCTCCTCGGCGGCCTGCCGCTCCCACGCCGCCTGCCGCGCTGCCTGGACACGCTCCCGCTCAGCAAGTGCGGCCAGCTCGGCCTCCTGATCCTGGCGATAGGCCGCGATGGCCAGGACGAGTCGCGCGCACAGCTCCTCGGGTGCGACGTCGCGCACCAGGCTCCTGCGCTTTTTGCCCTCGCCGCGGTACGCCTCGGCCGACCAGGTGTCGTAGCAGTCGTGGCGCTGGATGCCGTCGGACGTGATGATGGCGTAGTCGTCGGCCCAGATCCCGGCGATGCTGGCGTAGCAGCGGGCGCTGTTGCTGAACGCGTGGAACTGCACGCCGAGGATGGCCTGCTCCTCAGGGGACAGGGGGAAGCTGGCGCGGAACCGCTCGATGTTCCGTCGCCGCTCCTGCCGGGCCTGCTCCTGCTCCGCCAGCTCGGCTGCGCGCTGGCGCTCCTGGGCCTGCGCCAGGAGGCGGTCAAATGCGATGGTCGTCGTCACGCTCATGCTGCACCTCGTTTTGTCCTATAAGTAGGACAATAATACCGAAAAAAAGACGAGAGTCAAGGCTAGGCGGCCGAGCGAAGGCGGGTCGTCTCGACCTGCTGGAGCGCATACATAAACAGCCATGCCCGCTGGACATGCTTGCAGCGCGCGTTTTCGCGGTGCGTGGCGTCAGGGCACGGGCAGGCCCGGGTTGTCCGGTTGACCAGATACGTCACGCTCGTCGCCGCGTCGCTGGGCATGACGACGTGCTGCGCCGTGAGCATGACGACGTCCTGCTGGAGCAGCCAGTCATAGGCCAGGTTCAGCGACTCGCGCGCCGGCTGCGGCATCCGAACGCGAAGGGAGTCGACCAGCTCGGGCAGAATGTCCATCACGGCCGCGATCGGGATGGTGGTGACCTCACTCATTGCAAAACCTCCTGCTGCTGTGTCATTGTCCTATTAGTAGGACAATAATAGCACCATAATACCAGTTGTCAAGAGGGCAGAGCGGGGTGAGAAAGTGTCAGTTTCGGCGTTCTGATGCGCTACTCGCTTGGTCAGGGCTCAGGCTGAGCGGCCAGCATACCCCCTCCCACTGCGATTTAGCGCATCAAGAAGCGGTAAAGCGTTGTTCGTGGGTGGAGGGCGAATATTGAACATTCCCATGTATATATACCTTTCAGGATCATGATCATGGGAATGTTCAATATTCCGACCTGCATACCCCCGAGGGGTATGCACTTGCCGCCCAACCCGCCCGTCCTCAAACGAGTGTACGGCGTGAAGGACAAAAAAGCCCCGCTGGGGCGGTTCTCCGCCACGCTGGCAAGCTGAGGGGGTGGGGGCGGTGTCTTGGGTGGTCATCCTCCGTCGCGCCCCGCAGAATGGCGCTCAGCGCGGCGGGGCAAAACGAATGCCCCCGCGGGTGGTGATCCGCAGGGGCGTCGCTCGTGCTGGGGGTTGTGCTCGTTGCTGCCTTTAGTCTGTGTCGGCCCCTGGCTACGCAAATGAGCGTCGGCTGACAGCGGGTGAACACAGAACCGCCCCGGTGAATGACCGGGGCGGTTCTGGTTGGGCGCGCGGGGCGCGCGATGGTTATGCAGCGACCGGCTCCACGTGGGAGCACTCGGGCCGCGATCCTAACTGGTTTGCTACTACCAGCAGTGCATTATATGTGCCGGCGTGAATCTTCCGCCCGAGCAGGAGCGGCAGGCCAACTGGCTTGTGGGTGTCCACCCCGACGAGCCGCCCGCCGTGGCTGAACAGCTCGCGCAGCGAGACGAAGCGGCCCGTGTCCTCGGGTCGCCAGGTCGACTCTTCGGGCAGCACCCAGTACAGGGTGAGGGCCCGCTGGTCGCCGTTGGTGCGGCTGGTGCCGTAGACCACCTGGGCGTGGGTGGCCGGCTCCTCGCCGCCGATCTGGTGCAGCACGTCGTTCAGCTCGCTGAGTACTTCGACGTGGGGGGCGGCAAGCTCGAACGGCGGCAGCGGGCTGGCGGCGGGCGGCGGTGCGTCGGCGACGGCCACCAGCCGCGCCACGCCCCGGGCGGCCACGTCGTAGACGAGGTACTTGGTACGCCCGTCGCCGGCGGCAGTCACCATCTGGCTATAGCTCGGCATGGGGGATCGCTCCTGTCCTATCAATCGGCCAATCACGTACAGCATAGCCGCGCCTGGGGGACCTGTCAAGATGCTACGGTACGACGTGTGCCACGGCCAGGATCGCCGCGGGCCCGACGAATGTGATCAGCAGAGCCACGGCCCCGAGCAGGGTGGCAATGGCCACCGCTGGGGCCAGCCAGCTCATCTGGTGCTGGAGGTTTGTTACCGCGCGCTCGGTGGATGTTTGCCGAGCTATGAGTGGGCGGCGGTCCTCCTCGGGTGGCGTGCCGACCACGGCAACCAGCTTGGCCAGGTCGGCGTGGAGCGCCCGGACGGCGGGTAGTACCTCCTGCCCGGCGACCACCTCAGTCAGGTGGGCCACGTCCCCGCGCAGCGCGCGGATCTCGGGCAGCACCTCCTGCTGCGTGATGGTCTCGGTCAGGTGCTCGGCGATCGTGAGCCCGCTATCGAGGTGGCCCAGCACCCCGCGGATTCCCTGCATTTCGCTCAGCTGCTTCTCGTGGAACGCGAGCATGTCGTGCTGAAACACGAAGCGCAAGTCATTGATGTCGTGGAGCCCGCGGTAGAAGATAGCTTCGACGGCGGACGCGAGCTGCGGGTCGGTGATGTGGGTGAGCAGGCGAGCAAGGTGCTCACGCTGGGCCGGGCGCAGCGAGTCGTGCGGGTCGGTGGCTGCGGTGGTCATGGTAGGGCCTCCAGGATGCGAAACAGAACGATGGCCACCGCTGCGAGGGCGATGGCGTTGCAGATGAGGCCGAGCACCCCGAGCCCGGCCAGGATGTAGAGCAAGGCACTATGTAGCGTTTCCTGTGCCCGCAGGCGTAGCTCAAGGTTGGATGTTGCCGCAAAGAACTGCTGCCGCATCTCGCGGACCTGGGTTTGGAGCGAGCCGATCATGGCCCGCGCCTCGGCGAGGAGCTGCACAATGATCGTCGCCTCACTGGTCGGCTCCTCACCGGGGGCGGTCGGCGGGTTCGTCGAGGTGGACATGGACCGTTACCTTGATGATGTCGCGGCCGGCGATGTCGCCGGTAGAAACGTCGCCAACCTGCGCCCCCTGTCCGATCAGGAGTTGCGCGGTTGTCGCGGGCACCTCGACCGGCTCCGGGCGGTCGAGGGAGCCGATCACGGCCTGGGCAACCTGTCGGGCGAGCGGTTCCGCGTCGGGTGCGTCGGCCAGGCGGGCCGCGACCTGGCGCCCAAGCTTGGCGCGCCACGCGGCCCGCTCCGCCTGTCGTACCTGGAGCTCCAGGATGGCCGGGTCGCCAGCGCTGGTATCACCCGCACGCGCCAGCTGCCAGGCCAGGTTCATGGCCCGGAGCTGGCGCCCGAGGGCGTCAGGGTCGCTCACCGCGACGCGACCCAGAGCGAGCGGGCCTTCTCGGCCAGCCGCTGCCCGTAGTCCGTGCCCGGGCTGGCCCACCCCGCCCCCGCGGGACCCATCGGGTTGTGGGCCTTGCCCAGCTCCTGCAGCGTCCGCGCACTGCCGTGGAAGGCCACTGGCAGCTCCCGAAAGCGCAGCGCCGCGTCGACCAGAGCCTGCTGCTCAGCCGTGCGCTCCTCGGGCTTGGTCGCGTAGGCGACGAGCCGGCCCACCTGGGCCACAATCGAGTCCTCCCAGCGGGCAAAACTGACGGCGGGGCGGTAGCCGCCCACATCGGCGTCCCAGACGGTGCCGGGGCGCCAGCCGGCCGTGGCCTTTTCCTTTGGCTCGTTCACCCCGATCCCGGTGCCGTTGCGCAGGTCGCGGCCGTCCTTGTCGCGCCGCTGGCTGAGGGCCGAGGTCAGCCAGCCCGACTCGTGGCCGAGCTGTGCCGCGGCGACGTACGGGTCGACGCGCCCGCTCGCACAGGTGCGGACCAAGTGCGGCACGAGCACCCGCCGGATGGGGTCGGCTGCCTCCGCAGCGTAGGGGCTGCCGGCCTGCTGGCAGCGGGCGAAGAATGCGTCGGCCAGCTTCCGATCGTCCACGGGCGGGCTGCTGAGGATCGGGTTGAGCGGCGTGTAGATCCCTGCCGGCGGGGTCAGTCGCTCCACACCGTCGGCCGGCAGGAACCCGTTGGGTGCCCAGTGCATCCAGCCGAGTGCCGCCGGTGTGAGATCGACCACCTCGCCCTTCGGCAGCACACACGCCCCCTGCCAGGCAATCGGGGCGTCGGCCCGCGGCGCTTCGCGTACCGGGAGCTCGCGCATGGTCCAATAGGCGCTGGTCGTCGGGATGCGGGCGGTGCCCGGCTGAGTTGGGGCGGTGGACGCCAGCCATGCCTCGACCTGGGCGACCACCCAGGCCTTCGTGACGGCGCGGCCGGGGCAGCTCTTCTGGGTGGTGTAGTCGCGGTGGAAGCGCAGGAGCTGGGCGATGGGGACGCCGAGCTTGCGGGCCAGGCCGCTCAGCACGGCCAGCGTGTGCGCCCAGACTGGGCCGGAGGGCAGCCTTGTGTCGAACGCGCCCACCATCTCAATGCCGATGGAGTACCAGCCCTGGGCGACGGAGCCGTTGCCGGTGCCGGCATGGACGCCGATGCGGTTCATCGGCGTGGCGAGCCAGATGCCGTCAGGGGCAGTGTAGATGTGTGGGGCGGACGACCAGCCCTTGCCGGCGTAGAAGCGCTGCATGCCCCGCATCGTCGTCTCGCCGGCCCAGCTCGATTCGGTGGGGACGAGCGTGTGGTGCAGAACCAGGGTGGCGGGTGCTTTCCAGGTCCACACGTAGGCGGCGACGTAGGCCGCCCACTCGGCGGGGGACAAGCGGCGGCAGATGAAGGGCGGGCTGCCGGACGTGGGAAAATCAAACGCGCCCCCGGCGCCAAGGGGCTCCGGCGGCTGCTCCGGGTCACGAGGGCCGACGTCGTCGAGGTCGTGCAGCGACAGGTCGAGGGGGTCCATAAACGGCCTCGCGGGACTCCCGATGCCGGTAGCACGGGGGCAGCAGCGCCGCGTGGTGGACGGTCGCAGGGCGAAAGGCGGAAAGCCGTACCACGGCGAGGCGCAGGGGGTCCGCGGGGCGGAGCACCGGGCGCTCGGGGCAGGGGTGGAGCGCAGCCCGAGTATAGCACTCACCATAACCAATGTCCATTACACCGGACACTCGTCCGCGCGTCCGCTTGACAAGGCATAGGGGCGGGGGGTATGCTGGGCACGAAACGACGGCAGCGAAGGCGGGACAGGCGGAGAAGGAAACGCGGGTAGCGGGGAGGACATGCCACACGACGACGACAACCGACTGAGTCACGAGGAGGCGGCCGCGCAGCTCGGCGTCAGCGTCAAAACGCTGGCGAGCTACCGGGAGCGCGGGTTGATCGCGGGGGAGGCACAGCCACAGGGGCTCAACGTTCGCTGGTGGTACACGCCGGCGGACGTGGAGCAGTGCCGGCAGCGGATGCAGGAGCTGCGCGAGCAGCGGTAGGCGGAGGTGGGTGCAACCCCTGGCGAGGTGTGGCAGCTACACCAGGGGCGGCACCGCAGGCGCGGCGGGAGTACCGACCGCGCCGCTGTGATCATAGCATAGGGAGTACACCACCATGTTCCAGGCTCTTGCTCGGATGATGGACGTTCCGACGGCGCTGTCTTTGCTCGAGCCACGGATTCGCGGCATCGGCCGCGGTGGCGCGCTGCTGGTCTTTGCGTGCTGTCTGATCTCGCTCTTCCCCCTCGGCTACGCCTACTACCGCTTCGACCTGGCGAGCACCTGGCACTACTTCGATTGGCTCGCCGACGGCGCGCCCGAAGACGTGCAGGCCGGAGCCGCCGCACTCGCGGCCAACCCCGAGACGGCGCCCGTGGTGCCAGACGACGAAGCGATGCGAACGCTGCTATTCATCTTGCCCTGGTGCTTTACGCTGCTCCCGTCGGCCGTCCAGCTCGGCCTGGCCCGCTTCATCAATGTCCCGGGGCTGGGGCAGCTGATCAAGGCGAGCATCGCCTTTGATCTCGTGACCGACTGGCCCACGATGTGGCGGCTGACCACGAGCAACCCGTGGTTCGTGGAGACGTTCCGCTGGGGGCCGCTGGTGTGGCTGGCGCAGGCCGTGGCGACCGCCATCGGCACCATCATCGTATCGCTGGTTATCCAGACAGCATTCGTGCTGGTGTTCGCCGTGATGCTGTACATGGTCTGGATTCTGGTCTTCGACAGCACCAGCCCGCGCCGGCCGGCGCTTGGGGCAACCGAGCGCCTGGCACCATAGGGGAACGAGGATGGCCGAGCAGCACCGCGAGCATTCCTCTTCGGCCACGGCCATCGCGACCGAGCTCGACCCGGGCGAGTTCGGTCTGGCGCTGGCCGTGGCCGCGACGTGGTATTTTTTGGGGCCACTGGGCATCGTGCCGACCGTGATTTTCGTGTACAAAATCGTCGGCGCGCGGCTCCCCGTGGCCCCCATCACCCAGCGCTTGGATCGTCTGATGACGCGCGTTGGCGTGCCGGCTGACGAGTGGTCGACGTTCAAGCGACTGTCCCTGGCCGACAAGATGCGCTACACGGTCGCCGGCGTGCCGACGGAGCGGCTGGGGTCGGCCACCCGGCTCCTGTCCGCGTCCGAGGTCGGTGACGATCCCGAGGATGCCGTACCCGACGTTGTGCCGCCGGCGTTGCGTCCTGCAGCGCCTACCGCGACTCCTGCTCCGGCCAAGCGGCGACCAGGCCCGCGCGTGCTGAGCCCCGAAGAGTTCGCGGCCGACCCGCTTTTTGTCGAGCTCAACGCCGAGCCACACCGGATGGTGATCGGTCACACACAGGGCGGCAAGTCCACGGCGATGCACGGGATGGTGCAGGCCTGGGCCACCACCGGCGCGCCGGTCTATGTGGCCGACCCTGACGCAGCGCGCGGCCAGTGGCCGGGGGCGGTGCAGGTGGCCGGCTACAACGAGGACTACACCGGCATCGGCCGACTGCTCGACGAGGTGGACGACATCTTCAAGGACCGAAGTGAGGAGTACACGGAGGGCAAGCGCGACTTCGACCCGGTGCACGTGGTACTCGACGAGGTGCACGAAACGTTCGCGAACGTTCCGCAGTCGAAGGCGCTCGTCGATAAGTGGGTACGGCGCGGGGCCAAGCGCGGCGTGCTTGTCACGCTTGGCACGCAGGACAACCACCGCGACAGCCTGGGGCTTGACTCGGCCGCCGTGCTCAATAACTTCATCACCGCCGAGGTCGAGAAGGTTCAGGGCGGCAAGCGCCAGGCGCGTGTGTACCGGGGCAACGCGGCGCAGCAGAAGAACGTCCGCGCCTTCGCCGTGCCTCCGCTGCGAGGGGCGAAGGAGTTCATCGCAGCACCAGAGCCGGCGCTGGAGCCTGCGCGCACCGCATCAACTGGCACAACCCAGATCGTGCGCCAGTCGGCCGCCATTGACCTGGCCGAGCTGTACAAGGAGGCGCCGTCGCTGGCCATCAAGCGGGGCTACCAGCCGCCGGATCTGCTTTTCGGTCTTCTTGGCCTCGATGCGTCGGCTCCAACATCGACGGAGTTGACGCTTGAAGATGCTGCGCGTGTGACCGTCAACATCAAGAATGTCGTCGAGGGCAAGGTTGCCCGCCGTCTGACGCCGGCCCGCGGCAACCGGGTGAAGCCGGCCACGGTCGGCCGGCAGCGCATCGCCCGCGCCGAGCCGGAGAGCGACGCCGCGCGCGTGGCTGCTTGGTTGCGTGCAAACCCCACCTGGGTGCTCATCACGGATGCTGGCCCGCAGCTCAAGCGCGGGGCGAAGAGCCGCATCGCCGAGGTACTAGGTGTCAGTTACTCCGGCACCAACAACAGCGATCGTATCGACCGGGCGGCGGCGGAGGGGGTCGCGCTGCTTTCTTCCGGGGGGAAGTGACGCTTTCTTCTTTCTCCTGAGGAAGGGAGAAGGAAGGAAGGAAGAAACTAGACGATACTAAGAAATATCAGGGAGCGGCAATCGCCGCTCCCTGATGTTGTTTGCTATTGACTTCCGTAGGGTCGCGTGCTATCTTACGTTTGTCCTATACATAGGACAAATGGAGGCGGTAATGGGACACGCGGCACGCATCGTCCGGCGACTCGCACCGACCGGCAGCGGGTATCACCTCCTGCGGTATCTGGAGTTGCTGGGCATCGACGAGGAGACGACTGTGGATCACGAGCAGGGGCAGCAGGCCAGTGAGCCAGTGGTGTACGAGGTGGCGGCCGATGTAGGCAACGCGCGCACGGTAGTGCTGGTGCGCCAGCCGAGTGGCGACGTGGTCGAGGTGAAGATGCCGAGTGCCAAGAGTGTGCGGGGCGCTTCGTCCTACCGGCTCTTTGCGCACCGGGACCTGGCCCCGGACTCGTGGTCGGCGCTCGCGCGGCACGAACACATCATCACTCGCGACGGCATGGAGGCGTTTATCGGCGCGCTGGCTGTTGAGTCAGCCGGCCTGGCTGAGACGGCGCGAGGCAGCGACCAGCGCTATCACGATGGCTGGATCGCAGACTTCATCATGGCGGGCGTGGCGGCCGCGCTGCCCAGGGTCAGCGAGATTACGATCCGTCTGGCGACGACAGTCCCTGCCGAACTGTGGAGCACTATTTACCAGAAGGTGGCGACCAGCCTCCAGGACACGTACCGCTACGAGTACAACGGCCGCCAGGTCGTGCTGCGGATCATCGAGGTGCAGGTGTACCGTGAGGGGCAGGTCGCCTATAAGGCGCTGCCCGAGGGGAAGCGCGAGGGCCGGACGCTCATCATCGACGGCGGCGGCCGAACGTTCAACATCGTGCCGCTGCTTAATGGGTCGGCCAACGGCATCATGGCCAAGACGCTGGAGCTTGGGGTTGAAGGGGTGCTGGATGACCTGGACGAGGATCTGATCCGTGAGGGGCACCGTGGGCTAACTCTGTACGAGCGCATCGGCCTCCAGGAGGCAATGCGCGAGAAGCGGCCCTTCTCGATCGTCGTGAACAACGCCGAGGTGCGAATCGACGAGCGAGCCGCCCGGCGCTTTGCCCGTGCAACCCGCGAGCTGGTGCAGCTACTGCGCGCGAAGATCAAGCTCGACATGGCGAACAACGTGTGGCTCATCGGTGGCTGGGTGTACTTCATGGGCGAGTCGATGGTGCAGCTGGTGCCGGTCGCGAGGGCGGCTGACGAGCCTGAGACACGCAACGCCTACGGGGCGCTGATCGAGCTGGCCGGTTCTCCCGTGAAGAAGGGGCGCCGCCGATGAGCGCCGAGAAGCCGATCATGCTCCGCCTGCGATCGAAGGTGGTGAAGGAGGCCCTGCGCGTCGAGGCGGATCGACGCGGTCTCCCCAATGTCCAGCCGATCATCGAGGAGTGGCTGACACAGTATGTGCTCGGCCAGGCCCAGCGGCCGGCGCCGGTTGTGGTTTCTGTTCCGGAGCCTGGGCAGCCTGGACAGCGGACGGCGGCACCAAGCACGGCGGACGAGGGCGGATGGGGGTGGCAAGAATGATCGCGCACGATGTGGCGCTCCTTCAGCGCCTCCTCGCCCAGCGCACACGCGACGACGAGCTGCGGCTGGTCCTCGGTCTGGCCCTGCTCGCCGACACAGACGAAGCGTACAGCGACCTGTGCGACCTGCTCGCCAGCCAGGGCTACCTGCTCGTGCCGGAGGTTGATCAGCTCTTTGCCTGTGAGTGGTGGGCCGCACGCGTCTACGAGGTGGATCGCTCAGCATATGCGCGCCAGGTCCTGGCGGGCGAGGGGACAGCGTGATGGCGTCGTTTGTCGGCTACGCGCTGCGGGTCTGGGTGGCTTACCTGGCGCTGCTCGGCGCGCTCTGGCTGCTCGGGGCCGAGCCCGCGCGCTTTGTCCCGGTGGCGGTCGGGCTGGTGGTGCTGGCCTTCGGCTGGTACGTCTTCCAGCGCTCGGTGTATGCCTGGCGCCTGCGGCGGGCGCCGATCCTTCGCCACCTGACGAAGGGGCGGCGGGTGCGGGTCGTCGCCGGCGACTTCGAGGGGCGGGATGGGTATGTGGTCGAGGTATCGCTGAGTGGGCAGGCCAGCGTGGTCCTGGTCGAGCCGACGCCCGACGAGTTGCCACACGTGAGCATCGAGCCGGCGTTCCTGAAGCTGGCAAATCAGGAGTGATGGTATGCAGAAGATCGTCAGTCTGTTTCAGCGGAACTACGAGGGCGACCGGCTGGTGCGCGACGAGCTGGTGCCCGGAGCGGAGTGGGTGGCGGCCGGCGAGGGCGTGGCCACCGTGAAGATTGATGGCACCTGCTGCATGGTGCGCGACGGAGTGCTGTTCAAGCGCTACGATGCCAAGCGCGGCAAGCAGCCGCCGGACGGCTTCGAGGCGGCCCAGGAAGCGCCCGACCCGGTGACCGGCCACTGGCCCGGCTGGCTGGCCGTCGACCCCGCGAACCCGGCCGACCGCTGGCACTGCGAGGCGGTCGCACCCGACAGCCCCGCTAACTGCGGGCTGCTCGACGGCACCTACGAGCTGATCGGCCCGAAGGTCCAGGGCAACCTGTACGGCCTGGAGCGGCACCAGCTGGTGCGCCACGGCGCCGAGGTGCTGCCCGACGCGCCGCGAGACTTCGCCGGGCTGCGCGCCTACCTGGAAGGCCGGACGATCGAGGGGATCGTGTGGCACCACCCGGACGGCCGGATGGTCAAGATCAAACGCAAGGACTTCTTCAAGAAGTAGCTGGGCTGACAGAGCCTGATACATTGCATGCTTTGGCCGATGTCTGCAATGACCTTACAAGGCATTGCACAAACGCGCAATTAACAGCGCCCCGACCTCAGGTGAGGTCGGGGCGATGCTCTTGGTGGAGGCGCAAATAGACCCTTGTTGCCGCCCGGACTGAGCCATATACTAGTGGCTGTCAAGACAAGACAACACCCGCTCCCGATTGCTGCCAGGCACGGAGCGGGCGTTGCGGTGTTCGTATCGCGCGTCCCTATTGTAGCACCGGTGTCGAACGCAGAACACCGGGGTAGGGCGCGCGCAGCCAGGAGCGTGCGCGATGTCCAACCCCACCGACGAGGCCCGCAGACGTGTCTCTCGCCGCCTGTTCTTCGGCCTCCCCCTGGTCGCGGGAGCCCTCGCGGCGCGTCCGCACGTCGCCCAGGCCGGCACGGCCACCTCGCCCTGGAAGATGGAGGGCAACAGCGACGTTGACGACAACGACTTCATCGGCTCGATCAACGACAAGTCGCTGGTGTTCAAGACAAAGAACCTCGAGCGGATGCGGATCACCAACACCGGGCGCGTCGGCATCAACAGCGGCACGGCGTCGGCGACGCTCCAGGTTGGGGCTCTGGCGACGACGGCCATTCGGGGAGAGAGTGTTTCGACTGAGGCCGCGGCCACCGGCGTGTGGGGGCAGATCACGTCAGCGAGCCCGCCGCGTGGGGCAGCTGCGGTGCGCGGGATCGTGCCGACCTCCCCGAACCGTACGGGCGTGGGCGTACTAGGCGGGCATGGGTCGCTTGGGGTTGGTGTGTGCGGCATCTCCACGCTTACTGCGGCCGACATTGTGACGGGTGACGGCTACAGCGCCGGCGTTGTGGGGCTGGGTGCCACCGGCGTCCTCGGGGTTGCAAACCCCTGGTCCGACGGCGGCGGGACCGGAGTCGTTGGCCAAGGGCGCCGGAACGGCGTTGGTGTAGCGGGCTCCTCAGCTGGCGGTGTTGGTGTGCGCGCTACTTCGTCCGGCGACTATTCACGCGGCGTCGAGGCCGAGGTCGATCGCTCGCCTGGTGCATCCGCCGTATTTGCGCGGGTGGTCGGCAGTCCGCCGCCGCCCTGGGGATCGTCGCCCATCCGGCCCAGCGAGGTGGCAATGGGCGTGCGCGCCTTGGGGCCCTTCGCGGTAGTGGCCGAAGGTGCCACTGTGGGCGTCTATGGTGCGTCATCAGATACGACTGGCTACGCAGCCTACTTCCTCGGCCGGGTCCAGATCGAAGGCTCGTTGCAAATTGGCGGGGGTGACAGCGAGTACAGCCTGCACTATGTGCCCACCACGCCCGAGCGGACGACCAGCTACAGCGGTAACGTTGTGCTCGACGGGAAGGGCGCGGGGGTGGTGGTGCTGACGATCGACTACCTGCGCATGTCGACCGACGTGCGCTACCAGTTAACGCCGGTTGGCTCAGCGGCGCCCGGACTGCACATCGCCCAGGAGCTCGACGACCAGGGCCGGTTCGTCATCGCCGGCGGCACGCCGGGGCAAAAGGTGTCCTGGCGGGTTGAGACAGCCTGGCAGCCGCGGCCGTAGGGCACAACACGCCCCCGAGTTCCTGCGAGCTCGGGGGCGTGTTGTGAAAGGGTACGCAAAAGTTCGGATACTTTTCGATCTAAGCTAATATCAAGCCGTGTTGGATGCTGCATCAGAAAGCCGAAAAAGCCTCCCGACTCTTTACATTCTCTTGAATTTACTCTATAATAGCGACGCTGGAATCGCCCCCAAGTGAGTCTCATAGGAGCGTATGGCAAGCCAGAAACTTAACTGGCAGGAGTTCCGACGGCTGCAAGCTTGGAAGCTCCACGAGCAAGGCTGGGAGCATTGGAGGATAGCCGAAGCTCTGGGAGTATCTCAGTCATCAGTAAGTATTTGGGTCTCACGTGCTAGGCGCGAAGGTGTTGACTCTCTTCGATCTCGCCGTCAAGAGGCTAAGGCTAAGCAGCTATCGCCTGAACAAATGCTTCTACTTCCATCACTTCTTCGGCAGGGACCGGAAGCGTTGAATGTGGAAGGAAAGAATTGGAGCCATCGTCGAATTGCTGAGGCAATTCATAAGGTATTTGGCGTTGATTTGCCGCATAATGCCATTCGTCCGTTGCTTCACGAGATTAATTGGATACGGCGTAGGCCCATTACCTTAGAGCCTCTCATACCTCCTACACCGTTTTTTGCCACTGATACTGTCACGCTTTATCATGGTGACGCGGCAATTATGATGGCATCGCTTCCAGCAGCCTCGATTGATTGCATTGTCACTTCCCCGCCCTATTATGGTCAGCGCGACTACAACGTTAAAGGACAATTGGGTTTAGAAGAACATCCTCAGTTGTTCATTGATCGGCTTGTGGCCATCTTCCGCAACGCAAAGCGTATTCTCCGTCCTAGGGGAAGTCTTTGGATCAACCTGGGTGATACTTATTGGAGTGGTAAAGGCACGGCACATGGCAGCGATGGCAAACAAAAGAATCGGCGGTTCACTCGGCCACAAGACAAAGTAGGCGAACGGCCTTGGTGCCAGCCTAAGCAGTTGCTTCTAATTCCTCACCGCTTTGCTGCCGCAATGCAGGAAGATGGGTGGATTGTTCGGGCTGATAACGTATGGCACAAACCAGCACCAACGCCAGACAAGCGTGATCGAGATCGTAGTGTAACTGCACACGAGTATGTGTTCCATTTCGTACTTCAGGAAGACTACCACTACGATGCTGATGCTGTGGCCCTTCCCGCAAACAACGGACAGCACCAAACAAAAGCTTTGCCCTCTGTCTGGACGGTTTCAACCGTGCCGAGCCAAAAACGACATGTTGCTGTCTTCCCGCTTCAGCTCGTTTCTCTTCCAATTCTTGCAACGTGTCCACCTGGTGGCGTAATGCTCGATCCATTTTGTGGGAGCGGAACTGCATTGCAGTTTGTGGTTGCTCAAGGGGAGGGTCGGCAAGCAATTGGCATCGACTTGAGCGAAGAAGCCCTGCGAGAAGCACAGGCACATTTGCAACAAGCGATACTTCCTCTTCCGGAGTCTGAAGAAGTCAATTCTACAGCGCAGTCAATAGAGGCACAAAAAGATGATAGGCCGCTTGGCGTCGAAGCAGACGGAATTGAAAAATCGCCTGCCTCTAAAAAGCTATTAATTGCGGCTGACTAAATTCTAAATGCCATCTCACACTAAAAGCGCCACCTATTCCGTGGCGCTTTTAGTGTGAGATGTTTTGCTATTGTGGGTGCAAAAAGCTTTCGTCAAACAAGCGCAGTTGCTTAGCCCCTATTTCAGGATCTGCGAACGGAGGTAAAACGGGGACACGAGTACCGCCTTTAATTGCTTCTATCTGATCGCGATTTTGATTACAAAATGGATGAGTTACGCGTTGATTCTCTACTGCTGTTACTCCTCCATCAACGGATCGTTCAACATGATCATGTTGCGTTGGCCCAGTAGGATCTAGAATGCCACCACAAATCCCACAGCGAATTGCACTGCTCAATAGAGCCCCTAATACAGTCATTGTGCGTTGCCGGTTTGAAAAGGTTCTTCCTCGGACTGTAGTCCCTGTAGAGGCGCGTGTACGGCGACCCAGTATGCCATTAAGATAATTTGTATAAGCTTGTTCAAATGCATCGGATTCGATATCCCCTGTGTGCTCAATAAGCAATTCTTGAAGTTTGTGAAAGTATTTAGCAACAGGCACAGTAATTTCTGCACCAGATCCAACATTGCGTGAAAATGCCGTGACAACATCTTCTTTACTGTCGATAAACACTTGCTCAAAAGCCCCTCGGTAAGCGGAAAATGTTCGCTTTCGTTCACGTACTTGATCAGGTTCGCCTGAAAGTAGCCAATGAATAAGTCCATACAAGAGACCACGAACTGATCTTCCTGCATTGTTGTAATAGTATACAATCGGAACTAACGCAAGTGATTGATTTGGCGGGGGCTCATTGGATTCATCAGGATATGGTGTCCATAAATGGCGCAATGCATCCAAGGCATCCTCAGTAAGACGCCATCCATTATGAATGATGTCTTGAACGCCACTGTCACTATCACGCTTTAGTAATTCGTCAGTTTCGGTCTCAGAACCCTTGCCACCCGTGATAATAGTAAGTAGCTCAGCAAGATAAAATGAGCGCTGATCTCCGATTGCCGCTACCAGAAAGGATTGACGCAAACTCCTGAGGGGAGTCCGATATTCAGGGAGAAGGAAACCACTATGTATATAGCCGATATTTTGTGTAATAGTTCTTATCTTGTCCCTGGTTTGTGCAAATTCCAAAGTGTCGGACACTTCTTCAATTGGCCAATAGTGTCGGACACTTTTTATATTTGCTACAGCCATGACGGTTCGCGCAAAACTAGAATTCCGGTTTTCTATCAGGAGACGCTCCCAATCACTTAGAGCCCTACCACTCTTGTTAATTTTAAGAAACGACTCCTCTGCAATTTTGTAATCCCCCTCAACATATTGTATCTCAAAACCGACATTGTCTTTGAGTAAGTTTTGGTAGAACAAGCCGCGCTTGAACGTAATAGAATCAAGCTCCTGACTTGGATTCCCGCCTCTCGTAATTACTTGGTATAGCTCCTGTTCTGCTTGTTGATAGTCCTCAATAAATCCAATTTTTGCTTGCACTAATGCACGCGTTTGTTCTGCTGCTTTTCGAATCATTTGAGCTTGTTCAACTGTCGCTGATCGCAAGTCAGCTTCAGGGCCGTCACCCCATTCATTATGCAACCAGGCTAATGCAACAGAAACGCGATGCCCGCCGTCAAGAATATAATCTAGTCCGTTAGAAGGGCTTGACCACATAATAATACTAGGGACAACTTGCCTGTTAACCAGTGAATCAAGCAATAAAACACAATCTTCGGGTGACCAAGCCCAAGTTGCTCTCTGAAAATCTGGCTTACGCAGAAGCTTTGATCGTGCTTTGTCTTGCAGATTTTTTAGTGTCAACTGTGTAGCAGAGCGCGTAACAGAGTTGCGCATTTCCTCTGCTGGTCGCACGTAACGGAAGCTTTCACGAGCAATTAGATGGTCCAGGTATACACGAAAGTCATTCATGCTCATCCTTAGTAAATAACGTTGAAAAGATTGGTTACCTGGAAATAAGTTCTGTGTAGATGAGGACAATCTCGCTGGCCAACTGTGCAGCCTCTTGATCGTCCATCACACGGATGGTTGCAGCGATGGTGCCTTCGTTACCTTGGGCTGGAATGTGACTCATTCGGCGATGTAACTCTGCTACGCGAGTGCGAAGCTGCTCCGGGAACTGATCTCCTCGTGTGAGGTGAGACAGGTGAGTCAAGTAGGCGTTGAAAAGGCGATCCTTCAAGGATCCATTTTCTGCCGCCAGGTCATCAACTGCCCGATAGAATTTCTCACGAGGGTAGTCGTACGGCTCCAATTTTGCCTCCTCATTGGGGTACGATTGGGGTACTGGTATGACAGAGGCTCAGACACCAAATCGATGTCTGAGCCTTTGTAGAGCAGTGGAGCGACGGGGATTCGAACCCCGGACCTCCTGCTTGCAAAGCAGGCGCTCTCCCAGCTAAGCTATCGCCCCATGAATGAAAAAAGTGAGAAGTCAGAAGCGTTGGCCTACTTCTTCCTTCTCACTTCTGCTTGGTGGGCGTAGGTGGACTCGAACCACCGACCTCGATCTTATCAGGATCGCGCTCTAACCAGCTGAGCTATACGCCCCTCCCGACCGTTCACAACGCACGGGAGTATAGCATACGCCCCTGGACGTGTCAAGCGCGCTCAGCGGGCGGGGTGTGACGTAAAGTTCTGCAAGGGCTGGTAGGATGTGGGCAGCAATCGCTGCCTACGGGAGCTACCAGCATGAGCGGCAAGATCAACGAGCAGTTGTGCATCAGCTAACCCAAGAAATCATGAGTGGTATGCGCGAATGGCGCGCCCAGCACCCGAAGGCGACCCTGCGCGAGATGGAGGGCGAGCTCGACGCCCGCTGGGCGCGTGTGCGCGCACGTATGCTCGAAGATATGGCACTGCCCAGTGCTGCTGCGGATTGGACTGAAACACTCCAAGCGAGCAGCCAACCTGCCCGGAGTGCGGTCAGCTCTTACAACTCCGTGGTTCCGACACTCGTACGCTACAACCTCAGGGCGGCCAGGAGCTCCGCCTCCATCGGCAGTATGGCAGCTGTCCGGCCTGCGGAACTGGCTTTTTCCCCCCTCGATGATGAGCTCGGCCTCCTGCCCGGCAGCCTGAGCCCCTGGCTTCAGGAGGCACTTGTTCGCCTCAGCACCCACATCCCCTCGTTTGCCAAGGCCGCCCGTGAACTCACCTTCTTCACCGGAGTTGAGGTTCCTCCAGATACTGCTCGCCGCCACACCGAGCGTGCTGGCGCTCTGCTCGTGGCTCACGAGACCGCACTGTGCTCCCGACACCCTGGTGCTGAGTGTGGACGGCGCGATGGTGCCGCTGGTGGGCGGCCAGTGGACAGAAGGTCGTACGCTGGCTGTTGGTGAGGTGCAGCCGCCGCAGCGCACGCTTGATGGGCCGGTCGTGCACACCACCAACCTTTCCTACTTCTCGCGGCGCACCGACAGTACAAC
>Ga0164290_1001385_pt1 | contig 37352 bp, 31 predicted proteins | sample Micstemetagenome_FD_108782 | JGI IMG/M metagenome (GOLD analysis project Ga0164290, IMG submission 108782) | Contaminated culture microbial community from soil near Moab, Utah, USA - Microcoleus steenstrupii SON62 (Illumina Assembly) | ecosystem: Environmental > Terrestrial > Soil > Soil crust...
AAAGTCCTGCCATGGCAGGACTTTCTGTACTAGTTGGTTGTGGTTTAATTAAAAGTTATCTGCCCTCTTATTTCTCCGGCAGGGAAAGTAGAAGTATGAATATTTATATACAACCTGCCCGCTAAAATATCTTCTTCTTTAATCTGTACACCATCTGCAAACAAAGTATTGGTATACGTGCCCGAAGTGGCAGCAGGAAAATTTGTGAACGTTTGTAAAATTGGTGCATTAAAACCAGGGCTGGCGGGCCCATGAATATGAGCCATGCTTGCATTTGCAGTTAAACCACTCCAGGTAATGGTATAATGCAGAGTTTTAGAACGTGTGTTATAGGTGGCTACAGCTTTTCCTGTGGCAGCCGTTGTTACGGCAGGCACTTCGTTTGCGCCACTTAACACGATATTATTGTTGGTAGATAAACCATCGGAGTAATCTTCTCCTTCGCAAGAAGTGAAAGTAAGTGATGCAATTGATAGGGCTAGTGCAATTAGTTTGATTTTCATCCTAAAAAGGTTTGCGGTAAAAATAAAGATTTTGGTCTATTTCAAAAGATTTTTGATCTCGTTTAGTTTCAATAAAGCTTCCACAGGCGTTAAGCGGTTTATGTCAATACCCTCCAGCATTTTTCGAATGTCATCAAAAGTTTGCGTGTGTACATCAAATATGCTCAATTGTAATTTGGCAGAGGAGAGCTTCTTCACATTCTCACCAATGCTTTCATCTACATGTTTGCTTTCTAATTGCCTCAAAATTTCTTTCGCTCTTTCAATCAATTCTGGCGGCATACCTGCCATACGGGCTACATGAATACCGAAACTGTGTGTACTACCACCCGGCGCCAGCTTGCGTAAAAAAATGATCTTGTTTCCTACTTCCTTGTTGGTAACATGAAAGTTCTTTACACGAGGTAATTTATTCTCTAATTCATTCAGCTCATGATAATGCGTTGCAAAAAACGTCTTGGGTTGATCCGTTGATTGGTGCAAATGTTCTGCAATACTCCATGCAATAGAAATTCCATCGTAAGTTGATGTGCCCCTTCCTATTTCATCTAGCAAAATAAGGCAACGGCTTGTTAGGTTATTGATGATAGAAGCCGTTTCATTCATCTCCACCATGAATGTTGATTCGCCGGCACTTAAATTGTCTGATGCACCAACACGTGTAAAAATCTTATCCGTTAAGGGAATCAAGGCCTCGTCTGATGGAACAAAACTTCCAAAATGAGCCATTAGAGTAATAAGGCCTGTTTGACGCAGTAAAGCAGACTTACCACTCATATTTGGACCGGTAAGAATAATGATCTGCTGATCTATCTTATTAAAAAAAACATCGTTGCTGATGTAAGCATCTGAAGGAGGCAATGTTCTTTCAATTACCGGGTGTCTTCCTGCTTTTATTTCCAGTTCATCACCTTCATGCAACCTAGGCTTTTTGTAATTGAATTGGATGGCATTGTGCGCAAAGCAATTCAGGCAATCTAAGGTGGCAATGATATGTGCGTTCGTTTGAATACAGGCGATAAAATCATGTAGTTCATTGATCAATCCATCAAACAACTGCAACTCCAGTTCTAATATTTTTTCTTCGGCTCCAATGATCTTTTCTTCATAATCCTTCAGTTCGGGAGTAATATAACGTTCTGCGTTTGCCAGGGTTTGTTTACGCATCCATTGCTGCGGAACTTTATTTTTATGTGCATTGGTTACTTCCAGGTAATATCCAAATACATTATTGTATCCAATCTTAAGCGATGAGATACCCGTGTTTTCTGCTTCTGCCTGTTGCAACTGCAGCAAATAGCTTTTCCCGTTATGAGATATATTGCGTAGTTCGTCCAGATCCTGATGAATTTCTTTATTGATAAATCCACCTTTGATAGCTAAGGCCGGTGGATTTTCAATAATTTCTTTCATGATCTTATCGGCAATGTAATGACATGGATTTAATGCATCGGCAATGCGTTGCAGGTAAGTGCTTTCGCTGGAGGCACACAAACCTTTAATAACATCAACCTGTCTGAGTGCTCTTGCCAGTTGCAACAGTTCTCTTGGGTTGATCTTCTTTAGCGGAATTTTTGAAACCAACCTTTCCATATCACCACACTGGCGCATAGCATGTAACAATTTTGTACGCAGATCGGGTTGCAGAATCAAATGCTCTACAACATCCAGGCGTTCGTTTATCTTCTGAATATCTTTCAGCGGAAATACGAGCCAGCGTTTTAACAGTCTTGCACCCATAGGTGTGCAGGTATTGTCCAGAACTTTTAAAAGTGTTTGCCCGCCTTCAACAGGCGAGTGTAGTAATTCTAAGTTCCGGATCGTAAAACGGTCCATCCACAGGTAATCGCTTTGCTCAATTCTGTGAATGGCAGTAATATGCTGAAGGTTAGGATGCTCGGTTTCCTTCAGGTAGTGAAGAATAGCACCTGCAGCAATTAAACCTTGTTGCAAACCATCAATGCCAAAACCTTTCAATGAATGCGTATCAAAATGTTTCAGCAAACTTTCTTCTGCATATTGCAAGCTAAATATCCATTCATCCAATGTATAAGTGTAGTACTTAACACCAAATTCTTCCTTGAATCTTTTTTGTTGATGTCGTTGAAATAGTACTTCTGCCGGTTTGAACCCCATTAGCAGTTTATCTGCGTATTCTTTATCACCTTCGGCAGTAAAAAACTCTCCGGTTGAAATATCTAAAAACGCTAACCCATATTTTATTTCATCAAAATGAACAGCTGCTAAAAAATTGTTTGATGTAAAATCAAGTAGCTTGTCGTTGGTTGCTGTACCCGGAGTTACCATTTCCGTAACACCCCGCTTCACAATTCCTTTAACCGTTTTAGGATCTTCCAACTGATCGCAAATGGCAACACGGTAACCTGCTTTTACCAGCTTATGCAGATAGGTATCCAAGGCATGATGCGGAAATCCTGCCAGCTCTGATGATGAAGCTGAACCATTGTTTCGTTTGGTAAGCGTAATACCCAGCACCTGTGATGCGATGACAGCATCCTGACCAAAGGTCTCATAAAAATCTCCCACCCGAAACAACAATACCGCATCAGGATATTTGCTCTTGATGGCATTGTGCTGTTGCATTAATGGTGTTTCGGCTGTTTTCTGCTTACTCATAGCGATAGCGACAAAAATAGGCGGCACCCAGCGAAAACCTTTTGAAACAGAACACTTTTTATCCACCTTCCTTGCTGGCTGCTACATTTGCAGCACTATGCGCAAGCTTTCTATGGCAGAACTCAATCGCAAGTCGGTTGAGGAATTCAGACAATCACCGAAAATCCCTGTGATTGTTGTTTTGGAGAATATCCGTTCAGCCTATAACATTGGTTCAGTATTTCGTACTGCGGATGCTTTTTTGCTGGAAGGAATTTATATCTGCGGTTACTCTGCTTATCCCCCACACAAAGAGATTAAGAAAACCGCTTTAGGCGCGGAAGAGAGTGTTCACTGGAAGCACGTCAAAACGGCGAAGGAGGCGATCGACGAGTTGCGGGCAGAAGGGTACCGGATATATTCGGTTGAGCAGGCAGAGAACAGCATTATGCTGAACGAGTATAACAATGAAGATGAAAAAATTGCGCTGATATTTGGTAATGAAGTGACCGGTGTTGAGCAGCATACCATTGAGTTAAGTGATGGTTGCATAGAGATACCTCAGCTTGGAATGAAACATTCTTTAAACATTGCTACTGCAGCAGGAGTTGTATTGTGGGAACTCGTCCGGGTACGCATTCAACGATAAAGGTCAGTGATGACAATGATGCTGGTCATATAGTTCTCTGTTGGAGTAGTTAGTTTTGCAACATGCAGGAAATAAAGCCAATAAAACGTTGTGAAGAATTAGCTCCGTTGTCAAGAGAACATCATGACGGGTTGCTGGCCGTTTGGAAAATAAAACAAGGCATAAAAAAAGAAATTGAGATAGGCAGGATCATCTCTTTTTGTCACTGGTTTTTTCAAACCGAATTGAAAAGCCATACAGAGAAAGAAGAGCAATTTCTACCAAAACTGTTGCATGCCGAACATCCCATGCTGCAAAGAATGTTTGCTGAGCATAAGCAAGTGCATCAAATGTTTGATGCCTTATCTGACAATACAACCTACAATGATCTGGAAATTCTTGCCAATGCACTGAACGATCACATACGCTTTGAAGAGAGGCAATTATTTAATGAAGTGGAGAAACTGGCAACACCGGAAGACCTGCAGATCATTGCACAGCAATTAAAAGACGATAGTTCCTGTGCTGTTTGGAGAGATGAATTTTGGCTGAAAACTTAGTAAATCGCCGATAGATTAATAGAAATGATAAGTAAAGTAATAAATAGCCATAGGCATGATTAGTAACACCAAACGGCAAAGTTTCTCAATTCCGGTACTATCACTATCTGTAGTGATTTTAAGTTCCTTTTCATAAAAAAACAACGATACCTGTCTGCAAAGCTGAAAAATCAGCAATAGACAGAATGGTATAAGCAATAGCGTGGCATGATTCCTAAAAATACCATCATCATCTTTAAAAAGAAGCTTTGAATGATTAAGGTTCATTAAGTAAACAACTAGATAAAGAATTGCAACTAGCAACCAACCCAAAAACAAGGCGGGCTTTCTTAGTGCTTCAAACTGGCAAATTGAAATTGTGAACCACATGTATCCTACGCAGATCTTAATATTACTTACAACAAATTTCGTTTCCACCTCAGTATTTCCAATAGAATACCATATGCCAGCGGATGTTAGTAGAGCTAACCCTAAAAAGAAAATGTTGAATGCACTAAATTGATGTCGTACCTCTATTTTATTGTATTTCTCCAAGCTAAAATCATTTTACGAGCTTCATTACCATCTTGCAACAACCTTAAAATTGAGCAGCCTTGGTGTAAGCCGGTTGGGCATAGTAAACGTGTTGTTTGCAAAGTCTTTAATTAGTAAATAGGAAATAGTATTAGGTCTGTCAATCAGGTTAAACACTTCAAGACTTGCCCATATATTATCGAAATTCCGGAAAGGCGAGCGGCTTCTTCTGTTTGTTCTGTCTGCATCCAATAGCAATGCACTAAACCCGATATCAACTCTTATATAAGGCTGAATTTCTAACGCATTTCTATACTTAACACTACCTGGAATATTATAAGGCAAGTTGGTTCCATAGATAGAGCTTAAATACACCTTGAAGTTTTTGTTGGTAGATAAATAGTCCTGGAAGAACATACCGAAAGTGATCAACTTATCGGTAGGCCTGCGCAACCATCCACCTTCAATTTGTGTACTGTCTATCGGTTTGTTCAAAGAATCTAATGTGTAAACTTTATAAAAATCACCTTCGATATCTTCTCTTGTACGCATTAATCCAAGACTGATCCAGCTTTCCGCATCTTTTACCAACTCACCATGCAACCGCATTTCTAGCCCGGCAGCGTAAGCTTTAGCGTTGTTTTCACCAAAGTATCGTATACGAACATTATCAATATCATAAGGCACAACATCCGTCATGCTTTTATAATAAGCCTCTGTAGTTAAACGCATGGGCCGGCCAAAGCCAATAAAGTTGTAATCAAAACCAGCAACGCCCTGCCAGCTTTTTTGTGCTTTTAGTTCAGTGTTTACGGTTCCGTTATATCGTCTCAACTCACGATAAAATGGTGGCTGGTGGTAAGCACCTGCTGCTGCACGAAAAACAAAATCCCTTTTCCAACCGGGCTTCCACGATGCTCCAAAACGGGGCGCCACTAAAAATTCTTCATTCAGATCATTGTAATTAAAACGAACACCTGCTTGTAATGTGAAGTCGGTTTTGCCTCGGCGAAAGATCATGTTATCCTGCAGGTATCCGCTAAACTTATTGATGTCTAATTCTGATGTAGACTTGATGACTTTATTTAATTGTAATTGTGAAGGATTGTACGGAAGAGAATAACCGGCTGAATCCTGGTACTCCCATTCGTTCAGTTTATCGTAAATGGTAGTTTGGTTTACACCAACACCCCACAAAAAAGAATGTTTGCCTTTGTCTAAAGACCCTTTGTGCGAAAGATTGTAATCAACAATATTCAGCTTGTTACGGGCAAAGTTTTGAAACACACCGGCGCCAAGAGGATTTACGATCAATCCGAAAGAGGCATTGGATTTATCAAAATCCCTGTCACCAAAAAGATATGCCCCGGCAATGTCAATGTTTTCTTCTTCATCATTTTCAAATCGTGAGGCCAGGAATTTTAATCGCAGGTTTTGCCTGGGTTGATACGTAGTGGAAACACCAACCATGCCTGTAGTGTACGCATCTTTTTCTCTCCCTTCAAAATAGATATCCACTCCCAGATTAGCTGTAAAGAAAGGAGAAAACACACTTGATGTTAGCTGGCTGAATTGCGGGATCAACGTAAACTTTGTTCTCGAAACATTGCTTAACAACTCAGCACTCCATTTTGAATTGAACTGATAGTTTATAAGGGCTTGCAGATCGGTTGAAGAAGGCACGTAGTTGCCTTGTGTTTCCTGTCTGCTCAACAGGTTTCTGTTGCTTCGATTGCGTAAACCGATCATGTATGATAACTTGCTTTTGCCAGCAATACCTTCAACATGGAAGCCTTGTTCTAAAACAGATATATATGCCGAGCCGCCAAATGATTTTGGTTTTTTGTATTGGATATCCAATACAGAACTCATCTTATCTCCATACTTAGCTCCAAAACCACCGTTATAGAAGTTAATGTTGCGTACCATTTCCGGGTTGATAAAACTCAATCCTTCCTGTTGTCCGCTTCTTACCAGGTAAGGCCGGAAAATCTCGAAGTCATTTACATAAATAAGGTTCTCATCATAGCTGCCGCCTCGAACGTTGTATTGAGAAGTCAGTTCGTTATTGGAGCCTACAAATATTTTGATCAGGCTTTCCACATTAGCAACTGGCGTCGGAAGATTTAGAACTGATTTTGGATTGGGGCGAATCAAACCTACTTCGTTACGGTCTCTTTGATCGGAGATAACCACAGTTTCCAAAGTGTTCGATCCAGCCTCTAACCGGATGGTGATCGTTTCGTTTTCACCTTCGCTCAACAAAAAGTTTTGCTGAGCAGTTTTATAGCCCGAATACGTAAAAACAAGTGCAAACGCTTTATCGGAAGGAACATTGATCTTGAAGAGGCCTGAGTCGTTTGTGGTGATACCTTTTTGCTGTCCCAATATGGTAACAGAAACATTGCCTAAAGGATTTTCATTCTCATCCACTACTTTACCAGAAACGGTAGCACCTTTTTTTTGCGAAGAACAAACGACAGAAAGAAATAAGCAACTAAGCAGTAACAATACACGGTGGCCCACGGAGATCAAGATTTTGCTCTAAAATAATAGATTATTAGCAGCGGCAAAGGAACAGAACAAAAGAACTCACTCCGTGATTCTTCCTAAACGCAGGCACAAAGGGAAATAAACGGCTTTTGTTTCAACATCATTCCAAAGATGGTCCAGCTCCTGGTCTATTAATGAAATAGGCGAGGAGTTATGTGCTTTGATGTATTTCTGCACAGATGACCAGGTGCTTAAATATCCTTTAAACTGTGCCTTGTTCCAGTTTAGTTCAGTCACAAAATCTTTCACAGGCAACGGATCAAAATCAAACGCAACCGTAGTGTATTTTTCATCTACAAATCTTCTTTCCTTATCCCAATAAGGGCCAGTTATTTGGTAATAAAAATGATCATACAGTTCATTGACTGCTTCATCATTTGTACGGCAGGCATAGTAACACCATGCAGCTACCACAGAATCTTTTTTCCCAACCCGTGTCGCTTCTTTATAAAATGCTTCCCAGTTCAGCCAGTGATAAGCAGTAGCAATAGTTATCAGGTCAAACGAATTATCTGCAAAAGGTGTTTGCTCTGCAGATGATACTTGATAATAGATGTTTTGTTTTTGAACAGCTTTTGCTAACTGTGCCTCGCTGATGTCTGTGGCTTCTACCTTTTTAAAATGCTCTGCAAGAACATTTGCTGCTTGTCCGTTGCCTGTGGCACAATCCCAAACCTGGTGGCGGTCTTTTATAAATTGAAAAATGTATTCGAATAATTCTTTCGGGTAGGTAGGACGATACTTTGCATATGCATCTGATTGTGCAGAAAAAAGATCTTTAGCCATGCACAAAGATATTTGTCTTTAGATTTTCTTCAGGAGCGAGATCGTTTGCTTTGGATCGGAGGATTTGAACACTGTATTTCCGGCCACAAGTACATCAGCACCAGCTTCGATGATGTCTTTAGCATTTTCCAATGTTACACCACCATCAATCTCAATCTTTACATTCAGCTTATTATCAACGATCATCTTTTTTAACTCACGTATTTTATCAAGTGTGCGATGAATGAATTTTTGTCCGCCGAAGCCCGGGTTAACACTCATTAAACAAACCAGGTCAATATCTCCAATGATATCATTTAGTAAAGACACAGGGGTATGCGGATTCACTGCAACCCCGGCCTGCATGCCTAATGATTTTATTTGCTGAATGTTCCGGTTTAAATGCGTGCAGGCCTCAATATGAACGGTCAAAACATCTGCACCTGCAGCTTTAAAAGCTTCAGCATATTTTTCCGGTTCCAGGATCATTAAGTGCACATCGCAAACTTTTGTAGTGGCTTTGCGAATGTGTTCAACTACCGGAATGCCAAATGAAATGTTAGGAACAAACCTGCCATCCATTACATCTAAATGAAACCAGTCTGCTTCGCTTTCATTCAGCATCTGGCAGTCTTGCTCTAAACGTAAAAAATTAGCGGAGAGAAGCGAAGGAGCAATGAGAGCCATAGCAATGTGTGATTTTAGATGTTAGACGTACGATTAAGGCGCAAACTAATGCCGAATTATCAAATGCCAAAACTATAAACGGTCGTATGCTTCCCTGGCTTCGGTCATGTTCTTATCCAGCTCGTATGCTTTTTTATAGTTCAACTTTGCTTCGGCTAAATTGTTTTGGGCTTCGTTTACTTTTGCTATCCAATAATAAAATTCAGCTACAGACGGATCTACACGAAGTCCCAGCTCAAATGTTTTCAAAGCACCTGAATAATCTTTCTGCTGTAATTGCACCTGGCCTTTATCCCGGTAAGCATCTAAAAAATTATAATTCTTCCTGATTGACTCATTATAATTCTTGATGGCTTCATCCCGCTTTCCTATGTTAGCATAGTAAAGACCACGGATGTAGTATGCTTTTTCAATTTCAGGAGTATTGGCCTTAATGAGTGAGTCGGTTAGCTTAATTGTTTTTTGACTGTTAGTTTCTGCATATTCAAATGCAAGGTCATAAGCAATCTGTGGGTCGGAAGGCACCAGCGAATAAGCTCTTTCCATAAAAGCAATGGATTCTCCTCTTTTCGTTTCTTTTACCAATTCAGATTTTAATGTCAGTGCATCAATCTGATTTGGATACTGGCTAATAATCTTATCGGTTATTGCAACTGCTTTATCAGTTTGCCCTTTTTGCTGGTAACCTCTTGCCAGCCCAACCTGCAGCGCAATGCTGTTAGGCAGTTTTCTTGCAGCTTCTTCTAAAAAAAGAATTGCAGAATCCACATTCTTCTCTCTTAGAATGGTAGTTAGGCTGAGTGCATACTGTTCCTGTGCATTTAATGTCCAGGCCTGGCGGATATCTTTTGCTGCCAGATCATGGTAATTGTTATTGTAAAACAAAACACCACGTTTGTAGAACAGGCCTGCATTTTTGGGATCTTGTTCTATGCTGTCCGTTAGCCTTGCGTACGGTTCTTCAGTAAATATATTTTGAGTGGTCTCTCTTCCGCCGCAGGCGATGATAAATCCACAAAGCAACAAAAGGATCAATCGGGTCATGCACCAAAACTATAAAATTGAGGTTACCTTATGACAGATTATTGACGACGGCTCTTCATCTTACCAATATTTTTGCAATGCTTTTACAAGTCGCTAAAAAATTATTATGAAGTACTGTTTTTCTCTACTTACTCTTCTTGGTTCCCTTACTTGCTTTGCTCAACCGGCTAAGGTGGCCGATACATTGCATTACCCTGAAGAAACCCACTTTAAAAATATTCAGCAGTTAACTTTTGGCGGCGACAATGCCGAGGCCTATTGGAGTTTTGATGGCAGGATGATCGTTTTTCAAAAAACATCCTTAAAAGAAGGTATTCCGTGTGATCAGATCTATGTTGGGAAAGTGCCGGCTAAAGGAGAGAAGTTCACTTATAAACTAGTGATCACTGGTAAGGGTCGTACTACCTGTGCTTTTTTTACAAAAGATAACAAGCATATTGTTTATGCTTCTACACATTTAGGTGCAGATACCTGCCCGCCACCGGTAGACAGAGCTAAATATGGCAACCGTTACATCTGGCCAGTGTATGACAGCTATGATATTTTCATGAGTGATTTAAATGGTAAGGTGGTGAAACAGCTTACTAAATCGAAAGGATATGATGCTGAAGCGGTAATATCCCCTGATGGTAAAACGATGTTGTTTACATCAACCCGTAATGGTGACCTGGATTTGTATACAATGGATTTGAAAACAGGTAAAACCAAACAAATTACAAAGCTGCTGGGTTATGATGGAGGGGCGTGGTTTAGTAAAGATGGCAAGAAAATAGTGTGGCGTGCCAGCCGACCAAACACAGAAGAGGAAATCAGGGAATATAAAGAACTATTGAAAGATGGCTTAGTAGCTCCTACAAAAATGGAAGTGTGGACCGCTAATGCAGATGGCAGTAATGCAAAGCAAATTACATCACTAGGCCAGGCCAACTGGGCGCCAAACTTTATGCCCGATGGCCGCATTATCTTTTGCAGCAACCATGAATACAAAAGAGGCTTTCCATTTAACATGTATACCATAAATGCTGATGGTACCGACATGGAAAAGATCAGCCGGGATAAAGGGTTTGATGCCTTCCCGATGTTTAGTCGGAATGGTAAAAAAATTATTTTCTGCAGCAACAGAAATAATGGTGGTACACGGGATACAAATATATTTTTAGCTGATTGGGTGGAGTAGATGGAAGATTTACGATTTAAGATTTTGCAGACAGGCCGGTTAATTAGGGTGGATGCAAAGTGCTCAATGGATTGCAGAACGATGAAGTGAGTGACACAACAGAAGCTTCATAATAGCCATATTGCAGGCCTGCAAAAAATTGATTAAACTGCAAACGATTTTTATACTCTAAGAAGACAATTTATAACTTATGAAACCTAAGATCCTTACCATTCTGGCCTTATGTGCCTTTAGTATTTCCTGTAACAAAAACGCATTTGATCCCTTTGGTCCTGAACTTTTGCACAACCGTTCGGTGGGTGCTTCCTCCAACGAATTATTAAGCAGCAGCAAATACAAATCGTTGAAGATCGAAGTACAGTATATGACTGGTTTTGCCCCCGACAACAATGCATTGGATCAGTTGAAAACTCTTCTTTCAACTTACCTGAATAAACCTAACGGTATTACCATCACAACAAAAGAAATTGCTGCTTCATCCAGTACAACATTAGATGCAAATGCGGTGAACAACATAGAAAAATCGAACCGTACTGCTTTTTCCGGCACCGATGATATTGCGGTTTACATTCTTTATACAAATGGTCAGTACACCAATAATCAAACGCTGGGCATTGCTTACCGCAATACATCAACAGCGTTATTTGGAAAAACCATTCGTGATAACTCAGGTGGCATTGGCCAGGTAAGCAGAACAAAGCTGGAAGCAACTGTTTTGCAGCATGAGCTGGCGCATTTGTTAGGGTTAGTGGATTTAGGCTCGCCTATGCAAACGCAGCATAAAGATGCAGCACATGGTAATCATTGCAATAACAGTAGTTGCCTTATGTACTATGCTTCTGAAACTACTGATGTTTTAGGTGTGTTGCTAACCGGTAGTATCCCTGCATTGGATGCGGCTTGTGTTGCTGATCTTCGTGCAAACGGTGGTAAGTAAAATTGGCATTGCAATCTTGCTGTTGTAGTTTTGAGCCACTCCAAAACCACACATTATGAATTTAAGTCCGGACATTCATCAACTTCTTGTAAGCATTCACAGCATAGGCAGATGGGTTGTATTACTGCTTTTGTTGTTTGCCATTTTCAATCATTTGATTGCAGGCAACAGGCCTTATATCAGAACGGATGAAAGAGCAGGATTGATCCTTACTATTGTAGCAGACATTATGTTGTTGATTGGTATAGTACTTTATATTGCCGGCCCCTGGGGTTATAAGCTGATCCAGGATAGAGGAATGGATGTGGTGATGAAGGACAGTACTCTTCGTTTCTATGCTGTTGAACACACACTTGGGATGCTGATTGCTATTATTTTATTGCATATAGGCAAAGCACAAAGCCGTAAGTCTATTGGCGACCGTGCCAAGCACAGAAGAACATTGATCTTTTATTCACTTGGCTTATTGATCATTCTGATCTCTATACCCTGGCCTTTCAGGGAGGTAGGTCAACTGCCTATTCCGAGAGGATGGTATTAAAAAATTTAAAACCCCGCAATTGCGGGGTTTCTTATTACTTATCTGCACGGTTAAATATCTTACTGACAATCTTCCATTCGTTACCTACTTTCAAAAGATTCATATAATCATACATAATTACTTTATCGGTTTCAATTTTGATCTTGGCTTGTGCAGCGGTGCCTTCTACATTCAGGGAAATAATTTCAATTTTACGGGTCGGCCTCGTTCCGTTACTTGCCGTGCTGTTTGCTTTTACCCGGTCAATATATTCTGCAATAGGCACGTCTTTAAATTCAGCAGTTTTATAATCTACGTACTTCATTGTGGCAGAAGGATGAAATGCTTTTTCCACCCGGGCAGGTTCTCCGCTCATATAGTTTTCCAAACAGGCACGGGCACCTGCTTCATCGTTTTGGGTGAAGGCGGTGATAGACAAAAAAGTAATGGCTACAGTTGCAAAGATTTTTTTCATGATAGTTTTTTGTTGATTAAATAATAGTATTAACTGCCTTGATAAATTGTTTCATTTCATCCATTGTTCCGATGGTGGTTCTTGTCCATTGGCCGGTAGGTTCTACAATTCTTCCGGTTAGAATATTTTTTGCTCTGAGATCATCCTGCCAGGGGCCTTTATAGCTCCCAATTGAATAGTAAATGAAATTGGTAGATGTTGGAATTACGTAAAGGCCTGCACCTTTTAATTCTTTCGCAGTGAAATCTGCTGCTTCTTGGTTCCATTTTTTTGAGTCCTGTAAAAACTTTTTGTCTTCAAGAGATGCAATGGCTGCTGCCAATGACACAGCGCTGGCACCGGCATTACTCCAGGGTTGCAATGAACTTAATTCTTTTACCGTATCCGGATGCGCTAAGGCATAACCGATCCTTGCACCTGCGAGTCCAAATATTTTGGAAAAAGTTTTTGCAATAATGATATTCTTATTGCTATGCACCAGTGCTGTTTGTGTTGGTTCATTACCATACTCAATGTATGCTTCATCAATTAACACCAGGCTTTGTTTAGAAGCTTCTTCAGCGGCATCTTTAATCTGTTGTGCAGGAAGGATGGTTCCTGTTGGATTGTTAGGATTGCAGATATAGAACAATCGTGTTGATGCGTTCAATTTTGATAACATGGATTTTAAATCATGTTTTTTATCTGCAGTTAAAGGCACACTTATTATCTCTAAGCCCATTTTCCGTGCTGCTGGTATCCAGATGGAAAAGGTAGGATCTGCAGTTATTGCATTTCCCTTTTGCAAAGCGGCTAACTGTGTTACCAATCCAAGTATTTCTGAAGAACCAGCTCCCATCAACACATGTTCTTTTGTAAGCCCATACTGGCTGGCAATAGTTTCACGTAGGTTGGTGGTTACATCCCATGGATAGCGATTAGAACTAGCTATAGCATCTGCCATAGCTTTTCTTGCCATAGGAGATGGCCCATAAGGATTTTCATTAGAGGACAATCGTATAGGCCCGTCAGCATAAAATAGGTTTGATCTTTCCCTGCTGAAAGCAATAGATGGTGCAAGACCTATTCCTGCAAGGGCAAGTGTGCTTTGCTTAAGCCAGTCGCGGCGGTGAAGTGCAGACATACTGTTGGTTTTGTAAACAATATTAGCATGAGCAAAAGCCTGAATTAAGTTGATTATATAGTTGCCTCTCTTTTTTCGACAAACGGTGAAAAAGCAAACAGTCGAAAAAAAGAGGTTAATTGTCTAAGCTATTTTCTTCTTCCAAAGGAAATAAGCATCTTACACTTATGGCTGTTTTTGGCTCAGGGAAGCTATCTGTACGTTTAGTACAAGTGTTGCTGTGGATAGTTTTCTATTTATTACTGCTGATTTACACTTCGCATAAATGGAGCCATCCACTATTTGGTTTTTTCAATAGTACAATTGCCACCCTTTCATACATCATTGCTGTTTACGTGCATGCTTTCTGGCTGCTGCCCAAATTGCTGCATAAAAACAAAAACACAGCTTATTTCATTTCATCTTTTTTATTTATCGTTTCGTTGGTGCTATTGCGCATGTGGATAGAGAAAGAAGTGTTGTTGCCTATACATCAAAAGTTTTATGCTTTTCAATGGTCTCATGCAAGCTTTACTACTATTACCTTACTCGTTGCATTTCTTTTCGGAGCATTACTTAGAGTGTTATTTAATTACCTGAATCTTTTACAAGTAAAAAAGGAGTTGCAATCAAGACAGGCAGAAACTGAATTGAATTTGCTCAAAGCACAGGTGCAGCCACATTTTCTTTTCAATACACTGAACAACATTTACTCACTGGCGCAAAGCCGTTCTGAAAAAACACCTGAGATGATTGCCAGGCTCTCCGAGTTAATGCGGTATTTTATTGATGAAGCACCAAGGCAGCAGGTTATGCTTTCTACTGACCTTAGCTTTATTAAAAATTATTCAGAACTGGAGCAGATAAGAATGCTGAATCCTGTTATTATAGAATGGAAGATTGATGAAACCTTGCTAAAGAAACCAGTTCCGCCTATGTTGCTTATGCCATTTGTTGAGAATGTTTTCAAACATGGGATTGATAAATTGAGACAGGACAATTCTGTAACGATCCTTCTTCAATCTGATGGTCAGTGGTTAGTTTATAGAGTTTCTAATCCGATTTGTGACGAAGTAAAGATTAGTACCGGTTCAGGGTTATTGAATCTCAAAAAACGTTTAGAACTTTTATATCCCGGCCATCACACTATACAAACAAAAAAAGAAAACGGTCAGTACATTGCAGAATTAAGAATACCAATCTAATGCAGATCAATTGCCTGATAGTAGACGATGAACCGCTTGCTGTTAAACTTCTGGAGCAGTATGTAGAAAGTGTTTCATACCTAAGGTTGGCCGGCACCTGTCATAGTGCTATAGAGGCTCTTTCACAATTGCACCAGCAGAAGATAGATTTGATCTTTCTTGACATCAATATGCCGAGGCTTACAGGTATAGAACTGGCTAAAACTTTACCGCAGCAACAGAAAATTATTTTCACTACAGCATATTCTGAATATGCGGTAGAAAGTTATGAGTTGAATGCTGTTGACTATCTGCTAAAGCCAATCACTTTCGACCGGTTTATTAAGTCTGTAAACAAGGCGCTTGAATTTTTCAAAATAAGTGAGGAGGAGCAAAGCTTTGTAATACCACCACAACAAGAGCAACATGTTTTCATTAAATCGGGGAAAGCAATTGTTCAGATATTTTTCAACCAGATATTATTTATTGAGGGCCTGAAGGATTATGCTTGTTTCCATACCAAAGGAGGAAAGCATATGGTATATAAGCGAATGAAAGAATTAGAAATATTGCTTCCGGATAATTTTTTGAGAGTGCATAATTCATTTATCATTAATCGAAATCATGTTCGGAAAATTGAAGATCACCAGGTATATATAGAAAATGAATTAATTCCGGTTAGCGATAAATATCGTGATAGGTTTTATGAGGCCATTCAAAAGCAAACGTTATAGACCTCTTTTTCCTAATTCTATCACTTCACAATCCCTGATGTTAGATCCGTCAATAGCAAAACGTACAATGGTTCTCACTTTATGCCAGCCCTGGTTGCCTGCAGCACCGGGATTCATATGCAGACAATTGATCTTGTCATCATAAATTACTTTCAAAATATGCGAGTGTCCGCTAATGAAGAGTTTTGCTTTTGAGCCAATTAGTTCCTGCCTGACGCCGGGTGCATAACGGTTAGGATAGCCGCCAATGTGCGTCATGTAAACGGTTACATCCTCGCATTGCCAAACTAATTTTTGCGGATAAGCAGATCGAACATCATATCCATCTATGTTTCCATAAACACCTTTTAATGGTAAGCCAGTTGTTGCTTTCAATTGGTCTGCAATAGCAAGGGTGCCAAAATCACCTGCATGCCATATCTCATTACAGTTTTCAAAGTGCCTGACCACCTTTTCATCCAAAAAGCCATGTGTATCTGAAATAAGACCAATCCTTTTCATGAAAACAAAGTTGAAGAATGTGCGGCAGCACTATCGACTTTTTGTTTCTATATTTTTTTCTGAAATGATTTTAAAGGAAGGATCAATAACATACTCAATTGTTGTGTTATACTTTTCTTCAGCGGATGCTTCATCACTTTTTAATTGTTCCATTACCGTGATAGTAACCTTGCAATGGTTTTCGGATGGCTCTACTTTAAGTGATTTGTAATCCGGACGGCATCGATAAAGAGCTGGAGCAATAAAAAGGTCGTTTATTACAGAACGCAACGAATCCTTGTTCATGTTTTTTTCATCGTAGTACTCAGTTATTGCAGGCGCATAATGATTTAGAATACCGTTCAGATCCCTCTGATTGTAGGAAGCATAGAGGCCGTCTAAAAATGTAGTTACAGTAGTTGTACTGAAAGCAGGCTCTGTATTATATGCATTGCCCAGATCTGCAGTGTTATATTGACCTGCTGTTTGTGTGTCAGGATTGGTAAAATACCTGAATAAAAAGAATGCAATTATTAAAACAAGCAAAGCCAAACCTCCTAAAACATATGGTTTTTTAGATCGGGTCTTCTTCGTTTTTATCTGCGAGTAGCTGCGTTTGTAAGGAACTTTTGTTTCAGCTGGAGCCGCCGGTTTTTCAATAACAGGTGTTGGCTTGGGATCAACGCTGATAGTAAGTGAACGTTGTTTAGAACCAACAGATAATACATACCGCGTAGTATCCTTGAGAACGATTCTTTTCTTTCCGGTTTTCTCTGCTACTTCGCCAATATTCGAAATATGGATTTTGCTGTTACCTTTTACTCTCCAGTTGATTGTTGCAAGGTCTCCTTCTGTGATAGTATATCTGTCCGCACCAAATTCTAATATTTCATCCTGTTCAATTGCCGGTTGCTGAACGGGTTCTTTTTTAGGCAAACCTATTTCATATGTTTTGATCTGGTCGTTGATCGGAACCTTTACTTTTTCATTTCCATCCATGACTTCTACAAACGCAAAATCGTTTCGGGTAATGGAAAGTTTTAAAGGAGTGATACCCTTTTTTACCCCTCGCAACGCCACATCTTTTCCAGATGGATTCGACTTGATCTCTATATCAAACTTTTTTTCTTCTTCTTTAGGTTTTGGTGCAGGTGTCGGAACTGCTGGTACCGAAGCTACCGGTGGTACTGGTGGTACCGGTGCCGCCACAGGCTTTGTTGCTGGCATGTAAGCAGCATCTTTATATAATGCCGGCTTTTCTACATCATCCAAACGGGTTAACTGGCTATAACGAATAAGTTTTTCTAAATAGAAATTCAGTGCTTCGCTTTTATAACCCTGTAAGCGTTGAATGAGTTTGGAACCTGCAGGATTGATCAGGTCTTTTAATGTGAACACTAAGTTCTTAGTCTTGTTATACCCAAACTGATCAGCATTTGTCCAGAGATCTGTATCGTGTTTTAATGCTTCCAATGCTGTAAGCATAACCCAAAGAGAAAAGCGATCAACCCTTTCTGAAAAATCAGATGCCAGGCGTCTTGGGTGCTGAAATCCCGGGCTTCCGGGTTCAAGGTTTTTTAAACCTTCAAAATCGGGTACATAAAACGAGTCGTAATCAACCAGTTTAAAGCTAAAGTCGGCGCCATTTCTATCAATCAGGATATTATCAAATTTCAGATCACCATGACCAATGTGGTTTTTTTCCAGGCTATCTGACAGATTAGCCAGTTTTTTTTGCAAGCCAAACAGCAGAGATTGGTTAAAAATTTCCTCATCTATAAACTGGTTTAGCGGTAAACCCTCAGCCCAGTCCATGATAATAACAGGATAAAACTGTTCTTCGAAAAAAATGCCCCGCTCTAAAAATTTAAACCCTACTTTCCACTCAAGCTGTTTGTTTTCCAGGTAAGAGCTGATCTGCTCATACCGCCGGAAAAGCTGTGGTTCTTCTCGCAGGAAAAAGCGGATTGCATAGTGTTTATTGCCTTTTCTCGCCTTAAATACAACTGCCGTAGTCCCGTGTTTATATAGATATTTTCCGCTGGCGTCGGAAAGAAACTCGTAGTCGCCCAATTGTGAAGAGCTAAGCGATTCTCTTTCAGTAAGTAAATAAAAGTATTGTTCCAGTGATGGTAAAGGCATAGGTGAAAAGGTGTTTGTAGTTGCTGCAACTTTTTTACTCAAAAAAGCGTACCAATAAAGGGTTGGTACAGTTTTTAGTATTCTAATTCGGACTCATGTGACGAGAATGTTTTGATACTTTGTTTTCGAGGCTGCAGAAAGGAGCAAAACTAATTTTTTCTGATTTAATACACGAAACCTATAGAACCCCAGGCACCATGAAGGGCAGACTTCTGTTATTATTTTCCTGTTCCATTCTTTTATTTAGCTGTAAGTAGTATGCGGAAGATCCGAAAGAGGCCTGCTTTATACCTTATGTTGATTTTGTAGCATATAATGTAAATCCTAATACGCTTGAGGTAAGTTTTACTTCTATCACATCATATAACGGAAATATTACTTCTCACCGGTGGGATTTTGGCGATGGCACTACTTTCAACGGGCCAAATCCGCCAGCACACCGCTATCCTGCACAGTCGACAAACGATACATCCAAAACCTATCGTATAAAATACACAGTTGGCAATGAATGCGGCGAAGCCTTTTGGACCAAGGATGTGCGAATTAGCCGTTGCCTGGCTAATGTTCGTTTTAGCTATACCATGCTGAATGATTCAACCGTTCAGTTCACCAATCAAACTACCAGTTCAACTAACGCAACTTATCAATGGGATTTTGGTGATGGCACTACCAGCACTTCATCAGCCACAACCGTAAGCAAAACTTATAATTTTGATGGAAACTATACGGTTTCATTAAAGGCTACCAATGCCTGTGGTGATAATTATTATATAGCCAATGTAAGGGTTTGTAAGAAAGCCATTCCATCTCAAACCGTAACGCTTTCCGGTTGCGGCACAGTAAATGTCAATGCATCTGCCACACGTAACGGCGCAAGATATCAATGGGATTTTGGTAATGGTACCGTGCTACCCGCAACTCCATCCACTAATCCAATTATTTCATACACGTACACCAATCCGGGTACTTATAATATCAAACTCACTGTCATCACCGCAAATAATTGCGATACTGCAACATTGGTTTCACCGGTTACAATAACCTCCTCTGCTGTGGTGCCTAATAATAACTGGAGCTTTACTTCAGATGACCTCAGTTTCAACTTTAGCAGGGCGGCTGTAACCAATGCTACCAGCTATAGCTGGAACTTTGGTGACGGTACAACGTCTAACCTGCAAAATCCCGGAAATAAGGTGTATGCCACTCCGGGTGTGTATACTATAACACTTACTGCCAGCAATAATTGCAGTAACCACACTTTCACAGCCCAGTTAAATGTGCCTCATTACAAAACCATCAACAACACGCCTAACGCAAGTTTCCGCGAGGTGATCGCTTTTTCAACGCAACAGATCTACTACCTGGGTAACAATGGCAAATTATATACAACCGATACTGCAGGCAACTGGTCATCGGCTATTAATCTACCTTCTAACTTAACCTTTAATGATGAGACCCATCTTTTCAAAGACATCAACAATAATCTTTGGATCTATGGAAAGAATGAAGTAGCAAAATTTAATCCTGCTACGATGACCTGGACTTCTTTTTATTCAACCACGGGCTTTGGAAATAACAAGACTATTGATGCAATGACCATTGATAATGCAGGCAACTTATGGACTGTTGGAGATAAGCAAATAAGACGAAACAGTACAGTTATCAGCAATTCAAATAATAATCAGTTTTCGTCCATTGCATTTGCGCCTGCCACGGGAAGAGTATGGATCACAGCTTCTAACCGTAATTCTTTATACTATGTAAATGCAAACAGCAATACATTAAACTCAGTAGATGGAACGGGAATATTAAATGGTGGTGATGCAATAAAAGTACATGCAACTGGCGATCTTTTCGTTGCCACAGAAACCGGCATTATCAGAACTAATGGGGTAGGCAGCCCCATTACGAATTATAATGCTTTATCAACCGGTGCTGTATTATCAGGCGCACCTACAACATTTGATTTTGACAACGAAGGAAACCTATGGGTAGTACGTGCAGGGAAGTTGATCAAGATTCCGATTAATAATGCTGCCGCAGCTAAAAGTTATTCCATCAATTCAGATTTGAATGCTATTTCTTACCTCTCTGTACTCAATGTGGCTGGAGCGGATAATGATATCATGATATCGAAAACAACAACAAATGGAGCGATTCAGATTAAATAAAATACTGATGATGCTGGTGCTTTGGTTGGTTGTAGTGCAAAGCAGGGCGCAAGAGGTATTAGGTGATGTGAAACTGGAAAAAGTAAGCAACCAGCTATACAGGGTTCGTTATAAATTAAACAGTGCAAAGGATTACGAGTTGTATGCCCTTACCTTAAAAGTTTTCAGAAGAAGAGGCGGTGAAGTAGAGGAAATTTTTTCGGAACCGGTAAACTCAGGTGCTGTTAATCTCAGTAAAACACAATCTTATACATACAACTGGAAGCCGGAACTTAACGATGTAAAAGAAGGAGATGAGTTACAGGCGAAAGTTGTTGTTTCATACAACAACCCTTTACTGGCTAAAAAGCCTGAAAAGCCGCAGAACAATTTACCACCAACTGCCAATGCCGGTTCATTTATGGAAATACGTTTGCCGGTAAATGCACCAATCATTTTAAATGACGGTAAATCGTATGATGCCGATGGCAAAATTGCTAAGGTGAACTGGAAGCAGATATCAGGACCAACAACATTATCAATAAACAACCAGGATTCATCTGTCGCTTCAGTCAGTGGCCAATTTAAAGAAGGCCGCTATGCTTTTGAATTAACAGTGGCTGATGATCTGGGTGGCACGGACATAGATCGAATCATGATTACAGTGAAGCCGGGCGATGCTGAGCCTATTAATACAGATATTGTGAACACAGCACCTGCAGATACAACAAAAACGGCTCAACAACAAACTGTGGTCAATAACACAAGTACGCAGACTAAACCTGAAACCAAAATAGATGCACCCAAACAACAGCCTGTAGTAACAAAACAAACCACTGAAGTAAAAAAGCCGGCTGTTGTTAATAATACACCAAAGCCAGTGGTTACTGCTGCCACAGCAAAGGCTAACATGCCTGCACTAAAAGGCGGGCCCTCAAACATTTTCATGAATGTTTTACTTCCAGGACTGGGGCACTACCGTGTAAGTGGTGATCAATATGGCAACGATAGAAAAGTTGGAAGCTTTATTATTACAGGCCTCTATCTAGGTTCTTTAGGTGGGGCAGGATATTATTATTACAAGTCGGAAAAGGACTATAAAAACTATGTTGACTTAGCGAAGTTCAGAGAACAGCAAACAGACGCAAACGGTGATGTGATTGGTGTTAGAGGTGCCAACCAGGCGGTGGCAAAGCAATATTTAAAAGATGCCAATACATCCAGAAGAAATGCTTTGATACTGGCTGGTGTTGGTGGTGGCATTCTGGCTGCCGATCTGGTGTATACTTTCATCAAAGGCACAAAGAATAAAAGACAATGGGACAGGGATGCAGGGTTAAGAGCTAAACTCTTTATGTCTTCGGATGGCAGCAGCATGACTGCAGGGTTACGTGTAAATCTTTAATTATGAAAAGGCTATTTTTTATCATATTGATTTCTTTCCTGAGTGCAACAGCTTTTGCACAAAATGATGGTATGGTTACGGAAGAAAAAGCCAGTGCCTGGGTGAAGGTAACTACAGTGAGCACCGTTGCTAATCCGGCCAGGACCACTACAAATACAGCTTCTTCTGCAACTACTTCAAGACCGGCAACCAGATCTGCTACACCAAAACCGGCCACCTCTCAACCTGCAAATGCACAACCTAAATCCTCAGAAACTTTTAATAAGGCCAATCAAAAAGTAAAACGATTTAAGAAGAGCTAACGCTTCCTCATCTATAAAAGTTTGGTTAAACTCTTTGAGTTTTCAGTAGTGCTCCAATAAAAAGAAAACACCGTCGTTATGGTGTGCGGAATGATTTGTGTAGTGATTGGATTAAATTTACCAGAAGACCAACTGAATGAAATCAAAGACCTCTTTTTGGCAACGCATAGGCTTACACGATTGGTTCCTGAAGAAAGAAGACATTCGTGAACGTGAGCAGCCAACCATCACGCCGGATGATGTTTACAAATACATCATTCAAAAATTCAACGATTCTATTAAGGAACTTTCATTTGCCGAGCGGGTAGTATTCTACCATGAATACATCATCTCTTTCAATCCGGATGATTACCGCAATTTCATGGACAATAAAAAGGGCATTTTTGGTTTGATCGTGCATGAATCGGTAAAGAAGTTTTACGAAGCACTAAAGAATTATAAAGGCAGCGGAAAAACAGTTGAGCCTTCAAGCAGCAAATGGGTTTTCCGTTTTGCTTCACATCCCGATTATGCTCCCGGTGATAAAGGTTTCATTGGCAAACTTTTGCCCGGTGCAGATCAAAGAGAGGAAAACCTGAGGGTAACTTTTATACCCCGTCAAACCGGCATCGCCAAAACATTTGATATCAATCCGGATATTTTAAGAGGGTTAACTTTTTACAGTGATGGTTATTATGAAGTGCCTTTTCAGGATAACCTGGTACTGGATGAAAAGAAGATCGCTTCTGCTCCGCAACAAGGCTTTGCAAGGTTAGAAACCATTTTACATGGTAAAGAATTTACCGGTCGCAAGATGGAATACTTTATGAAAGAGGAAGAGATCATTATTTCGGGCAAGGATGAGGTGCGTACAGCTTCCAATATTTTTCGTGTTCCATCTGAATGGGTGAATACACCGCATCTGCGCCTTCGATATACGGATGGTAAGTTTTACCTGGCTTCATTTGGAGAAAAGACATTAGTAAATGAAAAGGAGGTTAAGCGCAGTGATGTAAGTCAGCCTGAGTGGACAGAAATTCCTGTCAACTCCAAATTGATGCTAAACGGTATAGTTGGCATAAATCTTTTTAAATCCTGACCTATGTCAATGGTGCTTTCTTTTGCGTTGTTAGCAGTTTGTGTAGTTATGTTGATAGCTCATTTTAACGACATTAAAAAATCACATCGTTCCTGATGGCTTCTACTTTTTTTGGCATTACCGATACAGGCAGGAAAAGGGATAATAATGAAGATACTTTCATTGCAGAAAAGGTGTTGAATGATCAATACATCATGGCCTGTGTAATTGATGGCGTTGGAGGGTATGAAGGCGGTGAGGTAGCAGCAGATATTGCAAGAACTTCTATCCTGGAATATTTTTCTGTGCCTTCGGGTGATGTCATCACCATGATGAAGGAAGCTTTTGTTTCTGCCAACCAGAAGATCTATGCAGCTAAACAAAAAGATACACGTTTAAAGAGCATGGCCTGCGTAGCTACTTTAGCTCTGGTTAGCCCGGCTAATAATTTATTTTATTATGCTCATGTTGGTGATACCCGGTTGTACTTATTGCGTGATGAAACATTAGTGAAGATCACAAAAGATCACTCGTGTGTAGGTTTTTTAGAGGATAGTGGCAAACTGGATGAGAAAGCGGCGATGAGCCATATCAAACGAAATGAAATTGATAAAGCATTGGGCTTTGATGGTAAGCTAAGCCTTACCTCTAACTATATTGAAACGGGCGAGTCGCCTTTCCTTCCTGGGGACATAATTCTGTTGTGCAGTGATGGCTTAACCGATTTGGTTACGAATGCTGCTATGACTTCAGTCTTAGCTTCCGAAGGAAGCCTGGAAGCAAAGGGTAAAACTTTGATTGATGCAGCCAATGACGCAGGAGGAAAAGATAATATTACAGTAGTATTGGTTTATAATGATTCCGCCCCGGTTAAAGTAAAAGCTACCAAACCAAAAGTTGTAAAAAAAAAGGACGCCCCAAAATCAGATGAGCCGATTGAAACAATTCAACCAACTGCGCAACTTGTAAGGGCTAAGAACAATAATGGATTGGTATTGGTACTTGCATTGGTGTGTGCGGCCCTGCTTGCAGGGTTTTTCTGGTTGTTGATGCGCAAGGATCCTAAGATGAGTAGCAATGAAGACAACCCGGAAGTACAATTAGAGCAAACGCCTGTTGGTAATAAACTGCAAGATACCATCAACCGCTTAACCAGTGATACATTGATCTTATCCGCGGCATCATTTGGCAATGATGTTCAGTTATCCGATATCATTTTTATTGAAGCCGACACCCTGCATATTAAAGCACTAACGCCTGTTCGTTTCTTTGCTGATTCTACTTACAGCGGTCCTGCATTTGCTCTCTCCTCTACCTGTAGGCATATCAGCTTTGAAAATATTGTTATTGAAAATTTCGAAACAGGCATTCGTGCCGAGACCAATGCACTGACATTAAAGAATGTTCAATTTATTAATTGCGGCATGCCGGTGCAATATGGTTTCCAATTCAGAGATGGTGAATATGTAACTGGTAGCATAAAAAATTCAACGCTGTTTAAAACAGATTCTTTACCTAAACGATAACTGCTGATGGCTTTAGCAAAGAACAATAAAGGAAGATGGCTGGAAAGAACATTTTTGCTTGCAGTATCAATTGTGATAGGTCTGCTTTTTTTTCAATTGTATAATGTTTTAAAAAAGGATTTTGAAGAAGTGCCATCACGGCTGGCAAATGGTTCGATGGTGAACCTGAATGATAACCGCCCGGACGAACGCATTGCTGCCCTGTTACAGAAAGCGTATTATATTGAAGATCCACGTGATGTAGCCTTGATACGTTCTGTGATTGCAAATAGACTCTCTGCCGATGAATCCATTGACAACATAGGGGAGCTGAATAAATCAAAGTATAATGTATCTGCCGACGAAGCGTTTGCCAAAGGTGGCGACTCCTATAAAAGAAGAGTGCAATTATCAAGAGCCTTGCTTGGTTTTTCGGGAGACGATTCCTTACGATACGAGCAAGAGAAAAGAGCACCTGAAGAATTGCCTGCTGTTAGCAATATAGGAATGGGTGAGTATACTATCAGCGGTAAGATCACTAATGCAAATGACGGTGACGTAGCAGGTGTTTTGGTACGATTGAAATTGATACTTCCCCGCGACAGTGCCTACAGCGAAAGCGTTTCGGAAGTGGATAGAATTATTCTTGAAAAAGGTAAAGGCATCAGGAGAGTTTACTTATTAGATTCCGCAGACCATCGTCAGTTGCAATCGCTAACGGCTTATGCCCGTACAGATGAAGAGGGAAGGTTTTCTTTCAACGGTTTGCCCCGTGATAAGGCATTTTCCGTACTTCCGCTACAACCCGGGTATCAATTTGGTCCATCTAAGGGAACAGAAAAGCTAGATGAGAATACAACCTTTAACTTCTATCAATCACCACATACAATTAAGCTTCTATCAACAAAAGATTATAACAACTTAAGAAAAGAGAAAGCTCTCATTGTACGAACGCCGGAAGAATTCACTAAATGGTTTTGGGTTATCGTTGGTTGTTTCTTTGCCGGGTTCTTGCTAATACATATTTTTTTAAGTGCAAAACTTCCGGAGACAGACCAGTTAATACTTCCGGTTGTTATGACATTGACTGGTTTATCGCTTATTACTTTACTATCACTTCAGGACCCTTTGCGTGACCGTTTTCTTGCGAGAAATACTATCGGTTATTTTGGAGCAGGTATTATTGGTTTGTGTTTACTGCTCTTTTTTAACCTGCGAAAGTTTACTACCGATTCAGGTTTGTACAGAATGTTCTTTTTAAAGAACAAAACAGAAAAAGGATGGCAATGGGCCGTTGCTGCAGTAGGCTTGCTGATACTAACCATATTTTTAGGTTCTGGCCCGGAAGGCAGTGGAGTAAAAGTGAATTTGTTTGGATTTCAACCCAGTGAAATTGTAAAGTTCCTCATCATTATTTTCCTGGCTGGTTTCTTTTCTACCAACGAAAGGTTTATTTCGGAATACAGGAGCTGGCAAAAACGTTGGTCTTTCTTTTCATTTGCACTGGCAGCCATTATTGCTGCAATTCTTTTGTTTCTAATGTTAGGTGATCTGGGCCCTGCAATTGTTGTATGCTTCACTTTCATCATCTTGTTTTCTTTTTCCCGTGGTGATTTTTCTTTCATGGCAGGTTCGGTAATTCTATACGTACTGGCCGGATGGGTATTAAAAAATATCTGGCTTGCAACAGGAGTTACATTGGTTTTATTGGTTGTTGCCATGCTGTTCTGGCACAAGCAATCCAGTGAGTCTTCCATCATGGCTTTGTTGGTGATGTCAAGCTTTTTATTGCTGGACCAGATCCCGTTTTTAGATGCGCTTTTCCCAGGTCCGGTACAACGCCTCTCAGATAGGAAAGCTATTTGGGAAGACGCCTGGAATAACGAAGTGTTTGGTGGCGATCATGTAGCTAATGGAATATGGGGCATGTCAAGTGGTGGCATTGGCGGACAAGGAGTAGGCGAAGGATTTGCCAAAACCATTCCCGAAGCACATACGGATATGATCTTACCATCTATTGGTGAAGAAACCGGTCTGGCAGGCATCATTTGCATCTTCATTCTGTTCCTTATCTATTTACATCGTTCTATTATTATTGGCCGTCAAACAGGAACGCCGTTTCTGTTTTATTTGTGTGCAGGTATAGGTGTAGGAACCTTTGTACAATTTCTTTTGATAGCAGGTGGTTCTATTGGTGCTTTGCCATTGTCCGGAGTATCACTTCCCTTTGTTAGTTATGGTGGGTCATCTCTTATAGCCAATATGGTTGCGGCGGGATTTTTATTGTCTGCTTCCATCATAAAAGGTTCTGCGGTACAAATGAAGTACATCACTAAGCAGCAGGACAAAAACCTTGTACCTGCATTAGTGGCAGCTTGTATTGGATTGCTACTCCTCACAACAAACATTGCACGTTATCTGATTAATAACGAGAGGTGGGTAGTGGAGCCGGCTTTGGTAGCAGATAGAAGCGGCGCAAGAATGTTCAGTTATAATCCACGCATCAACATCTTAATCAACAAACTGGAAGCAGGTAATTTATATGACCGTAATGGTTTGTTGTTGGCTACCAGTAAAAAAGACACAATGTTGTTGCAACGGGATACACTTTCTAAAGTAGGAATTGAACGTTACAAGATTGATTCGCTTTCCCGTAAAAGACTCGATCGCTTTTATCCTTTCGGGGAGCACATGTTCTTTTGGACAGGCGATCTTAATACCGGCATCTTTATGGGTGGTACCAATGGATATTTTGGAGAGTATGAATTGCTTGCGGAGTTGAGAGGATTTTCCACACCATCTACTTCGTTTAATGTAACAGCAAGCCGTTTTAAAGAAGATCGTTTTCTGCCGCAAACGGCAACAGAAATGTCTATTGTAAAAAGCGATTACAGTGCCTTAGCACCGTTGTTATTAGCAGGTATCAACAGCAAAGAAGTAGAAGCGTTCAAAAAACGCAACCGTAATGTGCAAATGACCATGGATGCTTCCTTGCAAACACAATTGAACCGCTCTTTACAAAAAGATGATTCGTTATGGAATAAAAGAGTGTCTGTTGTTATAATGGAAGATTCAACAGGTGATGTGCTTGCATCTTCTTCCTATCCTTTGCCACCCATTAACGACTGGGAGTTCATGAATCTTTCTGCAGCAGAGCAAAACAAACTGCCATTCTGGACTACAACAAGGGATTTAGGTTTTACTCATGCAACACAACCGGGTTCAACTGTAAAAGTACTTACTTCATTAGCTGCATTAAATAAATATGGCCCTGAAATTACAAGGAAGATTATTCCCATACGCCAGCAGGATCTGATCAGAACCCGGGGCCCTGAACCGGATGAAGTGGGTAACATTACCATGCAGAGAGCTATCGTTCGGTCTAATAATTCTTACTTTATCAAACTGGCCAATGAAATGCGGCTGCAGGAAGATATGGGAACCCTTTACCTGCAAACAGGAATGTTTCTAAGAGGTGTCGGAGGCTATTATTACAACGTTGCCGCTAACAATGAATTTCAGCAAGACAAGTGGAAAGATCTTTGGAGAAGAACCGAATTTGCCAGCATCAGAACGTATAACCCCAACGATATAAGGCGAACACGGGCAAGAGGTGTTTCTGGTATGGCATGGGGGCAGGGAGAACTCATTGCAACGCCTGCTGCTGTTGCACGTCTGGCATCGGCCGTAGCAAATAAGGGAGTATTAATTCCCAACCGGTATGTTTTAAAAATAAGTGATTCACTTTTGCCGGTAAAGCAGGGAGTGGCCATTGCCAGGGACTCATCTTATGCTGATATACTTACAGATTACATGATCAAACAAAGCATTGGTAAGATCATTACATTAGGCGTAAGTGTGGCAGGGAAAACAGGAACACCGGAACGAATTGTAAAAGGCAGGCGGCTGAATGACGGATGGTATATGTTCTTTGCACCAAAGAAAAAAGGAAAAGGGCATATCGTCGTTTGCATCAGGATTGAAGGCACAAAAGGCTCAAGCGATGCGGTAAAGCTTGCAGGCAACCATGTGATACCCTTATTGCTTAAGAACAACTATATACGAGGCTTTGGCGAGGCGAGAGCGGAAGCTATGGAGGAAGAATAAAATTCAGGCACTGGAATTGGACTGTTTATTGAATAGATGAAATAAACATGTTTACATCAAACCAGGCACAGCATTATCGAAAAAACAAATTGAATAAAGCATGTTAAACCTTTTTCAAAAAAATGCAGCAACGCCACCCGATGATGTTAAAGGCATACGGGATAGCTTTCTTCGCTTTATAAAAGAGCAATTGCAAAAAGTAGAAGGCGGCGAGGGCTTTAATATACGTGCCTTGCAGCTTTTTGTTTTTTGTGCCGAAGCTGAAAAGCATGTTTATGAATCGGCGTTATATGTTGGCGAAGAAGAGCGTTTTAGGAGTGAGGTGCAAAAGATAGCTGATGATTTTGCTATTGATCTGCCTGAGACCTGGGGTTTGGAGATCAGCTTTACGGATGCTGCACCACCAGAGGCAAGCAAGTTGCCCGACCTGGATGCGGCTTTATTTATTCAAACCAGGAAACGATCTATTCAAAAGACTTCAACTGCCTACATTAAAGTTGTGTGCGGAGAAGCAGAGCAGGAGAGATATACCATAGAGTCAACTGAAAGCCGCATTAACATTGGCAGGGAAAAACAGGTTCAAACAGACAATGGTTTTTTCCGTATCAATCAGATCGCATTTCCGTCTGCAAGTACAAACGAACATAATAAATACATCAGCCGCCAGCATGCCCACATCGAATACAATAATGAAACAGGAGCATTCATTTTGTTTGCCGATGAAGGCGGCGTACCACCACGTAATAAAGTAAAAGTGCTTTCAGCAGAAAGTCCCGAACCAGTTAAATTGTATTCAACCTATATTGGCTATACCTTAAAAGAAGGCGACCAGATAAAGTTGGGTGAATCGGCTGTTATTGAATTTAGTTATTTAGAATAAATTTTCTCATGAGTAAAGTGTTTATGATAACTGAGGGGTTGGAGAACATGGGTGCTTTGAAAACAGGTGGCCAGGGTTCTGTTTATAAAGGCAAACGTGTTGGTGATATTATTACTGCCGTTAAAATTTTACCTACACCCATTCACAGCGAAAGCGCAGAAGATAAAAACTTCGTTGATTTTGAGAACGAGGTAGAGAAGCTCAAGAGAGTTAATGAGATCCCTAATCCAAATGTTGTTAAGATCCTGAATTCAGGAATAACCGGTACAGGTAGTTTTCCTTTTATTGAAATGGAGTTTGTAGAAGGGCCGGATCTGCAAGAGCTTTTAAATCCCCCTCATGATCCCGTTTATTCTGTTAAAGGTGCCATCAAGCTTGCAGAACAACTTGCCAATGCATTAGCACATTGTCATAAAGTAGAGGTGAAGCATGGTGATATCAAAAGCAATAACATTAAATATAACATTCATACTGCTAATTATGTTTTGCTTGATTTTGGTATGGCTGTAATGTCGGATGAACAGCGAAGAACCAGCCTGCGTCATGCAGGCGCCATTGAGTTCATGGCTCCGGAGCAGAATGAGGGCCTGATGCTGTATCAAACGGATGTGTACAGTTACGGAGTGGTATTGTTTGAGATCCTTGCAGGCCGGGTTCCGTTTCCTTTAAGCGATAGAGGCGAAACAGCCCGTAATCATGTAATGGTTTCTCATATGGAGACACCCGTTCCTGACCTGATTGAGTTACGGCGTGGTAGCCTTCCGCAACACTGGGAAAGTGATAGAAAGCGGCGTGAAATGCAAGTGCCGCACTGGCTTACAGACATGATCTATAAATGCCTTGAGAAAAAGCCTGAAGACCGCTTTGAAAATGGAATTGCTTTACTGGAATATATTCAATTGAATAATTCGCTTGCTGCCAGGAAAGAAGAAAGCAATGCAGATTATATCCGCATGCTTGAACAGGAAAATGAAAGACTGCTGGATGAAAGAAACCGTATGCAATCAGGTCATTTGCATCAAGAGAGCGACCGCAAATTGAAACGATCGGCTGCAGTTGCTGAGCCAGAAGGTCAATATATGTCCCCGGAAAAAGCGGCGCCATTCGCTACCCAACCAAACAGGCGGAGCGTTCCCGCGGTTTACTTCTTTGCATTATTATTTCTTACACTAACATTAGGGGTATTTGCGGCCATCAGACTTTTGAAGAACGATAATGATAACAAGCTTGCTAATAGCGGTACTACTGTAAATACAGATACAACTTCCCGGTTAGAACAAAATGATGAGCGTTTTGCTGAAAGTGATGGTGCAGATGATTCAGAAGAAATCGAAGAGCCTAATTCGCCAAAAACTACTTTGCCAAAGAAAGAAATTCCGACCAACACCTCACCGCAAAAAAAAGAGCAAAACAATAATTCGTCGCGAGTTGATCAGCAAAGCGAAGAAAAGCAAACAAGAAGTGATAAGAAGGATAATACAGAAACTTCCAAAGGGTTAGGTAATTATAAGTTGGCAGGAAGAAAAGTATATTTTCATAATTCACCGGATGAAAGTACCCGCCGCAATGCTTTTATTGTGCACTGGAACAATGCAACGCTTATCGCATTGGATGAGAAGAATGATTTTATCTACGTTGAGTTTACCAATCATTTAGGCCAAATATCAAAGGGGTGGTTACCAAAAAAGGATTTGAAACCCGTTGAGTAAAGTTGTTAAGCAGTTCTTTAGTTAATTCCTGTTTTATATAATACGAAAGAGGCTAATATTGCGTTCTTCATCCTTAATATCAGGTTGATTATATTTATTGAATGGCGAGAGTTTTTACCATTACTGAAGGCTTGGAAAACATGGGAGCCTTAAAAACCGGTGGACAAGGCTCGGTTTATAAGGGTCGTAGAACGGGAGAGATACTCAGTGCAGTGAAAATTTTGCCAACGCCTATTTACACAGAATCATCTGAAGATAAAAATTACCGCGACTTCCAGAATGAAGTTCAAAAACTAAAGCGGGTTAATGAAAAAGCCAATCCAAATGTTGTTCGCATATTAAGTTCCGGAATTACAGAGAGCGGCAGTTTTCCATTTATTGAAATGGAATTTATTGAAGGCCCGGATTTAGAGGAATTATTGAAGCCACCACACGACGCTGTTTTTACCATAAAGGAAATAATTAAACTAGCCGATCATCTTTCCTGTGCCCTGGCTCATTGCCATAAGGTTGACGTAAAGCATGGTGATATAAAAAGCAACAACGTAAAATTCAACTTGCATACCGGCAATTATGTTTTACTGGATTTTGGTTTAGCCATTATGTCTGATGAGCAACGCAGGACCAGTTTAAGGCATGCAGGCGCCATTGAGTTTATGGCTCCTGAGCAGAGTGAGGGTATGATGTTGTTTGAAACAGATGTGTACAGCTTTGGTGTTATCTTATTTGAATTAATTGCAGGAGTTGTTCCTTTTCCATTAAGGGATAGAGGAGAGATGTCTCGCAACCAGGTGATGCTGGCCCATATGGAAACGCCACCACCGGATGTAATGGAGTTGCGCAGACAAAATATTCCGGATACATGGAGCCAGGTAAAAAAAGATCATGAAATGCGAGTGCCTCAATGGATACTCAGCATGATGTATAAATGTTTACAAAAAAGCCCGGGCTTACGTTTTAAGAATGGAATGGATCTGCATGAGTACCTGGTGCTGAACAGTACACTCATTACTGCACAAAATGACAAAATAGCTGAGCGGCTGGACTTGCTCGAAAAAGAAAATCAGCGATTGCGACAGGAGAAAGAGCAACTGCAACAAAGCCTGATGAATTATCAGCAACAATCAAATAACTATCAACAGCAAAATACATATGCTTCTCGTCCTGCAGCACAACAACGAATTTCTGAACCAGAGCCTATTCAATATTATCAAACACCTGAACCTAAAAAAGGCATTCCCGGCTACCTCATTTTCTTTATGATCCTGGCTGTAGCTGCTTTGGTATTATTAGGTTCCTATCTTATCAATAACACAAGCGAACCTGGTACGGCAGAAAAACAAAAAGAAGTAAAACCGAAGCAAAGAGAAGTTATTGGGCAATATGTTGTGATGACCAGCCGTGCTTACTTTCATAACGAAGCAAACGAGGGCTCAAGAAGAAACGCCTACCTGCTTCCGAACAGCGGAACCATTTCTGCATTTGAAGAGCAAAACGGATTTGTTTATACAGAGTTTACGAATAGCCGTGGCCAGACATCAAAGGGCTGGCTGAAGCTAACCGATTTGATGACATTGGACGAGTGGAATCAAAGAAAGCAATATCAACCACCAAAACTTACGGAGGAAGAAATTCAGGCGCAGTTAACTGAGGCGAGGAATTTTTTGAAAGACAATCAAATTGAACAGGCATTAAATATTTACACTGCTTTAAAAGATCAGGAGGTGCCGGAAGCAATGTATGAATATGTTAACCTTGCTCTGCAAAATAAGAATGATGTTATTGGATGCGGTACCGCTTATGACCTGGTAAAAAAAGCAAGCGATAAAGGCCATACGCCTGCTAAAAGAACATTAGGCTTCTTATATTTATTTGGGGAAAACAAACAAGTTTTGTCGGCTACAGATTATGATCGTTGTCAGTATAAAAGAGATGTTGGTAAAGGCTCCAGGCTATTAATGGAAGCTGTGCTGGAAGGTGACTCAACAGCGAATCGCTTGCTGGAGGAATTTAAAACTCAGCAGCAGCAAACGCCAACAGATGATCAATGATTATTCTCTTCCTTATCTCGTTCCTTCCACTTCTTTTTAATCTTCTGTCGCAGTTTTTTTAAGAACTTACCTTTTACTTCAGGTTCTTGTTGTTCGGTTTGCATTGCCACTGCTTTTTCCTGTTCCAGGCTGTCTTTTACAGCAGCCATTTTTACGATGGAATCTTCTTTTGCATAATCTATCATCACGCCTCCATATTGCTGAACATGCAAAGCATTGTCTGTCCACACTTCAGGTGTTTGGCTGTAGAAAGTTACTTTCTCTCCCAAAGTATTTGGTGCATCAGGTGTGGCAGGCTTTTTCACAATCCATGTTTCGCCACCATCTATTGTGTAGTAGAAATTATTAGCAGCCACATCGTAATAGGTATTCAACTTTGGATAATAATAGAACTGATGCCCTTGTTGTTTGATCGCACCAGAAGCTTTCTTGTTATAAAAAACTTCTTTAGCAGTAAATGCAACAACAGCAACTAAAACAATTCCGATAAGAAATTTTTTAAGGAGAGACATTTATCATGGGAGGCAAATACTATTCCACTATTGAAGGGGTTGATTGTCCTTGTCAACCGGCTCCTCAAATTCGGCATTGCAATTAAAGCAATGATAGGTTTTACCTGTTACAGGATAGCTGCCTAAAAGAAAAGTAGACAGAGCACTGAATAAATTTCGGGTCTTTCTTACACTGCTTATTAATTCAATATTACCACTGGCACATTTAGGACAAACAAATCTTTCTTTTCTACTCGTTTCAATATCTGAAAGGATTTCTCTTGCTCTTTCTATTTGTGGTTCAGCAACCATGAGCTTAATGCCACCCAAGGCATGCGTCCAGATAGGATTTACTGTAACTGTGTTTTCATCTTTTAACCAACAGCTAATGCCTTCTTCCTGCAGTTTGCCTTGTGCAATATGTGCTTCAATGTAATTGGAATAATATTGAACAGGTAGATAGTTCATTGGAATGAAGATAATTCCCTTTCAATTAAATAATACAGATAAAGCTGCCGTTTGCGTTGCTATTGCTTATTGCCAACTTAATCTGTATTGGTCAACTGTTTCTATTCCTTGTGGCATAATTCTTTCTTTTTTGTTTGTTCAACTAATAGTTATGGATGATAATAAAAAGGATGAAAAATTAACAGAAGGTGCAGGCCGCTTGCCAAGCGACAAGCAAGATGATCAATCCTTGCAGCAAAAAGCAAATAGAGACATTAGTGAAATGGACCGCCAGGAAGGAAGTATGAATAATGGTACGCTGGGAGGCAATTTTGACGAGCCTGATAAAAATTCGGGTGATCAATAACCAGAATTAGTTGTGTACAAACCCATCTTGTTTTGCTTCTGCTGAAACAACCTTGTAGTCGGCTTTCATAGCCATGCGATGATCGGGCACCGGAAGTGTTTGCGACCGCTTAGGACTGATATTACTGAAGGAAAGTTTCTTCTTTTCAATCACATTATTTTCTTCACCATAGTAGATCACTTCTACAATTGCAGTTTCTATTGTGTGTGAACTTTTGTTGGTTAGTTTTACTTTCTGATTAACAATACCCATCATCCATTCAGCCGTTTTTTGTGTACTCTTCAATTCTATCTGACTTAAAGAGATCTCAGGTATTGTGACTGCTTCACCTGATCCAGAGTTTCCTCTTTTTTGTCCTACTCTTTCACCTCTCTCGTTTGTTGTTGTCCTGGCAACAGTTTCTTCTTCAACCGGTTGTTCGTCTTTTTTCTTGTTCTTCAATTTATCGAATAAGCCTTTCAAACCTTTTTTCTTTTCTGGTGTAGATGATGCTGATTCGTTACTTTCTTGAGTTGCTTCAGGCTTGGTATATACAGCCTTAGCGTTTTCATTATCAGGATTGCTTGTTGCTTGTTCGTTGCCCGAACTTTCGGTAATAGAAAGAGATGGTGAGGGTACTGCTTTTTTCTCTGGTTTTGGTTTAGTAAGTGGTTGGATGGTAGCTTCTGTTCCTGGTTTTTCATCAATAGTAATGACTTCTGCTTCGGTTGGCAACGGCTTTGTCTGGGTTAATTCATTTTGCTGAGCAGGAACGGTTGGATTGCTAACAGTATTTGCCACAACCAAATCTTTCTTATTAGGAAAGAAAGATTGACTGATCAAAAAACCACCAGCGGCTAAAGCAATTACAACGCCTGCTAGTATCTGCTTTCTTTTTTTTGCTTCCTTTTTCTTTTGTTGACTGCGCTGATAAAACCAACCGGTGAAATCTTCTTCTACCTCATCCACTGTTCGTGAATAGTTTGTTTGTAAAGAAGGTTCATTAAGTGAGGCCAATTTTTGTCCGGCAAAAGCTTCTGCTCTTTTACGCAATGCCTCTGCTTTCTTTTCCAGATCTGCAGGTGTTGCAGATGCAGGTGTGTCTTGTTTTAGCCTTATTGAATCTGGTAAGCTGACAAATATCTTTTTGGACGGTTTTGGTTCTTCAGTTTTAGAAGCTTCCGTTGTTGGTTGGAAAGAGTATGGAGTAGGAGAGGATGAGGTATGAGTTGTGGCAGCAATAAATGGTTTTAATGATTCTATTTCAGATGGGTTAGACCAGCCTGCACTTCTGCCTTCTACCCAAATAAGATCTGTTGGTTTTAATTCCTGTGCTACTAACTCTTCAATACTTAATGGTCCATTCTGAAGGTTGTTTCTTAACAACAGATATATTTTGCTCATAGCTTTTTGATTTTAGTTCCATAAGCAGTAGTTAAGAGTGCTAACGGGCAAAATAAATCCGTATTGTATCAGTTCTCTTAAACAAACTTTAATAAAAGCAAGGTACCTACTGCCATCAGGATTATCCACCAAATCGCAGTGCCTGCTTTTTCAACTATTTAACTCTTTTAAAAGCAACTGTTTACATATTTGGAACAGTTGTTGGCCTTTGCGAGTTATCCACCAAACTTGTTTATATGAATTTAAACCAGCAAACATCTGAGCAATTAGAGCAGGAAGGAAGGTTTGGCCGAAGCTTATTGCTGGCCTTACCAGTAGCGATCCTATTATGGATCTTATTTTTTGTATTAATCTTTTAACCTATAAAACTGGTATGTTTTAAAGGGTCTCTTTATGAGACCCTTTTTTATTGATTATATAGCCGTTTTGCGGCCGCTACACTTATATTCGCCGCTTTATGGAATTAGCTTTTGAGCAGATTGCTTTATTATGCGTTCTTGCTTTTGCGGCTGGCTTTGTGGATGCCATTGTAGGTGGCGGCGGATTAATACAAACTCCCGCCACTATTGTAACAATGAATGCTTATCCTGTAGTTAACGCTATTGCCAGTGTAAAAATTCCTTCTTTCAGCGGAACCTTGTTTGCAGCTGTTCAATATCTGCAAAAAGTCAAGTTAGATATCACTTTGGCTGTGGTAATGTGCACAATCGCTTTCTTTAGCTCATTTGCCGGGTCTGAATTGCTTTCGATAGTTCCCAACGATTTCATGAAACCTGTTCTATTGATTGTGCTGGTTGGGGTGGCCATATATACCTATTCAAAAAAGAACTTCGGGCAGCAACAGGTTAGGCAATATGCACGACAGAAACAACTCGTCT
>Ga0164290_1001386_pt1 | contig 37327 bp, 31 predicted proteins | sample Micstemetagenome_FD_108782 | JGI IMG/M metagenome (GOLD analysis project Ga0164290, IMG submission 108782) | Contaminated culture microbial community from soil near Moab, Utah, USA - Microcoleus steenstrupii SON62 (Illumina Assembly) | ecosystem: Environmental > Terrestrial > Soil > Soil crust...
CCTCACCCCCGAGGTGCGGGAGCCGCAGCCGATCCGTGACTTGATTTTTGAGGGGCTCCTCTACACGTTCCGCGACCATCGCTTACGGACGCTGTTCCTTCTCGAGGTCGTGACCGCCGCGTTTGGAATCGCCTACCTTCCCCTCTTGCCCGCCGTGGTCGAGCAGATCTTGCAGGCGGAACCCGCGGCCGGGCTGAGCGGCCCCGCGCTGAAGCAATACGAGGCGATCGTCAAGCAAGGGCTCGGGCACGCTTACACCGCCGTCGGCGTCGGCGCGCTCTCGGGTTTGCTGTTGGTCACCCACCTCTCCGACAGCAACCGCAAGGGGACACTGATCCGGGTTGCGATGTGGACCCTCGGCATCGGTCTCCCGCTCATTACGATCGTTCAGTCGCCGTGGATCGGCTACCCGCTGCTTGCGGCAATGGGCATGGCGGCCATCGTCCAGTTCAACACCACGAACGCGCTCTTCCAGCTTCTTGCCCCGGAGCGGCTGCGCGGACGCGTGCTCGCGATGCACATCTGGGCACTCAACGGTCTTTCGCCGTTTGGTGTGATGCTCTTCGGCTGGCTGGCGCGCTCCACCCGGTCGGACGACGTTCTCGAGGTAGGACGGGCGGCGTTCGCGGTGCCCCAAGGCGGCGTAGCCCTCTCGATGCAGGTGGGCGGCGTGATCATGTTGATTGGCGCGATCGCCGCGAGCCTCTCGCGTAATGGGCTGAGCAACCTTCGCCCGGCGAAAGAAGAGGCGGCGGGGCCGTAGCCCCGCCGCCTCTGACCTTCGTTCGGTAGCGCCGACTTAGTCGTTGCCGCCGATTCGAGTCTCTCGGGCAACCAGGGTGTTGGTGTTCGGGTCGTAGTCGCCCTCCACCTTCACCGCAGTCGATCCGGTGAGACCGGCGAAGAACTGTGCGGACTCGACGTTCTCGCCGTTGATCTTGAACTCGGTCGAGCCGTTGGTGACGATGTTGACCGTCTGGCCGGCCGAGAGGAAGATGCCTTCCCACTGCGTCGCCGCGACGCGGAAGGTGCCCGCTGCCGAGTTGACGTTGGAGGTCGTGCCGCGGATCTCAGCGCGGTCGTCGCCGTCGCCGTTCGTGCCGCCGTCCTCAAGCTTGACCTTGGTGGCGGAGAGCACGCCCTGCGAGACCGAACCCTCGGCTTCGACGTATCCGTTGATCTTGGCGAGGGCGAAGAAGTCCTCGCGGAGCAGTCGGGTGCCGCGTCGGCCGAAGTACTGGGTGTTCTGGTTCACCTGGACGACGATCTGGTTGGTGACGGGCAGGAAGCCCTCGGTGCGGAGCACGTTGACCGCGATCGTGCCGTCCTGCTGCGAGAGCAGGGTGACCTGACCGTAGATCTCGGTCTCGTCCTGGTTGTCGTTGTCGATCTTGATGGTCTTCGCGATGAGCGCGCCAGCCGTGGTCGAGAACGATCCCACGACTTCGACGCGGGCGCCGTTGCTGAGGACCGGCGAAGGCGTGCCGTTCTCGTTGTAGATCGCGGTGTTGGCGTCCGTTCGAACGTTGACCGTGAAGTTGCCGCGGGTAAGGGTGAACGTCTGGTTCGGCGCGGTGCCGGTGACGGCGCTCACGGTGCCCTTGTAGTCGTCGGCGGAGTGTCGATTGAGATTGCCAAGCGAGTTGTCGGTAACCAGCTTGAGGAACGCGTTGTTCGGCGCGGAGACGACCGTGCCGTTGAGCTCCCAGACGGAAAGATCGAAGTCGACGATCAAGTCCGTGCCGGTGCTGATGTTGCGCTCAGGGAAATCGACCGAGAGGACCGCGTCAACCGCGCCCGCTCCGTTGAATGTGGCCTGGGTGCCCTGGATCGTTCCGGAGGCGATGACGATCAGGTCCTTGTCGACGGTGACTCGGAGCCCAGTGAATCGGCCGGAGTTGATGGCGCGGTTCGAAAGGAGTCGGAACCGGCGGCCGGAGGTGTCGCGCAGGGTTTTCAGGTCGATCTGGATTCCATCGGCGTCGTCGAACAGCGTTCGGTCGCCGCTGGGTCCGGTGAGTTCGACCCGCTTAACCGTGACCCACACGTGGTCGTAGTTGGTCGAGAGGTCGTCGGTCGCAAACACTCGCACGTTCGTCGTGCCGCCACCACCATTGGTGGACCCGTTGCTGCCGTTGCTTCCGGTGGTGTTGCTACCGCCACCACCGCCGCCGCAACCGATGGCGATTGCGAGCGCCACGAATGCGGCAAATACGTTTCGGATCTTCATGCGATTCTCCATTTCCAGTTCAGATGTCTCGTACAAATCAGGTCCAATGACCTGGTCCTAATTCGACACCCGTGTGACTGCGGGTCTCCCAATAAAGATCGCTTTTCTCGATAGCTTTTTTGAAGAAGATGCTTCGTGGGTCTTGAAATCGTGGTTTACAGCTTCAAATGAGCGCGAAACTGGCACCAGAAAAAGAAGCCGCGATGCGAACGCACCGCGGCTTCTCTCACGCTTAGGGGATTAGAGACTTAGCGTCGACCACCACGATCGTCGTCGTCGTCATCTCCGCCACCGCCTCCTCCTCGGTTCTCGCCAATCTTGGCTTCTCGAGCACGTAAGGTGTTAGTGTCCGCGTCGTAGTCGCCTTCGACCTTTACCGACGTTGCGCTCCCCAGTGAGGAATAGAACGTACCGGCGCTCACGTTGTTACCATTGACTTTAAACTCAGTACCACCGGTCGTCGTCACCGTGATGGTTTGTCCCGCGCTAAGGATCAGTCCTTCCCACTCCGTTGCCGTGACCTTGAAAGTGTTCGCAGCCGCGTTCGCATCGGAGGCCCGCCCGCGAACCTCCGCCTCGTTGCCGCGGTCGTCGCCGCCGCCGCCACCGCCCCGGTGGCCGTCGCCGTCCTCAATCTTGACCTTCTTGGCGTTCAACACGCCGTTCGTGAGGAAGCCCTCAGCCTCGACGTAGCTGCCGACCTGGATACCCGTGAAGAAGGCGTCTCGTGTCAACCGCACTCCGCGCCGCGCAAAGTAGCGCGTCGTGTCGCTCGTCTGGATCACGAGGGTCTCGGTTGTGGGCAGGAAGCCGAAGCTCCGAATCACGTTCACGGTGACGGTGCCGTCGCCGGCGGCCACGGCAGTCACCTGGCCGAAGAGCTCGTTCTCGTCGTTCTCGTCGTCCTCAATCTTGATGCTCCGGGCGATGAGGGCGTTCGAGCTGGTCGAGAAGGTGCCGTACACCTCAACTCGCGCACCGTTGACCAAGGCTGGCGACGCAGCGCCGTTCTCGTTGTAGATCGCGGTGTTGGCGTCCGTCTGGACGTTGAGCGTCACGCCACCCCGGGTGATGGTGAACGTCTGGTTCGGAGCGGTGCCGTTCAGCCCACCGATGATGCCGTGGTAGTCGTCCGCCTCTTGGCGATCGCCTCGGCCGACGGAGTTGTCGGTGACCAGCTTGAGGAACTGGCCGTTCGTCGCGGTGACCGTCGTGCCCTCGAGCGTCCAAGCCGAGAGGTCGAAGTCAACGATGAGGTCGCTGCCGCCGCCGATCGGGCGTGCGCCACCGAAGTCGAGCGTGAGCACCTTCTCCGTCGCGTCGGATCCGTCGAACGTCGCCTCGGTACCCGTGGTCGCTCCCGTCGGGAAGACGACGAGGTTCGCATCGACCACCACGCGGAGGCCCGTGTACTGGCCGGACGACACCGATCGGTTCGACAGCAGCCGGAAGCGCCGGCCGGCTTCGTCGCGAAGCGTCTTCAGGTCGATCTGTCGGCCGGCGGGTTCGTCGAAGAGGACGCTCTCGCCGTTGGCGCCGACGAGCACGACCTGCTTCACCGAAACCCAGACGTGGTCGTAGGCGGTCGTCATGTCGTCGGTCGCGAAGAGCCGGACGGCTTGGCCGCTACCCGTCCCCGGGCCGGTCCCTGTTCCCCCACCGCCGCCACCGCAGCCAATCGCAACCGCGAGCGTAAGGCTCGCAAGCAGAGCGTTTCGAATGTTCATGCCAATCTCCATGTTCAATCCAAGCCCGCGGAACAACCGCCGCGTTCTTGGCGGATGAACCCAGATTGCGGGCAGCGAAATACACTGATCTGGATGGAGTCGCGCCGAAGCTTTCGGATCGAAGAGCTCTCGCATCCGTACAACCTGATCACGGCGCGCTCGGCAGTGGCAGACTTTGCCGCCGTCGCGCACCAGGCGAAGTGGCGACTCGGCTCGACTAGGTCGGACGACTTCGACACCTTAAGTGAGTGTTGGAACCTGCTGGGTGACCTGGCCTTGCTCGACGGCACGGCAGAGGAGGTTGTGGGGATGTGGCTCCGGAACGACGATGAGGCAGCGGCGATGAATCGCCTATCTGACTCTCTTGAGAGTGTCACGGCAAAGCTGGGCCAGACCGCTTCTGCCTCCGAGTGCTTCGACGACCTACTCTGGCCCGACGTTGTTGCCGCGGCTCAAGCCGCTCAACGAACTTTCCTGAACGGTGATCCTGTGCCTGTCCCGGATCTCGGCCTCCAAGATCGGGAAGTTCGCTTCGAAGCCCTTCGCGCTTACGGGGCGCGAATGTATCCGTTCAGCGATGACCCGGTTCTTACTTGCCTGCTTCACGAGAATACGAGCGTGGTCACCGCCGCCCTCGAGATTCTGGAAGGCGACACGCGCGAGGAAGTGGGCCGGATGGTTCGTCCATTACTGAGCGATCGGAACTGGAATCTCGCTCAGCAAGCGAACCGAACCTACGCGCCCTTCTATTCGAACGAAGAGCTACGGCGGGCTCTCAACCACCCAAACCACGATGTTCAGTTCGGGGCCATGGACGCAGTCCGGGTCGGACGGCGGTTCGAACTTCTACCGGATGTCGAGGCCAGGAAAGGGGACAGTTATGTCGGCGGTGCCGCCCTCAGAGTCTGGTTGGAGCTGAGCATTATCAAACTGAAGCAGGATCTCGGGCGCGATTAAGGCCGACGGCAATCGCGATCCTGCGGCCGCCGAAGCAATATCGGCGAGTACAATGCCCCCCATGGCCCGACGCGAGGTCGAGGAATGGTTTTGGCAGCTTGGCGGCGAAATGCAGCGGCTCGCCGAGGAGATGCATCGGACGCGCCCTAAAGTGGCGAGTGGCCGCGCGTGGGAACCGCGCGTCGACCTGATCGAAGAGGCGCACCGCTTCCTGATCAAGGCGGAGATCGCCGGCGTCCGCGGCGAGGACATTCAACTGCTGTACGTCCCCGAGCGGCACTCCCTCTTGCTCAAGGGGCACCGACCCGACGACGCGTACGCCGACGGCAACGCGGTCGGCGTGCATCAGTTGGAGATTTTTTATGGCGAATTTCAGCGGGAAGTACGCCTGCCAGACGTCTCAATCGACGCCTCCGGTATCCGCGCGCAGTATCGCAACGGCTTCCTCATCGTCATGGTGCCTAAACAGGACCGCGTCGTCGTAACTAGAACCGTAACCATCAAGAAGATCTAATGGCAGAAGTGAAGCTACCGATCGAGGACGAGTCGCTGGACCAGGAGATGGGCGAGCCGCGGATCACGGATCCGTCGGACGAAGAGCCCCGTCCTGACGTCCCGGACGTCCTCAACATCCTGCCTCTGCGAGACAGCGTCATCTACCCCATGCTCATCGCGCCGCTGAGCGTCGCGCGCGAGTCGAGCGTGCAGCTCATCGACGAGAGCGTCGTGGGCAACAACCGGGTGATCGGCGTCGTCGCGCAGCGACGGCCGCAGGACGAGAACCCTGGATTCGACGACGTGCACGAGTACGGCTGCGCGGTTATCATCCGGACCCTCGTCAAGATGCCGGACGCAGTGCGTCTCATCGTGCAGGGCGTCACGCGATTCCGCATCGTCGAGAGGATCCACGAGCAGCCCTACCTCCGGGCCCGGATCGAGGTCATCGAAGAGGTCCCGGCCGACGAAGCGAAGGCGGAAGAGGTCGAGGCGCTTCGCCGCTCAGTCGCTTCCCTGTTCGAGCAGGCGATTCGCCTCTCGCCCCAGCTTCCGGACGAGCTCCGAACCCTGACCCAGGCGGTTCAGGAGACCAACGTCATGACCGACCTTGTGGCGGCCCACATGACGCTGGACGTCGAGGACAAGCAGACGATCCTCGAGACCCCGGACATCCTGGAGCGACTCCGAACCTTGCTCGAGATGCTCGGAAAGGAAGTTCGCGTACTCGAGCTGACCAGCAAGGTGCAGAGCGAGGTGAACACCGAGCTCAGCAAGACGCAGCGCGAGTACTACCTGCGCGAGCAGCTCAAGGCGATCCAGCGCGAGCTCGGCGAGGCGGACGACCGTGGCGAGGAGCTCGAAGAGCTCCGGAAGCGGATCGATGAGACCGAGCTGAGCGCCGAGGCGCTGCGGGAAGTCAACCGGGAGTACGACCGCTTGCGCCGGATGAACCCGGGGTCGCCCGAGTACACCGTCGCCCGCACGTACGTCGACTGGATGGTCTCCATGCCTTGGGCGACGGCCACGATCGACAACATCGACCTCAAGCGCGTGAAGGAGGTCCTCGACGCGGACCACTTCGGCCTTGAGAAGATCAAAGACCGGATCATCGAGTTCCTCGCCGTACGCAAGGTGAAGACCGAGGGAACCGTGCGCCAGCCGATCCTCTGCTTCGCCGGCCCTCCCGGCGTCGGCAAGACGTCGCTTGGCCGCTCGATCGCTCACGCGATGGGGCGCAAGTACGGCCGGCTTTCCCTAGGCGGCATGCGCGACGAGGCGGAGATCCGCGGCCACCGTCGCACGTACATCGGTGCGCTTCCTGGGCAGGTCATCCAAACCATCCGACGGGTGGAGAGCAACAACCCGGTGCTCGTCCTCGACGAGATCGACAAGCTTGGCTCCGACTTCCGCGGCGACCCCTCGTCGGCGCTCCTCGAGGTTCTGGATCCCGAGCAGAACGGCACGTTCCGCGACCATTACCTGGACGTTCCGTTCGACCTGAGCCGCGTCTTCTTCATCACCACGGCCAACCGCCTAGACACCATCCCTGCCCCGCTGCGCGACCGCATGGAAGTCATCGAACTCGGCGGCTACACGGAGGAGGAGAAGATCGAGATCGCGGTTCGCCACCTCATTCCGAAGCAGATCGAAGAGCACGGACTGCGCCCGGCGCAACTCGCCTTCAAGCGAGAGGCGGTCCAGCGGCTCGTGCGCCACTACACACGCGAGGCGGGCGTCCGAAACCTCGAGCGCGAGGTCGGAAGCGTCGTTCGAAAGGCCACGCGAATGTTTGCCGAGGGTCACACCGCCAAGGTCACCGTCAACCCTAAGTTCATCGAGACGGCGCTCGGCGCACCTCGCTTCCTGAACGATGAAGTGACGGAGCGTGAGCTGACCCCAGGCACCGCCGTGGGTCTCGCCTGGACGCCCGTCGGCGGCGACGTGCTCTTCATCGAGAGCACCAAGATGCCGGGAAGCAAGGGGCTCATCGTCACGGGCCAGTTAGGCGACGTGATGAAGGAGTCCGTTACGGCCGCGCTCAGCTACGTCCGCTCGCACGCGGCGGAGCTCAAGATCGCGCCGGACTTCCACGAGAAGACGGACATCCACGTCCACGTTCCGGCCGGTGCCGTTCCTAAGGACGGTCCGAGTGCGGGCGTGACGATGCTCACGGCTCTCACTTCCCTGCTGACCGATCGCCGGGTTCGCCCTCGACTGGCCATGACGGGTGAAATCACCCTCACGGGCCAAGTGCTGCCCGTGGGCGGCATCAAGGAGAAGGTCCTCGCGGCGAACCGTGCGGGCGTCGAGACCCTGATCCTCCCGGACCAGAACGAGAAGGACTACCGCGAGGACGTGCCCGCTGAGATTCGCGAGAAGCTCAAGGCGCACTTCGTGAAGAACGCGGATCAGGTCCTGAAGATCGCTCTCGAACGGAAGTAGGGCCTGAACCTCGCGTCGCGCGCCTGAGTCCAATGGTGCGCGACGCGAGGTTCATTCATGGCAGTCAAGCTTAAGCCCCTCAGCGAACAAGTCATCGTCATTACCGGCGCCTCCAGCGGCATCGGCCTCGCCACGGCCAAGATGGCGGCCGAGCAGGGCGCGAAGATCGTGCTCGTTTCCCGCAACCACGACGCTCTCGCGCAAGCCGAGCAGGAGATCCGCGGCGCCGGCGGCCAAGCGGTCCACATCGTTGCCGACGTGGCCGACAAAGCCGAACTCCAGCGAGCGGCCGACGCCGCCATCGAGCAGTTCGGAGGCTTCGACACGTGGGTCAACGACGCGGGGCTCTCGATCTGGGGACGCCTCGAGGAAGTGACCGACGAGGATCATCGGCGGCTGTTCGAAACGAACTTCTGGGGAATGGTGAACGGCAGCATGATCGCCGTGAATCATCTGAAGGAACGCGGCGGCACGATCATCAACCTCGGTTCGGTCGCTTCGGACGTCGCCTTCCCGCTGCAGGGCATGTACTGCGCCAGCAAGCACGCCGTAAAGGGATACACCGACGCCCTTCGTATCGAGCTCGAGGAGGAAGGGGCGCCGATCAACGTCACCCTCATCAAGCCGGCCGCGATCGACACCCCCTTCCCGCAGCACGCTCGCAACTACATGGATCGCGAGCCGAAGCTGCCGCCTCCCGTGTACGAGCCGAAGGAGGTCGCGACAGCGATCCTCCACGCGGCCACCCACTGGAAGCGCGACATCTACGTCGGCGGTGGTGGCCGGATGATGAGCGCGTTTAACAAGCACACCCCCCGCGCCATGGACAAGGTGAACGAGAAGTTCATCTTCCGGCAGCAGAAGCGTGACGAATCCCCTCGAAACCCGTCCGGCGCACTCTACTCCGCGGGGCAAGACGGCCGCATCCGCGGCGACCATCCGGGAATGGTCCGAGGTACCAGCCTCGTCACCCGCGCGTCCCTGCACCCGGTGCTCACCAGCACCGTCCTCGCCGTCGCCGGCCTAGCCGTGGCCGCCTTTGTCAATCGAGATCGACTGCTCAAGCGGTAGCGGAAGCCGGGGACTGGATGATGGAGGTGACGATGGGTGATTGAGGTGATGCAGCTGACCAAGCGCTCAGGAGCCGCATCGTCACCCATCCTCACCCCCATCACTTCAATCACCTTCATCACCCATTGCCGACCACGCCGAAGTACTCGGAGAAGAACGCATCCCGGTCCACGGTCGCGGCCACCTGGTGCGGCCCCTCCCCGTTCGACAGCACCGTGTGTCCTGCGTGCTTGAGCTCGTCCTGCCCATACGGAACGCTCACCTCTCCCCCTTGGTACGTGCATAAATCGGGCCGGAAAACGAGGGCCGCGGCAAGAGGATCGTGGAAGGTGATGTGGCTGGCGCCCTCAAACCACTTCTTCGCCATTGGCAGAATGACGTCGTGCGGCGGCGTGGCGAACCGCGCCTGGACCTCATCCGGGGTCATGGTGCACTTTGTCGTGACGTCGAGTCCGACCCACGTCTGCTCGGCTCTCCGCTTCGCCACCGCGCAAGTCGCCATCGGATCGACCGCGCAGTTCCACTCGTTTCCGTATCCCTGAAAGAAGTTGCCTGCCATCGAGACGAAGCTACGTAGCAACGAGGGGATCTCCGGGTCGATGGCCAACAGCAAGGCTACGTTTGTAAACGGTCCGATGGACAGCAGCACGATCTCGCCCGGCCGCGAGCGGATCGTGGACCGCAGGTAGTCGACGGCTTGGTCGGGTGCGTAGTCACTCCGATGGGGCAGGTGGGCGACCGGATCGTAGTGCGGCACGTTTGGCTGCCCCACACCATACGCGAAGGTCTCCCGCGCTCCGGCGACGATCGGCACGTCCTCACGACCGTAGGCTCGGCAGACGATTTCGGCGATCGCAGCCCGCTTCGGGGTGTCACCCGAGACCGTGGTGATGCCGACCAGCTCGCATCGTGGCTGCTTGCATAGGTAGGCGATCGCGAGGGCGTCGTCGATGTCGCTGCCCGGGTCGGTGTCGAGGAGCACGGGAATGCGGTCTTCCACGCGCCCATTCTATCGGGTTACAATGCGAGCAGGCGCGAGGCGCGCCCCCGGGTCCGCGGGAAGGACGGAGTCCAGCCACTTGTACGGAAGCCACGCGACGACCTTTGTTGCCGCCTGGACGCGGACCTCAGGCGCATGACGCAACGGAGGTTGACATGACCCAATCGCTACCCGAGCGCGCCGACGCGCGCCAGCTCCGCACGCAGGCCAAGGATCTGCTCCGGGGGCTCCACGCCAACGATCCCGACGCAACCAGCGTCGCCGCCGCCTTCGACGCTTCGGTCGTGCCGTCGACCGCGAAGCTCGCCGACGCCCAACGTCTGCTCGCTCGGAAGTACGGATTCCCGAGTTGGCCTAAGCTGATCGCCGAGGTCGAAACCCCGGCCCTGCTCGAGCAATTCCGGCGAGCCGTCAACGCGGGCGATCACGAGGCGCTCGATCGACTCTTCCGACGATCGCCGAGCCTTCGACGCCACATCAACGACCCTCTGTTTACATTCGACGCGCCGGCGGTGATCCAAGCGGTCCGGCAACCCAATGCCGTCGCGCTTCTGCGAACGTTGGTGCGGCACGGTGCCGATCCAAATGTCCGCAGCCGATGGTGGGCGGGCGGCTTCGGCGCGCTCGACTTCGCCGAGCCGGAGATCGTCGACGTGCTGCTCGAAATTGGGGCAAGGCTCGACGTTTGGTCGGCTTCGGCCCAAGGGCGGGTGGACGAGTTGCTCGCGATCCTCGACGGGAACCCTAACCTCGTCAACGCGCCTGGTGGCGACGGCATGCGGCCACTCCACTTCGCCGGCAACGCGGAAGTCGCCGAGCTCCTCATTCAGCGAGGCGCGGACCTCGAGGCGCGCGACGTCGATCACGAGAGTACGCCGGCCCAGTACCAAGTAAAGCGGCTCGAGGTGCTTCGCACGCTCGTTCGGCACGGCGCGACGCCCGACGTTTTCATCGCGATCGTTCTGGACGACGCCGACCTGCTGCGGCGGATCCTCGCGGAAGATCCCGTGGCAGTTGAGAGCCGGGTCGACACACCCCCGTTCCACACGAAGAACCCTCACCAGGGGCACATCTACCGGTACCTGCTCGGAGCATCGCGCACCCCGCTCCAAGTGGCCGCCGAGCGTGGCAGCCGCGAGACGCTGAAACTGCTCGAGCCGATCAGTCCGCTTGGGCAGAGGCTCGTCGTCGCAGCCTGGAACGACGACGCGGACAAGGTCCGATCGCTCCTTCGTTCTAACCCGGCTCTGGGCAAGACCCTCAACCCCACCGACGCGCGGGCCATCACTGACGCAGCGGGCGCGGGTCGTTTGGAGACGGTACGTCTGTTGCTTGAGGCAGGGGTCGACCCGACGACGCCCGGTATGGACACCGGCACGGCGCTCCACAACGCCGCATGGTTCGGGCACGCCGAGATGGTTCGACTCCTAGTCGCCCACGTGCCACTCGAGGCGCGGGACCAGGTTCACGGAAGCACGCCGCTGGGTTGGGCCACGCACGGGGCGCAATGGTGTCGAAACTCGGAAGGAGACTATCCGGGAGTTGTTTCGGCTTTGCTGGCCGCAGGCGCAGATATCCACGCACTTGCGAATTCCGAAGGCACGTCCATCCTTATGCAAGCCGGCGATCGCGAGGACATAAAGGAAATCCTGCGAAGTCACGGCGCCAAGTAGCTCGCACACCATGATCGAGACGCCGCTCATCGGACGATTTCAAGCCGAAGGGCGGCGGCTCTCCTTCGCGGCACCGCCCGCCTACCAAGCTCTCGTACGTGGCACGGGCATCGCCGGCGCCACGATGCTAGCGCTCGGACTCTTCGGATTCGATCTTGTTTTCGGAGCGGGATGGCTCATGTGGGTGGGGTTGATGGTGCTTGGGGCTGCGGTAGCCTCCGCCCTCTCGCTGCAGGGCATCGTCTTCGATCTGCGCGAAGGCACCTACCGACGCAGGCAAGGACCGGGGCTCTTCCCGCGCCTGACGCGAGGTCGGCTCGACGAACTCGATGCCCTCGTGCTGCTCGCAGAGCCCGGCACTTTGGGCGGCACGGTCACCTACCATCTGGTGCTTCACTGGAAGGGTGAGAGGGAGCCGATCATGGTTCTTCAGACCGACACCCGTGTCCTGCCCCCCGGTCAGCCGATCAACGGAGCCGCTCAGCAGATCCGCGATCTTGGCTCGCGATATGCCGAGGCTCTCCGGCTGCGGTATTTCGACAACGCGTATTTCGCGAGCCCTTGCCCCGTCCCACTCTGGAAGTAGCGACGATTCCCTTGTGAGCAAATTTGGCTGACGACGCTGGGTTTACAGCGGGGCAGCTGGTCGCTACCCCGCTCGTTGCCTGAACGGAGGACTCAACTCAGCGGGCCGAGAATCTTCGTCGCGATCTCGAAGTAGATGATCAGGCCCGTCGCGTCGACGAACGTGGTGATGAACGGAGCGCTCATGACCGCGGGGTCGATCCCGAGGCGCTTTGCGGCGATGGGAAGCATGCTCCCCACGGTCGCCGCCCAAAGGACGATGCACGGGAGTGCGAATCCGACCACGAGGCTCAGATTCAGAGGCTGCCCCCAGCCGATGACAGGCACCGAGAGGTGAGTTCGGCTAAAGCCGAGGAAGCCGAGCACCGCGCCGATGCAGAGCGCCACGGTGAGCTCGCGCCGCATCACGATGAACCAGTCAGCCGAGCGGATCTCTCCGAGAGCGAGCGCGCGCGTGATCGTTGTGGTCACCTGAGAACCCGCGTTTCCGCCGGCTCCGATCAAGAGCGGCACGAACAGCTGAAGCTTGGCGAGGGCCGCCAGCTTCGCGTCCGGCGTCTGATCCGCGTGACTGCCGATGTACTTCCGCATCACCGAACCGGTGAAGAACTCGGCCACGAACAGAATGAGGAGCCAAGGCAGCCGTCGCTTGAAGATCTGGACGACACTGAGCGAAAGGTACGCCTCCGCGTCGCCGGTGACGCCGCCGAGCTTGAGGACGTCCTCGGTTTGCGCCTCTTCGAGGATCTCCTGGGCGTCGTCGGCCGTAATGATGCCGACCATGCGGCCCCGGTCGTCGAGGACCGGCATCGCCGAGAACCCGTAACGCGCGATCGTTCGCGCCACCTCCTCCTCGGTGAGGGTGACGGGCACGGTGATCGGATCGTCGTTCATCACCTCCCGCGCCTTCGCCTGCGGCTGCGCGCGAATCACCCGACGCAGCGTGAGCACGCCGAGAAGGTGGCGGTCCTCGCTGAGAACGTAGATGTAGTTGACCGTCTCGTAGTCCTCGTCCGTCGTCTGGCGGATGACCTGGAGAACCTGCTCCATCGTGGCGTCGGGCGACACCTCGACGTAGTCTTCGGTCATCAGCTGACCGGCCGAGCCCTCGGGGTAGCTCAGCAGACGCCGGATCTCTTGGGCGTCCTCCTTGGGGATGACGTGCAGCAGCGCCTCGAAGCGCTCCGGATCGAGCTCCTCGCGAAGTTCGAGGGCGTCGTCCATCGGAAGGATGTCCAGGTAGTGGGCGACCGTGGTATCCGGCAGCTCGTTTACAATCGCGCGCGCATCCTCCGTCGGAAGCTCGATGAGCACGTTCGCGGCGGTGTCGGCATCCAGGTGCTGCAGCACGCGCAGCTGCTCGTCGGTCTCAAGGCGCTGGAGGCCTTCCGCGATATCTTCCGGACGTACGCCTTCGAGCACCTCCCGGTCAAGGGTGGGGGCGTCCTCTTCCGCAAGCGCGCGCAGGCGCTCGACTAGGGCCTTTTCGTCGGTTCTCATGACGGTCTCTCCTCACTTCCCCGGGAAGGGCTAATAACCCCGGGGCGTCGGTGCCGCCGAGAACTCGGCGGCCGCTAGCGTTCGTGTGTGTCCATGGTCTGGATCTAGGCTTTCCGCGCGCCCGACCGCAACCGAAGGGTCGCGACAAGGTCAGTGACTGCGTCGTCGTGCGGAACGTATTCGAGGATACCGCTTGGCGGAATCTGGCGGTCAACGCCTGTGTTTGGCCGGATCGGAAACGGAAGAGATCCTTCGCTCCGGTTTTCGCGGTGAATCTCCGCCTTTCGGGCGATTCCGCATCTTCAGACGCCGTATCGGTGGGTGAAAGTTGCGCCGGGAACCACACTGAATCGCACCCGGGCCTCGCCCGGTACCATTTGCTCGATGCTTGAGCGCTTTCGACGCCACCTGGAAACCCGCCAATTGATCCCGCCCGGGGCGCGAATCTTGGTGGGATACAGCGGCGGCGCCGACAGCACTTGCCTTCTCCACCTGCTCGTCGAGGCGGGGTACGACGTGGTGGCCGCGCACCTCCACCACGGCCAGAGGCCCGAGGCTGAGACCGAGCTGAAGCTGTGCGAGGCGTTCGCGGACGATCTCGGCGTGCCATTCGCTTCCGGGCGCGCCGACGTTCCGCGCCTGGCCGCCGACATGCGAATCGGTCTCGAGGAAGCCGGGCGCGAGGCAAGGTACGGCTTCTTCCGCCAAGCGGCGTTCCGCACCGAGTGCACTCTGATAGCCACGGCGCACACCCGCAGCGACTTGGTGGAAACGATGCTGCTCAACCTCGCGCGCGGGACGGGCCTCAGCGGCCTCTCGGGCATTCCGGAGGAGAGGGACGGCATCGTACGCCCTCTCCTCCCGTTCACACGCGACGAGACGAGGGCCTACTGCGCCGAGCGAGGGCTCTGGACGCACGACGATCCGGCGAACTCCGACATCAACTTTTCTCGCGCGCGCGTCAGGCTGCGCATCTTGCCGGAGCTGAAGGCGATCAATCCCGCGGCGGAACACGCCCTTGCCCGTCTCGCCGGCTTGGCCAACGAGGAGGACCGGTTCCTGAACGGGATGGCGGCGGCCGCGCTGGAGCGGAGCGAGGTCCCCCTCAACGGCGACCTTCGGTTCCTCACCACCGACGTCGAGGTGCGATTCCAGCGCGACGTCCTCACCCACCTACCGGCGGTCCTGTTCAAGCGCGCGACGCGACTGGCGACCGAGGCGCTCGGAGCGACCCTGGACCACGACCAGACGATGACGCTCGTGAACGGCGTGGCCAATCAAGAGCGTGGATCGGTAACCGCCGAGGGTGGCGGCGTCGTCGTGGAGTGGAGCCCGGAGTACCTGGACGTACGGCGGCTTCTGCCGACGACGCCTTACCGCTACGCGCTGACGGTGCCGGGTGAAACGTTCAGCGACGAGTTCGGCTGGGTCTTCACCGCGTTCCCCGAGCCTTACGACGGTTCGCGCGCCGTACGGGCCAGCCTCGACGTTCGGGCGGACCTGGCGAACGTCAAAGGAACGCTGTACTTCCGGACTGCGTCGCCTGGCGATCAGATGAAGCCGCTCGGATTCGAGCACCGACGCAAGCTGGCCGACCTGCTATCCGAAGCCGGACTCACCCCGGCGGCCCGGGCTCGTCTGCCCATCGTGTGCGATCTCGTCGGGCCGCTCTGGGCTCCCGGAGTTTGCCTCGATGAGCGAGTTCGTCCGACCGAGACGACGCAGGAGGTGTTGCGCATCCAGTTCGATGCCCTCACTTCACGTTCGGCAGACGCACCTGTCAGTATTTAGTTCAAACGGTAACCGGAATCAGTGATCGGATTGCGGATCGAACCCGTCAAGACTTAGCACGGCCATAATAGGAAACGCGGCCTTCTATGCCAGCGTAGCCTAGAATCAAGGACACGTTCCCTGGAGACGCTTTGAACAAACCCGCAAGAACCCTTCTATTCCTCGTTGTCGCGGTGTTCGTGGGCATCGCGATGATGAGCATGCTCTCGAGCAGCGGCCCGCTGCCCGTGGGGAAGTCACCGAAGGAGCTCTCGCAAAGCCAACTGAAGGATGCGCTGAAGAAGAACCAAGTCGCCACCGCGAACTGGCAGCAGACCACTCTGCGTGGCGAGCTGAAGAACGGTGAGCCGTACACGGTGCTCGTTCCCGAAAAGTCGGACGCGAGCGCACCCCAGCTGATCGCCGCTCTCGACGAGAGCGACGTGAACTGGAAGTACGAGAACCCGCCGATCACGTCATCCATTCTTAGTCTGCTCTCGATCATCGCCTTTCCGCTGATGATCATCGCGCTCATCTACTTCCTGGTCCTTCGACCGGCCCAGATGGGCGGGAACCAGGCGCTGAGCTTTGGCCGCAGTAAGGCCAAGCGCGTGGGTGAGACCGGACCGAAGATCACCTTCGACGATGTCGCGGGCATCGACGAGGCCAAGCAAGAGCTCTTCGAGATCGTCGACTTCCTCAAGAACACGAAGAAGTACGCCGCGCTCGGCGCCAAGATCCCCAAGGGCATCCTCCTCACGGGCCCTCCCGGCGTGGGTAAGACCCACGTCGCGCGAGCCGTTGCCGGTGAGGCTGGCGTGCCGTTCTTCCACATTTCGGGCTCCGACTTCGTCGAGATGTTCGTCGGCGTGGGTGCCGCCCGCGTCCGAGATCTCTTCGAGACCGCCAAGGCCCATCGCCCGTCGCTCATCTTCGTGGACGAAATCGACGCCGTCGGACGCCAGCGTGGCGCCGGACTCGGCGGTGGCCACGACGAGCGCGAGCAGACGCTCAACCAGCTCCTCGTCGAAATGGACGGCTTCGATCCGAACAGCGGCGTCATCTTGATCGCCGCGACGAACCGCCCGGACGTCCTTGACCCGGCCCTGCTCCGACCGGGCCGCTTCGACCGCCAGATCGTGGTCGACGCGCCGGACCAGCCTGGCCGCCTCGCGATCCTCAAGATCCACGCCAAGGGCAAGCCGCTCGGCCCGGACATCGACCTCGACGTCCTCGCCAAGCGAACGCCGGGCTTCACCGGTGCCGACCTCGCCAACATGCTCAACGAGGGCGCCCTCTTGGCCGCCCGACGTGGGCACAGCAAGATCGAGCAGAGCGACCTCGAAGAGGCGCTCGACCGCACGATGGCGGGTCCGCAGCGCAAGAGCCGGATCATCGACACCAAGGAGCGCGAGGTTCTCGCCTACCACGAGGCGGGTCACGCCGTCGTCGGTGAGCTGCTCGAGCACAGCGACCCGGTCCACAAGGTCACCATCCTGCCGCGCGGCATGTCGCTCGGCTCGACGATGACGGTGCCCGAGGCCGACAAGTATCTCGTCAGCGAGCACCAGCTCAACGACATGATCGCCACCCTCCTCGCAGGCCGCGTGGCGGAAGAGATCGTGTACGGCGAGGTCTGGACCGGCGCGAGCAACGACCTCGAGCGCGTCACACGAATCTCTCGGGCGATGGTCTGCGAGTACGGCATGAGCGAGAAGCTCGGCACGCTCGCTCTCGGCCGCCGCGCACACAATCCGTTCCTCGGCCGCGACTTCAACGACGAGCGCAACTACTCGGAAGAGGTCGCTAAGATGATCGACGAGGAGGTTCGCAACATCGTCGATCGCTGCCACACCCGAGCGACCGACCTGCTCACGACGCACCGAGAGAAGCTCGATGCGGTAGTGCAGGCGCTCCTCGAGCGTGAGACCCTCACCCGCGAGGAGTTCCTCGCGGTGATGGCGGGCGAGCAGCTCGAGCCGATCCCGCCGCGCGACAGCGGCACGGGAACGCCGGCCGAGCCGCGAAAGGAAGCGGACAAGCAGCCGAAGCCGCAAATGCCTCCTCCTCGCCTCGAGCCGGGTCCGGCGTAAACGTCGAACCTGGGAACCCACGAGATAACCCGGCATTCCTATGGAAAGCCGGGTTATCTCTGTTAACGGGGGTCGTGCTATACTCCCAACCCGGGGGGATCCCACATGACGATGGACATCGAGCAGGCGTATCAGCAAGGCTTCCAGCTCCGCTGCGAAGGGCGCTATGCCGAGGCGCGCCAAGCACTCCAGCGCGTGCTCGCCGTAAACCCGGCCCACATCAACGCGCGTCACCAGATGGCGCTGATTCAAGGTTTCGAGGGCGACTTTGACGGCTCACTGGCGGCGCTCGCCCAGCTGTCGGCCCAAGCCCCGACCAATCTGGACGTCAAGTACGACCTCGCGATGACCCAGATGATGCTGGGCATGTACGAGGAAGCGTGCGCGCTGTTCCAGCAGATCCTCGCGGTCAATCCCACCCACGAGAAGACCCTGCAGCAGACCATGTACTGCTGAGACCATGAGGGTCGCCTGCGGCGGATACGACGACGAAGAGTCTTCGCTCCGCCGCCGGATTCAAGCCGATCCGTCCGACATCGAAGCGCATCGCCAGCTGGCGACGATCCAGAGCTTTCGAGGCGATCACGCCGCAGCAATCCTCGCGCTGACTGAACTCACCCACCGCTTCCCTCGCGACACCGAGACGCGATACGAGTTGGCGATGCTCCAGATGATGATCGAGCAGGACGAGCACGCCTGCGAGCAACTACGAGGCATTCTCGCGCTCGATCCGAATCACCCGAGGGCTCTCGCGCAGACTGCATTCTGCTGACTCGGCGATCGGGCTGCTCATCTTCAGAGCCTCATCGCCGCGGGCGCACAGAACGCGAAGTCGTCCGACTTGAGGCTCACCCAAGTTTACGTTCGAGCTAGACTCCTGCCGTGGCAGAGACTCCGTTCTTCCCCGCTTGGGCCGCTCTGGAAGCCGCCGTCGAACAGCATCGCGCCGGCATCGATCAGCACCCGGCGCTGCCCACGACGACGACTGAGGAGATTCGCGAGCATCTGTCGACCAACTACAAGTTTGGCATTCCGGTCGACGCCAAGCACCTGATCGAGGACGTTGCCTCGCTGCTGCGAGACGGCATGGTGCACACGACGCACGCGCGCTACTTCGGTCTCTTTAACCCCGATATCCAGCCGATCGCGGTTGCGGCCGACGCGATCGTCGCGGCGTTCAATCCCCAGCTCGCCGCCTACTCCCACGCACCCGGGCCGAACGAGATCGAGCGGCACACGCTCGATCTGTTTCGACGCGCGCTCGCGCTTCCCGAGGGCGGAAGCGCCACTTTCACCAGCGGCGGCAGCGAGGCGAACCACTCGGCGCTGATCGCGGCTCTTACCGCGAAGGTGTCTGATTACGCCGAGACCGGCGCCAGCGGACGCCCCACGATGTACGCCTCGGCCGAGGCACACCACTCGCTGGTGAAGATGGCCCACGCCTGCGGTATCGGGCGTCGCGCCGTTCGCGTCGTGCCGGTCGACGCGAACTTGGCGATGGACCCCGCCGCGTTCAGACGAATCGTCACCGATGACCGCGCCGCAGGAGCGAGCCCATTCATGGTCGTGGGCACGGCCGGGACAACGTCGGCTGGCGCCATTGACCCGTTGCCCGCGATTGCCGGAATCGCCGCCGAAGAGGGCCTTTGGTTTCACGTCGACGCTGCCTGGGGCGGGGCGGCGTGCCTCTCTTCCCGCCTTCGGCCACTGCTCGATGGGATCGAGCGCGCGGATTCGGTGACGATCGACGCTCACAAGTGGCTGTCCGTCCCCATGGGCTGCGGAATGTTCTTCTGCCGCGACGCGGCGCACACCTCGGCGGCATTCGGCATCCAGACCGCGTACATGCCCTCGCCCGTTGAAGCTCCCGACCCGTACCTGAACACCTTGCAGTGGTCTCGACGGCACATCGGCCTCAAGCTCTTCATGACGCTCGCCGCGCTCGGACTTGGCGAGGTCACCGCTCGAATCGAGCACATGGCGGACGTAGCCGACCGTCTCGCCTTCGGGCTGCGCGCCGCCGGCTGGCGGGTGGTTCACCACAGTCCGCTCGCCGTAGTCACCTTCACCCATCCCGAGGTCGTCGATCTCGACAGCGTGCTCCAACACGTCTACCGCGAGGGAGGCGCCTGGATATCCAAGACCGTGCTCACGGGGCACGGCGCGGCATTGCGTGCCTGCGTCACGAACCACCGCACGTCGGCCGCGGACGCCGACGCGCTGGTCGAGATTCTCGAACGCGCCGTGGATCAAGTTCCCCGTACCGAGTTGATCGAGCCAACTCCTCTCGCGGACTAACCTCAAGGCGTCTGGAGCGCCTTCGTCACGAGAGCCCTCGCCTCGGCTATCCTTTCGGACATGCTCCGACGCCGGTGGCTGCTTCTCGTGCTGCTCCTCGCGCCCCTCTTTCCGCTCTGGCGCGCAGTGTTCGGGGGCGAGTCGATCGGTCCGTACGACCAGATCCGGCAGATGGCGCCGTGGAATGGCCCGGCGCCGGCGCAGCCTTGGGACGTTCTTCAGGCGGACGGCGTGCTCCAGTTCTACGCCTGGCGCGACCTGGTGCTCGAATCGTGGGGGCGTGGCGAGGTCCCGGCTTGGAACCCGTATCAGCTTGCGGGGACGCCGCTCTTGGCCAATTCCCAGTCGGGCGGCTTTTATCCGCCTCACATTTTGCTCGGCGTACTTCACGTTCCTGCGGGTCTAGCGATGACCTTGCTCGCGTGGTTCCACCTCGCGGTCGCGGGCATCGGGACGGCGCTGCTGTCTCGAAGGTTTGGGGCCAGCCGGGTGGGAGCCACGGTCGCCGGACTCCTATTTGCGCTGAGTCCGTTCATGCTCGCTTGGACGGCCCTGCCCAGCGTCATCACCACCGTCGCTTGGATTCCGTGGGTCCTTGCTGGCGTGACGGGCGTCTTCCGAAGCGATCGTGCCGTCTTCGGTCGATCGTCGCTCCTGCTCGCCGTGAGCACCGGAATGATGTTGCTCGCCGGGCACCTCCAGTTCTCCGCTTACGGCCTTATGGCGGCGGTCATTCTCCTCCTGGCCCTGCTCGCCTCCTCGGCTCGCCGTGAGTCGACCTCCGAGACGAACGGCGACCCGGCACATGCGGCACGGCCGCCCTTCGTCTCGCTAGGCAACGCGGCACTCGGCTTGCTGCTCGGCGCGATGCTGGCAGCGGCCCAACTGCTCCCCGTGCTCCAGTACGGAAACTTCTCTCACCGGCGTGGGGCGCCGACTGCCGAGGGATACCAGGCGTACAGCGCTTCCGCTCTCAAGACGTCGGACCTCGTGTCGCGCCTGGCGAACCCATTCGGACAGGGCGATCCCACGGAGAAGGTGGTGGCCGAAGCTCCGTTCTCAACCTTCTGGCCCGCGCTCTCGCGCGCCGGCGCTAACTACGCTGAATCCGCGCTCACCCTCGGACCGATCACGCTCGTGCTGCTTGGTCTGCTCGCACTACGTCGTCCCAGGGCAAGGCAATGGGTTCCGCTGGCCGCCGTCGGCGTCGTGGCGCTCTTGCTGGCGCTTGGCACGCCGCTCAACCAGCTCCTCTACTTCGCCGTGCCTGGTTGGTCGGCGACGGGGTCCCCAGGGCGAATCAGCGTACTTTTCGTGCTGGCGGGTTGCGCCCTCGCGGGGCTGGCGCTGCCGGACGACGAACCTCTCGACCGAAGACGAGCGCTGATGGCAGCAGGTGCCGGCGCGCTTGTCGCGCTCCTGAGTCTGGTGCCGATGACCGATCCCGCGCCCCAAGGCGTAGCCCCGGATGCGTGGGTCGCGATCTCCGGCGCCTCCAGCGCCTACGCCTTGCCTTTCCTCGCCGCAACGCTCCTGGCGCTGGGCGGAGCCTGGTTCGCGGCGACGCATCCCGGACGTGGAGCCCTTGTGCTCCTGGCTTCGATGTTTGTCATCGGCCTGATTGAGCACGTTCCGAAGCTCGTCCGGACCGGCGACGCCTCGTTCCTCAAGACTTCGCCGATGGGTGCCGTCGGATCGGAACGCGTTGCGGTCGTTAATAGTGCATGGGGCTTGGACCGGGCGGTACCCGCGCTGTATCCGCCTAACACGCCAACCGCAGCCCGCATCCACGATCTCGCGGGCTACGACTCGCTCATTCACCGTGACACCGTTGCCGCCCTCAGAGATGTGAACGGGCAAGACCCTGCCCCCGGGGCGAACGGAAACATGATGTTCGTGAAGCGCACAGCGGACCCAGCGAAGCTGGCAGACGCAGGTGTGACGCGCGTATGGAGCCGCCAAGAGCTGCCACAGCTCGGGCAGCCCACCCGAACGACGGACGGCGTCCTCGAGTACGCGTTGCCGGGTCCTGGCCGCGCGAGCACACCGAACGGCTCCGGGCAGATCGAGCGGGAGGGACTCGGCTCGCTGAGCGTACGCGCCACCGGCCCCGGGACCTTGGTGGTGCGCGAGCGCAACTTGCCAGGCTGGACCGCCGCCATCGGCGGAAAGGAGATTCCGATCCGTGGCGACCGTTGGATTGAACTCGACCTGCCCGACGGCGACAGCGTGGTCGACCTTCGGTACACCCCGCCCGGACTGTCAAGCGGCCGCATCGTCTCGTTTGTGGCGCTCTTGCTCTGTATTGTCGGCGGGGTGGCTGCGACCCGAGCCGGCCGCAGATCGTCAGATGTAAGTAGTGACTCCCGCCCAACCGAGACTTCACAATAACGGGGTTGCTTGCGCCTTGCGAAGATTCAGATGAGCCATACCGTTCTTGAGCCCGAAGTCAATGAAGGTGGCACCGGCACCGGCCGATGGATGGTGATCATCTACAACAACGAGACGAACTCGTTCGATGAGGTGATCGAGATCCTCATGCGTGCGACCGGCTGCGACGCGGATGAGGCCGCCATCGAGACTTGGGAGGCCCACCACTACGGCAAAGCCCCGGTCCACTTCGCCAGCCGGCCAGAGTGCGACCAGGTGGCGGGAATCATCGCCAGCGTCGGAGTGAAGACGGAGGTCGCCCGCGAATGGGACGAGTGACGTTCGTTCTGATGTCGGCCCCGGGTGTGATTGAGAAGCCGGAGACGTTTCACACGGACACTGGAAGTGGCGACTTCTGGGTCGTGACCGTCTTCAACAACGACCACAACACCTGGGACGAGGTCGTCGACATCCTCATGAAGGCCACCGGCTGCGGGATCGATGAGGCCGAGATGGAGACCTGGGAGATCGACAACCTTGGCAAGTCCGTCGTCCACCATGGCGACAAGGACGAGTGCGAGGGCGTTGCCGAGGTCATCCGCGAGATCGGCATCGAAGTCAAAGTCAGCGCCGAGTAGGTTCCCGCTTCCGGCCCTGTCATCCCGCACGAAGCCGACTGACCTAACCGGAAGTTCTGACTTCCCGCCGTCAAGCCACCTCTGTTTTGGAAGTGCGGCGTGTCCTCGCCGTCGGACAAAGGAGAGTCCCTCTCACACCGGACTCTGCCTGAGTCACCTTACGAGGTCTTGGTCACTCAGGCGTTGGGCTGACGATACGTGCTCTGCTGCGCCCCCGCTGCTCTCGTCCGACCGGAGCCGACCGTACCGGGGTTTGCTAGCGGGCAACGCGTCGCATCTCCGGAACCTCGCCCGGCAACTCGCTGCATTCGATCCAATCGACGCCGGTGAGCGGCAGCGGATCGAAGTCAGGTTCCCCCGGGCGCACGCCGACGGCGTGACGTAGGATCAAGTCCACGATCCACGAGTGCATGTAGTCGTCGTAGCCGCGGTAGAGGGCAGGAACGCCGGTGATCGGGTCGTAGTGCTCGTACGCGTTCGGCTTCGCGGGGTCTCCGCCATGGAACAGCAGGCGAATCGACTTCTGCAGGGCGTCTCCGGCTTTCGCGCGCAACTCTTTGTCCCCTAGGCTTCGGGCCGCGTGGGCAAAAGCATCGACGAGGTGAGAATTGGCCATGGGCCAGCTCCGCCCGTTCCACGGGCAGTTCAGGCGACGATCCTTCCACTCGCCTTCGGCGCTGAACGTTGGGTCGGAGAGAGCGGTCGCGGGGAATCCCTTCGCGAGCCAGAACTCGTCTTCATTCGAGAACCATCGATCGATCAGCGAGCGGTCAGGCTCGACGAGCAGCGCGTACAAGCCCGTGGCCGGACGAGCGGGTGATCGCTGCCCGTCCGGCCGCACGTCGCAGAAGAAGGCGTCCTCGGCGTCCCATGCGAGGCGTCGTAGCCCTTCCCTCGCTCCGCGGGCGAATGCCGCGTGAGGCGAGTCGCCCGCCCGAAAAGCGGCAAGACCCTCGAAGAGTTGAATGGCGTAGACCGTCGCGTCGATTCCGCTGACGCGGAAGCTCGCCCACTTGTCCGCTTCCTCACTCGCGAACTGGTAGCGGCTCATGTACTCCTGCCCCGTCTCGTTCTGATCGAAGACGTCGTACAAGGTTGGTCCGGCCGGGTCTTTGCTCAGCGTCCGGTGGAGCAGGAAGTACTCGGCGTACTGCCGGAGCGTCTGGAGGTGGTCCTTCCCGACGGTACCCGGGTGCAGGGCGTGCAGCTGCCGCAAGCCGGTCGCGAAATCGGCGTGGTAGAAGTCGCGGGGCGGCCGAGCCGAGTAGTTGTGTCCGGGGAAGGAACCATCCTGCCGCTGGACCTTGCCAAGGTTGTCGAGAATTCCTACGGCAAGGCTGGGGTCCTGCATCCAGCTCACCTCGCGGAGATGGGCCTGCGCCGAGTAGGTCACGAAGTTCCGGAAGAAGCCGATACCCTCCGTGACGTAAGGCGATGCCGTCGCGGCACCGCTCTCGGTCAGCATCGGCAGCTCAGGCATATCGACCGTGTTCAGTCGCAGCCCGTACCATCGGTACCAATAGGCGTTCGTCAGCCAAGGGTCGCTGCTGTTGAACTGGGGCACGCCGGCGAAGTAAGTTCGCCAAGCCTCCGCACTCCGATCGATCGCGCCATCCCCTCGCGCCTCCTCCAGAGACTTCCGTGCCGCGTCAGGCGTGAGGCCGGCTCCGCAGACGAGCGTAATCGGCCGTCGATCCTCCAGGACGTAGTGCTGAACCGCGTGCAGCATCCCCTCGACAGGCGGAGTACCCACGAACGACTTGGTGTCGCCCGTCAGCGCGCCGCGGACGAACTTCTCCGGCAGCACACTCAGCTCATATCGCGGCGAGTCGTCGTGCCGCTGGGCGAGATTTACCGTAAACGACTGGCGCGGGTGGCTGCTGCCGAACTCTAGATGAACCGGCAGCGCCCCGCGCATCGGCGCGCCTGCGGTGGCGAGCCGCTCCGCCTCGACGGCGGTCCGGTCGGGCTCGAGCTCAGACGGCCACGCCGTCTCGAAGCGCGCTCGAATCGAGTCCTCGGAGACACTCAAGTCCGTGACGCCGTTCCACGGAGCACCCGGTCCGGCCGGGCGGACGTCGAGAAGCGACCAGAGGAATACGTGCACCGGACGGACGGCCGTTACGAGTTCAAGCTCGGTGACCCATGCGTTCCCCTCCATAACACAGCGCCGCTCCCGGATCACGACGTCCCCCGAGTAGTGCATTACCGTCAAGCGGTCGGGCCGCCACCCCTTGTGGTAGCTCTCGAACTGGATCGGCCGACCTTCGGCATCTACGAACAATGCCGTAAACAGACGAGGAATTCGGATGTCCGCCAGGTAGCACTCGTCCCAGAATCCAGGGGCGAGAAGGTGCTTCGGGAAGGGCGGCGCGTAGATCGCGCCCTTGCCACCGCCAAGAAACCACTTGTCCTTCCGGCCGAGACGAGCGAGGGGATCCATCGGCGCACGAGCGTACCGAACACGTCACGGAAAAGGGTGGCCGTTGAAGAAAGTCAAGAGGGCGGGTGAACAAGCTGCGTTGGTGAGCGTATGGAAATGCACGATGAGCCTCCGCGTTTCAAATCGCTTCCGCGCATTCGCTGGCGCGGCGGCGCTCCTCCTAATCACTGCCGCGACGCCAGCGCAGACGATCGATAGCAAACCCGAAGCAAAGGCCGAAGTCATTGAGCGGGTGAACCGCTTGATCGCCAAGAGCGCCTACGTTCCGGGAATCGATTTCAACAAGTGGCCCGATTTCCTTGCCGCCGAGCGGGAGAAGGTGGATTCCGCCAAGAGTGACGACGAGTTCGCTCGTGCGGTCAACGGCGCACTTGCCAAGTTCGGCGCGAGCCACATCGTCCTCTCAACCCCTCGAATGGCGGAGAACCGACGTTCGGGCGCGACGGTCGGCGTGGGAATCACCACGCAGATGACGGAAGAGGGTCTTGTGATCGTCCGAACCGTCAAGGACGCTCCTGCGGCCGCGGCTGGGCTCGTCGCTGGTGACACGATCATCGAAGTCGACGGCAACAAGGTCGAAGGCATCAAGGGCATCCCGGGCAAGGAAGGCACCGACGTCACCCTCAAGGTCAAGCACGCCGACGGCCGAGTCAAGGAATACACCCTGACCCGACGCAAGTTCTCGACCGTGCGGCCCGAGGAGCTCACGTGGCTCGACAAGGACACGGCCAAACTGGACGTCCACACGTTCGACCTGAGCTACGATGCCGAGAACGTCGAGTCGCTCATGCAGAAGGCGGGCAAGGCGAAGAATTTGATCCTCGACCTCCGCGACAACGGCGGCGGCGCGGTGATCAACCTCGAGCACCTGCTCGGACTGTTCATCCCGGCTGAGCGACCGATCGGCACCTTCATCTCGCGCCAGCTCGTCGACAACTACGTCAAGAGCACCAAGGGTGACACGAAGGACCTCGCGGCCATCGCCAAGTGGAGCCCCAGCAAGGTTCGCCCTCGCAAGAACTACAATCTTCCGGTTTACAAGGGCAAGGTCGTCGTCCTGGTGAACGGCTTCTCGGGCAGCGCTTCCGAGATTGCGGCGGCAGCCCTCCGCGACACCATCGACGCCTCGGTCGTCGGTCAGAAGTCGGCGGGAGCGGTCCTCGTCTCGATCATCGTCCCGGTGAGCAACGGCTTCATGCTCCAGTACCCGCTCTCCGACTACGTGACGGTCAAGGGTCAGCGCCTCGAGGGGAACGGCGTGGCGCCGGACGTCGAGGCCGAGGAGCCGAAGCTCCGACTGCCGAATGCGAAGGACGAAGCGGTTGACAAGGCTGTCGCGCTCTTCGCCCGAGCCAGGCTTCGCGACGAGCGTGGCCTCGGCCAGAACAACCGCTAAAGCGCTTTCCGCTAAGCGGCAAGAAGCCCCTCGGGTCGATGACCCGAGGGGCTTCTTTGTGGGCTCAGTAGAGCTTCAGCTTCGGCAGCGGGCTTACTCGCTGTCCCGTAGCCGGGCGCAGGTTGAATTCCGCCGCGGCCTGGGGCCGATTCAGATTCGCGTACCGGAACCCACGGGTCGAACTCACGAGGGTCCTTCCCTGCTGGTCCAGGGTATCCGTCGTGACGCTGTGAACCAGCCGATCGCGGCTGCGAACGAAGACTGAGATGCGGCTACGCGCGTTGGTCATCCGAAGGATGTCGCACGAGACGCCATCCACCGTGACGGCTCCGGCGACCGCAATTGAAAGCTCCGGGCCGAGCAGCTCGCGGAAAGGCACGCGGGCCTGCAGGATCTGTCGGCTCAGCGGATCGATCTCGCCCCGAAGCTGCGTCACGAGGTCGGGCACCGTGCTGCGCACCGCGGCGCCTCGCGAGAAGGTCCCCGTTCGCCGGTTCAGGACGCTGAGGTTGCGCCCGTCGTACACGTAAGTCAGGCCGGGCCGCTCTTCTCGGAACTTGCGACCGTCCATAACCATACGAATGCGCCCCTCGTCCGTCTGGGCCACGATGGTCCCTTGCCGTAGCCGCCCGTACGCCGTGAGCATCGCCTTCGTGATTCGCTCCGCGGCTCGCGACTCGTAGCGCGGCGGTTCGGCGGCCGCCGTGAATGAGCGAACCGCGCGAGCGCCGGCGGGCGCCGCGAAGCTGATCGGACCGGGCGTTCCGTACCGGATGCTCCAGTTCAGTCGCGACGTGGGGGTCACGACGCGGAACGAACGCGTGAGCCGCGTGCGCGCGTCAAAACCCAAGGTGGTGCTGGCGGTGCCGCCGCTGATGGTGGCGGAGCGCGAAAGCTCGATCAGCCCGTTTCGACCCACGCGTCGCCAGGCCGGGCCGGATCGGAACGTATTCAGGAACCGTCGCCAGGCCACCGGCTCCAGGTAGAGGGCCACGAGGTCCGGCACCTCACCCAGCGCCGACGCCACCCGCTGCAGATTCGTGCCCCCGCCTATCGGCCGCGCCAGGCGCTCTCCCGCCATCGCGTCGTAGGCGACGAGCTGATTCCGTCGGAAGAAGTACGTTCGGTCACTCGCGCCGCGGCCAGGCAGGCGCGGCTCCCTCACGCGCAGGCGGACGGTCGTTCCATCAACGGCGAGGTCGAATTGCGTCGCCTGACGGCGGCCAGGAACTCGTGCGTCTATCGAGCCAGAGACGCTGTAACGGGTGAGGCGAGCGTGCGCGGCCGCAGAGGCGTCGAGTAGCGCGAACGGCGACTGCTGCAGGGCAAGGACGAGGGGCAACATCGATCCATCAAGTTACCCCTCAAGCCTTTCCTAAACCAGCCGGCGTCCGGTTCTTGCCGAGGAAGCCCGCGAGGGCAATCACGGTCGCGAGGTACGGCAGCGCGCTCCAGAACTGTGAAGGGAGTCCGCCGAAGATGTCGGTGCCATCCAAATTTAACGACAGCGTCTGCAGGGCTCCGAAGCCAACGCAGGCCAGTAGCACCGGAATCGGCCGGTAGCCGCCCAAGACCAACGCGGCGAGGGCGATGTACCCCTTGCCGGCGGTCATGCCGCGTGTGAAGACACCGACATCAGCGACCAAAGCGGCTCCGGCCAAAGCGGTGAGCACTCCCGTCGCCAGCAACGCTCCGAATCGTATTCGCACCGGCTGAACGCCCATGAGGCGCGCCTTGTCCGGCTCGCTGCCCACGGCCACGAGCCGCAATCCGACCCGCGTCCTGCGAACGATGAGCCAGATGAGGAAAGGGGCCACAAACGCGAGGACCTGGAAGAACGCCAGCGGCGGCGTCGGCACGTCCTGCGTTCGGCTGGGGTCGTGTAGCTTCTCGAAGAAGAACTCCGTCGCGCCCGCGGCGAGCGCGTTGATCGCCATTCCCGAGATCACGTGGTCGATCCGATAGTGCTGGGTCGCGGTCCAGTGCAGAACGGCGAGGAGCGTCGAGGCGAGGATCGCCGCCATCAGGCCAGGAACGACTCCGAACCGTTCGCCGACCAGCGCGGCGGCGCAGGCGCCGGCGAGCATCTTCCCTTCGAGTCCGATGTTGATCACACCGCTGCGCTCGCTGGCGTAGCCGCCGAGCGCCGCTAGGATAAGAGGCGTTGACAGCACCGCAGTCAGTAGGAGGAAGTTAAGCAACGGTCTTCACCTTCCGGTACCGAATCGCCGCCGCGATCAAGATGATCAGCCCGAGCACCACCGTCGTGATCGCCCGCGGCACGCCCTCGATGCCGAGCGCCACGCCTCCCTTGGCAAGGATGCCGAAGAGGAGCGCGGCAGGGATGACGCTCAGCGCGTTTCCACCCGCGAGCAACGCGATGCCGAGTCCGTCGAAGCCGTACCCGGGCGAGAAGTCTTTGTAGAAGCGGTACTCGAAGCCCAGGACCAGGACCGCACCCGCTAAGCCAGCGATCGCTCCCGAGGCGAGCATCCCGCGAACCATGACGCGCTGGGGCGAGACGCCTGCGAACCGGGCGGCCGTCGGGTTCGACCCGACGGCCTGCAGTTCGTACCCACTTACCGTCCGCCGGAGCCAGAAGAACAGCCCCGCCGCCAGAGCCAAGCCGATCACCAGTCCAAGATTGATGTTCAGGGGACGTCCGATGAGCGCCGGCAACCGGGTCTCGGCTCCGAGTAGCACCGTCGTCGCGTTCTCCTGGTTCGGGGCCCGGAATGGGCCGGCCACGAGCGCCGTGGTCATCAGGGCGGCGACGTTGTTGAGCATGATCGTGGTGATCACCTCGTGCCCATTCCGGTAAGCGCGGATCAGACCGGCGGGGAGCGCCCAGAGCGCTCCCGCCATCATGCCAACGAGAATTCCAAGAAGAACGCCGCCAACGCCGGGTAGCCGCGTCGCCACCACCGCACACGCGAGGGCACCCACCACGAGCTGACCTTCTACGCCGATGTTGAAGAGCCCGGCGCGAAGGGCGAGGAACACCGCGAGGCCGGTGATCAAGAGCGGCGTCGTCTCCCGAAGGGTCCCGCCGATGGCGGCCGGAGTGCCGAGAGACCCCTGAAGAAGCGTCTTGAGCGCCTGGATCGGGCTCGCGTCCGCCACGAGCACAATCCCGGCGAGGGCCGCAAGGGCACCCACGATCAGCGCGATCAGCTTCCAGTTCACGCTGCGCCCACCATCAGACGGCCGATCTCGTCGCGGTCCTTCTCCTTACCCGGCGGTGGGGTGAGCAGCTTGCCTCCGTTCATGACGACAATCCGGTCGACGTGCTCAAGGAGCTCGTCAAGGTCGAAGCTGACTACCACCGCGGCGGCCCCGGCCTCGCACCGCTGACGGATCGCGCCGTACACCTCGATGGTGCCGCCGAGATCCAAACCCCGAGCGGGCTGGAAGGCGAGGATCAGCGTGGGATCCATCTCCAGCGCCCGCGCAGCCACGAACCGCTGCTGATTGCCTCCGGAGAGAGATGCCATCGGCAAGCCCAGGCCGCCGTGACGAGTCCGAAACCGCTCCGCAACGCGCTGCGCCCAGGTTTGCCGCGCCTTCACGTCGATGAGCTTTCCTTTTGCCAGCGGCGCGATCCGCTGGAGGCCGAGCGCCGAGTTCTCCAGGAGCGACCAGTCCTCGACGATGCCTTCCTCGTGTCGATCTTCGGGGATGACTCGAAGCCCGCGCTGAATTCGGTCGCTCGTTGAGACCTGATTCAGATCCGAGCCACGGAGGGAGATGCTTCCCTGCTTCGGCCTAGCGGAGCCAACGATAGCGTGGAACAGCTCGCGCTGACCGCTCCCGTCAACCCCTGCGATGCCCACGATCTCGCCGGCGCGAGCGGTGACCCCAACTTGCTTGAGCGCTTCTTGCCCACGGTCGCCCGTCACCACGAGGTCGCGCACTTCCAAGACGGGATCGCCCGGGGGCTGTGAGGCGGGTGCTTCCGCTCTCGGGACGCTCCCTCCGACGATGAGCTGCGCAAGCTCCGCGGGCGAGGTCTCCGACACCGCCATATCCGCTACCCGCTTGCCGGCTCGTAGGACGGTCACCCGCTGGCAGTAGTCCATTACCTCCGGCAGCCGGTGCGTGACGAGGATGACCGTCGCCCCCTCCTCCGCCAATTTCTGCATGCTCTCGAAAAGCACCTTGCCGTCGGCAGGCGAGAGCATCGCCGTCGGCTCGTCCAGGATCATGATTCGCGCGTCACGCCATAGGAGCTTGAGGATCTCGAGCTTCTGGGCGCTGCCCGGGCTGAGAGAAGCCGCGCTGCGATGCCAATCGAACTCGAAGCGCATCTTCTCCGCGAGTGCCTGCGCTCGGCTGGTCGCGGCGGCGTAGTCGACCACGGCGCCGCCTTCAGCGCCTAGAATGAGGTTCTGTAGACAGGTGAGCTCGGGAATGATGCCGTAGTGCTGACTGACCATGCCGATACCGGCCGCGATGGCTTCCTTGGAGGTTGCGAGCCGAACCGGATTCCCCTCGAGCTCCAAGCTGCCTTCGGTGGGCTGCAGCGCACCGTACAGCACGCGCATGAGGGTCGTCTTCCCCGCACCGTTCTCACCGACGACCGCGTGAATGGCACCGCGCTCGACCTCGAGATCGACGTTCTCGAGGGCCGTCACCGCGCCGAAGCGCTGCGTGACTCCCAACATCCGGACGGCCTTCAATCGTCGGCACCCATACGAAGCATCTCTTCGTATAGGACGGCAGTCGTGAGTTCTCCGTCTCCCCTTTCTTCGAGTCGAGCGAGGAGCTTATCGGTTAGCAACGTAGAAGGAATCGCGGCGTCGATGGCGCGGGCGGCGTCGGCGCAGTAGCCGAAGTCCTTTCGCTGGTTCTTCACGCTGAAGCCGGGCGCATAGTCGCCATTGAGAATCTTTGGGCCGTAGTTCTCGAAAGCCCAGCTACCGCCGGATCCCCCGGCGATCAAAGCGCGAATCTGCTCCAGATCAAGCCCTGCCTTATGGGCGAAGCTGAGCGCCTCGCACAGTCCTTGAAGCGCCGCGCCCACGGCGATCTGGTTCGCCATCTTTGCCATCTGGCCGGCGCCGCCCTCACCGACGCGCTCCGCTCGCTTGGCATACGCGGTAACCAGCGGCAGCGCCGCATCGACGTCCTCTTGCGATCCCCCGAGAAAGATCGTGAGCTGTCCCTTTTGCGCGCCGAGGCTGCCTCCCGTAACCGGAGCGTCAACGAAACGATGGCCGGCACCGCGCAGCGCGTCATGCAGTTCCTTTGCCGCCGTCGGCGAAATCGTCGAGTGATCCACGAACAAGGTGCCGGGGCGAGCGGTTGGAAGCATCGCGTCAAGGCAGGCCCGGACATCGCGGCTGCGATTAACGCAGAGGAAGACGACGTCGCAGTCGGCCGCGAGGCTGGCCAGGTCTGGCGCGATCTTGGCCCCCGCGTCGGCCAAGGGCGCAGACTTCGCAGCTGTGCGATTCCACACGGTGACGGAATGACCCGCCTTGAGGAGGTGCCCCGCCATCGGAGCGCCCATGGTGCCCATGCCAACGAAGCCCAAGCTTGATGCCATCGAAGCGGAAGGGTACCCGGGACCCTAGAGGCCTGAAGCGCTAGGCAACCGCACGTCTCGCTCAGCTGGCCGGGGTGGCGAGACGTGCTTTCTCATGTCGGAGTTCCGCCGGATGCGTCCGGTGCCCCGTGCGTGCGGAGAAATTTGATGAGGAAAAGTACCCCTAACTTTTTCAGAAATGACGAGAATATTCCTTGTATTTATGCGCGGATCAGGTGATGATGGTGTAACATCCCGGCTTTGGGGAAATTTCCTAGATTGAGGTTGCCATGCAATTGACCAAAAGAGCCTTTACGCTCATCGAGCTCCTCGTCGTGATCGCAATCATCGCGATCCTCGCCGCCATCCTCTTCCCCGTCTTCGCCCAGGCGAAGGAGTCCGCGAAGAAGACACAGTGGATCTCGAGCCACAAGCAGATCGGACTCGGGCTCGTCATGTACGCCGGCGATCACGACGACACCATGGTGCTCTCGAATTCCGGCGGCATCGGAATTCCCGGGTGGGGGGCTACGGTCGGCCGGATTACGTGTGGCCGGAGCTCGTCCAGCCCTACGTGAAGAATTGGCAGATGTTCCGATGCCCGATCGATCCAAACGCGAACGATGCCGGGCTCACGCGCGACCCGTACGGCAACTCGGTTCCGGAGAACGACCCGCAGAAGCACTACTACTGGGGAGAGCGATCGAACATCGGCCTCAACTACGAGTTCCTCAGCCCCTGGGTCTACTACTACGATAAGAACGGCTACGTGGGCTCTGAGAGCGTCAACATGGGACAGATCTCCCAAGTCGCCCAGACAATCATGACGACGGACTCCATCTGGGACCGCAACACGAGTTCCGGCGCTCCGCAGGGCGCAGGCAACTGGGTCGTCGAGCCGCCGTGTATCCGCGACAGCACCGGCAACCTGCTGATCCCGATCTCGGATGTGAAGTACTACCAGGGTTACCAAGGCTGGGTCGTGAACGAAACGGGCCAAGCACCCTACAGCTGGCTCGAGTTCGGTGGCGCCTACCCCTTCTTCCGGAAGCGGTTCACCGTGGCGTACTGCGATGGACACGTCGGCACCGTCGCCCTCGGCCGGCTCACCGACGGCTGCGACGTTCGCTCCAACTGGGCGGGTGCGGCCTACGATGGCGACAAGTATCTCTACGACCTGCGATGAGAAAAGTCATTGGTTTCGCGATCGCCCTCGGAACCTCCGCAGCCTTGGTCGGCTGTGGTTCACAGAGCGCCCAGAGCTATTCCAGCGAGCTGTCGGGCGAGGTGCGAAAGCCTCGCGCCGACGGGCCGGACTTCGGAGCGTACAAACGAACCGGCCCAACCCCAGGAGCCTCGGGCCCGAAGACCCTGCCTAAGGGGAACTGATCGTCAGCGGCCCGGGCGTGATGCCACGCCCGGGCTCGGCGACGCTCCCTCGATCCAAACCATCAGCAAGCGAGGCGGAACTTCGGCGGAGCCGACTGGCTGCGCCGGGTGATACCGGTGGCTCAGTTCTGACTTGAACGTAATCGAGTCGCCTTCGCCGAGCTCAATGCGCTCGCCGACGAGTTCGAGAACGATCCGTCCCCGCAGGCACAGCACGAACTCCTCACCGGCGTGGTGGCAGTCCGGTCGTTCCTGGGGCCCGTAAAGCTCTAAGGTCCCCGCGTGGATCTGCCCCCCGCGCAACGCACTCGCATGGGCGTTGAAGAATCCGCTCGCGAATCCGACGGAGCCCAGGCGGTGCCGCTCCTGCGCCTCGGCAACGGGCGCAAAGTCGGGGACGATGCCTGGAGAGAGCGCCGTGTTGAACGTCAGGACCCAGTCCGCGTCCGAGTTCCGGTGGATCCGGTACGGTTGCGGGTCGTCCTCGTCGGCCAGCAAGAGATTCGGAGGGATCGTGTCGAGGCTGTTGCACACGCGCTCAAGCACCCGCGGCGTCACGGGTCGCCCCTGCTCGAGTCGCTGAAGCGTGTTCCGATGAACACCCGCCTTGGCAGCTAGATCGGTGATCGCGTACCCTCGCGCCTCTCGCAAACGCCGAACCCGGGCACCGACCGTAGGGGCGGCTTGCGCGTCGATCAGCGGAGACTTCAGCTTTGGCATTTGAACATTCTTCGAGAAAAAGGTGCTTCGAGATTCCCTCGTGCACCTTTTTGGTCGCCACGCTAGGAAGGTGGGCCTACCACCGCGAGTCGGCGGCATCTACGATGCACTTCGACCGCCATGAAGCCCACGCGAACCGAGACCCGACACCGCGCCTTCACCCTTATCGAGCTGCTCGTGGTGATCGCGATCATCGCGATCCTCGCCGCCATTCTCTTCCCCGTCTTCGCCCAGGCGAAGGAGTCTGCCAAGCAGGCGAACTGCGTGAGCAACATGAAGCAGGTTTTCACGGCTTGGCAGATGTACGTGGGCGACTTCGACGATCACACAGCCCCTGCGACGAGCGGGTACCGGCTGAGCGATCGCGGCTTCGGCGGCGTCGGGTGGGGCCGGCCGGAGATCTCATGGGCCGAGTTGGTTCAGCCGTACAGCAAGAACTGGAACGTCTTCTGGTGCCCGACGGACCCAAACGCGAACGCCCGGGGCATGTCGATCAATCTCGACCGGCAGTACAGCTACCCCGACGACAAGGACTACTTCTACTGGTGGGGGCAGAACGTGAGCTACGGCATCAACGTGATGTTCCTGAGCCCGATGTACGCCGACGAGACGGCCGACGACTTCGGCTCGGAAGGCATTCCGACGACCCGAGTGGGGCACCCGGCGCAAACCCTTTTGGCCGCCGACAGCGGCAGCCTTCGAACTCCAGACACGAACACCTGGGCGACGGGAAACTGGATCACGCTCGCGCCCTGCATCTACGATGAGCAGGGGAACAACATGACCCCCACGAGCAAGGGAGCCTCGTTCATGTGGTTCGGGGGCTGGCAGCCGCCGGAGTGGCTTGGATACGCGGGAGACTTCGAATTCGGCTTCCTCCAGCCGCGGCACCGCAAGCGAGTGAACGGGGCGTTCGTCGACGGCCACGTCAAGTCCCTTTCACTCGGTCAGCTGACCGCTGGATGCGACGTCCAGCCGGTTTTCACCGGCGCGCTCTACGACACGGAGAAGTACCTTTGGGACGCCGAGTAGCGCTCGTCGTCGCGCTGGGGGCGCTGCTCGCCGGGTGCAAGAGCCCGAAGGACGAGGCTCGTGAGCTGTCGGCTGAGGTCCCCAAGCCTCGCGCCGGCTCTGTCCGACTCGCTCCCAAGGACCCGCCGAAGGGCTTTCAGATGGCAAAGGACGGCCGGCTGATGCCGAAGGGACGCTAGGCGTTCCTTCGGCGGAGTGTGGCCCCGCGACCGTGGGCGGGGAATCCTTCCAGGTCACCGAAGGCTTCGATCACAGGGATGAGGGGATCGAGCTGGTCCGGCGTGAGTTTCGCGATGCTCTGGACCTTCAGGAAGTCCAAGACGTTCACCGGACTTTGCCAACGAGCGGCTCCGCTCGTCGGCAGGGTGTGGGATGGTCCGAGACAGAAGTCGCCCGCCGACTCCGGCGTGTACTCTCCGAGCAAGATGCACCCCGCATTCTTGATCTTATCCATCGTCCGCTCGGGCTCATTGACGGCGAGTGTGAGGTGCTCCGGCGCGATCGCGTTGACGAGATCGCAAGCTTCCTCAAGGTCGCGCGCGACGATTGCTAGCGACTCGTTAGCAAGAGCCTTCCTCATGGTCGCTTCTCGTGGCGCGCCTCGTAGCTGGCGCTCGGCGGCCGCGAGGATCTCGTCAAGTTTCGACCGTGAAACCGCAATAAGGAATCCTGAGTTGTCGGGCGCGTGCTCGACCTGCGTCAACAGGTCCGCCGCGGCGAACTCCGCATCTGCCGAGTCGTCCGCTAGGACGCACACTTCGCTAGGTCCGGCGTAACCATCGAGGCCCACCTGCCCCCAGAGTTGGCGCTTCGCCTCGTTCACAAATCGGTTTCCGGGACCGACGATCTTGTCCACACGCGGAAGGCTCTCAGTCCCTAAAGCAAGACCGGCGATGGCGGCCGCTCCGCCGACCTTGACCAGCTGGTGGACGCCCGCCTTTTGCGCGGCGTAGTAGGTCAGCGGATCGAGTCGCCCATCGGGTCGTGCCGGGGTCGTGACGACGCAGCGCGCCACCCCGGCCGTCGTTGCCGGAATCGCGTTCATCAGCACCGAGCTGACGTACAGCGCGTTTCCACCGGGCACGTAAATGCCGGCGGATTCAACGGGAAGGACGCGCTGCCCGAGCGTCACCCCAGCTTCCACCCACCAGAACGATGGCGAGCCATCGGGGCTCCCGGCTTGCGTCTCCCAGCCATGCAGGAGAGCGGCGAGTTGACGTCGATGAAACTGTTGGACACGCTGAGCCGAGATGTCGACGGCCGACACGAAGCGATCGTGCCGCTCGTCCCTCGGCAGCCCGTCTGGCCAGTCGACGGAGACATCGGCCACCACGGTCTGCAGCTCGGGAGCATCGAACTTGCGCGCGGTGTCGAGCAGAGCCGCGTCCCCCCGCTGCCGAACGTCCGCGATGATTGATTTGACGATCTGCTCTGTTTGGTCGTCCCGGTGGATCGTCCGGTGACGCAGCAGCGCGGGGACGTCCTCAGAGGCCGATTCAACGATTCGGATAAGTTTTTCCAAAGGAGTTACTCGAACAGTCTCGCGGGCGGTGCCGCCACTATCGGGAGCACCACCTCGTGGTCAGCCTAAGATCCGCCGAGCATCGCCTTAGCCCGAACGATCCTGCGCTCGACGCGATCGTGGCCGAGCACCGACATCAGCTCGAACAGACCGGGTCCGAAGGTCTTGCCCGTGAGCGCGACGCGCGTCGGATGAACGACCGGCCCGAGCTTCTCTAGCCCCTTGTGGGTTTGGAAGCCTTCGAGCATCACGCGGTAGTGCTCCACGGTCTCGACACGGCTCTCCGCGAGCTTCTCAAGGATCCAGTCGAAGAGCTCGGCCACGTGCTCGCCCTTGAACCACTTCTGAACCGCCTTCGGATCCATGGGAGGCTCCTCGACGAGGAAGAACTCCAAAGCCTCACCGAAATCGGCCAGGGTCTGCACCCGCTCCTGCTCTTCCTTGAC
>Ga0164290_1001387_pt1 | contig 37274 bp, 38 predicted proteins | sample Micstemetagenome_FD_108782 | JGI IMG/M metagenome (GOLD analysis project Ga0164290, IMG submission 108782) | Contaminated culture microbial community from soil near Moab, Utah, USA - Microcoleus steenstrupii SON62 (Illumina Assembly) | ecosystem: Environmental > Terrestrial > Soil > Soil crust...
AACACCGGGCCTCCCACGCATGTGACCCGAGCAGGCCGCTCCTGCCCGGCGACTCACGACCGTTGCGCGAGCGAGGCCCCGGCCGCAACCAGCCTCACGAGCCGGTCACGCCATACCGTCTAATCAGTTAGTTAGCGCCGGCCCTACCAGACCCGTCGCGCTTCTCGCTTCCGCCGTCCCATCATCGGCAAAGGGGTGCGCTTCGGACCACGCCTCAACACGATCCCCACGCTCGCCGCCGCGCTCAGCTGTAGGTGACCTTGAGGGTGTCGGTCATCGGGAGCGACTGACAGCCGAGCCGGATGCCGTCGGCGAGGTCCTCCTCGTCGAGGACGTCGTTGTGGATCAGGCGCACCTCGCCCTCGATCAACCGGATCGCGCACGCCGAGCACTCCCCCTCACGGCAGGAGTACGGCGCCTTCACGCCCTTGCTCTCGAGGAAGTCGAGGAGCTTCACCTTCGGGTCCCAGTCGTCGAAGGTGTAGTTCGAGCCGTCGAGCTCGACCTCGACCTTCACCGGACCGGCCGGCCCGCCCGCGAACACGTCCGCCGCGGAGCCGTCCTCGTCGGACTCGGCGAGAGCGATCTCCTCCTCGGCCATCTGCAGCTCGGCCAGGTCGCCGAACGGGTTGCCGCCGAGGGAGACGAACTTCTCCTGGTGCCGGCGGTCGCGCGGGAACTCCAGCTCGCGCAGCACGGTGGTGACCATCTTCATGTACGGCGCCGGGCCGCACACGAAGGCGTCGTACCCGAGGTAGGGCTGGACGAAAGCCTTGACCTGCTCATGGGAGGGGATGCCCTGGACCGACTCCAGCCAGTGGATCACCATCAACCGGTCGGGGTTCTCGGCGGAGAGCCGGGTGAACTCCTCGGCGAAGATGACCGACCTCTCGTCGCGGTTGGCGTAGAACACGACGATCTTGCCGCTGCCCTCGGAGAGAGCGGTGCGGGTGATCGACATGATCGGCGTCACGCCGCTGCCCCCGGCGAAGAGCAGCAGGTCGGCGTCGAGCGAGGACGGCGTGAAGATGCCGGACGGCGGGAGCACCCGCAGTGTGTCGCCGACCTTGAGGTTGTCGCAGATCCAGTTGGACGCGTAGCCCTCGGCGGTCCGCTTGATCGTCACCGTCAGCGGCCCGCCGTCGTGCGGGCTGCTGGACAAGGAGTAGCACCGCGCCGCGACACCGGTCTGGTCGCTCGGCACCGCGACGGTGAGGAACTGTCCGGGCTTGTAGGCGAACTTCTCCGCCGCGTCGGCCGGCACCTCGAAGCTGACGGATCGGGCGTCCCCCGTCTCGTCGACCACGTCGACGACCGGAAGCAGGAAGGACTCGATGTCCACGAAGGGATTCTCTCTTCGTTGCGGGTGGGACTGTCAGGGCTGTGCCAGGGCTGGGGCGAGCGACACTGCTCAGTAGCCGTCTTCGGCGCCGACCGGGACCTTTCCGTCCCGTACGGCGGCATCGATGCTAGCCAGCAACCGCGGGCAGCCCCGGTGGCTGTCCCGACTACCGGATGCTCCGTCCCGCCGCCCGAGCACCGGGCACGCCTCGCCCGCCTCGGCGCTCCACTGGATCGACGTGTGGTGCTCGCTGTTCTTCTTCACGCCCACCGTCGCCAGGCAGTCGAGGCACGCGACCTCGACCATCCGGGCCTGGGTGTAGAGACGCTGCTCCTCGAGAGTCTCGGCAGAGGTGGGGACGAAGGAAGCCATCAGCGATTCGCCAGGTTCTCGGCTACCTCGGCGTGCCAGTACTCGTTGGCACGGGTGGTGTCGACCTCGAACTCGAACCGGTCGGTCATCTCGGGCTTGAGGTCGGCGACGTCGGTGTAGAACTGCTCGTACCAGCGCCGGAGCTGGTAGACGGGTCCGTCCTCCTCGCACAACAGCGGGTTCTGGACCGCGACCTTGTTCTCCCAGATCGCGACGTCCTGGAGGAAGCCGTCGCCGAAGGACTCGGTGTAGCGCTCGGCGATGTAGTCGACCGTCTTCTCGTCGAGTCCTTCGGGCTTCTTCACCGCGATGCCGTACTGCAACGTGAACGAGTCCGGTCCGGTCGGGATGTGGCAGTTGATGAGGATGACCTCGGTGACGAAGCCCTTGTAGTCGACCTCGAGCCAGTTGATCATGTACGCCGGTCCGAAGTACGTCGCCTCCGACTTCAGCGTGGAGTCCTCCCCGCTGTAGCCACCCTCCGACTTGTCCGGACGCCCCTTCGACTCCATGAACTGGGTCGCGGTGTGGCCCTCGAAGATGTTGCGGAAGCTCGTGGGGAACGCGAAGTGGACGTAGTAGAAGTGGGCCATGTCGGCGACGTTGTCGATGAGCTCCCGGCAGTGCGAGCCGTTGATCTCCTTGATGTGCCACGACCACGGCGTGTACTGGTCGGTGAGCACGCCCGGAAGCTCCGGCGGCAGGATGTCGTGGTCGGCCGCCGAGCCCTCCGGGTCGTTCCACATCAGCAGCTGGCCGTTGACCACCGCGGTCTCGTAGCGGTGCGTGCGGGCGCGCAGCGGAACCCGCCGCGCGTACGGGATCGTCTTGCACTTGCCGTCGCCGCCCCAGCGCCAATCGTGGAAGGGGCATGCGATGTTGTCGCCCTTGACCTCGCCCTGGGTGAGGTCGCCGCCCATGTGCCGGCAGTAGCCGTCGAGGACGTTCAGCTTGCCCGTGCTGTCCTGCCAGACCACGAGCTTGGTGCCGAAACCGTGGATCGCGTGCGGCTTCCCGTCCGCGAACGTCGAGGCGAGTCCGAGGCAGTGCCACCCTCGCGCGTAGCGGAGCGGCGTCGTCCCATGGTCGAGGCTGCGCACGTCGGACTTGGCGGTGTCACTCATGTAGAACACGTTACAGTTTTGCCGGTAGTCTGACAACGAACACCGCGCTCGCCAGCGGTTGATCCCGATCACAGGAGGCCTCGTGCACGTCGAGTTGGAGCCGCAGCAGATCGCGCTGCGCGAGGAGCTGCGCGCGTACTTCGCCGACTTGGTCACCCCCGAGATCCGGGCCGGCCTCTCCTCGGCCACCGGCGAGTTCGGCGAGGCCGGCGTCTACCGCGACGTGATCCGCCGGATCGGGCAGGACGGCTGGCTCGGCATCGGCTGGCCCAAGGAGTACGGCGGGCAGGACCGCTCGATGATCGAGCAGCTGATCTTCACCGACGTCGCTGCCGTCGCCGGCGTACCGATCCCCTACCTGACCCTGAACACCGTCGGCCCCACGATCATGCGGTTCGGGACCGAGGAGCAGAAGGAGCTCTTCCTCCCGAAGATCCTCGCCGGCGACCTGCACTTCTCCATCGGCTACTCCGAGCCGGGCTCGGGCACCGACCTCGCGTCATTGCAGACCAAGGCCGTGCTCGACGAGGCAGCGGGCGAGTGGGTCATCAACGGCCAGAAGATGTGGACCTCGCTGATCCAGTACGCCGACTGGATCTGGCTGGCCTGCCGCACCGAGCCCGACCAGCCGCGGCACAAGGGCCTGTCGATGATCCTGGTGCCGGCGGACTCCCCCGGCTTCTCCTACACGCCGGTGCACACGGTCGCCGGCGTCGGCACGTCGGCCACGTACTACGAGGACGTGCGCGTCCCCGCCGGCAACCTGGTCGGCGAGCGCGGTGGCGGCTGGGCCCTGATGACCAACCAGCTCAACCACGAGCGGGTCGCGCTCACGTCGGCGGCGCCGCTGGTCCACTCGCTGCAGCTGGTGCGGGACTGGGCGACCGAGACCCGCAACCCCGACGGGAAGCGGGTGATCGACACCGAGTGGGTCCAGATCGCCCTCGGGCGGGCCCACGCCAGGGTGGAGGCACTGTCGCTCATCAATTGGAAGCTCGCGGCCGACGCCGACCACGGGGTCGCGCTGTCGCCGGCCGAGGCCTCGGCCACGAAGGTCTACGGCTCCGAGCTCGCGACCGAGGTCTACCGGACCCTGATGGAGGTGGTCGGACCGCATGCGGGCGTCACGGCAGACTCCCCCGGCGCCGCGATCGCCGGCCGGCTGGAGCGGTTCCACCGCTCGTCGCTGGTGATGACCTTCGGCGGCGGCACCAACGAGATCCAGCGCGACATCATCGGCTACGTGGGCCTCGGCCTGCCGGCCGCGAAGAGGTAGGGACGACATGGACTTTCTTTTCACTCCCGAGCAGGACGAGGCAGCGGCGCTCGCGGCCGAGATCCTCGCCGACAAGGCGACCCCGGAGCGGATGAAGGCGGTCGAGGCCGCGGGAGACCGGTTCGACCGTGAGCTGTGGGCGACCCTCGGCGACGCCTTCGACTGGGCCGACCTGGGCCTCCTCGAGCTGGCCCGGGTGCTGGTCGAGGTCGGCCGCACCGTCGCGCCGGTGCCACTCGCGGTCCATGGCGCCTGCGTGGCGTTCCTGGGCCAGGTCGGCCACCCGGCCGACGCGCCGCTGTACGCCGCCGCCGTCGCCGAGGGACACGACCACCTCCCGGCCGCACCGACCGTCGTCGCCGACGCCTCGGGCGCGTTGACCGGCACCAAGACCCTGGTCCGCGCCGGCATGGCGGCGGACACGCTCCTGGTGACGGCGACCGACGCCGACCCGTCGGGCTCCGGGACCACCGGGGTCTACCTGGTCGACGCCGCGAGCGTGGACCGGCAGCCGCAGCACACCAGCGACGGCGACGTCACCGCGCTCGTCACGTTCGACGCGACGCCCGCCACCCGGGTCGGCGACGAGACGGCTGCGCACAGCCTGGGCCAGCTGCTCACGATCTGTGCCGCGGCCGAGCAGCTCGGGGTCACCGAGGGAGCACTGGCGCTGACGTCGTCGTACGCGAAGACGCGCGAGCAGTTCGGGCGCCCGATCGGCACCTTCCAGGCGGTGTCCCAGCGGCTGGCCGACGGCTTCATCGACGTGCTCGGTCAGCGGCTCACCCTGTGGCAGGCGGTGTGGCGGCTCGACGAGGGGCTGCCTGCGGCCACCGAGGTCGCCGTCGCCAAGCTGTGGGCCGCCGATGCCGGCCATCGGCTCGCGCACACGACCGTGCACGTGCACGGAGGCGTCGGCATCGACCTCGACGGCGAGGCGCACCGCTTCTTCACCACGGCCAAGCGCTTCGAGTTCCTCTTCGGTGGCGCGACCGACCAGGCGCTGACGATCGGCCGGGCACTGGCATCCCGGAACTGATAACGCTGACGTCGACAACGGCCCCCACGTCGACGCGACCGGCCTAGACTGACGCACTCGTCCGGGCAAGCTCCAGATCCACCCTGCCCCGACGGCCGCTCGCTCGGGCCGGCGCATCGTTCACGTCTACTGGCCTACGAAATTTGGGGGATGGGCACATGTCCGCCACGGCGATCCGTGCGCGCCTGCGCGCGCTCACCGGCGCCGTCGCCGTCGGTGTCACCCTGGTGATGGCGGTCCAGGGCACCGCACACGCCTCGGTCTCCTCCACCCCGGACAAGACGGTCGGACTCTCGGGTCCCGCCATCTTCGACCTCACCGTGCTCGACAGCGGTCGGATCATCGTGGGTGGCAGCTTCACGAAGATCGGCAGCTACCCACGCTCCAACGTCGGCGCGATCCTGCCGACCGGCAAGGCCGACCCGACCTTCGCCCCGAGCACCAACGGCGAGGTGCGGGCAGTCGCCGCCTCCGACGACGGCAGCAGGGTCTTCATCGGCGGAACGTTCACCGAGGTCAACGGCGAGCCGCGGCACAACCTCGCCGCGGTCGACGCGGTGACCGGTGCCCTCATCGACACCTGGCGGGCCGACACCACCGGCACCGTTCCGACGGTGAAGTCGCTCGACGTGCAGGGCAACCGGCTCTACGTCGGCGGCAAGTTCGCGGGCATCGACGGCGCCACCAAGCAGAAGCTCGCCGCGGTCGACGTGACGACCGGCAACCTCGTGGCCTGGAACACCTGGATCAACGGAAACGTCAACGAGGTGCGGGTCTCCCCCGACGGTGCCACCGTGTGGGTGGGTGGTTCCTTCACCCGGATCCGCGGGCTCGATCGTGACTACTTCGGCGGCATCGACGCCGCCACGGGGCTGCCGACCTCGTTCGTGCGCGCCCCCTCCGGTGGCTATGTCATCACGGTCGCGGTCAACGCCGACGGCAGCCGGGTCTACGCGACCACCGAGAACAACACGATCTTCGCCTACCAGCCGACGGTGTCCGACGCCCCGATCTGGGAGAGGAAGCTGGGTGGCAACACGCACGCCATGGCGATCTCGCCGACCGAGATCTACGTCGGCGGCCACTTCGGCGGCGCGACCCCCTACCTAGCCAGCCTCGACACCGCCACCGGTGTTCCCACCTCCTGGGACCCGAAGGCCACCGGCCTCAAAGGGGGCACCTGGTCGCTGGTCATCAAGGACGACTCGCTGCACGCCGGCGGTCAGTTCACCCACTTCGACGGTGTCCAGCAGCGGCTCTACGCCCGGTTCGCCGGCACCCCGACTCCCTAGGCGAGCCGCCAGCACGATCAGCACGCCCGGGACCACACCGACGAAGAACGGCGACGGCACCAGCATCACGCCGCCCAACGCACACCACCCCGCCACAGCCCAACCGACCCACGCCGGCACGGGCACCCCGCGGACGGCGAGGTGACGCACGAGCAGCCCCAGCAGGACCAGTGGGACGGCGAAGCTGCCCACGCCGCCCCAGAAGGCGGCAACGCCTGCCTGCTCGTCGACCGTCTGCTCCGGCACCAGCGGCACCGTCGCCCAGAGCCCTTCGCCGAGCCAGTCGAGGATCCGGCTCCTGCTCTCGAGGACCGACACGACGACGTGACCGGCCCCCAGCGCGAGCAGGAGCCCGCTCGCCCAGCCCAGCAGCCGCCTGCTCATGCGACCCTCCGCGCGAGGTAGGCCAGGCACGCGACTGCCAGCGCCACGCCCCAGACGGGCCAGAGCAGCTCCGGGGCCCACGCGGCCCAGTCCGACGTGGCACCGGGCACCTCCGCCAGGTGGCCGGTGAGGATGAGCCGCCAGAACGACAGGCCGGCCGAGGTCACCGCCCCCGCCACCAGCAGGCCGGGAACCAATGCGAGTGCGACCGGGACCGGACGTCCTCCGACCCGCGGCACCCAGGCCCAGAAGACCTCACCCCAGCGGGCCAGCAGGCCGCTGGTGAGCCAGGCGCCGACGACGGCGAACAGGGCGAGCCCGAGACCGGCGTACCGTGCCGAGCCGAGGTCGTCGAGCATCTCCCGCCGTATTCCCAGCGGCACGTCGAGGGCCCAGGCGATCCGGGTCACCGCATACAGCAGCGGTACGACGACCGCGACCGCGACCGCCGACGGCCCCCACCGGGCCCAGCGCCGCCGATCCACGCGACCACCGCGGGCCTGCGCGGTCGACCGGTCGAGCACGTCGAAGCCGGTCACAGCGATCGCGACTCCCCCGATGGCATGGGCAACGGCGGCGGCCGCGTCGACGAAGACCGACCCGTCGATGTGACCTGCCGCGGGGCCCACGCCGACGAGCGCCATCAGCGACATCGGGAGGTATCCCAGGAACGCCAACGCGCGCACGTCGGAGACCGCGACAGCCACCACGATCCCGAGGCCGACGAGCGCCCACCCGGCGAGCCGTCGGCCGGCCGTTCGCCGGCTCAGCGTGCCGACCGCCTGGGCGGCGAGGACGATCGCAGCGATCACCGCGATCGTCCACGACATCTGCCCGCCGGTCAGTCCGCCCAGGGCAGAGGCCTCCTCCGGCGACCAGGGGTGCGGGGTGCGGCCGACGACGGCGAGCGCGGTCAGCGCCAGGAACGCAACGCCCCAGACCGCCGTCACCCAGGGTGTCGCCTGCAGCACGCGCGGCCGGCCCGGAGTGCGCTCGAGCTGCGCGGTCATGCGGCCACCTCGTCGCGCCGCGTCCACATCCGGGCGATCGTCCGGAGCAGGGCCGGGTAGACCAGCACGTAGCGGAACGGCTTGATGAACGTCAGGTAGGCCTCCCCGAGCAGGCCGTTCGGCTTGACCAGCACGGCCATCTGCCCTCGGTAGCCTCCGTCCACGGTGTCGTCCGCCACCCACCCGACGTGCATCAGTCCGTGCACGGTGCGGTTGGCGATCTCGGCGACGTACTCGTCCTCGGTCAGGTAGACGGCGTCGAACGGGACGTTCGTGAAGCCCGGTCCTGTCGTGTCCCGGAGGTCCGCGGGGAGCCGGTCCCGGATCGACGGCACCCGCGCTCCGACGCCGTCGTCCTCGTCGTCGAGCCCGAGCAGGTCGCCCAGCCACCAGCGGATCGCGAACAGGACGCGGTACGGCAGCGGGAACTCCCGGTCGTCCTCACGTTCGGTCATCAATCGGACCAGGCGAGGGAGGTCGTCGGGACCTCCGGGTGTGGGCAGGGCCCAGACGTCCTCGAGTCGGAAGTCCGGGGCGATCTCGTGGATCCGCCAGGGCCGGCCGGTGTGGGCCTCGGGTGGAAGCGGTCGGGTGCGAAGGTCTGTCTCGGTCATGCCTCCGACGATGCTGCGTGACCACCCCCTCCCGCCTCGCCCGCCGGTCGCTCCTCCCTCACCCTCTAGGGTGAGATCGCCTCACCAGGCCCGACTCGTAGGCCAGGACGACGGCCTGCACCCGGTCCCGCAGCCCGAGCTTGGCCAGGACGTGGCCCACGTGGGTCTTGACGGTGTTCTCCGACAGGTGCAGCCGCTGCGCGATCTCGGCGTTGGTGTCGCCGGTCGCCAGCTCGCGCAGCATGTCGAGCTCGCGCGGCGTCAGCGCGGCCCGGACAGCCGCAGCTCTTGCCCCGGTGTCGGCGGGCAGGGCCGCGACGTGCTCGATGAGCCGCCGCGTCGTCGAGGGCGCCACCACCCCGTGCCCGGCGTGGACCGTGCGGATCGCGTCGACGATCTCCTCGGCGCGGGCGTCCTTGAGGAGGAACCCGCTCGCACCCGCGCGGATCGCGGGGAACGCGTACTCGTCGAGGTCGAAGGTCGTGAGGGCGAGCACCCGGGTGGTCGGCAGCTCGCGGGTGATGACCTCGGTCGCCTGGATGCCGTCGAGCCGCGGCATCCGCAGATCCATGAGTACGACGTCGACGCGCCGGCCACGCACCAACGCGAGCGCCGCGTGCCCGTCCGCCGCCTCGCCGACGAGCTCGAGGTCGGGCTGGCTCTCGACCATCATCCGCAGGGCCGAGCGCATCAGCTCCTGGTCGTCGACGACCGCCACCCTGATCCGATCGCTCACCTCACCCAGCTCGCTCACAACGGCATCCTCGCGCTCACCCGCCAGCCGGTCGCGATCGGCCCGGTCTCGAGGTCGCCGCCGACGGCCTCGACCCGCTCCCGCATCCCGGTGAGCCCTCGACCCGGGACCGCGCCGACCGTCGGAGCCCCGCCGTCGTCCACCACCTCGACCCGCAGCGCGTCCGCGTCACGATCCACCCGGACCCGGGCGCCGGCCCCGGGCCGGGCGTGGCGCGCGACGTTGGTCAGGGCCTCCTGGACCACCCGGTAGGCCGTGAGCCCGACTCCCGGCGGCACGGCAGGCAGGTCGGCGGCGTCGTACTCGACCGCCAGACCGGCGTCCCGCAGCCGCTCGACGAGCGCCGGCAGGTCGGCCAGGCCGGGCTGCGGGTCGGTGGGCGCGGCGTCGTCGCGGAGCACACCGAGGAGGCCGCGCATCTCGGTGAGCGCCTCCCGTCCGGTGTCCGCGATCGTCTCGAGGATCTCGGACGCGCGGTCGGGTGACTGCGCGACCACCATCCGCCCGGCCTCCGCGTGGCTCACCACCACGGCGAGCGAGTGGGCCACCACGTCGTGCATCTCCCGCGCGATCCGTCGGCGCTCGTCGGCGGCGCCCCGCTCGGCGAGCTGTGCGATCCACGCCGCTCTGGTGGCGCGGAACTGACCCAGCGCCCAGGCCGCCACCGTGCCCCCGACCGTCGCCGTGCCGAGCATCGCCCACCAGGTCCAGCCCTCGAGCCCCGCGCCGCCGAATCCCCAGAGCCGCACGACCGTCAGCAGGCATCCCACGAGCCCGCCGGCCAGTGCCACCGTCGGCCACGGCCGGCGTGCGTGCGCGCTGACGGTGTAGAGCAGGACGAAGAAGCACAGGCTGCTCGGCAGCAGCACCGGACCGTACTCGCTCCCGGCGGCGGTCGCGGTCGGGCCGCCCAGGTCGGGAGCGGCGACGAGGACCAGCTCGGCCACCGCGCCGACGGCGTACGAGGCCAGCGGCCATTGGCGCGCGGTCGCGACCGCGGCGTGCACCGCGACCAGCGCGACGAGCAGCACCGTCTGCCACGCCCGCGCCACCTCGCCGTCGACCACGGAGGCCCATCCCACGGGCAGGACGACCAACGCCAGCAGACCGGCGAGCGCGAGCTGGGCCGCGTCGCCGAGCCAACGCGGGCCTGGTCCCGTCGCAGTGGTGGTCACGGCCACAACCTAGGCGCACGACCCACAGAGCTACCGGCGGAGCAGTCGGCCGACACCGTTGGTGAGCCGGACGGCGTAGAAGCCGGTGTGGACGTCGGTGTACCAGATCGACCGGCGGCGCGGGTCCCAGGCCGGCGCGGACATCGCGTAGGAGCCGGGCTCCGGGATCACGGTGGTGCCGGGGAGGGACGGCTTGTTGAAGTAGGCGACCTCCCGGGGATGCCTCAGGTCCCGGATGTCGAAGACCCGCAGGCCGGACAGGATCATCGAGCAGGCGGCGATCCGCGGGTTCCTGCGGCGCGGCAGCGAGCAGTAGTGGGCCGAGTAGCCCTGGCCCGGCGACACCGTGCCGGGGTCCCGGAACAGGTCGTCGGTGCGGTACGCCGGCTGGTGCACCTCGAGCCGGATGTCCGACACGATCCGTGGTCGGCGCGGGTCGTCGACGTCGATGATCCGCGCGGCGCCGACGGGTGACTCCCTCAGGTTCGTCAGCCCCTCGAAGCTGAACAGGTCGACGAACTCGTCGACCTCGAGGACGTACTGATGGCCGTCGACCGTGAACGGCTCCGCCACCTGGGGGATCGACAGCTCGGGCCAGGTCAGGTCGGACAGGACCCTGACCTGGGGGTCCTCCCTGCGGGCGTGCACCTGCGAGACGTCGAGGATCCGCAGCCCGCCGTCGCTGATGCCCGCGCTGCTGGGTGACCCGATGTTCGCGACGTACATCCGCCTGCCGTCGGCGGAGAACCGAAGGCCGTGGTAGACGACGCCCCCCTTGCTGTAGACGATCCTCGGCGAGCGGGGGTTCGCGATGTCGAGGGCGACCAATGTCAGTCCGGCCGCGCCGGCCGACCAGAAAGTGCGACCGTCGGGCGAGAGCCCGCTCTCGTGGCCGAACAGGGCTGACGGGGTGCTCGAGAGGAGCCGCGGCTTGCGGCAGTTGTCGCTGATGTCGTAGATGTCGACGATCCCCGGCGCCGTGGCGAGGGTGCCCATCACTGCGATCAGCAGCCCGCGACGCTGGTGCAGCACGAGCGACTCGTGGGGCGCGAGCATCGCCGGCGTCACCAGGCTGGCTGTCCGGCGCGGGTGTGCGGGGTCGTTCATGTCCAGGGCGACCACACCGACCCCCGCGAGAGTGTCGCCGAGGACGTCGCGCGGCATCACCGGGCTGGAGTCGTAGTAGGCGCAGGTGTTGCCGGCCTCGTCGCGGTACCGCAGCGTCTTGAACCCGCCGGACCTGCCGATGTGGCTGACCATCCGGGTGTTGCAGGTGTAGCCGCGCGCGGCCCGACCGGACCGGTAGTCGGCCTTCGGCACCCGCCCTTGGACCTGGCCCTCCGGACGCGACCCGGGCCCGCACTCGGCCTCCGGGACCGGACGGGCCACTCGCTTGCCGTCGTCGAACGCCACCGCGGCGAGAGCGCCGCCGCACACCAGGCTGGCAGCGACGAGGGCGAGGGCCAGCCGCCGCCAGGCGCCAGCACGGTCCGAGATCGGTGGCGTCACCTGGGCATCAGACCAGATGGACGCCGAGCCGTCGAGAGGTTGTCCGTCAGGGGAGGAGCTCTCGCGCCTCTCCGCGCAGGCGGACGACGTACAGGCCGCTGCTGGCGTCGGAGTACCAGACGGTCCCGTTGCGCGGGTCCCAGGCGGGCTGCGACAGCGCGTTGCTGCCCCCGGAGCCGGGTTGGTTGAAGTAGCCGACCTCGCGGGGGTGCTCGAGGTCGCTGATGTCGAACAGGCGCAGACCCGAGCTGATCATCGAGCAGGCCACGATCCGCGGGTCGTCGCGGGTGGGGACCGAGCAGTAGTGGGCGGAGTACCCGCCGAGCGGGCTCGATGCGCCGGGGTCGTCGAAGAGCTCGTCGTCGCGGAACTCCGGCTGGTGGACCTGGAGCCGCAGCCCGGAGACGACGTACGGACTGGTCGGGTCGTCGACGTTGATGATCCGCGCCGCGCCGACCGGGCCGTCCGTGCGGAAGCTGGCGAACCCGTCGCCGAAGAGGTCGCTGAACTCGTCGACCTCCAGGACGTAACGATGTCCGTCCCGCGTGAACGGCTCGGCGACCTGCGGGATCGAGGCCTCGGGCCAGAGCAGCTCGCTCAAGAGGTGGATCCTGGGCTTCGGCAAGCGGTCGTGGACCTCGGACACGTCGTAGATCCGCAGTCCCGGCTCGTCGAGGACGCTGTCCTGGTTGAACGTCCCCATGTTGGCGACGTACATCGTCTCGCCATCGGCGGAGAACCGCAGGCCGTGGTAGATCACGCCGGCCTTCCTGAAGACCGTCCGGGGGCGGCGCGGGTCGGCCAGGTCGACCGCGACGAGCGTGAAGCCCGCGGCACCCGCCGACCAGAACGTCCGTCCGTCGGGTGAGAACCCGCTCTCGTGACCCAGCAGGGCCGACGGTGTCGACGACAGCAGCCGCGGCCGGCGGCAGTTCGTCCTGATGTCGTAGACGTCGAGGACGCCCGGGGCGGTCGCGACGTTGCCCATGACCGCGGCCAGGAGGCCGCGCCGGGGATTCACCACCAGCGACTCGTGCGGGCTCAGCATCGCCGGTGTGATCAGGTTGGCGGTCTTGCGGGGCTGCGCCGGGTTCGTCATGTCGAGGACGACGACGCCGAGCCCGGTGCCGTTGAGCAGGTTCGTGACGACGTCGAACGGGAACATCCGGGTCGAGTCGTAGTAGGCGCAGGTGCGACCCTGGGCGTCGGTGTAGCGCTGGACCTTGAACCCGCCGGTCCGCCCGTGGTGGCCGACCTGCTCGGTGTTGCACGTGTAGCCCCGGGCGGCCCGGCCGGACTCGTGGTCCGCTGCCGGCACCCGGCCCTGGATCGAGGTCTCCGGGAGCGACCCGGCGTCACAGCTCGCTGCCGGGACTGCCGGCGCGAGCATCTCCTCCTCCCCCACCGCTGCGACGATGCCGCCGGCGACGACGGCGCCGGCCACGACCGCCGCCAGGGCGACCTGCCGCCAGCGGGCCGGCCGTACGGACGGGGGCAGGAGCACGTCAGATTCCGGCGATCCCGTCGAGCTTCTTGACCGTCGCCTCGAACTCGGCGACGAGCTCGGACACCACCTCGGCGACCGGCCGCACCTCGTTCATCCGGCCGACGATCTGGCCGATCGGCATCGAGATCACGTCGGGGTCGCCGGAGGCGTTGATCCGGTTGTGCGCGTCGGCGACGAGCAGGTTCTGCAGCGGCATCGGGAGGGGTGTCGGTGCGTCCTCCTCGGCCCAGGCCTCGGTCCACTTCGTCTTGAGCAGCCGTGCCGGCTTGCCGGTGTAGATCCGGGTGCGGACGGTGTCGGAGGACGTCGCCCGCAGGAACGCTGTCTCCCAGCCCTTGTTGCCGGCGAGGTTGCGGTACTCCTCGGTGCCGAGCCAGATCGACCCGGTCCACACGCCCTGGGCGCCGAGGGCGAGCGAGGCCGCGATCTGCCTCCCCGACCCGATGCCGCCGGCGCCGAGCACGGGCACGTCGGGCCCGACGGCGTCGACGATGTCCGGCGTGAGCACCATCGAGGCGATCTCACCGGTGTGGCCACCTGCCTCGTAGCCCTGGGCGACGATGATGTCGACGCCGTTGGCGACGTGGCTCACCGCGTGCTTCGGCGCTCCCGCGAGCGCAGCGACCTTCAGCCCGGCCGCGTGGCACTGCTCGATGACGTCGTTGGGCGGGGTCCCGAGGGCGTTAGCGATCAGCACCGGACGGTGCTGCAGTGCGACGTCGACGTGCGAGCGGGCCATCGAGTGCAACCAGCCGAGGACCCCCTCCCGGCCCTCGCCCTCGGGCAGCGGCGGCACACCGAGCTTGAGCAGGGTCTCGTCGACCCACTTCTTGTGGTCGTCGGGGATGTACGTCGAGAGGTCCGTCGAGGTGCCCTCGGTGGGGATCTTCATCGGCATGACCACGTCGACGCCGTACGGCTTGCCGTCGGTGTTGTCGTCCATCCAGGTCAGCGCCTGGTCGAGCTCGTCGGCGTCGTTGAAGCGGACGCAGCCGAGGACGCCGAGGCCACCGGCGCGCGACACGGCCGCGGCCACGTGCTCGGACGGGGTGAAGGCGAAGATCGGGTACTCGATGCCGAAGGCATCACACAGTGCGGTGTGCATCAGGCGTTCGCTCCGTTGTTGGCGGTCCGGCCGTTCGAGGTCTGGCCGTTGGAGGTCTGGCCGTTGGAGGTCTGGCCGTTGGAGGTCTGGGCGGTGCCGGCGCTCTGGGCGCTCAGCGCCATCTCCTTGGCGGCCGGGTACTGGGCCTTGCCGGTGGCGTTGCGCGGGATCTCGTCGACGAGGGTCAGGACGCGCGGCAGCTTGTAGCCCGAGAGGTGGCTGCGCAGGAAGGTCCGGAGGTCCTCCAGTTCGACCTCGTGCCCCTCGCGCGGCTGTACGACGGCCGCCACGGTCTGGCCGTACTTGTCGTCGGGCAGGCCGACCACGAGCACGTCGTACACGGCGGGGTGTCCCTTGATGGCCATCTCGACCTCTTCGGGGTAGACCTTCTCGCCGCCGGTGTTGACGCAGTTCGAGCCGCGGCCGAGCAGCGTGATCCGGTTGCCCTCCTCGATCCTCGCGAAGTCGCCGGGGACCGAGTAGCGCACGCCGTCGATCTCGTAGAACGTGCGCGCCGACTTCTCGGGGTCCTTGTAGTAACCGACGGGGACGTTGCCCGAGCGCGCCGTACGCCCCACCTTGCCGACGTCGGCGACCGGGTCGAGGACGTGGCCCTCGTCGGAGATGACGGCCGTGTTGGGTCCGACCGAGACGACCGGGCCGTCGGTCGACAGGGCGCTCGCGTCCTGCATGCCGGTGCCCTGGAAGCCGGTCTCGGACGAGCCGACCGAGTCGGTGAAGATCGCGTTGGGGAAGCGGGCCATCCAGCGCTCCTTCACCGCCTTGCTGAAGACGGCGGCGCTGCTGGCGATCGCGAAGAGGGTCTGCCCGCTGAAGGGGTGGTCGGTCTCCTGGCTGGCCTCGTAGGCCTCGATCAGCGGCCGCGCCATCGCGTCGCCGGTCATGAACATCATGTGGGCCTGCTCGCGGTCGACGATCTCCCAGGTGCGCACCGGGTCGAACTTCGGCTCGAGGATCGTGAGCTGGCCGGAGAAGAGGTGCATGAGCAGGCTGGCCTGGGCTCCGCCGTGCATGAGCGGGCTGAGCGGGAAGGTGATGAGGCCGGGCTCGGAGGCCTTCTTGGACTGGTCGTACTCGCTGAGCGGCTCGCCGGTCGTGAAGTCGATGCCGCCGCCGAGGACCCGCCAGAAGTCCTCGTGGCGCCACATGACGCCCTTCGGGTAGCCGGTGGTGCCGCCGGTGTAGATGATGTGGATGTCGTCCGGGCTGCGCTCGCCGAAGTCGCGGACGTCACTCTGGTCCGCCACCGCGTCGGCGAGGAGGACCCCGCCGTACGACGAGTGGTCGCTGGCGTCGTCCGGCTCGATGGGGTCGGGCAGCACCACGAAGGTCTGCAGCTGCTGGTGCTTCGGGGCCACCTCAGCGACCAGGTCGCTGTAGACCCGGTCGTGCACCAGGCCCTTGAGGTCGGCGTTGTCGAAGATGTAGTCGAGCTCGCCGGCGACGTAGCGGTAGTTGACGTTGATCGCCACGGCCCGCACCTTGAGGACCGCCAGCAGCGCGATCACGTGCTCGATGCTGTTCTTGGCGTAGAGCCCGACATGGTCGCCGGTGCCGATCCCCCGCGCAGCAAGGAAGTGCGCGAGCTTGTTGCTCTCGGACTCCAGCTCTGCGTAGGTGATCGTGCGCTCCCCCACCTTCACGGCGGGCCGGTCCGGCGGAGCTGCGTCGACGGCGTGTTCGAAGAGGTCGGCGATGTTCAAGGCCACGACCCCGAGACTAGAACACGTTTCACTTTTTCGCTAGCGTGGTTCGTATGACCACCACGGATTCTCCGGCGCAGCAGCCCGAGCCACCGACCGAGCCACTGACCGATTCCGCACCGCACTGCCTCGTCGAGCTGGTCGGCCACACCCTGGTGGTCACCATGAACCGGCCCGAGGTCCGCAACGCGCTGTCCGGCGAGATGCTCGCGATCATGGAGCAGGCCTGGGACCGCGTGAACTCCGACCCGGAGGTGCGGGTGTGCATCCTCACCGGCGCCGGGGGCGCGTTCTGCGCCGGCGCGGACCTCAAGTCGATGAACAAGCGCCCGCCCTCGGAGAGCTTCGAGTCCGGGGAGTACGACCCGTCGGTCATCAAGGGGCTCCTCAAGGGCTTCCGGCTCACCAAGCCCCTCATCGCGGCGGTCGAGGGCCCGGCCATCGCCGGCGGGACCGAGATACTGCAGGGCACGGACATCCGGGTCGCGGGCGAGTCCGCGAAGTTCGGTGTCTCGGAGGCCCGGTGGAGCCTCTACCCGATGGGCGGGTCCGCCGTACGGCTCCCCCGGCAGCTTCCCTACACCGTCGCTGCCGAGCTGTTGCTGACCGGCCGGCACGTCAAGGCGCCCGAGGCCAAGGAGATCGGGCTCATCGGCCACGTCGTCCCCGATGGCCAGGCACTCGCCAAGGCGCACGAGCTCGCCGACCTGATCGCCGCCAACGGCCCGCTCGCCGTACAAGCGATCCTGCGGACGATGCGGGACTCCGAGGGCAGGCACGAGGACGACTGCTGGGCCGACGACGCCCGGGTCGGTGCCGCGGTGTTCGCCTCCGACGACGCCAAGGAGGGCCCGCGCGCCTTCATGGAGAAGCGCCAACCTCGGTTCAAGGGCCGCTAGCGCGAGGTATTTTCCCGCGCATGGACGTGTTCTCCGTGCTCGGAACGCTCTTCTGCGGCGTGCTGTTCGTCGCTGTCCTCGTGCTCGGCATCGTGTCAGCGATCAAGGCCCAGCAGCGCGCGGCAGCCCGTCGGACGTCGCTCGCGGGCCACGCCGCGCAGCGGGAGTGGGACTACCGCCCCAGCGACCCGGGCCTCGTCGGCCGGTTCCACGGGGACCCGTTCGACCTCGGGTTCCAACGGCAGGCCACCAACGTCGTGCTCGGCCGTCACGACGGCCGTCACTTCGCGGCCTTCGACTACCGCTACAGCACGTCGTCCGGCATCGGAGACAACCGCACCACCCGACACACACACTGCTCGGTCCTCGCGATGAGCCTCGGCGCGGTCAGCCCGGGGCTGGCCGTCCGACCGGTCGCCGACCGCCGAGGCCTTCTCAAGGGCGTACCCCTGCACTCCATCCCCACGGGGAACGCCGCCTTCGACCAGCTGTTCGTGGTCAGCTCGCCGTCACCGGAGTTCGCCCGCGACGTCCTCCACCCCGGCGTGATCGAGGTGCTCCTGCACCACCCCCAGCTGGGGTGGCGGCTCGAGGGCGACTCCATGCTCGTCATCCGGTTCGGCGAGCACTCGGTCGAGGAGATCGAGGCGAAGCTGCACTTCATGGATGCCGTCCTCGACCGGATCCCCGAGCACGTGCGGGCGCGGCTGCTGGGCGAACGACCGCGTTGACGTACGGTGCCGCGGCCGCCGATCCCGTGCAGGCAATTTCTGCGAAGTCGCCCCCAGCGAGCGCGCCCTGACGTACGTTCCCCGCCGTGGACGTCCTGACGAGCATCGGCGCAGCCGCCCTTGCGCTGCTGGTCCTCGCCCTCTGGTTCTGGATCGACAGCGGGTTCAGCGTGCCCTCCCGCCGCCGCCCCTCGCCGGCCGAGATCGACCAGGCCGTCACCGACCGGGCCGCAGCACTCGGCTGGACGCGGACCGACGACAGCTGGCTGGCAGCGCACCTCACCAGCACCGGCTTCGACTACCGCGGCCGTCACCAGTTCTCCCAGGTCGTCACCGGTGTGCGTCGCGGCCGCCCCGCCTGGATGTTCCTGCACAGCAGCTCCGACGGCGAGCGGATCTCGACACCCGTCCGCGCGGTGGCTGCGCTCACCCTCGCCCGGCCGCTGCCACCGATCTTCATCGACGCGACCGGCCACGGCTACGACGCCGCCCACCGCCGACACGCCCTGTCCTCGCTGCCGCCACTCCTGGAGGTGATGCCTCTGGCCGCCGGCATCCGGGTCTACGCCACTGACCCCAGATATGCCGCGAGCATCCAGGAACCCGTGCTCCGGGTGTTGGCCGGCGCTCCCGGTGTCAGCTGGGCCATCGACGGGAACCTGATGCTGATCCTCAAGGACGGCAACCACTGGATCCACGAGGCCGACCGCGCCCTCGCGCTCCTGGACGCCCTGGACCAGGTGGTGGTCGGGTGACCGCCGTGCTCGCCGTCGGCGGCATGTTCGCCCTCGCCGCCGTCCTGGCGCTCCTCATCGAGCTGCACCGCAGGCGGGTCCGGAGCAGGCGCCGCCGCGAGGTGACGTCGGCCGCTGCGCCGTACGGCTGGCTGCCTGCGCCCGACGACCAGGCACTGCACGCTCAGTTCGATCTCCCACCGTTCGGCTACGGCACCCACCGCCACGTGAGCGTGGTGTTCCGCGGGCAGCACCGCGCGGCGGAGGCCATCGCCTTCGACTACGAGTTCCAGCAGCTCGAGAATGAGAGCGACGTCCGCTACGTCTACAACGTCCTCGTGGTCCGGCTCGGTCCCGCCCTCGGGGACGGTCGACTGCGTGCGCTCGCCGGGATGCTGCCCATCGAGGTGTCGGGGCTGGGCAGGGTCAGCGGCGGGGTCGAGGGCGACAGCCTCCTGCTGATCCGCGGAGGCAAGGGCGCCCAGGTGCTGCGCCAACCGCACTGGGCCGCGAGCCTTCCCGTTGCGCAGGGACTCGTCGACCAGCTCGTGGCCCGCGTCCCCTGAGCACGGTTGCGGCCTCAGCCGACGGTGCGGCCCTGCCCCTCCCAGTACTGCGCCCGCAGCGCCTTCTTGTCGGGCTTGCCGAGAGCCGTCAGCGGTAGCGCGTCGGCGACGATCACGTCCTTGGGCACGTGGACGGACCCCTTGCGCTCCTTCACCGCCGCCTTGACCTCCTCGGTCATCCGGGCGAGGGCGTCGTCGTCCCGCGGCGCGTCCGGACGGAGTACGACGATCGCGGTGACCGCCTCCCCGAACTTCTCGTGCGGCGTTCCGATCACCCCGACCTGCGCGACCATCGGGTGCTCGGCGACGACGTCCTCGACCTCCCGCGGGAACACGTTGAAGCCGCCGGTGACGATCATGTCCTTGGTGCGGTCGACGATGTACCAGAAGCCGTCCTCGTCCTCGCGGGCGACGTCGCCGGTGTGCATCCAGCCGTCGCGGAAGGTCTCGGCCGTCTGCTCCGGCAGCTGCCAGTAGCCGCCCGCCAGGAGCGGTCCGGCGACGCAGATCTCTCCCGGCTCGCCCTGCGGCACCGGCTGGCCGTCCTCGCCGAGCAGTGCTGTCCGGAGGAACGCCGCCGGGCGCCCGCAGGACGTCAGCCGCGACTCGAAGGGCTTTCCGTCGGCGTCGACGTGGTCGCCCTTCGGGAAGTAGGTGATGGCCATCGGCGCCTCGGACTGTCCGTAGTACTGGGCGAAGATCGGGCCGAACCGCTCGATGGCCTCCTTGAGCCGCACCGGGTTGATCGCGGACGCGCCGTAGTAGACGGTCTCGAGCGAGGACAGGTCCCGGGTCCGGGAGTCCGGGTGGTCCATCAGCGCGTAGAGCATGGTCGGCACGACCATGAGCGAGTTGATCCTCTTCTCCTCGATAGTCGCCAGGACCTCGGCCGGGTCGAACCGTGCGGAGACGAAGAGAGTGCCGCCCTTGATGACGGTCGGCACGAAGAACGCGGCGCCCGCGTGCGACAGAGGCGTGCACATCAGGAACCGCGGGTTTTCGGGCCACTCCCACTCGGCGAGCTGGATCTGGCTCATCGTGTTCATCGCCTGGACGGTGCCGATGACGCCCTTGGGCTTGCCGGTGGTGCCGCCGGTGTAGACGAGCGACACGATGTGGTCGGGCGGCAGCGTGCGCGCGTGCAACGGCTGGGCCTCGAACGTCGCCGCGACCGCCGTCAGGTCGGATCCGACCGAGGCCAGCGCGTCCGGCACCGGCCCGATGGTCAGGACCTGCTTGAGGCCCGGGCACTTCTCGAGCAGCTCGACCGCCCGTTCCGCGAAGTAGGGGTCGATGATCAGCGTCGAGATGCCCGCGTCGTTGATGACGTAGGCATGGTCGTCGGCGGAGCCGAGCGGGTGCAACGAGGTGCGCTGGTAGCCCTGCGTCTGGCCGGCACCGAGGATGAAGAGCACCTCCGGTCGGTTGAGCGCGAGCAGCGCCCCGGGCGCGCCGGTGCCCGCCCCGAGCGACTCGAAAGCCTGCACGTACTGGCTGATCCGCTGGGCGACCTCGCCGCCGGTCAGGGTCACGTCACCCAGGTGGATGACGGGACGGTCCTTGTGCCGTTTGAGGGCAGCCACCATCAGGTGTCCGTTGTGAGCGCCGATCCGCAGGGTGTCGTCCAGAGAGGCCATGACCCCAGACTAGAACCTGTTCTAGTCTGGGAGCAACGGGGTGCTCAGATCGCCAGGCTCGACGGCACCACGGCGACTTCGAAGGGGACGCTCGCTTCGAACGAGTCGTGGCCTCGTAGATCGGCAACCTCGACGTACCGCCCGTCACGCAGCTCGAGCACGGTCAACCGCACCGGATCCGTCGGGTCGACCAACCAGTACGACCGGATGCCAGCGCGCTGGTAGCGCTCGCGCTTCATCGTGAGATCGACGCTCCGGATGCTGGGCGAGAGCACCTCGACGGCGAGCAACGGAGCGGCCGGCAGGCATCTCTCGCTGAATGCGTCGCGAGGTGCGACCAGGAGGTCAGGCTCGACCACCGTGTCATCGGCGAGCACGACATCCAACGGCGCGAAGAGCACCAGGAGATCAGGCGGAGCTGCCGTCGCCATCAGCACGTGGAGTCGGGCCAGGACCAACTGGTGACGCGGTGCCGGCGACGCGTTCACGAGGAGCGTCCCATCGATGATCTCGTAGCGATGGCCGTCATCCGGCAGCTGCTCGAGATCGCCGTAGCGCCAGGCGCCTGGGATCAGCTCGGTGGACATGACACTCATCGTGCCTCACCCTCGATCGGGTTTGCCAGAACGCAACCTGGCCTCAGCCGAGAGGCGGTCAAACGCGTCCCGACGGCTGTCCACAGCCCGATCAGCCGGTGGCCTCGAGCGGCACCTGGAGCGGCGGCACACCGCCGAGCCGGCGGAGGTAGCGCACGTGATCGCCGCGCGCCTCGAGCACCCGCCACAGCGTCTGGTGGGCGGCCCACGGCAGCGGGTCGGCGCCGTCGTACCAGCTCTCGCCGAAGCTGATCCAGACCGGCGTCCACTCCGCGGCAAGATCCCAGGCGCCGCGCTGCCGCATGAGGAGCGTCCGGCGGACCTGGAAGGCCATCCGGCGACCGTCGACGCAGATCGGCGCGGTGGCGACCGGCCAGACCCGCAGGTCGAGCTCCATCAGCTCGAGCTCCAGGTCCTCGAGCACGCGCGGGTCCACCAGGACCGTCGCGACGTTCTCGTGCGGGGGCCGCCTCATCCCGGCACCGTAATCGCTACCGGCGACTCAGGCCACGGATCACGCCGGCGAGATCAGGCCAAGAGCTCGGCGACCTGCCGGACCTCGTCCGCGGTCCGGCAGCTGAGCAGCAGGGTGGTCACGCCCGTCTCCTCCCAGGCTGCGACGCGGTCCTTGACGTACGCCTCGTCGCCGATGATGTGCATCTCCTCGACCAGCTCGTCGGGGATGAGCGCGGTGGCCTCGTCGCGCTTCTGGGCGAGGAACAGCTCCTGGACCTGGTCGGTGATCGCCGAGTAGCCCATCCGCTCGAAGACGTTCTTGTGGAAGTTCTGCTCCTTGGCCCCCATGCCGCCCATGTAGAGGGCGACCACGGGCTTCAGCGCGTCGATCACGCCGCGCCGCTCGTCCTCGTCCTTCGTCACCTGGAGGTGACAGGTGGCGGCGATCTCGAAGTCGGCACGGGTACGACGCGCCCCCTCGCGCGCGAACCCCTCGTCCAGCCAGGGCTGGTACATCCCTGCGCTCTTCGGCGTGTAGAAGATCGGGATCCAGCCGTCGGCGATCTCGGCGGTCTGGGCGACGTTCTTGGGTCCTTCGGCGCCCAGCCAGATCGGGATGTCGGCGCGCAGCGGGTGGACGATCGGCTTCAGCGGCTTGCCGAGTCCGACCGAGCCGGGGCCGTTGTAGGGCAGCGGGTAGTGCGGGCCGTCGTTGGTCACCGGCCCCTCGCGGGCCAGGACCTTGCGGATGATCGAGACCACCTCGCGGGTGCGGGCCAGCGGCTTCTCGAACGGCTGGCCGTACCAGCCCTCGACGACCTGCGGCCCGCTCACGCCCATGCCGAGGACGACCCGGCCGCCCGAGAGGTGGTCGAGGGTCAGCGCGTGCATCGCGATCGATGTCGGGGTGCGGCCGGACATCTGGACGATCGAGGTCCCGAGGCGAAGCCTGGAGGTCTCGCGGCCCCACCAGGCCAGGGGCGTGAACGCGTCACTCCCCCACGCCTCCGCGGTGAACAACGCGTCGAACCCGGCCTCCTCCGCGGCCGCGACCAGCTCCGCGACACCCTGCGGGGGCTGCGCGCCCCAATAGCCCAGCTGCAGTCCAAGCTTCATGGACACATCATGGCGCACACTTGAGGCGAGAACTAGAACGTGTTTCACTTTCGCCCATGACCCGCACCCTTCAAGCGCCGGTGACGGTTGCCTTCGACTACACGCGATCGACCGGGCCCGTGATCGGCCGCTTCCTCTCCGGCCTCCGCGACGGCGTGGTCGTCGGCGGCCGGACCTCCTCCGGCGACGTCGTCGTGCCGCCCCTGGAGTTCGACCCCGTGACGCACGAGGCGACGACCGAGTTCGTCGAGGTGTCCTCCATCGGGACGGTCACGTCGTGGACCTGGGTTCCCGAGCCGGTGAAGGACCAGCCGTTCGACCGGCCCTTCGCGTTCGCCCTCGTCACCCTCGACGGCGCCGACGTCCCCCTGCTCCACGCCCTCGACGTGTCGTCTCCCGACGACGTCAGCACGGGCATGCGGGTCCGCGTCCGCTGGGCCACCGAGCGCGTCGGGCACATCAGCGACATTGCTTGCTTCGAGCCGCTCGCACCGGGTGAGGCCGAGACCCCGAACGAACCCTCAGCGGCGGGGACCACCGACCCCGTGACCGGCGTGATCACCACGGTCTCGCTCGACTACAACTACGCGGCCTCTCCGGAGGAGTCGCTGTTCTACCGCGGCCTCAACGAGGGACGCATCATGGGCCAGCGCTGCCCGACCTGCCAGAAGGTCTACATCCCGCCGCGCAGCGCCTGCCCTGCCGACGGCACTCCGACCGCGGAGGAGGTCGAGCTCTCGCAGACCGGCACCGTGACGACGTTCTGCATCGTCAACGTGCCGTTCCTCGGGCAGAAGATCACCCCGCCCTACGTCTCGGCGTACGTGCTGCTCGACGGCGCCGACATCGCGGTCCTGCACCTGATCCTCGGCGTCCCCGCCGACGAGGTCCGGATGGGCATGCGGGTCAAGGCCGTGTGGAAGCCACAGGACGAGTGGACGTTCTCCCTGGAGAACATCGACCACTTCGCACCGACCGGCGATCCGGACGCCGACTACGACACCTACAAGCACCACCTCTGAGGGAGAGCCTTCGATGAGAGACGTTGCCGTCGTCGGGTTCGCCCAGCGACAGATGCCCGAGTTCGACGGGTCGCCGACCTGCGTCGAGCTGCTCGTCCCGCTCTTCAAGGAGTGCTACGAGCAGACCGGCTGGACACGGAGGGACGTCGGGTTCTGGTGCTCCGGCTCCTCCGACTACCTGGCCGGCCGCTCGTTCTCCTTCGTGCAGGCGGTCGACGCGATCGGCGTCATCCCCCCGGTCAACGAGTCGCACGTCGAGATGGACCTGGCCTGGGCGATGTACGAGGCCTGGATCAAGATCCAGACCGGTGAGGTCGACACCGCTCTCGTCTACGCCTTCGGGAAGAGCTCGGCCGGCGTGCTCCGTCGTACCCTCGCGCTCCAGCTCGAGCCGTACACGATGACGCCGCTGTGGCCCGACACCGTCTCCCTGGCGGGCCTGCAGGCCCGTGCCGGCATCGACGCCGGGCTCTGGGACGAGCGCGCGATGGCGGACGTGGCCAACCGGTCGCTGACGGACGCGGAGAAGAACGAGTACGCCATCCGCAAGGGTGGCTCGTCGGTCGACGAGCTGCTCGCGCGCCCGATGTACGCCGACCCGCTGCGCAAGCACGACTGCGCGCCGGTCACCGACGGCGCGGCCGCCCTCGTGCTCGCCGCGGGCGACCGCGCGAAGGAGGTGCGCGACCGGCCGGCCTGGCTGACCGGGATCTCCCACTACGTGGACCCGATGGGCATGGGCGTGCGCGACCTGACCCGCTCGCCGTCCGCCCAGCGGGCCGGCGCTGCCCTCGACCTCGACGGGGTGGAGGTGGCCGAGCTGCACGCCCCGTTCAGCCATCAGGAGCTGATCCTGCGGCGTGAGCTCGGGCTCGCCGACGACGTCGTGGTCAACCCGTCCGGCGGGGCGCTCACCAGCAACCCGATGTTCTCCGGCGGCGGCATCCGGGTGGGCGAGGCCGCCCGACGGGTGTGGTCCGGCGAGGCCGACAAGGTGCTCGCGCACGCCACCAGCGGCCCGGCACTGCAGCAGAACCTCGTGTGCACGATGGAAGGTCACAACTGATGGGCAAGCAACCCGCCGCGATCATCGGCGTCGGCCAGACGCACCACCGCGCCAAGCGCGAGGACGTCTCGATGGCCGGCCTGTGCAGGGAGGCCATCGACCGCGCGCTCACCGATGCCAACATGTCGCTCGACGACATCGACGCGATCGTCGTCGGCAAGGCCCCGGACCTGTTCGAGGGCGTGATGATGCCCGAGCTGTTCCTGGCGGAGGCGCTCGGCGCCGCGGGCAAGCCGCTGCTGCGGGTGCACACGGCCGGCTCGGTGGGGGGATCGACGGCGATCGTCGCCTCCTCGCTCGTGCAGGCAGGCGTCCACAAGCGGGTGCTGACGGTCGCCTACGAGAAGCAGTCGGAGTCCAACGCGATGTGGGCGCTGTCGGTGCCCCTGCCGTTCAACATGCCGGTGCACGCCGGCGCCGGCGGCTACTTCGCCCCGCACGTCCGCTCCTACATCCGGCGCTCGGGGGCACCGACCCACGTCGGCGCGATCGTGGCCGCCAAGGACCGCAACAACGCGTTGAAGAACCCCTTCGCCCACCTGCACAACGAAGGTACGACGGTCGAGTCGGTGCTGGCATCCCAGATGCTCTGGGACCCGATCCGGTACGACGAGACCTGCCCCTCGAGCGACGGGGCGTGCGCCCTGGTGATCGTCGACGAGCAGACCGCCGCGTCGTCCCCGAACCCGGCCTGGATCCACGGCACGGTGATGCGGTCGGAGGCCACCACGGCCGCCGAGCGCGACCAGGTCAACCCGCAGGCCGGCCGGGACGCGGCCGCTGCGCTGTGGAAGCAGGCGGGCATCACCAACCCGCTCGAGGAGATCGACGCCGCGGAGATCTACGTCCCGTTCTCGTGGTTCGAGCCGATGTGGCTGGAGAACCTCGGCTTCACGCCGGAGGGCGACGGTTGGAAGCTCACCGAGGCCGGAGAGACGGGCATGGACGGCAAGCTCCCGGTCAACTGCTCCGGTGGCGTGCTCTCGTCGAACCCGATCGGCGCGTCCGGCATGCTCCGCTTCGGCGAGGCAGCCCTCCAGGTCCGCGGGGCCGCCGGCGAGCACCAGGTCGACGGCGCGCGGCGCGCGCTCGGCCACGCCTACGGCGGCGGCTCGCAGTTCTTCGCGATGTGGGTGGTCGGCGCAGACAAGCCGACGAGCTGATGGGTGACCTGATGGACGACCGGGTGGCCGACCCGGACGGGTTCGTCCTGGTCGACCGGCCGCGTCCCGACGTGGCGGTGGTGACCCTCAACCGCCCGGAGCGGGTGAACTCGATGGCGTTCGACGTCATGGTGCCCTTCCGCGACGAGCTGCGGCGACTCGGTGACGACAACGAGGTCCGGGTGGTCGTGCTCACCGGCGCCGGGCGCGGCTTCTGCTCGGGGGCCGACCAGAGCGGCGAGCGCGGCCGGATGCCCAACATCGACGGGTTGACCGGCGTGACGATCGCGCTGCGCGCCATGGAGCTGCTGGACGACATCATCGTCACGCTCCGGCGGCTGCACCAGCCGGTGATCGCGGCGGTCAACGGACCGGCCATCGGCGGCGGGCTGTGCCTCGCGCTCGCGTGCGACGTGCGGGTGGCCGCCGAGTCGGCGTACTTCCGCGCAGCGGGGATCAACAACGGCCTGACGGCCAGCGAGCTCGGCCTCAGCTACCTGCTGCCGCGCGCTGTCGGCACGTCGCGGGCGGCGGAGATCATGCTGACCGGCCGCGACGTCGACGCCGTCGAGGCGGCGTCGATCGGGCTGGTCTCGCGGGTGGTGCCGGACGACCAGCTGCTGGAGAGCTGCCTGGAGACCGCCGGCCAGATCACCCGCTGGAGCCGGCCGGGCGTCGAGCTCACCAAGCGCACGCTGCAGGACAGCCTCGACGCCGCCAGCCTCGAGCAGCACATGCACGCCGAAGGCGTCGGCCAGCTGCTGGTGCGCCTGATGACGCAGAACTTCGAGGAGGCCGTGGCCGCCCGCAAGGAGAAGCGCGAGCCCCGCTTCCTCGACTGAGCGACGCCGCCGGTCGAGGTGCGAGCGAAGCGAGCCTCGACACCAAGGCTCCCCTTCGGACCCCGTACCCTGGACCGCGTGATCGAGCTCCGGACCCCGACCCAGATCGAGCAGATGCGCCCCGCGGGGCGCTTCGTTGCTTCCGTGATCGGCGCGCTCGCCGAGAAGGCCGATGTCGGGGTCAACCTGCTCGAGCTGGACGAGCTGGCGCACCGGATGATCAAGGACGCCGGCGCGGTGTCGTGCTACATCGACTACCACCCGTCGTTCGGCGCGATGCCGTTCGGCAAGGTGCTCTGCACGTCGGTCAACGACGCGGTCCTGCACGGGCTGCCGTTCGACTACACGCTCCAGGACGGCGACCTGCTCTCGGTCGACTTCGCGGTCTCGGTCGACGGCTGGGTCTCGGACTCGGCGCTCTCGGTCGTCGTCGGGACGCCGCGGCCCGAGGACGTCAGGCTGATCGAGACCACCCAGCGGGCGCTCGACGCCGGCATCGCGGCCGCCCGGTCCGGCAACCGCCTCGGCGACATCTCGCACGCGATCGGCTCGATCGCGCGCGCCGAGGGGCTCAAGATCAACCTCCAGTTCGGCGGCCATGGCGTCGGCCGGACCATGCACGGCGACCCCCACGTCCCCAACGACGGTCAGCCGGGTCGCGGGCTCAAGCTCCGTCCCGGCCTGGTCATCGCGATCGAGCCGTGGTTCCTGCACACCACCGACGAGATCCGCTTCGACCCCGACGGCTGGACCATCCGCAGCGCCGACGGGTCCCGCGGTGCGCACGTCGAGCACACGATCGCCATCACCGAGGGCGACCCGATCGTGCTCACCGCCCGCAGCTGACCGGTCAGAGGGCGTCCAGCCACGGATGACCTGCCGACGCGATCAGATGAGACCCCTGGACAACGCGTGGGTCACCGCGGACGTCCGCGTGGGCTCGTCGAGCTTGGTGAGGATGTTGGCGACGTGGCGATGCACGGTATGTCGACTGAGGGTCAGTGAGGTGGCGATCTCGACGTTGCTCATCCCCCGGGAGACGAGCCGCAGCACCTCCTGCTCCCGGGGCGTGAGAAGGTCGGCGGAGCGCCTGTCGAAGGACTTCTGAAGCTCACGCGCGTGTGCCAGGCCTGCCGTGTCGGGGAGCTCAGCCATGACGCCGATCGCAGCGGCCACCTGGTCTTGAGCAGCGGCCGAGTCGCCTTGGACCAGCAGTGCCGTCGCAAGGAGCAGTCGGGCCTCGGCTTCGTCGTGCCGGAGGCCGCCCCGGTGGTAGTGCCGCACTGCCTCGTGAAGCAACGTGGAGGCTTCGGTGGACTCGACGAGCACGGAGTCCGCGACCGCGGACATCGCCAGCAGCGCATCGGTCCTCACCGTTGCGGCGGTGGCCCGGAGCTCTTCGGCTGCGAGGGCGGCTTCGTCGTGCTCGCCGACGGCGTGCGCGATGCGGGCGGCGGCAAGGAGCACGTCGGCGCGCGCGAGGCGGTTCTCCGATGGCATGCTCCGGAGGAGCCGCTGAACAGCCGTCCAGGCGCTGGTCTTGTCCCCGAGGGCGAATCTGATCCGGGCCCGGCCCAGTGCGGCGACCGGGTCGAACTCGGCCTGCTTGAACAGCGCGTCGGCCTCGTCGAGGCGACCTTGGCGCCGGCGCAGCTCGCCGAGCTGCACGACCGCCTCCACCCGTGACGCCCGCGTCGAGGTGGCGAGACGATCGACCGTGTCCGTGAGCTCCTTCTCGGCCTCCGTCCAGGTGCCGGCGGACACCTGCACCGAGGCGTACTGGATCCGGCACACGTTGAGCAGTGGGACCAGGTCACGGTCGAGGCAGATCGCCTCGGCACGACGGCACCACTCCTCGGCACGGGTGACGTCCTGGGTCTCGTGGCATGCGGCGATCAGCCAGCACAACACCTTGCCCATCCACATCCAGTCCTCGACGTCGCCACCGGTCGCTGCGGCCGCCGCCGAGTCCAGCCGCGCCATCCCCGGCTCCACCTCGCCGGAGCGGGTCAACGCAAGTCCCTGGAGCGCCAGCCCGACAACCGAGAGATCGCCGTCTCCGGTGCGACGTCCCACGTCTGCCGCGCGGGTCGCGCACTCCAGTGCCAGCGCGGGGTCCTGACGCACCGACAGTGCCAGCTCTCCCTCGCGTACCGAGCACCAGCCATGCTCGGGACACTCATCGACCGCGGCCAGCAGCGCCTGCGCTCGACCGAGCCAGCCCATGGCCACGGACTCTCCGCGCCCGAACAGCAGACAGTCCCACGCCAGTGCCGTTGCCGCCCGTGCCGCACCGACAGCGTCCGCGCGTGCGCGATAGCGCCGGTAGGCGGCCTCGCGAGCCGTCAGGCAGGTGTCGGCGTCGTCCAGCCACCACGCGACCTGCGCCAGTCCCTCGTGGGCGACGGGGTCGTCGGTCTTGTCGATGACCGCCCGGAAGGCGCTGTCCGCGAAACTCCACGAGCCCGCGTTCAGCGCCTCCTGAGCAGCGTCGACGGAAGTCATCAAACCCATCATCACGGCCGACGAGCCCCCTGGGAAGGATCCCCGTCGGGCTACTCGACGAGCGCGATGTCAGACGCCTACCCCAGCGGCAAGTGCCTTGACGTCCGCCGTGGTCAGCGGGCTGCCTGCGATGCCCCAGTCGCCGCTGCGGACCTCCTCGACCAGGCACCACGTGACCGGACGCATGTTCTCGCCCTCGATCGCGACCATCGCGTCGGTCAGCCCGCGAACGATCTCCTGCTTCTGCTCGTCGGTGAAGACGTTCTCGATCACCTTGACCTGAATCAGCGGCATGACTGTTCCTCTCGTCGTGGCACCCACCGTGGGCGCCTGAGAAGAACCATGTCGCGGCACGCGCCGACAAACGTCGCCCGCACCGGCCATCTTCCGCGGAAACGGTGATGGCCCGAGCGGGCCATGACCCGGTGGACCTAGCCGTCCGCGCGCGCGTGCGCCAGGGCTGATGGCGTCAGTCGGCCGACGATGGCCGGCGCCTCCCGCACGAGCGACTCGTCATCGATGGCGTGCACCATGAACAGCGCAAAGTCGACGCGGCGGGTGAGGTTGCTGGCGAGCACGGCGTCGCCGACATGGCGGGACCAGACGGGGAGGCCCTGGCTCTCGCCCTCCTCGAGGTCGCTGCCTCGGACCACGGTCCAGCGCCGGTCGCTCGCGAAGATGCGGTCGGCCGCCTCGACCTGGTCATCGATGTCGATGATCCGGGTCAGCCGGGCGAGCCGGGTCACGACGGCGACGGCGACCTTGAAGCGTCGCGAGTAGACGTCCTTGCCGTCGCGGGTGATGTGCCAACCGCAGGAGAAGACGAGCCGTGCGTCGGGGGGCGCCAGATCCAGGACGGCCTGGGCGGTGCCCGACGCGTAGTGGTGCATCCCCCACGGCACGAGCACGGTGAGGACGGCATCGCAGTCGGCGACAGCCCGTCCGACGACCGCGCGGTCGTCGGTCATTCCCGGGACCACCGTGATCAGGCCGTCGAACCGTGCGAGCTTGGCGACGCTCTGCTCGCGGCAGACCCCGACGACGTCGTACCCGCGGTCAAGGCAGTGCTGGACCATGGAGCGCCCCAGCTTGCCCGACGCTCCGATGATGCAGACCTTCGTCACAGCTCCTCCTCGCTCGTTCCCTTACGTCGTAAGGCACACCACTCTGGCCATACGTTGTAAGGTTGTCAAGTGCCCCCCACCCGACGCGCTCCACGTCCGCGGCTCTCCCGGGACGCGGTGCTGCGTGCCGCGGTCGAGGCGGCCGACGAGATCGGCACCGCCGCGCTGACCATGCGCAAGCTCGCCGAACGCCTCGGCGTGGAGGCGATGTCGCTCTACCACCACCTGCCGAACAAGGACGCGATCCTCGACGGCATGGTCGACGCCGTCTTCGCAGAGGTGGCCGTGCCCACCGACGTCGACTGGCAGGACGCCATGCGGGAGCGCGCTCTTTCCCTGCGCGCCGCGCTGAACCGCCATTCCTGGGCGGTCGGGCTGCTCGACTCACGGAGCAACCCCGGGTTCGAGACCTTGCGCCACCACGACGCCGTCATCGGCTGTCTGCGCGAGGGCGGCTTCACCATCGCCGGGGCCGCGCACGCCTTCTCGGCACTCGACAGCTACATCTACGGCTTCGTGCTCCAGGAGACCACGATGCCGCTCGACCCGTCGGGGGCCTCGCCCGAGGAGCTGAAGGAGCTCTCGGACGGGATCCTCGACAGCCTGCCCAGCGACCTCCCCCATTTCTCGGCGATGGTCGAGCACGCGCTGCGTCCCGGCTACGCGTACGGCGACGAGTTCGAGATCGGGCTCGACCTGGTGATCGACGGCCTGGCTCGCAGGCGCAAGACCTGGCGTTGAGCCGACTCGCCAGAATGGCGGTATGGACCTCGAAGACCTACGCGTCGCCGTCTACACGTCGTTCGCCGAGACCGGCCGGGCTCCCGACATCGGGGTGCTTGCGAAGCGCTTCGAGGCGAGCCAGAGCGAGGTGGTCGACGGGCTCCGAGGACTGGCGAGGGCCCGGCACGTCGTACTCGACCCCGGCGACCGCATCGTGATGGCGCACCCCTTCGCTTCGATTCCGCTCGGGTTCTCGGTCATGGGGACCTCGACGCTGTGGTGGGGCGGTTGCGCCTGGGACTCGTTCGCCCTGCCCCATCTGCTTCCTTCGCAGAGTCCGGTGCTCGTTGCGACGACCTGTCCGGCGTGCGGCCGGGCCCACGCCTGGCAGGTCGGCACCGACGCCCCGCCCGTCGGCGAACAGGTGGCCCACTTCCTCGTGCCCTTCGCCCACATGTGGGACGACGTGGTGCACACCTGCAGCAACCAGCGGGTGTTCTGCTCCACCGACTGCGTCGACGACTGGCTCGAGCGCACCGACCACGAGCGCGGTCACGTGATGGACCTGGCGACGCTCTGGCGCCTTGCCAGCGGTTGGTACACAGGCCGTCTGGACCACGGCTACGCCCGTCGCGAGCCGAGCGAGGCGTCCGACTACCTGCGCCAGGTCGGCCTCTCGGGACCCTTCTGGGGTCGCTGACGTCGAGCACTGGTGAGGCGGCCCGGCCGAGCGTCGCGGGGAAGCAGGAACAGCGCGCACGCCTTGCTCAGGACGAGCACGCCCGTACGGGCGTCGTCCTCCCATGGTCGGCCCGACAGGCTGGAGCGTCTAGTCGAGACCCACCACGAACCCGTAGATCCCGAAGGCCACGCCGATGCCGACGATCAGCCAGAGCGAGATCCAGGCGAGGGTGTGCATGGTGTGCTGGTAGTTGTTCTCCGAGTAGCCCTGGAACTTCTCGGTGTCGGTGTCGCTCATGGCAGCACGGTAGCGCCACCGACCGGCTACGTGTAGGCGACTTGCAGCTGCTTGATCCCGTTGATCCACCCGTGCCGCAGCCGCTTCGGCTCGGCGACCTTGGTGATGTCGGGCGCGAGGTCGGCGAGGGCGTCGAAGATCAGCCGGATCTCCTGGCGGGCGAGGTTGGCGCCGAGGCAGTAGTGCGCGCCGTGACCGCCGAAGGCGACGTGCGGGTTGGGGTCACGGAGGATGTCGAACCGGAAGGGGTCGTCGAAGACCGCCTCGTCGAAGTTCGCCGACGCGTAGAAGAGGCCCACCCGCTGCCCCTCCTGCACCTGCACTCCCCCGACGTCGACGTCGGCGAGCGCCGTGCGTTGGAACACCGTGACCGGCGTCGCCCAGCGGACCACCTCGTCGATCATGGTCTCCGGCCGTTCGCGCCTCCAGAGGTCCCACTGCTCCGGGTTGTCGAGGAAGGCGTTCATGCCGTGGCTGATCGCGTTGCGCGTCGTCTCGTTGCCGGCCACCGCGAGGATGATGACGAAGTAGCCGAACTCGTCGTCGGTGAGGCCGCGCCCCTCCTTGTCGGCCTCCAGCAGCCGGGTGACGATGTCGTCGCGGGGCGCCGCCTTCCGCTCCGCGGCCATCCCCATCGCATACATCAGCACCTCGGCCGCGGCGTCCTGGCCGTCGACCTGGGCGTAGTCCGGGTCCTCGTTCGCCAGCATCTGGTTGGACCAGTGGAAGAGCTTCTTGCGGTCCTCCTGCGGTACGCCGAGGAGGTCGGCGATCGCCTGCAGCGGCAGCTCGGCCGCCACCTCCTCCACGAAGTCGCCGGTGCCACGCCCAACGGCATCGGACACGATCCGCTGCGCCCGCTCCGTCATGAGCTGCTCGAGCTGTGCGATGGAGCGCGGGGTGAAGGCGCGGGAGACGATGTGCCGCATCGCGGTGTGGTCGGGCGGGTCCTGGTTGAGGATCATCACCCGCTGCATCTCGATCATGTCCCTGGTCATGCCGGCGGGGAACCGGATGATCGCGCCGTTCTCAGCGGAGGAGAAGTGCTTGCTGTCCTTCGACACCGCCGCGACCTCGGCATGGCGCGTCAGCGCCCAGTAGCCCGAGCCCGACGCGGGCGCGAAGCCGTCGTACGAGCCGGGGCGCTGCTCGACCCACGCGACCGGAGAGGTACGCCGGAGCGCGCGGAACTGGTCGTGCGGGACCGCCGACCAGTTGACGTCGGGGTCGGTGAAGTCGAACGTCCAGGGCTCGGCGGTCACGGGTCTCGCTACTTGTAGTCGACCTGCAGGTCCTTGATGCCGTGGATCCAGCCGTGCCGCAGGCGGCGGGGCTCGGCCAGCTTGGTGATGTCCGGGACGTGGTCGGCCAGCGCGTTGAACATGAAGTTGACCTCCTTGCGAGCCAGGTTGGCGCCGATGCAGTAGTGGGCGCCGTGCCCGCCGAAGGACAGGTGGGGGTTGGGGTCGCGCAGGACGTTGAACGTGAACGGGTCCTCGAAGACGTCCTCGTCGAAGTTGCCGCTGGAGTAGAAGATCCCGACCCGCTCGCCCTTCTTCACCTCCTTGCCGCCGACCTGGGTGTCCTCCATCGCGGTGCGCTGGAAGCACAGCACGGGCGTCGCCCAGCGGATGATCTCGTCGACCGCGGTCTCGGGGCGCTCTCGCTTGAACAGCTCCCACTGGTCGGGGTTGTCGAGGAACGCGTTCATGCCGTGGGTGATGGCGTTGCGGGTGGTCTCGTTGCCGGCCACGGCCAACATGATCACGAAGTAGCCGAACTCGTCGTCGCTGAGCCCGCGGCCGTCCTTGTCGGCGCTGATGAGCTTGGTGATGATGTCGTCGCGCGGACTCTCCTTGCGCTCGGCCGCCAGTCCCATCGCGTAGCCGAGGATCTCGGCCGCCGCCACGTCCGGCTCCCCGTCGACCTCGGGGTCGTCGTACGACATCATCTGGTTGGACCAGTGGAAGAGCTTGTGCCGGTCCTCCTGCGGTACGCCGATGAAGTCGGCGATCACCTGCAGGGGCAGCTCGGCGGCGACGTCGTCGACGAAGTTGCCCGTGCCCCTGGCCTTCGCGGCCTTGACGATCTCCGCTGCGCGAAGCTTCATGCCGTCGTCGAGACCTCCGACCGCACGGGGGGTGAAGCCGCGGCTGATGATGCGCCGGAAGAACACGTGCTCCGGGTCGTCCTGGTTGATCAGCATGACCCGCTGCAGCTCGACCTGCTCGCGCTCCATGCCCTCGGCGAAGCGGATGATCGCTCCGTTCTCCATGTTGGAGAAGCGCTTGGAGTCCTTCGAGACCGCGGAGACGTCGGCGTGCTTGGTCACGGCCCAGTACCCGTTCCCCGACTCCGGGGCCATGCCGTCGCGCGACCCCTGCGGCTGCTCGACCCAGCGCACCGGCTCGGTCTGACGGGCGGCCCGGAACTGCTCGTGCGGGATGCCACCGTCCTCGATCAGGTCGGGCCGGGTGAAGTCGAAGTCGGGAGGCAGGTCAACAGCGGTCACGTCAGCGGAACCTTTCATCGACAGCAGGCTCTCGCCGCCTGCAACACGTTCTACTCGGAGACTACAGAGCGTCGGCCAAATACGAAACCCTTTCGTGTCGCGATCTTGGCAACAACGAGAACGTGTTCTACTTTAGACCCATGGGCACCCCCGTGATCGTCGACGCCGTCCGTACCCCGCTCGGCAAGCGCAAGGGCTGGCTCGCGGGGCTGCACCCGGCGCAGCTGCTCGGGTTCGTGCAGGAGGAGGTTCTGCGCCGCGCCGGGGTCGACCCGGCGCTGGTCGAGCAGGTCGTCGGCGGCTGCGTGACCCAGGCGGGTGAGCAGTCCAACGACATGGTCCGCCGCGCATGGCTCTACCAGGGACTCCCCCAGCACACCGGCGGCACCGTGATCGACGCCCAGTGCGGCTCCGGCCAGCAGGCAGCCCACCTGGTCCACGACATGGTCGCGTCCGGCAGCATCGACGTCGGCGTCGCCTGCGGCGTCGAGGCGATGTCCCGGATCCCCCTCGGCGGCAACGTCCCGCCGGGCCTCGGCGACCCCCGACCCGACGACTGGGCCATCGACATGCCCAACCAGTTCGAGGGGGCCGACCGGATCGCGAGGAACCGCGGCATCACCCGGGCCGACCTCGAGGCCTTCGGCCTCGCCTCCCAGCAGAAGGCGCGGGTCGCGGTCGACGAGGGCCGGTTCAAGCGCGAGATCGCGCCGGTCGAGGCCCCCGTCCTGGACGACGAGGGCAACCCGACCGGTGAGACCCGTCTCGTCGACACCGACCAGGGCCTGCGCGAGACCACGCTCGAGGGCCTCGCGGGCCTCAAGTCGGTCCTGCCCGACGGCCTCCACACCGCCGGGACCTCGTCCCAGATCTCCGACGGCGCCGCCGCGCTCGTGATCATGGACGAGGACCGGGCCCGGGCACTCGGGCTCAAGCCTCGCGCGCGGATCAAGTACCACTGCCTGGTCGGCTCCGACCCCTACTTCCACCTCGACGGTCCCGTCGACGCGACCAACCGCGTGCTCGAGAAGACCGGCATGGCGATCAGCGACTTCGACCTGTTCGAGGTCAACGAGGCGTTCGCGTCCGTCGTACTGTCCTGGGCCGGCGTCCACGGAGTCGACATGGACCTCGTCAACGTCAACGGCGGTGCGATCGCGCTGGGTCACCCGGTGGGTGCGACCGGCGTACGGCTGATCACGACGGCGCTGCACGAGCTGGAGCGTCGCGACCGGTCCACCGCGCTGATCTCGATGTGCGCCGGTGGAGCGATGGCGACGGGGACGGTCCTCGAGCGGATCTGACGCTGGCCGCTGCCGCAGGGGCAGCGGCGGCGGGAACCCCTACGCGCCGTAGACGGGTTCCGGGGTCGGCGCCTTGGCGAGCAGTCCGCGCAGCGCGGTGCCGACCTCGGTCGCCTCCCACCTGCGGCCCAGGTCCTGCGCCGGACCGTGGGCCCAGCCGTTCTCGACCGTGACCTTGCCGCCGTCGATCTCGATCACGCGGCCGGTGACATCGCCGGCCTCCTCGGACGCCAGCCACGCCACGATCGGCGAGTTGTCCTCGGGCAGCGCCATCGCGGAGGTGTCGAAGGCGCCCTCGGTCATCCGGGTCTTCGCCACCGGCGCGATCGCGTTGACCGTCACCCCGTAGCGGCTCATCTCGGCCGCCGCGACCAGGGTCAGCCCCGCGATCCCGGCCTTGGCCGCGGAGTAGGTGCCCTGTCCGATCGAGCCCTGCAGGCCGGCTCCGGAGGACGTGTTGATCACCCGGGCCGCACGCTGGCGGCCCTCCTTGGCCTCGGCGCGCCAGTAGGCCCCGGCGTGCCGCAGCGGCGCGAAGTGCCCCTTCAGGTGGACCCGGATCACCGAGTCCCACTCCTCCTCCGAGGTGTTGACCAGCATCCGGTCGCGGACGAAGCCCGTGTTGTTGACCAGGATGTCGAGCCCGCCGTACGTGTCGATCGCCTGCTGCACCATCGCCGCTGCCGCCTCGAAGTCCGCGACGTCGGCGCCGTTGACGGCAGCCTCGCCGCCCATGGCCTCGATCTCGGCGACGACCTGCTGCGCGGGCGACTCGCCGGTGTCCTCGCCGGCGAGCGAGACGCCGTAGTCGTTGACGACGACCTTGGCTCCGTGCCGCGCCAGCTCGAGCGCGTGGGCGCGGCCGATGCCTCGTCCGGCGCCGGTCACGATCGCGACCCGGCCCTCCAACAGACGACTCACTGTGACTCCTTCTCGGTTCGGGGGGTCGGGGGGGCGGAGCCCCCCGGTCGGGGGTCCACGGGGGCGGAGCCCCCGTGTGTGGCGGTTCGGGGGGTCTGGGGGGCGGAGCCCCCCGGTCGGGGGTCCACGGGGGCGGAGCCCCCGTGTGTGG
>Ga0164290_1001388_pt1 | contig 37199 bp, 37 predicted proteins | sample Micstemetagenome_FD_108782 | JGI IMG/M metagenome (GOLD analysis project Ga0164290, IMG submission 108782) | Contaminated culture microbial community from soil near Moab, Utah, USA - Microcoleus steenstrupii SON62 (Illumina Assembly) | ecosystem: Environmental > Terrestrial > Soil > Soil crust...
CCGCCCCCACAGCAGCCTCGGAGACCTCGCCCCACTGATGTTCAAGAAGGTCTGGTACGAGACTCAGGCCAAGACCCAGGAGACTAACATTCCCGCTTGACCAGTTCTTGGGTCTCATGTCACTTGCGCCTCGCCAGAGCTGACGGAAGGCATCGTTCCCATCATCGCCCTCCTTCCGCATCATATCGAGGGCTGTCGTGCGAAGCGCGCTGCTTCCTCCCCGCGATCCTCACGCCGGCCGCCCTGGCTTCACTGCCCGCACCGTGATTAGCACCTGATAGTCAGGGTCACAGTAATCCAGCTCCTTGCGCCGCAGCTCGCCGCTGGACAGCCCATGGAGAAAGGCGACCGCGGCGAGCACATTGCCGTGGGCCTCCACCTGCACGTTCGCTGGCGGGAAGTACTCCTCGAACAGCAGCCGCGCCGAACTGGTGGTGAAGCTCCAGCTATGGCCCCAGCGATCCATATCCTCGCGGCTGATCTTGCTGATTCCCGAGACCGTTGTGAGCAGCACGGCGCCGGGCTTGAGAATGCGGTACAGGGTGTTAAGGGCTGCCCGCACGTCATAGATAAGGTGCAGGGTCTGGGTCAGGATGATACAGTCGAAGGCGTCGCTCGGCAGGCTATCGCCGCGGGTCAGATCGGCGATCAAGGTCGCGGCGGGGTTGCCCGGCTCGGAGTGCAGAATATCGCTGCTGACCACCCGCCTCCCGCCGAAGCGGGTGGTGTAAAGGTCGTCCTTGATCTCGAGCACGCGCCCACGGATGTCGCCGGCGTTCGCGGCGAGAAAGTGCTCGATATAGTAGCGATCCACCGGCAGGCCGCGGTCGCTGCCCCAGACCCGGCTGATCGGCTTCAGCCGGCGCAGATCGCCGAAGCGCACCAGGCCAACCGGCGGCCAAAGGGCAAGACGGGCGATGTGGCGACGTATGGGCGGCGGGAGGGTACGGCGCAGCACCGCGCGGAACTGCTGCACGAGCGAGGCAGACTGCGGAGTGGGCGCAGCTGCGGCCTTAGTGCCTGGAGACGGGGCGTGCTTCATAGAACTCTACCTCACGGCTAGGCGCCGCCCGCGACGAGAGGCGCTCTTTCAGGTGCAGGAAGGGCGACTCGATCAAGTGCCAGCTCAGCAGCGCCAGACAGAAGCCGCCAAGTACCAGGCTATAGGTCAGCTGCAGCGGCAGCTGTGAATTCAGCAGCCGCGGCCCTTCGGCGATGCGAAAACCGCTACGCTCTGCAACGCCAGCGCATCCATGCGCGCCGGGGTGAGCACATAGGCGCCGACGGTATAGCGCGACAGCAGGAACACGGCGAGCGGCCAGAACAGGTAAAACCGCTCCTCAACCGCCAGCGAGCAGAAGTGGCCGAGGCTGGGCATCTCGGGCCAGCCGTTGAGCCCGATTTGCCAGTTTACCAGGTAGGTCCAGTACCAGATCTGTTCGCTCGCCACGACGGTGGTCTGCGTGCGGGCGGGCAGAAGCAGCGGCAAGATACTGAAGTAGCTGATCTGGGTCACGTAGTAGAGTTGTAAAGCAGCCACTCGTGCCGGCGCTCTGACTGGATGCCGCCGAACAACATAAGTGATGGAGCAACACCAGGGCGATTGCGATACCGCGAACTCCGTCTAGCGCCGCGATATGGCGCCCGGGGCTCCACAGGTAGGTTGCCGAACGCTCTGCGACGCCCACAAGCTCCTCCGAACGCTGCGCCCTGCGAGCTGCCACTGGTGGGTCATGTCACGGGCGGGCCAGTATGGCGCCGCCCGTGACCGGCACGGGAAAAGCTTTCTTCTGAGGGACTTCGCCCCTCCGGCTCCCCCGGAATGAACTGCCTGCTACTACCGTATCTTTGGGCCAGCGAGGTCGACGACTCTGGCCAGGCGCGGGAACATGGTCGGCAGCGCCGTGCCTAGGCCGAGCTGAAAGCGACGCTCCAGGCCAAGCAGAAGCAGTGTGCTACTGCCGAGGCCGAGGCTAGTGCCGGCGACCAGCCCGGTCAGGCCGGGTGCCATGGCGCATACGCCGCCCGCAAGGGCTGTACCGACCGCAGTCGCCAGAGCGACTGCGCCCAGGGGCCAGGCCAGCCCTTGCAGCGGACGGCCGAGCAGGCCGCGGAGGAACAGCGCGCAGATCAGCTGCGACACCATGAGCGCCAGCGGCCAGGCCAGCGCCACACCGACCGTCCCATAGATCGGCGCCAGCCTCCAGATCAGCAGCACCAACAGCCCCGACTGGACAAACTCGACGGCGGCCAACTTCTGTGGCTGGCCAACCCCTTTCAGGATGGGCACGACCGCGTCGCCAAACAGCCCGATCACGCTGGCGAGAGTGAGGATCTGGATCAGCGGCGCCGTCCCCGCCCAGCGCGGCCCAAGGATCACCCCCACCAGCGTCGGGGCGAGGGCGATAGTCAGAGCGCAGACCGGCAGCAGCAGCACGCTCATGCCGAGCAGGCTGGCTTGAAAGGCGCGCCGAACCTGGGCGAGGTTGGCCTGGAGCCGGGCGTAGACCGGGAAGGCCACCGACCCGGCCACCTCGGAGGCGAGCTCGGCGGGCAGAAAGGCCAGCTTAGATGCCAGCACATACAGGCCGAGACCGGCGGTGCCCACGGTTCGCGCGATAGTGAGCTGGAGCAGCGTGCCGCCGATTACTGCGATCAACCCGACCGCGAACATCCAGCGCCCGAAGCGCACCAGCGACTGCGCCGCCTCCAGATCGAGTGCTATTCTCGGGCGATGAGGGGCGATGATGTACGAGGCCAGCAGATACATGAGCGTGCCGGCCAGCTGCCCGGCGATTAGGGCCCAGACACCGACCGCACTGGCCAGCCCGACCGCAACTAGTGTGTTCGCCAAAGCCTCGGCCAGCCGCGCGAGTGCCAGGGGGCGAAACTCCAGCGCGCGTGTCAACTCCGTGACCCTGATGCTCGCGGCGGCATCAAGCAGGGGCATCAGCGCAAGGACGCGGATCAGCTCGGTCGCGCGCGGCTCGTTGAACGCCGCCGCTATCAAGGGCGCCCCGAGCGCAACAATTGCGCTGATTACCAGCGCACGCAACACCCCGATCGTCCAGGCGGAGTCGAAGTGGCGGGCCTCGTTGTCAGCCCGCTGCACCAGCGCCGGCACCATGCCCAGGTCGGTGATGCTCAGCAGAAAGCCGAGCGCGGCCGTGGCGATCGCCAGCAGGCCGAAGTCGTCCGGCGCCAGCAGGCGGGCCAGGATCACTGTGCGCACCAGGAAGATCCCTTTGGTGCTAGCGAGCTGAAGGCCCTTCCAGATGAGGGCGTTGCCGGCCTGGCGCGCGAGTCCGTCGCTCATCGTGGTGCCTTGCTGCGCCAGCCGGCGGCGATGCCCGGCAGCAGCCCCAGCACATAGGCGCGCCCATTGAGCGCCAGATCGCGATTGCCGGTAAGGATGCCGATCCCCCAGCGCCGCACAGCCCGGAGAAGATGGATAACGACTCGCGCCGCGATAAACCAGTCGCCGCGGCGCAGGTACTTGCCGTAGAATCCGCCTTGGCTCAGCCCGTACGAGCGATACTGCGCGGATCGCTCGCCCGCGTTGCGCCAGCCGTAGTGGCAGACCCCCGCATTGGGCGCGTAGATCACGGGCACGCCGGAGCGCAGGGCGCGGTACGAGAGCTCGCCGTCTTCGGCCGTGCGCAGCACCGGATCTTCATCGAGCATGCCGATCCGCTCGAGTACCTCCCGCGCGACGCCCATGTTGCCGCCGCAGACAGAGTCGTGCCTGAGCAGCGGGCGAGTGATGATCGACGGCTCGCGCGAGGTGCGCAGCGAGATCACCGCCTCGTCGCCCGCCTGCTCCACCCGGCCGGTCACAATCGCCGTCGGGTTGGATCGCAGGCTAGCGACAAGCTGCTGCAGCCACTCCGGCTCAACAAAGCAGTCGTCATCGGTTACCGCGACAAACCTCGTGGTGGCCCGCTCGATCCCGCGGTTAACCCCGGCGGCTCGGCCGCGCTGGGATGAGGCGATGTGCTCGGCCTCAAGCCCGGCCGCGCGTAGGGCAGCGATCATCGTGGCCACCTCCGCGCTCGCCCCCTGATCCACCACGATGATCCGGGCCGGCCAGGCGCTGCCGATGGCGATGTGTCGCAAACTGGTGGCTAGGATCGTTCGCCCCAGCGTGGGGATGACAACCGAGATATCGTCGAGGATCGGCCGCGGCCCGGCTGCTAGCGCGTTCAGCCGCCCCAGCGGATGCTCCGGCCTGGTTTCGTTGTCGACACTCATAGCGCTGCGGCCTATCGCTTCATTCTGTTCTGTCGAGGTGGTACATCCAGTAGCCCGTCTCGCCCAGCCGCCGCCAGCCGGGCGCCTCGTCGGTGCCCGGAGCCGCTTCGGCGACGATCGCGCGGGCGCCCGCCCCGGCGAAGGCCGCCACCACCTGCGCCTGGACATCGGGCGGGGCTGCCCAGAACGCCTCCGGCGTGTAGGGGTACATCTCGGCGACGATCTGCACGCGCGCCAGCCGGGCCCAGGCGGCGTCGAACGAGTAGCCGAGGTAGGCGATGGTGTCACCCGGCGCCAGGCCGGCCTCCCACGCAGCCCGGGCGACCTCGGGCGGCGTGCCGAGCGCCAGATTCTGCGGCGCGCCCAGCGACGTGGCGCGGGCCACCACCGGCTCGCCGACCAGCCGGCGCAGGGTGAGGGCGTTCAGCCCCTCTAGATTGAAGGCGGCGATGCTAAGGCCAAGAAAGAGCAGCATCACCGCACTGGCCCCTGCGAGCAGGCGCCGCGCCTCGTCGGTGGGTGGCAGCCTGATTACTGTCAGGGCCGCCGCCCATAGCAGCAGCATAAACCCGCCCAGGTAGCGATCCTCGGCGTACACGATGGCGTACATCCCGAAGGCCGCCACGGCCGGCAGGGCGAGGCTTGCCGAAAGGCGCAGGTGCGGCGCTCGCAGTGCCCGCATTCCCATAAGCGCCAGGACGAGCAGGCAGGCAAGCGCCGCGCCCTGCCGTAGCGCCAGCAGGTCGAAGTAGTACCGCCCGTTCGCGAGGAGCGCCCGGGTCTGTCCCCGCAGGTCGAAGAACGGCGTCACGCCCTCGTACCAGTAGGAAGGGTCGTAGGCGACCGGGTAGGTGCCGCCGACCGGCCCGTCGAAGGCGTAGAGTGGCGGGTTCGCCAGGATCGGCCGGGTCGGGTGCCGGGGCGGCCCGGCGCCGGGCGTCTCGCCCTGCCAATGGGGGTAGGGCACGCCGTTGGCAAACCAGGCGTAGGTGAGCTTGCCCGTCTCGCCGAAGGTTAGCCGGCCCTTTGAAACCGAGAGTGCGACGACAAAGGGTCCGGCGACGACGAGGAAGCTCGCGAGGGCAACCAGGGCTAGTGGCCCGGCCCGGCGCAGGCTGCCCGCCGCGACCAGGGCAGCAGCCAGGAAGACGAGAGCCAGCGGGAACATCACCGCTTTCGCCAGGTAACCGAGGCCGAGAAGCGCGCCGAGAAGCGCGAAGGTGCTCCAGCGCTGGGGCTGGAGACGGATTCGCACCAGCAGCCCGGCGGCCAGGTAGACAAGCGCGACCACGCCCATGTCGGGGGTGACCGACCAGATCTCGACCATGTGCAGCGCCGTCCAGATGAACAGGCTATACCCCAGCGCCCACCAGGCCCATTCGGGGAGGCCGACGCCCGCCTCGATCGCCTCCCTGCGGTAGCGTGCGAGCTGGCGCCAGAAGAACTCGAAGCAGATCAGGGCGGCGAGGTAGATCAGGAAGTTGATCAGATGAACCAGCCGGAACTCCCACTCGGGGGCCGGCTGCACCAGACGCATGGCCAGGCCCAGGATTACAGCGTAGAGCGGGCTCCAGACGCTATTGATCGCAGTTGCCCAGTCGCCGCGCCAGAAGGCGTCGCCCATATCCAGGTAGGAGATCCCGTCAGCGTTCATCGACTGGCGGGCGGCGCCGGCGAGCGCGTGCAGGCCGCCCATCCCGATAGCCACCAGCCAGCAGATCGGCCGCAGGTTGCGCGCCGCGATGGTCGAGACGGTTGCGAGAGCCCTTGGCCGGCCGCCCGCCCGCAGTGTCTCGCCGGCGCTGCTCATTGGCGCGCCGTCCTGCCGCAAGCGATCTCTGCCTCGTTCTCGCCCGACGCGTGCGCTGGCTCAGCATACACCGTGGCCTTGCTGAGCGCGATATGCTGGGCGATCTCGACGAGCCGGTTCGAGAGCAGCGACAACTGCACGCTGATCGAGATCAGGGCGATGAAGATAAAGACGAAGCCGAGCAGGCTCAGCGCCGAAGCCGGGAAGATCGCGCCCATCGTCCAGGTGACCGTGTCGAGCAGGGGCGGCGTGGCCACCAGGGCGATCACCGCCACCACGGCGGTTGTCCAGGTCACGGCGTAGCCCACGTGCAGCCGCTTGGTGCGCACCAGATTGACCACCACGCCCAGGATGGTAAGACCGACGAGAACAATCAGCACTCTTCCTTGCAGACTCATCGCTCTCTCCTCGCGAGATAGCCGTCGACCAGGGCGACGACCGTGAGCAGCAGTGTTTTCAGTGGGTACTTGAAGGCGCTGGCGACGGAGTGCATCGAGGTGCCGAAGCGGCGGTTCTCGATCCGGATCGGGTGCTCAACGATCATAAACCCAAGCAGCTTGAGCCGCACCAGGGCCTCGGTGTGGAAGTCCATAAAGGTGCCGTTGATCAGGGCGTCGCAGACCGAGGCCCGCATCGCCTTGAAGCCGGAGGTCGTGTCATAGATGCGCTGACCAAGCAGCAGCTGGCTCAGCTGTGAAAAGATCAGCTGCCCTACCTTGCGGCTGAACGAATCGGAGTAGCGCTGATCCTGGCAGTAGCGCGAGCCGATCACCAGGTCGGCGCCGCTTGCGTCGAGGGCAGCCACGACGCGGGACACGTCCTGCGCCACATGCTGCCCGTCGGCGTCGAACGAGATGATTACATCGTAGTCGCGCTCCAGCGCGTACTTCATGCCCGTCTGCAAGGCGTGCCCGTAGCCGAGATTGCAGGGGAGACGGATCTGCGCCTCGCCCATGGCATCGACGACCCGCCCCGTGCCATCGCGCGAGCCGTCGTTGACCACGACGCGGTCGTAGTCAGGGGCGGCGTGCCGGAGGCCGATCAGTACGCTGGCGATCGACCGCTCCTCGTTGTAGGCGGGGATGACAATCAAGATGCGCTTGCCCATCAGTTGGCCCTCCGGAGCAAAGCCAGGCCCACGCTTAGGTGGTGGTTCTGGCTGGCCCGCGGTCAGTCAGCCGGCACATGAGCGAAACATACCCGGCGATCACGAGCTCGCGATCGTAGCGGCCGCGCGCCGTCTTGAGTGCCTCGTCGCCGAGCCGCGCGGCAAGGGCCGGGTCGTCCAGAAGCGCGCGGAGGGAGCTCCCGAGCCCCTGTTCGTCGCCCGCCGCCACGGTGAGGGCGTTCTGCCCGGGCGTGACAAACTCCGCGATCCCACCGGTGAGCGTCGTCACCGCGGGCAGCCCGCAGGCCATCGCCTCGACCAGCGACAGCCCGAAGGCCTCCTTCTCGGTGGGGAAGACAAAGCAGTCCGACGCCTGGAGATACGCGTGGACGTTACGAACATCGCCGGTGAAGTAGACCCGCTCCTGGAGCCCGTTGGCCTCGACATACGACCGCAGCTCCGCCTCGCAGTTGTGGATGTCGAGTCCTCCAGCGCCCACCAGCAGCAGCGTCGCCCCCGGCCGCTCGCGGGCGAGCCGCGCCCACACCCGCAGCAGAGTCGGCAGCCCCTTGTAGGAGACAAGCCGGCCCGTGTAGGTCACGAGCTGCCCTTCCTGGGGGAGGCCCAGCTGCTCGCGCAGCTCCATCTTTGCCGCCGGGCTCACCGGGGCGAAGCGCCGGGTGTCGACGGTGTTCGGCAGCCGGTGGATGCGCCCCTCTGGCACCCCTCCGGCCTGAAGCTCCCGGGCGATTGCCTCGGAGATGGCAACAAACGCGTCGGCCTGTAGGAGTATTCTGTTGCGCGCCCCTAACAGCAGCCTAAACAGCGGCGTTGATCGAGTCATCCCCAGTCGTCTCAACCCGGCCTCAAACACGGCGCCCGATAATTCGCCATTACTATCGGCCTTGAGGATGCAGCGCTTCCCCAACAGCTTGCTTATGATGACAGCGGCGATGCCGAGAGCTTTGTAGCCCGAGATATAGGCGATATCGAACGCAGGCGCATGCCGGGCCAGGGCGAGAAGTGCGGTGAACACCATGATCCAGCGCGCGAGGTGGCTGCGCCCGATCGGGCCGATTCGGTAAACATCGACCCCATCCACGCGGTCTACGCTCGGGTGCGCCGTCGCCGTGCGCCGCGTGAGCACTATCACCTGCACGCCGCGGGCAACGAGATCGCCGGCGAGTGTTCGCGCCTGTGACTCCCCGCCGCCGACGATCGGGTAGTACGTCTCGGTGAGCAGACAGATCCTTGGCAATGGCTGCGCGGAGGCCCCACACTGATCAACCGAGTTCATAGCATGATTGGTGATAAGGGCGGGCCAGGGCGGCCTGCGTGCGGCGCCCCGACGCCGCCCTGATTGCACAAAACGTACGCTAGCGCGCGCCGGGCGTGAGCCGCCGCCTGAGCTGTCGCCACCAGAAGCTCATGAGATCCGCCAGCTTCGGATCCCGGTACAGCCTGCCTTTCGCCCCCTCCTGGGGAACCGGCCGCGCCGTGCCGCGCTTGAAGGCGATAACGCTTTTGATATATAGCTCGAAGCCGAGCTCCTCGAGCTCACGGGCGACGCGCAGCAGCGACTTGCCGGCGGTCGGCACCTCCCCGCACTCCACGACCAAGCCCGTGTCGACCCCGGCGTTGATCTGCTGGATGGTGACCCCGGCGGTGGGGTCGTCATTATACATAGCCCAGAATGTGGTCTTCTTGCCGCGGTATTGGGGAACCTTGCCATGATGGATGCCGAGGGTGCCCATAGGGGGGATGGTGAACAGCTGCGGCTTCAAGATCGGCCCGCCATAGACGAGCCCGAGATCGGGTTCGAGTGCCCGCAGGCGGGCGAGTGCCTCCTGCCCGTGTATATCGGCGCAGAAGATTATGCGCTCGGCCACCCGGGCGGCCTGGCGGCGTAAGCGCAGGGTGGCGCGCGGGCCGAACGCGAACTGGGCCCCGGCGCGGGCCACCTCTGCCATAAGCAGTATGACACCGAAGACGCCGCGGCGGCGCAGGCGATCCCTCACGATTGCGGTCAGCGAGCGCCCGCGCGTCTCACACAGGCCGCCGACAAACGTGATCTCGGGGTGCGCTTCGAGCATTTCAACAAAGCGCACCACCGCGAGGTCCAAGGCCGGCCCCCCGGTGAAGACGACGACGCGGATCGGCCGGCCAAGGTCACCCTGCGCTTCGCCCATAACGACTCACCCCTCTCCGGATAATAGCCATGACGCGATCTTTGCTGCGCTTCGCACGCGGCTCAAGCTCGTGCACCAAGCGGATCCACGCGCGCGCCCGCGTCAGCACTGCAGCCCCTGGGCGTTGCGGATCATAGCGCAGGAACAGCTCGGCGTTCCGGCATACCTCGTCGAGGCTCGCCAGGGACAGGATCGGCCGATCCTGCCACGGGTAGAAGTGGGTTGTCTGGCTGGTGAAGCAGTCGAGCGCAGCCCGCTTGCGCTGCGCGACGGCGCCGATGTCGACCGACACCAGCGCGCTGGGGTCGAGATAGGCGCGAATATCGCGGCGCGGCAGCATCCTCCAGCGGTAATAAACAAAGTACTCAAAGATCTGGGCCTGCAACAGCCTGGCGGAAAGCATCGCCATAACGGCCCGATTCACGGCCAGATGGTCGGGATGCCGATCGTAGCGAAACGGGATCAGGATGGAGGCCGGGCGAACCTCGTCCACGATCGCCAGCAGCCGCCGCGACAGCAGGGCGTGATGCCGCCGGAGCTGGCCGTCGGGGAGGTCGAGGAAGAAGAGCTGCTCAGGGTGGACCCCAAGGGTGGCGAGGGCTGCGCGGGCCTCGCTGACACGGACGCGAGCGAGTTCGGGCGAGGTGGCATCGCGCCAGGGGATGACTGGCCGGTAGGGCTGAGCACCGTCCGTCGCGTAGGCCACAAAGACCTGGCTCTTGTCGGAGAGCCGGGCGATGGTGCCGCCGCACGCTAGCACCTCGTCGTCCATATGCGGCGCGACGATCAGCACCGGGGCGGGGAGGGGATCGGCGGGCGGCACGTTAATCTCCACCGGACAGCTGTTCAAAAATCGTCAGCGTCTCCCGCCCGCAACGCTTCCAACTAAACATCTCAGATCGGGCGAGCCCACGCGCGATCAGATCTGCGCGGAGTTCAGAGTCACTCAAGACCCGATCGATCGCGGCGGCAATATCCTCGGGATCGTTAGCGTCCACAAACAGCGCGGCATCGCCGGCGATCTCTCTGAGGCCGTTAAGATCTGACGTGACGATGGGTGTGCCGCATGCGAGCGCCTCGGTGATCGGAACCGGGAACGCTTCGGCGAACGATGGGTAAAGGTAGAGATCGGCAAGCGAGTAGACCGCCGGCAGATCCTGCTGGTCGATCCAGCCCGGAAAGAGGATGTCGGCGCCGTACCCTTCGTCGGGGATCGCGTACTCGGCCTTGAACTGCTCGCAGCCCTTGCCGCCCACCACGAGCTTGTGAGCGGTCTTGGAGTGGTGGAGCTGGAACGCTTTAAACACCCCTTGGATGTTTTTACGTTGCCCTCGTCCCGGGCCTGAGAGCGTGAGGATGAAATGATCCGGTAGCTTGTACTTGGCGCGAACACGCTCCAGGGTGGTCTGGTCGAGCACGCGACGAAAATGCTTGGGCGGGCCTAGGTAGACGGTCTTAATCTTTCCAGGCGGCAGCTGGAAGGCCTGGTTAAAAATGTCGCTGGTGATCTGTGAGACTGCGAGCACAGCCGAGGCGCGGTGGCAGTAGATCGGCATGACTGTTCGAACGTAGCGCAGATCCAGGCTGCTCCAGAACTTGCTCGCCTCGGGCATCAGCCAGCCAGCGCCGTGCAACACCATCACCGCCTTACAGGGGGCAAGCAGTGGGACTGTAAACTTAGGGTGGAAGACGAGGTCAACCTGTTCGCGCCAGCAAGCGTAGGGAATGGCGATCTGATCCCAGAGCGCTTTGTTCGGCGCTCGCACGAGCCGCTCGATCACGTTGGGGTGCCTGGCGAAACGCCCCATATGCTGGCGATGCTGGTAGAACAACACAAACTGATGCTGGCTGCCGATGGTGATCAGCTCCTCGGTAACATAGCGGTTATACAAGCCGACGCCGCTCTGGTCGCCGATCGCCCGCAACATAATCCCAATCTTCATCCAGGTATCCTTGTCACTATCCTGGCCTGCGCCGCGCCCCTGTCCGCACGATAGGGGCGAACATCTGTATGGGTGGGGCCGGGGCTGCGGTATCGGTTGCCGTCGGCCGATGCGTCGGAGTGCTAATCGGCGTGGCGGTCATGGGCCCACCGATGGTGTAGAAGCTGCCCGGCGAGGCCTGATTGCGATACTCGGCGGCGATCCAGGGCTGGCTACGCACCGCCCCTTGCAGCCGCACCTCGTCCAGGCGGCCATCGATCTCGCAGGGGTCACAGCCATTCCGCTTGCCGATCAGCATGCTCTGTCCGTTGTCATACTGGGAGGGCGGGACGCCATCGCTCTGCACCCCATCGGGGAGGCCGTTCACATACAGCCGCAGGGCCACGCCCGGCTCGTAAACCGCGGTCACATATGACCAGGTGTCGAGCGGCAGGATCGCGGAATATACGCTGACGATGTTGTTCGAGTCCACGGCGATATTGAAGTTGATCCCGCCGTAGGAGTCGAGGCGCACAACCCAGCCGCGGGCGCCTTCGCCGCTCTGCTTGCCGATCACCGCCCCGGTGTTTGTGTAGTTGAGCGGATTGATCCAGAACGAGGCGGTCATTGCGCCGTACAGCCGCAGCGCCTCGGGATTGCCATGGCTGAGGTAATTGCCGTCGGCTGTGAAGTCGAAGGCGCCACCCAGCTTGCCCGCGTACGCCCGGATCGAGCCGACCGGAGCGCCGGTGGCTCCGTTCGCCGTCGAGTCCGCCCCGCCCTGGCTGCTCGGATCGCTCTCGTTCAGGTGCCACACCCCGCGGTAGCTCGGGTCCCACACGCCCCCCCGGTTTTGCTGTGCTCTCGCCGCCGCGTTGCCGTAGTACATATACAGCTCAGTATCGGCTCCCGCGGCGAGCACCGGTATGCGCACCCAGGCTACGAGCTCGCCCGTTGTCCCGCTGTACGCTTCTACCTCGTGGTCGAGCTTGCTGACTCCATCGGCCGCCGTGAACAGGATATCGCCCCCATCGCTCCGCCCCACCTTGCCACCTGCGCCGGCGCTCCGCCAGTCGGCCAGTGTTGCGCTCACCAGGAGCGGGAAGTTTTCCAGCGGGCTTGTCCCGTCCACATTGCTACCGTCCACAGTAATCTTCTGGCGGTACTGCCACGCCGCTCCATACCAGGAGTTATGGGGCGGCTGCCCCTTCCATGGCGCGGTGAGCAACACCGACTCCGGCCAGTGGGACGCGAGCAGAAGCAGCACAACAAAGAGGATCGCCGCCGTAATCAAGCGGTTGGCTGTGCGAGTCGGAGGCATCATGACCCCTGGTGTGACATAGCAGGCGTCGAGCCGATAGATGGCGATGGCCTCGCGCTGCGTTGGTAAAGGGAGAAACCCTTTGCATCTCTACTCACGCTGTCCAATCACCCGCGCGGGAACTCCGGCGACAATCGCGTATGGTGGAACATCATGGTTCACCACGCTCCCGGCGCCGATCACAGCGCCGGTGCCGATGGTGCAGCCGGCTATGATCACAACACCTGCGCCAACAAGCACATCGTCGCCGATCCTGGTTGGCCTATGGGTATGGCCCTGCTCGACGATCAAGGCGTCGCGCCGCTTTACATTGCGCTCGGCGCCAAGAATTGTTACGTTCGCCGCGATCCGCACATTGTCGCCGATCACCAGATCCGCATCCCCGGTTGCGATATGGTTAAAGCTGCTGATCGCGCAGTTCGCCCCAATGGCGATGCGCCCGGTGTGGGTGACGATCACCACGTACGGCTTGACGACCGTCCCCTTGCCGAAGCTGATCCCGGCAGTAAGCTGGACGCTCGACTGCGGACTGACGAAGCAACCATCGCGCAGGTAGAAGATGATCGACCTAATGAACCGTGGCACAAGATACCGCTGGGCCAGCCGCACAAGCGGGCTGATCCTGGCCTTCGCCAAGTGAGCGCCGGCCGCCGTCGCCTTTGCCGTCATGCTACCTCCGTGTGCGCCGGCAGGCGCCTGCCCGGGCCGCGGCTGAAGGAGCGCATAACCTGCTGCTCCACGTCCGCCAGGCTCAGGCCCATGATGTAGAGCTGGTACCAGATCTCCAGGTTCAGCAGCATCCACAGCCGGACGTGGTGGTCGACCCTGCTGTCGCGGTGCTCCTCCAACAGCCGCGCGATCTCGGCCCGCCGGAACAGCCCCTGGCGCACCAGGTTTGACTCGTCGAGGAAGCGCCGGAGCGGCGCGTGGAGCTCGTGGCGGAACCAGTAGGCCACCGGGAACATAAAGCCCTGCTTCTGCCGGCCGAGGATCGCCGGTGGCAGGTACCGCTTGCCGAGCTCGCGCAGCACATACTTGAGACGCTTGCCCCGGATCTTGGTGTGGCTCGGGAAGGTGGCCAGCAGCTCGACCAGCTCATGGTCCAGGAGCGGCGACCGCGCCTCCAGGCTGTGGGCCATAGTCATGCGGTCGGTCAGCATCAGGCTATGGTTGGGCAGGCGCGTCACGAAGTCAGCGTAGAGCATGCGGTCGATCAGATCGTCTGAGTCGGCCTCTTCGAACGGCTCGACGATTGCGCGGGTCGAGGGCCTATCCCGCAGCTCGCGCCACAGCGCGGGGCTGAATAGGCGCGCCTTGTCGTCGTGGCCGAAGCGGAAAAAGACGGTGGCCTCAGCGTAGCGCTCGCCGTCATTCGGCAGCGCGGCCAGCCGCTGCAGCCAGCGCAGCCGCTGGGTGGCGCTCTTGTAGGTGAAGCTGTCGGGCAGCGCGCCGACCAGCGGCCCCATCGCCCGGGCCAGGGGGGCCACCGGCAGCCAGCTGTAGCGGCTCAGCGCCGCCAGCCCGCGGTAGCGGTCGAAGCCGGCGAACAGCTCGTCGCCGCCGTCGCCGCCGAGCACCACCTTGACGTGTTGCGACGCGAGGGCGGCGGCATGGAACATGCAGGCCGCGATCGGGTCGGACGGCTCGTCGAGGTGCCAGATCATGCGCGGCAGCAGCCGCATCAGATCCGAGGCCACTACCTGCTCGACGTGCTCGGTGCCGTAGTGCGCGGCCACCATGCGGGCGTACGGCAGCTCGTTGTAGTCCTGCTCGCTCACCCCGACGGCAAACGTCTTCGGCGGCGTGTCGCTGAGCCTGGCCATGAGGGCGACGACTGTGCTCGAGTCCATGCCGCCGCTGAGAAACGCGCCGAGGGGCACGTCGCTCATCAGGTGCGACTCGACGGCCGCGCTCAGCCGCTCGCGCAGCGCCTCGACATACTCGCCGTCGCTCAGTGCGAGCTTGTGGTGGAACGAAAGCTGCCAGTAGCGCTCCACTCGTGCAGCCCCGCCCTCGAAGACGAGGTAGTGGGCCGGCGGGAGCGTGGCGACACCTCGGAGGACGGTGCGCGGCGACGGGACGAAACGCAGCGACAGGTAGTCGTGGATCGACTCCATGTCGGGCTCGCGCCGCAGCTCGCCCTGGGCCAGCAGCGCCTTGATCTCGGAGGCGAAGCAGAGCGTGCCGCCCCGCCGGGCGTAGTACAGGGGCTTCTGGCCGAGCCGGTCGCGGGCGAGCAGCAGCCGCCCTGTTCGCGCGTCCCAGACGGCGAAGGCGAACATGCCGCTGAGCAGCCGGACGCAGCCCTCGCCGTGCTCCTCGTACAGATGGACGATCACCTCGGTATCGGCGTCGGAGCGGAAGCGGTGGCCGCGCGTCTCGAGCCCCTGGCGCAGCTCGCGGTAGTTATAGATCTCGCCGTTGAAGATCAGCCAGACGCTCCCGTCCTCGTTGCAGAGCGGCTGATGGCCGCGGGCGAGGTCGATGATGCTCAGACGCCGGAAGCCGAGGCCAACTGGCCCATCGATATGGTAGCCCTCGTCGTCGGGGCCCCGATGGGCGATCGCGTCGGCCATCCGGCGCAGCTCCTCGCGCCGGACGCCCCCGGGCCGGTAGATGCCACAGATTCCGCACATCGTGCCCCTCACCAGCCGCGCCGGCGCGGCGCGCTAAAGCTTCACCCCCGTCACCGAGAGTTTGTAGGCATAGTGCATCAGAATCGCGTCCGGCAGTGCGTTGTACAGCGGCATAAAGATCCGGGTGTAGAGCTCGGCCTTCCACCCCTTGCGCGCAACCGGCAGGGCTCGCTCGTGCTCGCGCACCGCCTCCTCCACTCGGAAGCCCGTGAACATCCCGAGGATCTCCTCGTCGCTCAGGAACTCGTTGACCGGCGGGTCCTCGTCCTTGAACTCGACATTCTCCCGGCCGAGGCGGTTGAGCGCGTACATCCAGGAGGGCCGGCGGTAGAAGTGCGCGATGATCGCCCGCCCGCCCGGCTTGAGCACGCGGCGGGCCTCCTGGATCGCGAGGGCCGGGTTGCCGGTGTGGTGGAGCACGCCGTTGGCCCAGACAGCGTCGAAGCTGTTGTCAGGGAACGACAGCGCAAGGGCGTTCTCGACCCGTACGTCCTCGGCCTGCACGCCGGCGATGGCGAAGTGCGTACGCGCAAGCTCGACCGCCCGCGGCGTCAGGTCGGTGGCGGTAACCCGTACACCGCGCCTGAGGAACTCCAGGCTGTCGTAGCCCATGCCGCAGCCGATCTCGAGCAGATGGGCGCCCTGGAGCCGTGCCGCTTCGCGCTCGATCCGCTCCATGATCCAGGGGAACTTGTACGGGTTCATCCACGGGCGGATGTGGGCGAAGAACTCGGGTGTGCCGACGGGTATGCTCTTGTCGCGGGCGTACTGGGTGCCCAGGGTGTGGACGTTCCAATACTCACGAATCGCAGACACGCTGTCGTTGTTGGCGCTGCTCATGCTACGCTCGCCCCTCCGGTGTTGATAGCCACGCCCATGTGCGCCCGAGCCCATCGCGCAGCTCCGTCCGCGCCTCAAAGGCTAGCTCACGCCGGGCCTTCCCGGTCGCGTAGGCGTTGTCCTTGAGAAAGAAGTCGACGCTGCGCCGCGAAAAGGGCGGCTCCCGCCCGGCCAGCCCGAAGATGGACTGGAGTGTCGCACCGGCCGCGACCATCAGGACGACGGGCAGGTGGATCGCCGGCGGCGGCGCCCCGACCACCTCGGCCGCGGTGCGCACCAGTGTCTCGACCGTCACCGGCTCGGGCCCGGCGAGGATGTAGCTCTGGCCGGGCCTGCCCGCGACGGCGCAGCGCTCCAGCCCGGCCACCACGTCGGCCACATAGATCGGGTGGCGCAGGTTCTGCCCGCCGCCGACGAGCACAAAGTGCCCCTTCTTGATCGTGCGCAGCAGCTTGCGGGTGCGCGGGCAGCGCGGCCCGTAGACCCAGGCCGGCCGCGCCGCCACCACCTCTAGCCCGGCCACATCGCCGAAGCGCAGCGCCGCCCGCTCGCCGGCCAGCTTGGTCAGCTCGTAGATGTTTGTCGGGTTGCAGCCGCTCTCCTCGTCGGCGGGCGGCCGCTTTACATCGCCGAACACGCCGACACTGCTGCAGTGCACCACCCGCCGTACGCCGGCACGCCGCGCCGCGCGCAGCAGCCGTACCGTGCCGTCGACATTCACCTCCCAGTAGCGCCGATCGGGAATGCCAACGTCGAGGTGGGCGCTGGCGAGGTGATACAGCAGCTCCACCCCGTCGAGCAGCCGCACAAGCAAGGCCTCGTCAGTCAGGTCGCCCACCACGGTCGTGAGCCGGGGGTTGCTAGCCGCGGGGGCCAGCTCCTCAACATGAAGATCAAGGGCGCGCACTTGGTGGCCCTGGGCGAGCTGACTATCGACAAGATGGCCGCCGATGAAGCCACCGGCGCCAGTAATCAGGACATGCATAGCACCTCTAGTGTGGCGGAGCGACACCTTCGACAATGACCGCATAGTTGGCATCAGCGGGCAGGAGCCGGTCGAGGCTACTGAGGGCGCGCATGGCCGGGAAAACCGTTGTGTACAGCCTGTAGGAGGCGCCGTGCCGCTTCAGGTCGCCCGAAGAGGTGGGCGCGATCTGGCCTGCCTGGGCCTTACGCTTGCGCGACAGCACAAACACATAGGCGAAGTTGACCGCCATCTCCACCAGCTCGGTGAACAGGCGCGAGTAGCCGCTCCGCTGCCCAGGCCGCAGACCGGCCCGTTCCACAGCGTCGGACAGCTCGGCGAGCGTGTAGCCCGCGCGCGTGTGCCCGTAGACGTCGGGGGTCATGCCGATGCGCCATCGCAGCCGGTTGGCCAGGAGCCCGGGGTCACCGTTCGGCACGGTGACGATCGCCCGCCCCCCAGGCCGCAACACCCGACGCACCTCGCCCAGCAGCGACTGGTCGTCGGGCAGATGCTCGAGCACGTCGAGGACGACAACGCAGTCGAAGGTACCATCGGGGAACGGCAGGCGGTTCTCGGGCAGCTGAAGTACCGGCTCGCCGAGCAGCTCTGCGATCTCGTGCAAATTTTCGCTCGACAGGTCGCCCCAGATCCAGCTCCCCCCGTGGTCGCGAAAGCGGTAGTTCATCGCACCGTTATTGTCACCGTAGGTCATGAGCAAGCAGCGCTGGCCGGTGACATCGCCGAGCACCTGGAACAGCGCCTGTAGCTTGAGCTGCTTCTTCAACGAGCGGCGTAGCATCTGGAGCTGCCAAGGCTCGGTGGCAGGCAAGGCGCCAGGTGTGGCCTGGGTTAAAGTCATATGGAACCGTTTTCTATATGTAGGCTAGGGGAACACCAGCTGGCCAGTTCCACCCGCCTCGTTAGCGGCCAGGGAGGTGGCTACGCTGGCAACCGTACTTAGGACGGCCTCGACCTCGCGCGCGCGCCGTGCCGGGCTCCAGCTTAGCTCGCGCGCCATAATCTCCGCACAGCGGCGCAGAGCGGCGGGCTCCAGCTCCCCCGGCAAGCCTACTCCGACCCGCCGCAAGACAACATCTGTGAGATGAACCGCCATCTCTTGGCGTACCGCGTGCACCACCTCGGCGCCGATAACCGGCGCCGACGCGCCCAGCGACTGCGCCAGCTCTGGTTGCTCACGGATAATGGCGAGTACATCTGTGTAGGCCGCCCCGTAGCTGCTGACGAGCTGGCGGATAACACGGGGCGCCAGCTCCGCCGGTCGGTCCAACTCTTGGCGCTGGCTGAAGTCGGCAAAGCGGTCGATCGCACCGCCGAAGAGCGGTGTGACGTGGGTGGCGCACGGCTGCGGAGAGCGGCCAAGCTTCGCCAGTGCTCGATCCACCACCTGCTCGGCGACATGGCGAGCCGTGGTGTACTTTACACCCACGGCGGTAAGCAGCCCCTCGACCCCCTGCTCGCGGCCGTGGTCGAAAACGTGGCCGCGCCGGACAAGGTGGATATCGCTCGCCCCCGCAGGCGGGCCGGCGGGGAGAATACCGCGCTGCACCGCGATCACGTCGTCGGGGCGGAGCTGCGCGGCAGGGTAGGCCTCATTCACCTCGTCAACAAAGTGCTCGATCTCCCCGGCCGTCGCCTGATCTGCATCGGGGTGGCCCATGTAGGGCGCATGGGCGGTGCCCACCAGCGTGTAGCCGCGCCAGGGAGCGAGAAAGAGCGTACGGCCCTTGCCCGGGCTTGGTATACCTACGGCGACTCCCGAGACGATCTGGTGGGTGATGAGGTTCATCGCCGTGGACAGGCGGAACGGCGGACGCCGCGCCGCCAGCGGCCCGAGCAACTCCCCTGCCCACGGGCCGGCCGCGTTTACGACGAGCCGCGCCCGGATGGCTAGCGGCACGTCGCAAAGCAGATCGCGCGCCCACACCCCGACAACCCGCCCGCCCTCGAGGTGCAGGCTGTCGGCACGGAGATAGTTCGCCACGACAGCACCTGCTCCAACAGCCGACCGCACCACGGCGACCGTCAGCCGCTCAGAGCTGTACAGCTGCGCGTCGTACCAGAGGGCCGCGCCACTCAGCCCTTCGCGGGGAAGGCCGGGCATAAGCTCCAACGCCTCACCCCGCGAGAGAATGCGGCTACGCGGCAATGTACGCGCCGGGTCGAGGCCCCGATTGCGGTCATAGCCGGCCAGATCATTGAGCAGCAGGGCCGCGGCCATCAGCTCGGGGCGTTTCCCGCGCGAGCGGTACGTCGGCATCAGGCAGGGCAGCGGCCGCACAAGGTGTGGCGCCACAAGGAGCAGCGTCCGCCGCTCGCGGATCATGCGCCGCACCAGGCCAAGATCGCCGTCGCGCAGGTAGCGCAGCCCGCCGTGAACCGTCTTCAGGCTGTTGGCGGAGGTGGCGTGGCCGAAGTCGCCACGGTCGATCAGAGCAACGCTGAGGCCCCGCAGGGCCGCATCCCAGGCCACCCAGGCCCCGTGGATACCGCCGCCGACGATGAGCAGATCGAAGTGGCGGTCGGCGAGGGCGGCGAGGTCACGCTGCATCGTGAAGCCCTTTCTTCCGGGCGAAGGCCATCAGATGCCATCCGAGCGGCCGCACCAGCGCCTTCGGCAGCAGGTTGAAGCCGTTGACGAACAGGACGTTGAACAGTACCCCCTTCAATCCTCCGTGGAGCCGCGTCTTCACGGGGAAGCGCTCGGGCACGATACGCACCTCGGCGAACGGGGCGAGCAGCGCCTGCAGTTCGCCGCTCGTGAACGTGTTCAGCACCGGGGCGTCGGCGTGCTCGAGCTCCACCCGCGTGATCTTCGACAGGGCACTCAGCCAGGAGTACCGGTTGTAGACCATCACGATCGCCAGCCCGCCCGGGCGCAATACCCGGTGGATCTCGCGGGCCATGCGCGCCGCGCTGACGGTATACTGCAGCACGCCGTGGGCGTAGACCACGTCGAAGCTATTGTCGGTGAAGGTCAGTTCCTCGCCGTTCATCACGCGCAGATCGGCGTTGAGCCCGTTATGGGCCAGGTTCGCGCGCGCCAGCTTGATCGGCACCTCGGCCAGATCGACGCCCGTCACGATGGCGCCACTACGGGCGAAGCGCACCAAGTCGATCCCGGCGCCGCAGCCCACTTCGAGCAGGCGCTGACCGTGGAACTCGGCGAAGTCGACCAGGGTCGGCAGGTAGCGCAGCTTGTCGAAGCGGTACGCGTCGAGCTCCTGGAAAAAGGCGGCCGAGCCGACGGGCGAGCGGGCCACGGCGAGGTCGTGGATGTGGGCGTCCCAATAGGCGCGGATGGCGTCCAGAGTCTGGGCCTCGCTCACCTTGACAACGTGGGATGGGTGGGAGATGTGGGTCATGGGGCGCTCACCAAGTAAGCGTCTGGCCGGTGGGCGGGCGCGGGCGGCCGATCAAGCGACTCCTGCTGCCACAGCTCGAGCACCATCAGCGCCCAGAGCCGGTGGCTATGGTTGGCCTGCCCGCGCAGATGCTCCCTCATCCAACGCTCGACACACGCTAGCTGGAAGAGGCCGCGCCGGCGCAGCCGCTCGCCGGAAAGCAGGTCGGTCATCATCGGGCGCAGGGGGCCTCGCATCCAGTTCTTCATTGGGATGCTGAAGCCGCGTTTCGGCTGGCGCAGCAGCTCCGGCGGGAGCCGATCGGCAACGACCCGGCGCAGGATACGCTTTGTGGCACCGTGGCGCAGCTTCATGGCGGCAGGCAGACTCAGGGCAAGCTCGACGACCCGGTGGTCGAGCAGAGGCACGCGGGCCTCCAACGAGGCCGCCATGCTCATCCGATCGACCTTGGCGAGGATATCGTCGACCAGGTAGGTCTTGACGTCAACATACTGCTGCATGGCGAGCGCGTCGGGGCCTGGCGCCTGGCGAAAGTGGCCACAGATAAGGGCTGCGGCCGGGTCGGCAGAGCTGGCGTCTCGCAGCGCGGGGCTGTAGAGTGCATCCTTCTCCGCCGCGCTCAGAAATGTCATCCAGCGGGTATGCTGGAGCGCGGCGGGCAGGGCCGCTCCCTCGACAAAGCGCTTCACCTTGTTGACCAGCCCCTTCTTCTCGGGTCGGGGAGGCACGCGGTCGAGCAGCGCGGGTAGGATGCGCTGGCGCAGCGCGTCAGGCAGCCGGTTGTACAGTCGGTCATAGTGCTGGGCGACATAGCTATCGTAGCCGGCGAACAGCTCGTCGCCCCCGTCGCCCGACAGCACCACTTTAACCGAGCGGCGGGCGAGCTCGGAGACGAGAAAGGTCGGCAGGATCGAGAAATCGCCGAGGGGCTCGTCCAGATGCGCGACGAGCCGCTGAGCGAGGTCGGCCACGTCGGGCCGCAGGACGGCCTCCTCGTGGATGGTGCCGAACTGCCGCGCTACAGCCCGGGCGAGGGGCAACTCGTTGTAGCTTGCCTCCTCGAAGCCGATCGAAAAGGTGCGCAAGGGGCCGGTCTCCGCCTCGCGCATGTATGATACGACGGTGCCCGAGTCAATGCCGCCGCTGAGAAAGGCCCCGATCGGCACATCGCTCACCATCTGCGCACGTACCGCATCGCCGATCAGGGCGGCGAGCTCTTCAGCGCAAGCCGCCTCGCTGCGAGGTACAGGTCGCAACGCTGCACTCCAGAACTGCTTGATCCGGGCGCCCTCGCCATCAAAGACGAGCAGGTGGCCGGCGGGAAGCTTTCGCACATCTCGGAGAATTGTGTATGGCGACGGGATGTATTCGAGAGTCAGAAACAGATCGACCGCGGCGGGATCGATCTGGCGTGGCACAGCGGGGTGGGCGAGCAAAGCCTTCAACTCCGACGCGAAGGCGATCAGGCCGGAGCCGGCCCAGTAGTAGAGCGGCTTGATCCCGAGATGGTCACGGGCGAGCATGAGTCGTCGTGCGCGGATGTCCCAGACGGCGAAAGCGAACATGCCATTGAACTGCTCGACGCAGCGCTCGCCATACTCCTCGAAGGCGTGGGCGATCACCTCGGTGTCGCTTACAGTCGCGAAACGGTGGCCACGCCCTTCGAGTGTGTGGCGCAGCTCGCGGTAGTTGTACAGCTCGCCGTTAAAGATCACTTGGAGCGACCCGCTCTCGTTGGCGATCGGCTGCCGCCCGGTGGCGAGATCGATGATGCTCAGACGACGCATCCCCAGGGCCGCGTGCTGATCAACGTAGTAGCCCTCGTCGTCGGGGCCACGGTGGCGGAGCGGCGCTGTCATTGAGCGAACAAGGGGCTCATCGACCAAATCGCCGGGGCGAAAAGAGACGGTGCCACAGATACCACACATCGGGGGTGTGCCTCAGGAGATAGCGGTAGGCTCGGGGATCGGCTGCAGCTCCAGGGCATCGTACACATCCTGCAGCTTGGCGAGATAGTGGGGCAGGTCGTAGCGCTCGCGGGCGAGCATCTGGCCCTTGTGGCCGAGCTGCCGGCGCAGCTCGGGGTTCTGCAGCAACTGGACGATCCCGGCCGCGAACGCCTCGGGCTCCGGGTCGGTCAATACCGCGCACTCGTTGTTCAGAATCAGGGTGTGGGCGGTGAGGCCGGTGGCGACGATCGGTTTGCCGGAATGGAGGTAGGTGTAGATTTTGAGCGGCACCGACGTCCCCTCGATGCGCGGGGAGACCAAAATCTCGGCGAGGTCGATATAGCTGTTCAGATGATCGATAGGGATGGTACCGACAAAGCGCACCGTATCCTGGAGCCCTTGATCGCGCACCAGCGCCTCGCAGCGCTGCACCTGCTGCGGCTTTCCGCCCGCGAGCACAAAGAGTGCCTGAGGGTGGTGATCGCGCACCAGCCTGGCGCTAGCGATCAGCATATCCATGCCTTGGTAGCGTTCGAATGTGCCCGCGTACAGGATCACCTGGCGCTCAGCGAGGCCAAGCTCTGCCGCCAACTGCTCGGCGCCCACCCGTGGGGGCCCTTCGATCACCTGCTGCATCGGAAGATTGTCGATATTCGCCAGCTTGACCAACGGGTTGATCGCGCGGGCGTAGGCCTCGAGATCACAGCCGATCGTGATCACGGCATCAGCGTTGCGGATGGTAGTGTGCTCGAGCCACTCGAACAGCCTGACCACTGGCCAGATGTTGCCGTAGTTAAAGTTGCGCAGCTGCTGCGGCAGGCTGGAGTGCATATCATAGACGTGCCTGACCCGGAACAGCTTTGCTAGAAATCCGGCGAAGTAAGCCGCCTCCTCGTGGGAGTGGATGACATGGTACGGGCGCGACAGCAGTAGCGACAACACCTTCCAGAAAATAAACAGATCGAGCAGGAGCTTCGCCGACGATGGCCCCACCTTCACTTGCCGAATGAACGGGATACGCGGGATGCGATGAATCGTCGCCCCCTCGATCGCGACATCCTGGCCGACGTGGTAGGTGACGAGGTCGACCGCGTAGCCGAGGCTTGACAGCCCGCGCACGCGCTGGAAGACGCTGATCGGTGTTCCTCGGGGCTCGAGAAATGGCTGCGGTGAGATCATCAAGATCTTCATGGCTTGCCTCCCCGTGTTTCCGCCGTGTAGCTGCACCATACTAATCACGGTTAACAGCGTCCTAAATCACGCCGGAGAGCGATTGACATTTTTGTTACGCCCTCAGTGGTTCATGCCGCTTTACAATGCGTAAAAATGCAGTTAATAGGCTTGATCTCCGCTTGATCATCGAGCACAATAGCGGAGCACTTTTACGAATAGCTGGGAGAAGGGAAGAAAAATGATTATCTCGCGCACGCCGCTTCGCGTCAGCTTCGCTGGCGGGGGGAGCGATCTGGCCGCTTACTATCGGCATGAGCCGGGGGCGGTGCTCAGCACCACGATCGACCAGTACATCTATATCACCGTGAACACCAAGTTCGACCACCAGATTCGGGCGAGCTACTCCGTAACTGAGATTGTTGACCACGTTGACGAGCTGCGCCACCAACTGATCCGCGAGGCGCTCAAGCTTGTGGGCTGCGACCGGGGCATCGAGATAACCTCGATCTCCGACATCCCTTCGCAGGGCACCGGGCTTGGATCTTCCAGCACCTACACCGTCGGCCTGCTCAATGCCCTCTACGCCTACGTCGGCCGCGTCGCGGGGGCCGAGCGGCTGGCCCGCGGGGCCTCCTTCATCGAGATCGAGCGCTGTGGCGCCCCGATCGGCAAGCAGGATCAGTACATCGCCGCATTTGGAGGTTTCCAGCTCATCCAGTTCAACCCGGATGAGACCGTCTTCGTCGACCCGGTGATCTGCCGCCACGAGACCAAGGTGCTGCTCCAGCGCCGCCTGCTGATGCTCTACACGGGCCAAACCAGGCAGGCAAACGCTGTGCTCCGCGAGCAGCAGGCCAACACTGAGCGCGACAAGGCCCGACGGTCCAGCGTGCGCCGGATGGTGGAGCTGGCCTACGAGCTTCGGCGCGCGCTGCTTGACGACAACCTTGACGTTTTTGGTGAGGGGCTGCACGAGGGGTGGCTGCGCAAGCGCGAGCTTGCATCCGGTATCACCAGTGCCCAGATTGATAACTGGTATGAGCGTGCCCGGGCGGCAGGGGCCTGCGGCGGCAAGATCCTTGGAGCGGGGGGCGGTGGCTTCCTCCTGCTCTACGCGCCCGAAGAGCGCCACCCCGATATTCTGGCCGCTTTGCCGGAGCTGCGGGCCATCCCGCTTCGCTTCGAGCCCCAGGGCAGCAAGATCATCTACGTCGAAGAACGGAGTACGGCATAGCCCGGCTCGCCGGTCGCCGATGGTAGAATCCGGGTCAACATGGAGGGGGTGCGTGCCACGTTTTACGAGGTACGGCTGGCCAGCCTGGCCAAGTATCGAAGTTATCAGGCGGATATATTGTCAGGCCTTGACACGTTTGCATAAGCGTCAGGCGAACGCTACATATTTTAACCAATTTTTTATAAAAAATGCGGTAGATAGTACGTTCAGGGCTTGTACAAAGACGTTAGAGGCGCCAATAGGCGAACCTTTTAGCCCTCCGACACGTTTTCATCACGAGGTGCAACGAGCTTTTGCTGCCTTTGCTCATCGCTTTTGTCATCCCTCAGCACTTGACAATTTAACTATGAACTCGTATTATTCCTATCCCAGCAATCCGCCAACCACCTACTAAAGCACACGAGGCTCTCGAACGCCGGCTGGAAAATATCAACCAGCTGACCGTTAAAGAGCTGTTGTGTACACGTCTCCGTGCAGCGTTCGCCTTGGCTTGCCCTACAGCATAGCAACCCAAGGCGTTACCACCCCAGTCCATTCATTCCTGCACCAAGCTGCTCGCTACTGGCCACTAGCAGGCCTCATATGCCCGACCCTTTCGGCAGGGACCTTTGTTAGCCGGAAAGTTCGTGCATTTAGGACGTATTTATCCTGCAACATACAATACTTCTCACTATATAACCCGCGAAGAAAGTTTAGATGGCCCCTTTCCAGCTGCTCCTATAGGGCCGTCCAACGCTTCTCTGCTGACTGCAGCTGCTGCTTCCCCTTGCCCTCTGGTCGCTTCTGCCGTCAGCGCAACGCCGGTTTACAGCACCCGCGTTACGGCTATCCCCATATACGAGGAGGTATTGCTCTCAGCTACCCAACGATATACAGGACACCTGATCTCCACATACCCGTATTGCAGAAGCCTTGTCTAAACAGCTCCCGTGGCTCTCGTAGACGCTTTTACTTGGCCTTTTCAGCCCTACTATCACACCTGCTTAGCACACAGGGGCGATGTATATACCTCGAAAGACCCAAGGGGGGTACATGCAAATCCTTATCGCTAGCAGTGATACGATGCATGCGCGCATGACTCACTTTCTTCTTGAGGATGTAGGCTACACTGCCATCCATGAGGGTGATGAACATGGAATGCGGCGCATCTTGAAGCAAGGCAAGACCGATCTCTTGCTACTTGACGAAGAGTGCTCCGATGTCGGCGGGTACGACCTGTGCAGCGAGATCCGCTCCCAGTATCACACGCCAATCATCTTTATGGCTGCGGATTGCACCGTGGCCAACCGGGTGCGTGCCCTGAAGCTCGGCGCAGACGACATTGCCACCAAACCCTACAATCCTAATGAGCTACTGGCGCAGATTGAGGCAGTAATGCGCCGTTATGGCGACGAGTTTCTGCGCCTGTACACTGCTTACGAACCAATTACGGTCGGTAATATGCACCTTGACCCGGTGCAGCGACGCGTCATTATCCAGGGTGACCGTGAAGAAAGCTTGACGGAGCGCGAGTTCCAGCTTCTCTACTATCTTGTGCAAAATGCCCGCTGCGTGCTCAGCTCCCGGCAGCTCTTGCAGCGAATCTGGGGAATCGACGATCCCTCCGACAGCAACCTTGTGCCGGTCTACGTCGGGCGCCTGCGCCGCAAGATCGAACAGAATCCCTTGAGCCCAGTGCACCTCGTGCGGGTGAGGGATCTTGGATACTGCTACCAGCCCTGATACGAACAACCAGGCGCAGGCTATCTTGTCCGGCCTCCATGTCGTGGCCGTGTTTCGGCTGCCCTAACTCCTTGCCATTCGCCCTCACTTGACAGGACTTACGCGGTGGGGTAGGCCACCCAAGCCAGAGCGACGCATTGGAGCGCTTGCGCGCGTCTCGGCCAGCGCTCACTCACCGGGGGCATGTCGGTGCGCTGGCTCACAGACGCGAGCGCGATGCTACCAGGGAAGCTGGGCGTCAGCCGGCCGGGGCGCAGGAGCCTGACCGAGGACACCCTCTGGATACGGAGTGTGGCGATGGAGCGACGCGATGTGCGCTACCAGGCCGCTGTGGTGCGCGACGACCACGTGCTGCTGCTCAGGGTCTTCGACCGCGCCGGCGGCGTGGAGTTTTGGCTGGTGCCCGGCGGAGGGCGCCTCCCCGGCGAGAGCGAGGCCGAGTGCTTGCGCCGCGAGCTGCGTGAAGAGACCCACCTGGAGGTCGAGGTCGGCCCGCTGCTGTTCGAGACGCCTGACATCCCCGAGGGCATGTACGAGCGCTTGCGCACCTACCGCTGCACCGTCGTCTCCGGCGAGGCCCGCCCCGGCAGCGAGCCCGAGGTGGATCACGATGGGCAGGCGACGATCCGTGCCCTCGGCTGGTTCGACCTGCGCGACCCCTCGCGCTGGGAGCCGTCGGTCTACGCGACGCGAGGCACGGCCGATCAGCTCCTGCGGCGCGGGCTGTTTCGTGAGCAGAGCGAGATGTCGATCGCCCCCGTCCCATTTGCGCAGCCCGTAGCCGACTACATCGCGGCCTTCCACGCCCGCAACGGCCTCGCCCGCGAGCGGATGGGCGTGAGTGCATCAGTTTTTGACGCGGCGTTGGCCGCCATCCTGGCCCGCCGCTGCCCTGACGGCGTCGTTCAGCTTCAGGTTGGCGCAGGGCTGATTTGGGGCGCGCTGTGCGGCGTGACCGCACGCCAGTGAGACATCATTCCAGGGAAGACGCGTTGGCGCATACAACTGTGCATCTGGTCCGCCACGGTCACGCTATCTGGACGCCGGATGAGGACCGAGTGCTCTCGCCCGAGGGGCGGGCGGGCGCCGAGCGTGTCGCCACGCTCCTCGCCGGCGAGCCGATCAGCGCGGTCTACGCAAGCACCATGCGCCGCGCGATTCAGACCGTCGAGCCGCTGGCACGGTCGCTCGGCCTGCCAGTGACGGCCCTCGACGACCTGCGGGAGCGGCGGCTGAGCGGCGAGCCGGTCGACGACCATGGCGCCGCGGTGGCCTGGTGCTGGACGAACCCCGAGGTCGCGCTGCCTGGCGGTGAGTCCAACTACGCCGCGCGGCGGCGAGGGGTGGCCGTGGTCACCGATTTGGCCGGGCGCCACAAGGGCCAGGTGATTGTCGTCGGCAGCCACGGCAACCTCCTCGCGCTTATCCTGCAGCACTGGTTCCCGTCGGTTGACCACGCCTTCTGGAGCCGGCTGACCATGCCCGACATCTACACCCTCACGCTGCGCGAGGAGGGCCCGCCGGAGCTTGCGCGGTTGTGGGACGCCGAGAGCCGCTTTGTGCCGAAGTCACGGGAGAGCAACGATGCCTGATCCGTTTATGGAAGGATTCGACCCCAGCACCAGCTTCGGCCCGGAGGTTGCGGCGCGCTACGATGACCAGCCCCGCGGCGACGAGGCGGCCGCCGTGGCGTTTCTTTCGGCCTGCGCCCAGGGATGCCCGGCGCTGGAGTTCGCCATCGGCACGGGCCGCATCGCGCTGCCGCTCGCCGCGGCCGGCGTCCCCGTCGACGGCATCGAGCTGTCGCCGCATATGCTCGATCGGCTCCGCGCCAGGCCCGGCGGCGACAGGCTCGAGGTCACGCTCGGCGATATGAGCCGCGCCACCACCAGCCGGCGCTATGGGCTGGTGTACCTGGTCTTCAACACCATCTTCAACCTGCTCACCGCCGACGATCAGGTACGCTGCTTTGAGAACGCGGCCCGTCACCTCGACGACGAGGGGCGGTTCGTCGTTGAGACCGCGCTGCCCCACGCCTGGATCGCCCCCGGCAAGCCGGACTACGTCCACGCCGAGCGGGTCACCGCCGACGCGGTCGTCCTCGACGTGGCCCGCTACGACCCGGTGACGCAGCTGCTCACCGAGAACCACGTCCGCCTCACGCCGAACGGCATCACAATGAGCCCGATCGTCTGCCGGCTGATCACCCCCGGTGAGATGGACCTGATGGCGCGCATTGCCGGGCTGCGGCTCCTTGAGCGCTTCGCAAGCTGGCAGCGCACGCCCTTTGATGCGACCAGCACGGCGCATGTGTCCGTGTACGGGCTCAGCGGCGCGCCGATCTAAGCACACGGCGATTGGGTCGAGCGACCGGGCCAGGCACTCGCGCCAGAGGCAGGTTCAGAAGCGGCCCTGCCCGCGATCGTTGTCGCCGCCGGCCCAAGCGGTTCACAGCGCCGGCCGCGTGACGATTCATGGTCCAATACAAGCGGTTCCCGCTCGGGTCATCCGGGTTCGCACAGAAGCCAACGCCGACCACGCGCTGCTCTGGATCGAGCAGGTTGCGGCGATGCCAGCCATCGGGCGGCTCGTCGAGCCAGAGCGCGATCACCGCTGCCGGGTCGGTCGTGCCGGCGGCGATGCTTTCGCTTGGCCAGCTCCAGCGGGGTGCATCGGCGCCAAGCCGCTCGGCGAGCGTGCGGCGTGGGCTGAGCACTCGGTGCGGGCGCCGCGCGTTCCGGCAGTATGGGCGTTGGCCGTGAAACGGTGGGCGCGGGTGAGGTTTGCGTCGGGGCAGGCGCACGAACGCGCGTCGCGACAGCGACGGGGACCGGACTTGGCGAGGGCACGATGAGCGTGGCCGTGGGGTTGTAGGCTTGCTGAGGCGGCGTGATGCGCCCGCACCCCGCGAGGCAGAGGAGCAGCACGGCGGAAAGGCGCTGCCCTACTCGTCGAGGTGTAATGAGTACAACTCGTCGCTTGGCCGGCGTATGGATCGACAGGCCGTGCGAGGAGCTCACCTTGTTGGGCTGCGGTTCGCTGCTGGGCTTGGGTGATAGCAGAGCCCAGCTAGCCTTCAGCAGCGTGTTTTGCCACCAGCTTGCGGATCGTGGTTATATTTCGCACCGTGAGGGCTGGCAGCCTGACCTGCTTGCCCATCAGGCGCCAGTTGACGAGCGAGTCGCTGGTCTTGTCGCGACACAGCCAGTAGATCTCGCGCTGATCGATGTGAAACTCGTCCATCGCCGTACGAAATGAGCGCAGGGGGGCGTGGAGCTCGGCGGGCAACGGGGCGGCAAGAAATAGGATCGACAGGGTGTCACCCGGGTTGAGGGTGAGCGTTGGGAATGGCTGGTAGGTCGCGACGTGCTGAAGCTCTTCGAGTGAGCGAAGAAAGGTCGGGACGTTGTAGCCAAGCTGCTGTGCCAGACGCTGGTCGATCTGAGCCGCAAGCGCTGCCGCATCGGTGGAGTCAGCATCGAAGAGCACGTTCCCGCTGGCGATGAAGGTAGCGACACCCTGGAAGCCCAGGGCCTCGAAGATGGCTTGGAGCTCCGTCATTTTGACGCGGTGCCCGCCGACGTTGATACCGCCAAGAAGTGCGACATAGCGCATCCGCGGCCTCCTGGGTATGTGCTGCTCACTTCATCTGTGGCAAGGGAAGTATCGCACACATGTGTTACCCTTTCAAGCTGCCACCGATACGCTCCTGTCGGCTCACCCAATCGTTCCTCGTCTGCATCGAATAGCCGCAATCCCTCCAGAGGGGCGTACACCGATAGTTGCTGGTACAATCTGAGGCTGCCTACGCTATCGCAGCAGAGCACACGGTTGTACCATTGTTGCGCGAACAGGGTAGGGCTGCTGCAGTGACAAGGAGCTTGGCCTATGGACTCGATCGAGCCGCTCCAGACTGCCCACCTCTTCCTGCCGCTTCACCAGGAACTGCTAGGTTTGCTGCGCTCGCTGTCGCGCGAGGACTGGGAGCGGCCGACCTTAGCAGCAGGCTGGTCGGTGCGCGACATGGTCGCCCACCTGCTCGACACCGACCTGCGCCGCCTCTCCTTTCAACGTGATGGGCTGGCACCCCTAGCGCCGTCCGCTCCGATCGTCACCGACCGCGATCTCGTGGCGTTCCTCGATGAGCTGAATGCGAGCTGGGTTTCGGCGGCGCGCCGTCTCAGTCCACGTGTGCTGATCGACCTGCACGAGCTTGTCGGCCCCCAGGTGGCAACGCTTTTCTCCGGCCTCGACCCTTTTGCGCCAGCTGTAGGTGTGGCGTGGGCCGGCGAGGAACGCTCCGCCGTCTGGTTCGATACCGCCCGCGAGTACACCGAGAAATGGCTTCACCAACAGCATATCCGTGACGCCGTCGGCGCCGCGCTCCTCACCGAGCGTCGCTGGATGTACCCGGTGCTCGATACGTTTGTGCGTGGGCTACCGCATACCTTCCGCACCCTCAACGCGTCGCCCGGGACGCGCGTCACGCTCACGGTCACCGAACCGCTCGCCGAAAGCTGGACCATCACCGCCGCAGCCGGAGGCTGGCGACTGGCGAAAGGCGCAGCCCCCCACGCCGCCGCCCAGGTGACGATGGACCAAGATATAACCTGGCGCGTGTTCACCAAGGGAATGACGCCGGAGGCCGCGCGCCAGCGTGCCGTGCTCCAGGGCGACCTTACGCTGGCAAACCAGGTACTTACACTGGTCGCCATCATGGCCTGACGTCGCCACTGGCGAAGGTTTGCGCGCTCCGCTTATGGCCCGGGCACGCGAGGGCCAATCGACAGCGGAGAACAGGGAGGCACCGTGGAGATACCGACCGCGCGACTCAGGCTCGTCCTGGAGACGACTGAGGAGATCCTTGCTCGCATCGCTGCGATGAGCACCGCCGAGCAGGCTGAGGTTTCGCCCGACTGGCTTGCGCGTTTGCGCGCCTCGGACCCATCCGATCCGTGGACGCACGGCTTCGCGATGGTGGAGCGCACCAGCGACAACACGGTGGGTAGCTGCGCCTACAAGGGCCCACCCGACAGCGAGGGTGCTGTCGAGATCGCCTACGCGGTGCACCCGGACGAGCAGGGGCGCGGCTATGCGACCGAAGCGGCGCGCGCCTTAGCTGACTACGCGTTTGCCACCGACGCGGTTCAGATTGTACGCGCCCATACCCTGCCCGAGAACGGCGCTTCGGCCCGGGTGCTCACAACATGCGGTTTCGTCCGTGTCGGCGAGGTTGTCGACCCAGAAGACGGTCTGGTGTGGCGATGGGAGCTCCGGCAGCAGGCAACCTAAGCGGGTGTGCGTTGCTCATGGTACCGCGGCAGGTGGAGCGGTCGTTCAGTTGTAGTGAGACCAGCGCCCTAACAGGGCGTGTGACGTTAGGACAGCGTTGAGCGCTGGCGGTCCGGCAATGCGCGGTCATACTCGTCGCCGTCAATGGCGCCCTCCGTGAGGGCGGCGAGCATCGCGCCTGCCGTGGGTACCGCGCTCCAAACGTCCTCTGCGGCTCGTAGCTGGCGCTCCGCGCGAAGCCGAGCCGACGGTAGCAGGCGATCGCCGCGGCGTTGTCGGCCCGCACGTTTAACCCGATCTGATCGACGGTTGCCAGCCACTCGCGGCAGAGGCGTGCGGTCACCTGGCTCGCGTAGCCCTTCCCGCGCGCCGCTGGGTGGGTGACAATGTTGCCCAGGGTGGCCACGCGCTGCCGCGGCGAGTCCGGCCACACTTACCAGCTCGCCCTCCTCGCGAAGCCCGTAGTAGTGACCAGTCTCCAGCATACGGGGGTCGAACCAGTTGCCGGGATAGCTGGCCGCATAGAGCGCCTGAAGCTCCGGGAGGTTGCTCGCACTCAGCCGCTCTACATCGCTGGCCTCGGTGCCCGCAAGACGCTCGGGCGCTTGGAGGAGCATCTTATCGTAGAGCCCATGGCTCTCGCGGTCGTAGTGTGCGGCGAGGGCTTCGCTCGCCCCTGGGCTGAGGTGGGCGTAGACCTGGGGCGGGAGCAGCGGGCGCACACGGGTCAGCAGCTCGCACAGTTCGCCGATGGGACCGTCGATGAGGGCGTGGACGACCATGAGCGTTTCGGCGAGATAGCCCAGGATGAGCTGGCGCAGCTCGCCGTCGCGCTCCAGCCCGTACCAGAGCGTGCTCGGCCAGAAAAAGTCATCGAGGTCGCCCAGGGCGTAGAGGTGAAGCGGGGCGTTGCGCCGCAGGAAGGCGCCGATTATCTCACGGTCGTGAAGGCTCACCAGCCGGTCCATGCGACGCTCCTTCTGCGCGCATCTGGCGTGCAGTCGCTAGAACCACAGCTCGCGGAGCTCCCGCAAGCTAGATCTCAACCCCAGGCAGACCATCCGCACCCAACAGCAGCGATAGTTCCCCGACGTGGGGCAGGTCGTGGTCGAGGAGGCCCCAGATCGTTTGCAGGAGTAGTACCTCCTCGGGGATCGTGTCGGTGGGCGCGCCGCGCATCAGGCAAACGGTGATGAAGCGCCAGGTCACTTCGAGGTGTTCGGCGATTGCTCCTGGCGTGAGCAGGCCAGGCAGCGGCTGTCGCCCCAGCTGTTCCTCGTTCAGCGGCGCGATAGTGCGCTTGAGCGCCTCCTGGTAGTCGTGCCAGCTTTCGAAGGCTCGCGCCTCCGCGATTGCTGCTCTTGTCATGGAGGCTCCTCCCGCTGCTGGGCGTATCACCTGACGAGCTCACACCTTCGGCCGTACGTGAAACATGGCACGCCCAGAGGGCGCGTAGGCGCTCAACGCTCTCGGCGTAGGAACGAGACGGTGCTGTCGACGACAACGAAACCGAGGGCGAGGTAGAGCGTTTGTGCCGGCCAGTTGTCAGCTCCGGTACCCAACCAACAGCGTTCGCAGCCGAGCGAGCGCAGGTGGACCAGTGCGCGCAGCATCAGCTCCCGGGCCACGCCGCGCCTGCGGGTTGCCTCGTCCGTCCAGAGCCAGTGAACGTAGCCAGTGCGCGCGGCGCGCGGGTCGTCCGAGTTCGCCGCCGTCGTCGCGTAGAGGCAGAGCCCAACTCGCTCGCCGCCGAGCCAGGCCCGCTGGCGGAAGCCCCCGTGCTCGCTCGCCCCGCCCTCAAACGCCACCTCATCACTCACTCTCGCCTCACCAACCTCGCCATCGAGATCGCAGGCCAGCAGCAGCTCGCGATAGTACGGAACAAAACCGCACTGCGCCAGCAGCCTCGCCTGCACACTCAGACGGTCGGAAAGGCCATCCCAGCCGGCGTTGTAGCCTTGCACGGGAGCGTTGCCGTGGGCCTGGGGGAAGGCGAGTACGGGGCCTGACCGGGCCCGCTGCACGCAAGCCTCCAGGAGTGCCGCGCCAGCCACCTCGTCAACAAAGAACAGCGCAGTAACTGCGTCGGCCTCGCGGTCTTGGTCGTCAGTGACCGCACGCAGCACCGCAAATCCGGCGACCGGGCCCTCCGCTTCGGCAACAAGGATCTGGCCCACTTCCGGGCGGGTCAGGTCGACGGCGAAGCGCACCTGGCTCGACAGCAGGCAGTGAGGTAGCCCGGCCGTCTGTGCAACATACAGGTCATAGAGCGCGGGGATATGCTCAGGCCGAAACGTGGAGAGTGAGACCATAGCATTCCTCAAATGACGTGGCTTCGTGCACAAAAATGACGTTGCAGCGTGTGCAGCCGCTTCTGCGTTTCCCAGGGAAAGATGTGCTCCATCAGCCATGAGCGGCTGCGCCGCTGTCGGCAGGCAGCGCACTCCAGGCTTAGGCGCAGAGATTACTTCGCGGGCAGCGAAGCTGCAAAGGCCGTTCGATGCCAACCCGTTCAGCGCTTCAGGTTATAGTGAAGCACCATATGGCCGCTCGGGTAGCGCTTGTGGCCGGTCAGCTCCGTGAGCACCTGGGTGACGACCGGCGCGAAGAGCGGGATGCCCGAGCCAAACAGCACCGGGTTCAGCTTCAGGATAAGCCGGTCAATCAGGCCGGCCGTCAGCAGGGTGGTGGCAAGAGCGCTCCCACCGCAGAGCCAGATCGCCTTGCCGTCCTCCTGCTTCAGCGTCCGCACCACCTCCACCGCGTCGCTTGAAACGATGGTTACCTGCGGGTCGGGGCTCTCGTTGTAGCTGCGGGAGAAGACATACTGGTGCAGCGTGGGGTAGGGGCTCGCTATGCCCTCCTTCAGCCCCACCTCGTAGGTGTTACGGCCCATCAGAACCGCATCGAACCAGCGGTTCTCGAGGCTGCGATGCTCGGTGGACCGCAGGTGCGCGGGAAGGGTCTCGGGGAAGTTCTCCGCAATATCCGCCCCGTAGTCGGCATCCCACGGAAACTTGTCGAATGAGCCATCGGGGTGGGCGATAAAGCCGTCAAGCGTCACAGCCACGTAGTAGACGAGTTCGCGCATCCCAAGACCTCCTTCACTTCGAGCGGCCTCCCGGGGCGGCCGCACTCCAGTACACCGGAAGCGGCCTAAGCTAGGATACTGGCCGTGCCCGCGTCGAACATCGTCCTACAGGCGGTGGTGGGCCAGGCGCGCTCTATGGTCGTCGTGTGATTGATGAGCGCAGCTCGGTGCCGTGGTGTGAGGAGGGAGGGGTGAGCGATAACGTACTGGCCGAAATGGGTGCGATCTATCGACTGTGACCACCTCAGCGCGAGCGCAGCGCGATGTCCAGGGCGCTCATGAGTTGAGCGACGCGATTTCCGCCCGGCGGGGCGGCGGGATAGCGCTTGAGCACGGCAACCAGCTCCGGCGTCGCTCGCTGGCGAGCCTGCTCGATGCGCTGTGCTCCAACACGTTGATCCCCGCCGGCAACCAGCTCCGCCGCGCGTGCTGCGTGTGCTGCGGCGCCCAGCACGTGTTTGACCTGGGTTGCTTTTGCCAGCGGGTGCAGGTACGCTGCGGCGGCAGCGTGGCCGGCGGCCCGTGCCGCTTCCCGAGCAGCCTCGCTCGTCGCTCCCTGCGCCGCCTTATGCGCTGCCAACGCGCTTGTTCGCTGGAGCTTCGTCCGCTCGGCACCTTCAACAAACGTCCACGCCGCTTCGACGGCGGCCCGAGGCCGTCGGTCGCCAGGGTGACACTCCTCGAAGATCGACAGCACCTCCTGGGCGCTCTCCGCGGCATAGCGAGCGACCATACGGAGATCCTGGGTACTCAGCTCAACCGTGCTGGGCTCATTTGTCATATTCTCATCTCACAGTCGCGATGCACGAAGCGCTACCAGTAGCCACGCACAGTGAGCGATGTGGTGAGCGGCGCCGAGGAGGATCGTAGCACACGTTCGGCGTGCTCGCCCCGAGTTGCGGGCCAGCCAACGCCGTCGGCACACAAGGTGCAGCGTCACAGCGAAGGCAGCGGTGATGGTGCGGCAGCTGGGGCCGCTGAGAGGAGACAGGCTTATGTACATCGTGCGCTTTTCCTACGACTTCCTTCCCGTCCACCGTCGGCAGGCGATGGAGTTGATATCGCGCGAGGTAGAAGCTGCACAGGCACGCGGGCTGACCGCGCGCCTGCTGGTGCCGCTCACCCGCGGCCAGGGTGGGGCCTCACTCCACTACGAGGTGGAGCTCCAGAGCCTCGACGCGCTCGACGACTTCCGCAGCACCGGGATCGGCTCGGCGGAGCGCACCGGCGACTGGATGCACGAGCTGAGCAGCCTGCTCACTGCGCCGCCGCTCGTCGAGATCCTGCGCGTCGCGGAGCGAACGACTGAGGCCTGATTCGATGCGCTCTCGCTCGGCGAGCTTCGGCGCATATTCGAAGAGGCGACGCCCATAGGCGTGGAAGAAGTAACGGGCATCTCACCAGACGGCGTTCGCGAGGTAGCCGGCACGGGCTGCGGAGCAACTAGTGGTTGTGCGAGCTGCGCGCCCTGGTGCCGCAACTCGTCACGCGCCACCACGCCCACCACTATGTGGGCTTCGCGGAGACGCAGTGGCGGCTGTTCGACAAGGAGCGGCCGCGGCGGATCAAGCCCTTGCTCTACGTCTTTCGCGTGCTGTTCACCAGCATTCACCTGATGCGCAGCGGCGAGGTCGAGGCCAATGTGACGGTGCTGAACGAACACGCCGGCCTGCCGTACATCGGGGAGTTGGTGGCGCGCAAGCTGGTCGGGCCGGAGCGTGGAACGCTCGATGACGGCGACGTTGTCCTGTTCGCCGCGGAGTACGCCCGCCTGCGCGGCGAGCTCGAGGCTGCCCACGCGGCGAGCAAGTTGCCCAACCAGCCGAGCTGTCGCGACGCCGTCAACGATCTGCTCGTGCGGGTGCGACTGGGGGCGGCCTGATGGAGGCAGTGGTCTTTGTCGGCATCCAGGCCGCCGGCAAGTCGACCTTCCCTACCGGGCCCTGCGCATCGGCCGTGGCGACCCGACGCCCCTGGCGGGCTTCGAGCAGGACGACTACGTGCGGGCCGCCCGCTTCAGCGAGCGACAGTTGGGCGAGCTGCTGGAGGCCTACGCGGCCCAGCGGCGGGCGACCCTCGCCACCCTGCGGAGTTTCGACGCCGAGGCCTGGCTGCGCCGCGGCACGGTGTCCGGCCACCCGCGCAGCGCACGGGCCTTGGCCTACATCGCCGACTTCCACGAGCTCTATGACATGAGACCCAAGAACTGGTCAAGCGGGAATGTTAGTCTCCTGGGTCTTGGCCTGAGTCTCGTACCAGACCTTCTTGAACATCAGTGGGGCGAGGTCTCCGAGGCTGCTGTGGGGGCGGA
>Ga0164290_1001389_pt1 | contig 37188 bp, 34 predicted proteins | sample Micstemetagenome_FD_108782 | JGI IMG/M metagenome (GOLD analysis project Ga0164290, IMG submission 108782) | Contaminated culture microbial community from soil near Moab, Utah, USA - Microcoleus steenstrupii SON62 (Illumina Assembly) | ecosystem: Environmental > Terrestrial > Soil > Soil crust...
AGACGGCTACGGATCGCCGATGGTTCGACATTGACCCTAAGTGCTGAACTCTCGATACTTCGCGCTCCTACCAGGGCGCATCGGAAAGTCTTATGTCGGTTGCTCAAGAGACAGATCTGCTCGACTACTGCGTAGCCTCCGCCCGTGAGGCGAAGGCGGCCGCGGCCCAGCTTGCCCAGATTTCCGGCGGACAGCGAAACGCCTGGCTGCGGAAGTCGGCTGCCCGGCTGCGTGAGCAGGCCGATGCGATTCTGGCAGCGAATCAGTTGGATGTGGCAGCTGCTCCAGGATTTGCGATTTCCGACGCGGCGATCGACCGTCTGACGCTTAACTCCAAACGGATCAACGAGATCGCGACGGGCCTCGAAGAGGTCGCCGCACTGCCCGACCCGGTCGGCGAGGTGATGGAATCGAACGTGCGGCCGAACGGCTTGCAGATTTTGAAGACCCGCGTGCCGCTGGGCGTGGTGTTCTTCATCTACGAATCGCGCCCCAATGTGACCGCCGATGCCGCAGCGATTTGCCTGAAAAGTGGCAACGCGGTGATCCTTCGCGGTGGCAAAGAAGCCGCTCATTCAAGCCGGGCGATTGTCGACATCCTGAAAGATGTCGCGGCCGAAGAGGGTCTGCCCCCTGCGGCTTTGCACTTAGTGGAAACAACGGATCGTGCGGCGGTCGGGCATTATCTGTCGCTGCCCCAGTACATCGATGTGGCGATTCCCCGCGGTGGGGAAAGCCTGATCCGCCGAGTGGCGGAAGAAGCCAAGATGCCGGTGATCAAGCACTTCACGGGCAATTGCCACGTGTATGTCGATGAGTCGGCTGATCTGGCGATGGCTGAGCGAATTGTGGTGAATTCGAAGTGCCACCGACTGGGCGTGTGCAATGCCTGTGAGTCGCTCCTGGTGCATGAAGCGGTGGCAGCCAAGTTTCTGCCGCAGATTGGAGAGGCCCTTGGTTCGCGCGGCATCGAAATCCGTGGCGATGAGCCTACCAGGAAGTTGCTGCGCAACGCGAAGCTAGCTACTGATGAAGATTACGGCACAGAATACCTCGGCCCGATTATCTCGGTGAAAGTGGTCAACTCGCTTCGCGAGGCCATCGCCCACATTAATCGCTATGGTTCCGGCCACACCGACGCGATCGTGACGAGCGATCTAGCTGCGGCGCGAACGTTCGCCGCGACGATCGATAGTTCCGCGGTGATGATCAATGCGAGCACGCGGTTCAACGACGGGTATCAGTTCGGTTTGGGTGCCGAAATCGGTATCAGCACCGACAAGTTCCACGCTCGCGGGCCATGCGGTCTGAAGGAACTCACGACGTATAAGTATGTGGTGTTTGGCGAGGGACAGGTGCGGGAGTAGGATAAACGCGAGTTGAAGCTGTTAAGACGCACAGCAGGTAACGTCATGGCAGACGAAGTACTAAGCCAGGCCGAGGTTGAAAGCCTGCTCAGCGCAATGGAAGGCGCGGCGCCGGCGCGTTCTACCGTCGCCACTGCGCCGCAGCCGATGGCTGCTCCACCGCGGCCGCGCGAAAAGGTATCGCCTTACGACTTCAAGCGGCCCGAGCGTGTCGGCAAAGAGCAGATGCGGGCTTTGCAGTCACTGCACGAGGGCTTCGGCCGGAACTTTGGTGCCGCCCTCTCTGCCCTCCTCCGCAGCATCGTCGAAGTGAAGCTGACGAGTGTCGATCAACTCACCTATAGCGAGTTTGTTTTCAGCCTCGAAAACCCCACCTGCTTCAATCTGCTGCGGGCGGAGCCGCTTGAAGGCAATCTGATTCTCGACATCAATCCGGCGATCCTCTATCCGATCATCGATCGCCTGCTCGGGGGCGGAAAGGATAGTGGGCCGCTCGTCCGCCGGCCGCTGACGGAAATTGAACTGCGGCTGGTCTCGCGCATCTCGAACTTGTTTCTCCAGGAACTTGGACGTGCGTGGGAAAACGTAATCACGCTCAAGCTGCAAGTCGAGCGGGTCGAAAGTAACCCGCAGCTTGTACAGATCGTGCCGCCGAACGAAGTGGTCGTGCTGATCAGTTTCGAGCTGACACTCGGCGACGTGCGGGGCATGATCAACCTTTGCATCCCGTTCAATTCGATCGAACGCATCGGCAATAAACTGTCCTCGAACACGTGGGCCAGTTATGGCAAAGGCGGCACCACGCCCGAGAACATCGCCCGGCTGAGCCGCAACATCGACCGCTCGCGCGTTGAGATGGTGGCGACGCTCGCTGAAACCAAGATCACGACGGCCGACCTGCTCGGCTTGCGCGTGGGAGACATCATTACTACGGACAAAGACGTCCGCACACCGGTGGAAATCGCCGTCCAAGGTGTGCCGAAATTCCTCGCATCCGCCGGCGCTCTCAAGGGGCAAAAGGCCCTGAAGATCGAGCAGCCCGTCGCTGCTTCCACCCCGCCTGCTCCTGCTCCAGCCGCGGTGCCAGCGAAGAAGTGATGAGCTAAACCACCGGGGCACTGAAAGCGAATCAAGGCGATTCGCCCTTCCGCCGCGCTTCAGGTGGTCTTTGCGTCAGAGATAGGGCTGGGCCAGGCGGGCAAAACCGTCTCGCAATCGCCAGATCAGATGCCGGCCGTCGACATCTGCCAACTTGATCTCGTTGCCTGACCGCATTTTCTCCTGGGCGATCTGAGTGGCTACTTGCGCCAGCTCACGGTCGTAGCACTCCACGTTGAACTCGAAGTTCAAACGCAGGCTGCGAGGGTCCCAGTTCGCCGAGCCCAACAGCACCCAGCAGCCGTCAACGATCACGAGCTTGGAGTGATCGAAGGGTGGAGCGCTAAGCCAGACACGGCAGCCACGCTCGAGCACCTGACCGAGCTGGCCCATGCAGGCCCATTGCACCATGGTTAGATTGTTCTTTTCCGGTAGCACGATCTGCACCTGCACGCCGCGCATCGCAGCCACCGTAAGCGCCGTAATCAGCGCCTGCTCGGGGAGGAAATACGGCGTGACGATGACGATCGACTTTCTCGCACAGTCGATGGCGCATTGCAGCGTGTACTGCAACTGCTCCATTTGGGCCTCGGGACCGTCGGGGATACCGCGGCAGAGGGTAAAACCCCGAGGCTCGAGTCTTTGGAACCAGTTTTCGCCCGTGAGTCGCTCTGAGGTGCAAAACTCCCAGTCGCTCGCGAATGTTTCGCGAAGGTGAGCGACGACCGGGCCTTCGATGCGGAAATGAATATCTTGGACCGGGTGTTTGCCTGGCTCACTCAAGCGATGCCCTTGACGGATATTCATGCCGCCCGTGAAACCGATCTCGCCGTCGACCACGAGAATCTTGCGGTGGCTGCGGAGGTTGGAGTAGTGCAGCTTCCAGGGGATCAAAGTTGGTAGGAACGTTGCGTGGCGAATGCCGCGGCGGCGCAGCGTCCATGTGACCGACGGTAGGGTATAGCGGCTGCCGACGTCGTCGATCAGCACTCGCACTTCCACACCGCGCTCCTTGGCCCGGTCCAGTGCATCGACAAACAGTTGGCCAACTGGGTCGTTATCAAAGATGTAGGTTGACAAGCCAATCGAGCATTTGGCCTCTTCGATGGCGCTCAGCATCTGAGCATACGCATCGTCACCACCAACTAGCGGCGTGATCCGATTGCCGTCGAGCAGCGGCAAATCGGTCAACTGCTGGACGAACTGCATGAGTGGCTGCAGGTCCGCAGCTTCTTCGCCCAGCGTGCGGTTGATGGCTTGCGGAGTCGCCGGCTGCAATTCGGCACGGCCGGGGCCGGCAACGCCGCGTTTCAGTCGGCGGGCAGTACGGTGGATCCGGTTTACTCCGAAGAGCACATACAGCAGTGAGCCCACAAACGGCGCGAGCAGAATAATTCCGACCCACCCGATCGCAGCCCGAGTATCGGGCTTTGTGAGAACGACATGGGATACCGAAATCGTTACCAGGAGCACGTCGGTGAGTGCGATAACGTGCGGCCAGATGGTGAAAAAGAACTCGGGGATTTCGAACATAGGTGACTAGTCTCGCCAGAAACTCCGGCGACGCTAGTCCTTGAGGCAAAATTTGGCCAATCCGCCGGTCGGTGGCGTTACAATATCGGGCGAGGACCGGCGAATCTGATCTTGAAAGTCGAAAACATTCCGGCAAATCAGTTCCCAGGAGGTAGCCAGTTGAATAAGCAAGATAGCGGCTCCGGCGGCGGGGCAGCCGTCGCCGTCGTGATGATCCTGGTAGTACTCGGCGGTTTTTGCGTGATCGTTACTCTGGCGGGTGGATTCTTCTACCTGGGTCGCTCGGTTCCTCCAGTGGTTGTGGCACCGCCACTGCCAGTCGCCACCGTAACGAAAGCAGCTACGGCATTTCGGATCGTGGAAATCGCAGTCGCCGCCGACGGCAGCCTGACGCTCGATGGAAAGTCGGTTGCACTCGAAGATGTTCCGCTCCAATTACAGCAAATCCGAGCTGCCAGCCCAAATGCCCAAGTCGACGTGCAGGTTCGCCCGGATCCGGCGGCCCCCTACAGCGCTGTGAGCAAAGTCACCGATCAACTTTCGGCAACCGGTTTCAGCCATACGGTGAGGCCTGCAGACTCGGCTGAGGCATCTGCAATGGTACCGGGAATGGGAGGGCCGGCAGGCACTTCGGTCGGAGAAGCGGCGGCAACGGACGAGGCGGAAGTCGTCAAGGAAGCGACTGAAGCGGCCCCCGAACAGGAACGCGCAGCGGAAAAACAAGACGCTGTGGAAGAGACGCCTTAGGCGTCGGACTGGGGCGCACTCTCGCGCACGAGTCCGCTGATTTGTTTGAATTCGGGCGTTCCCGCAACCTCGCACCACTCGAATAAGGCCGACTCGGTTGTCGTGAGTGTGGCACCGGCTGAGTCCATTCGCCGCAAAGCGGTTCTATGGTCGAGGGCATGTCGGGATCCGACTGCATCGACGGCGACAAACGTTCGATATCCGTCGGCGAGAAGATCCAGTACGGTTTGCTGCACGCAGACGTGGGTTTCGATGCCCACGACCAAGATCTTGTGCACACCTTGCGAGCGGAAACGCTCGAAGATGTCGCTGCACTCCCGGCAGCTGAACATGAGCTTAGACGAGATCGGCGACAGTCGCTGGGCCAGTTGCTGCACGGTCGGTCCCAGACCCTTAGGATATTGCTCCGTCGCGGCGACCGGAACTCCCAAGATGCCGGCCCCATCGATCAGGCGGCGGAGGTTCCAGAGGAGTCGCTCGTGCTGAGCGACTGCGGGCAAGAGCTTCTCCTGGACGTCGACTACGAGCAGCCCCGTATCGCCGCGGGACATCATTTCTGGGCTGCGAGGCATGCTGAAAGTGCTCATGGGAGCAGCATAACAAATTGGCGAAGTGGCCGGAGCGTGCCGCCGCTCGGCTACTGGGTTGCGTCGCTTCTGCCCGTTACAATCCGCCGCTTATCGTTTCACCCACTTTTGGCGCACCAACCGGTTTCAGGACAACGAATCCATGGCCCACTTCCTGGGAATCGACATTGGCACTTCGGGGACCAAGACGCTCGTAATCGATGAAGCGGGGACGATCCTCGGCGAAGCTTCGCACCCGCATCAGAGCTATCATCCTAAGCCGCTCTGGAGCGAGCAGGACCCTGACGACTGGTGGAAGGCGACGGTCGCGTCGGTCCGTGGCGCGGTAAAGAAGGCGAAGCTGAAGCCGGCCGACGTGAAAGCAATCGGCCTCAGCGGCCAGATGCATGGCAGCGTCTTTCTCGACAAGAAGGGGAATGTCGTCCGTAAGGCGCTGCTTTGGAATGACCAGCGAACGGCCGCCGAGTGCGAGGAAATTGAGAAGAGGGCCGGCGGGCGAAAAAAGCTGATCCAGATGGTCGCCAATCCGGCGCTTACAGGCTTTACAGCCCCAAAGATCTTGTGGCTTCGCAACAACGAGCCCAAAAACTTTGAGAAGACGGTCAGTGTGCTGTTGCCGAAGGACGATGTCCGTCGTCGACTCACCGGTGAGTTCGCTACGGATGTGAGCGACGCCAGTGGAATGTTGCTCCTCGACGTGGCGAAACGCAATTGGTCGACGAAGTTGCTCGGCCTGGTCGATCTCGATCCGAGCCTGTTCGCGAAAGTTTACGAGTCGGAGGATGTCACCGGCAAGCTGACCACCGCGGCAGCCAAGGAACTTGGGCTGACGACCGATTGTGTTGTTGTCGGCGGAGCTGGGGACAATGCAGCCAATGCCATTGGCACGGGAGTGGTGAAGAACGGCGTTGTCTCGACGTCGATTGGCACTAGTGGAGTGGTCTTCGCTCATGCCGACGAGGTGCAGATCGATCCGCTCGGCCGGCTTCATACCTTCTGTCACGCGGTGCGTGGCAAGTGGCACATCATGGGGGTGAGTTTGACGGCTGGCGGTTCGCTGCAGTGGTTTGCCGAGCGAGTGGCCTGCGATCTGTTCGCCAGCAAAAAAGGAGGCTGCTACGACATCCTGTCGAAGGAAGCCGAGGGTGTGCAGCGCGGTAGCGAGGGGCTGTTCTTCCTGCCGTACCTGGCCGGCGAGCGCACTCCGCACGCTGATCCGTTTGCTCGCGGTTCCTTCGTAGGGCTGACGCTCAAGCACGCTCGGGGACATCTCTCGCGGGCGATTATGGAGGGCGTTGCTTACGCTCTGAAGGATAGCCTTACGATCATCAAGGAGATGGGTGTGCCCGTTAAGCAAATCCGCGCGTCCGGCGGAGGTGCGAAGAACCCCTTCTGGCGGCAGGTACAAGCAGACGTGTTCGGGCAGGAAGTTGTCACGATTAACGCCGAACAGGGACCGGCCTATGGCGCGGCCCTGCTGGCTAGCGTAGGCGCCGGTGCCTATAAGAGCGCAGAAGAGGCGTCGGCAGCGACTATTCGTGTCGTCGAGCGAACTGCGGTTGATAAGAAAGGGGCGAAGGTTTACGAGCGCGGCTATCCGATCTATCAGCAGTTGTATAAGTCGTTGAAGGAACAGTTTGTCGCGATCGATGACTTTACCCGCGGTGAGTAGGCGGCGGTTCGGTGGTGGTTTCGGCCCTTAAAATCGGAGTTTTTAGCAGAGTTGGCACCAGGGAGTGACGTAGATTTGCGCGTCCTCCCTTGCTTCTCCTATTGCCCGGCTCAGCCATGACTTCCGCTGTCGCTTCTATCGACGTATCGCCGACAAACAAGCCGGCGAGGACGGCGACTTCGACTGAGCTGCAATTGCTCTCGGGCCGGCATGTTCCGGCGCTCGATGCGATCCGTGGCTTGGCGATTCTGATGGTCACCTACTACCGCTTCGGCGGCGGCTCGCCAGGGGAGGCATCGGTTGGCAGTGGGTTGCCGCTGCATAATCTGGGCAGCCGCGGTGTGGAATTGTTCTTTGTATTGTCGGGGTTTCTGATCACCGGCATCCTGTTCGACGCCAAAGCCAAGCCGCACTACTTTCGGAATTTCTACGCGCGCAGAACGCTGCGGATTTTTCCGCTCTACTATGGCGTACTGCTGCTCGGGCTAGTGCTGCTTCCCGCGATCAGCGCTCAAGCTGCTGCGTGGTACGGCGAGGCCCGGCAGGAGCAAGGCTGGCTGTGGCTCTACGGAGCGAATGTGCTGCAGTCGTGGCGCGGCGAGTGGTGCCTCGGCTGGTTCAACCACTTCTGGTCACTGGCAATCGAAGAACACTACTACCTGCTCTGGCCGATGGTGGTGTACTTCCTCTCAAGGCAGCAGGCTCTGATTGCTTGTACGGTGCTCTTCACGCTGAGTGCGGGCAGCCGAGTGGCTTGGGTGCTGCTGGGCGGGAACGACGTGGCGCCGTATGTGTTCACCCTGTTCCGGCTTGATGCTATCGTCTTGGGCAGTGCCATTGCACTTCTTGTGCGCGGGCCGCTCGGATTGCGCGGGCTTGTGAAGCCGGCGATTGCTGGACTGGCGATCTCGCTGCCAATTTTGATCGGAGTTTCGATCCTCGACCGCCGGCTCTTTACCATTCCAGAAAGCTTCTGGGCCCTGTTCTTCGGCTCAGCAATCGTCCTCGTGCTGGCGGCACCAGAAAGTGGGTTGGTTGATCGGCTCGGCCGTTCGCAGATGCTTCGGTTCTTTGGCAAGTACAGCTACGGCATGTACGTCTTTCAGTCGCTGCTGATTCCGGCCACGGCTGGGCTTGTGACGGCTTCCGGTCTGGCCAGTGCCTTTGGGAACGCAGCAGTTGGGCAGGCCGCGTACCTGGCGATCATGTTCGTCGCGACTACGGCAGCAGCCCTAATCAGTTGGCATGCTTACGAGAAGCACTTCTTGAAGCTGAAGTCGCGGTTTGAAGCCCATCCGCAGGCCGCGACTGCGGTCAAAGCGATCAGTTCCCCCGTGGCAGTTTCCGCCGCAACGCCGGGATGATCTCGGGCGGCACAAAACGCCCTAGCATCTCGTCGTTCGCCAGAGGCGTGATCTGCTTGATGAGCGAACTGCTGACGTGGGCGAATTCTTCATCTGCCATCAGAAAGACGGTTTCGATGCCCGGATCGAGATGCCGGTTGGCCATCATCATCGTGAATTCGCCAGCCAGATCAGTCATCGGCCGCACACCGCGGATCATCACGCGAGCTCCACACTGGCGGACGAATTCGACTGCGAGTCCCGAAAATGCCTTCACCTGAACGTTGGGGATTTTCTCAGTGACGTGCGCCACCAACTCCTGACGTTCGGCGGGGGTGAACATCGATCGCTTCTCGGCATTCACGCCGATTCCGACGATTAGCGTGTCCACCAGGCGCGCAGCACGCTGGATCACGTTCAGGTGGCCAAGCGTGACCGGATCGAAAGAACCAGTGTAAACCGCGACGCGGGAGTCGGAGCGAGTCATTAGGGCGTTCCACAAGTGATCCCGCCCAGCGGAACCGCGGGACGAGCGTCTATTCTGCACATTCTACCAAGCCATCGATCAGACGCTCTACGTCGTCGCGGTTGTTGTAGCCGTGAGGCGCCACTCGAAGGCCGCCACCGCGGCAGCTGACGACGATTCCGGCCGCCATGAGGCGCGTTCTAACCTCCGCGGGAGTCAATCGGCCCGGCGGGGTGAAGGTGACAATCCCAGAACGATGATCATGCACTCGAGGGCTCAGGAGCGTTGCCCGTATGTCCTGCAGCCGGTCGCAAAGATAATCCGTAATCCCCAGCACCTGGTGGGCGACCGTCGAAGAATCTTTCCGAACGCCCAGTTGCTGCAAAAGCTCGATGCTGGCCTGCAGACCGAGCATCCCTGCCATGTTCGTCGATCCCCCCTCCCAACGTGCCGCTTCCGGACGCAGCTTCAGTTCAACGCGGCCGAAATCATGTGCCGCCTGTACACTGTTCCAGCCGACGCCAAGGGTTCGCATCCGGTCCTGATGCTCGCGGCGGACGTACAGAATGCCCGCTCCCTCGGGGCCGAGGAGCCACTTGTGCCCATCGGCGGCGAGAAAGTCGATCCCTAGTTGCTCGACATCCACCGGGAAAACGCCGAGCCCTTGAATGGCATCCACCATCAAGCGGACGTTCCGGCGGCGGCACAAAGCGGCAACTTCGGCCAAATCGATCCGCCATCCACTCGCGTAGCCCACCCAACTGACCGAGACGATGCGAGTTTGGTCGTCGATGTGTGACTCGAGGCGATCGAGGTCGACCATACCGCCATCGACCGGGACCAGTCGCGCCTCAACACCTCGGCTGGCGAGGTTCATCCAAGGGTACAAGTTCGACGGAAACTCATTGGCCAGCGTGACGACGTTCTGCCCCTCCTGCCACGGCCAGCCTTCCGCGACGATGCCAAGACCGCTGGTCGTATTGGGGACGAGAGCGATTTCACTTGCATTTGCGCCGACAAAGTCGGCGGCTTGGCTGCGGAGACGGCGCACAGTTTCGGCCCAGCGGGGCCAGCGAGTGTCGCCGTGCTCCGTTGCTTCCTCAAGCCAAATCGCAATCGCCCTGCGCGTCGGCTGGGGTAATGGAGCGACGGCCGCATGGTCGAAGTAGGCATAGCGTGCGGCGACGGGCATCTCGCTGCGGAATCGCTCAGTTAGAGCGTTGTCCGTATACGGCGACGACATAAAGAGCCTCTACGAACGTTATAACCGGCCGAATCTGATCTGGTCGCGAGGGGTAAAAACCCCGAGAATTGCCGCTTCAGACGAGAATCGCATCTACAGGTGACAGCCGCTATCGTCGAATTATACTAGGGCCGGTAAGGATTTGAGTTATGGCGAGTGTTCTGCGCGCGGACGTGCACCTTCGAGGAAGTTCGGGAATGCCCAAGGCGCTGTGCTTAGCGGGGATGGTAGTTGCCATCCTCATTGCGGTCCTGTTTGCGGTCGATCTGGCGGCCGCAGTGCCGTTTCGTCGCGCCAGCGTCGTGATGGACGTATCGCTGATCGTCGCCGCCCTACTTTTAGGGCTCGCCAGTTGGATGACATTCCGGGAGCAGCGGTAATCGCGGCTCATCGATTGCACGGTCGAAAGCCCTAGAGATCGCTACGCGGCTGGTCGCAGGATCGATCGGCTCGGTGTGGCAACATGCAGCTCGACAAATTGCTTTCCGACACTGCCGAGCGTCGTGTTTTCGAGTTGGCCGTTCGAGCATTGGGAAGAAATCCAACCAAGTAGCTCGCCAAGGTTTTCCAGGGCGGTTGCATCCTCTTCGACCAGCTTTGGCGAATCAATGGCCAGATGAACCGGAAGGTTCAGACGAGCTGCCGACCGAATACGCCGCTTGATCGACCAGTTTGCAGGCAACCACCAAGCCGACTGAGTGGGGAGCTTCCAGGCACTGGGCAGGTGCCAGATATCCGCGCGGGGCGAAGTCCGCACAATCGGAGCGGCTTCTCCGATCGGACGAGCCGGCCCGCGAATTGCCGAAATGCCCTGCTCCAGGAGCAAATCGACTTCCGTCACTTCGTCGACGTTCCGCAGCACCAGCGTCGAAAGTGAGATCCCGCAGCGACGTGCGCGGTCGAAGCGGCGGCTCAGCTCGCGGCGAAGTCGCACACGTCCCGAACCGGCGCCAAACCAGCTGCGATCGGCGAGCACGGCTATCTCGTGGCCGCGATCGGCAGCAAAAATGGCGTCAGTAGCGGCAGAAATGGCGGGGTCGGCAACCGCCCAGGTAGCTTTCAGCTGATGCTGCTGAAGTAGCGATAGGAGCTCGGACCGAATGCCGTCAAGCCGATCGCGGCTTTCCTCGGTCTGCTGGTGGATATCCAGCTCAAGATCGATCGAGAGGGTTACGAGACTGCGCTGAGCTCCGCTTTCCATTCCCCGGCCCTTCCCTGTCAACTTCCCTGCTGCCGCCTGCACTGCCCAACCAAGGAATCGGCCCGCACTTGATGCTCGCTGGAAGGAACCGTCGCGGAGCGTTGCAACCGCTACGCAAATCAGAAAAGCACTAGTGAAGTTTTGACGGCGTGAGCAAGAAAGGCTGACGAGCCGCAATAATCCGTCCCCGATTCACCGAAAATGTTTGCGCTGACTGTCGCGCTGGTCGGGGCTATAATCGGACTCGACGTCCGCACAACTCTTAACCTGCGAGCCTTAAGGTTTGAACGACTCGACGCTTACCGCCGATCGTTACGACTCTGGCGAGTTGCCGGGCGATGCCTTGCCGCCGAGTACAGCCCGGCCGCCATCACCGCGGGCCGCTCCTGCTCCGCCTCGCGGCTCTGCATCAAGGACTGCTGCTGCAACCGAAGGTACCGAGTCCGGCGACGAGGAGAATGCTCACGAGTCCAGCTGGATCGGCCGCGCTATTCGGCGGAGCCTGCGCGGTTCGGTTGCCACATTGATTTCGGCGGTCGTGCACGCGGCAGTGCTCATTGGCCTGGGGATGGTGTTCGTCGAGCCGCAGGTCATCCAGCGCTTTCACGAAGTGATTGCCATTCCCTTCGAAGAGCCACCCCGACCCGACGAAGTGACCGTCGAGATTGAAAAGCAGCTCACCACAGTCACCGAGCAGACGACCAGCGTCTTTAGCGCCTCCATGGAAGTGGGTGAAGTCGGCGCTTCGGGTCCGCAAGGCGGAATCACCGCACCGCAGATGGACAAAGCCATTCTGGAGCAGATGGCCACGACCGACGAGATCGGAGTGGACGGCGTTATCGAGGATCTGCTGCCAACGCAGCGTCTGATCGCCGAGGTGCCCGATGGCCAAGTGGGAAGTGCCCGAGCGGTCGTTGATAATTACGCGGAAGCCCTCGATCGCATCACGCAAGAATTGCTCTGGATGCTTGAGAAAGGACCGGTGCTGGTCGTTTGGGCATTCGATCAATCGGAAAGCATGAAGGACGACCAGAAGGAAATTCGCGACCGCGTCGAGCATGTCTACAAGGAGCTAGGCCTTGTTGGCCCAAAGAGCAAGAACGCGCTCGAAACGGCAGTGGTCAGCTTTGGCGAGAATTACATCCAGCACACGCGCCGACCGACCGGCGACCTGGAAGAAATTCGCGCAGCGATTAACGAAGTGCCGGTCGATCCGTCCGGAAAAGAGCTGACCTGTTCTGCTGTGCTGCAAGCAATTGCCACTCACCGGGGCTATGCCAAGTCCACTCGGCGGCAAATGGCCCTCGTCCTCGTTACCGATGAGAGCGGCGACCGCGTCGATAACGATAGTCACCTCGAGCGGGCCATCGCCGAAGCCAAAGCGGCCCGCTGCAAGCTGTACGTTCTTGGTCGCGAAGCCGTATTTGGCTATCCTTACGCCCATATCCGCTGGATTCATCCGCAAACAAAGCACCATCACTGGATTGCCATTGACCGCGGCCCGGAGACGGCATTTGTCGAGCAATTACAGACCGACGGGTTTCACCGCCGTCATGATGCCCATTCCAGCGGTGCCGGTCCGTATGAGTGCACCCGGATGGCTCGCGAGTCGAGTGGCATCTTCTTTATGCTGCCGTCCGTCGAATCGGATCTGGTCCACAGCGACAAGCGAAAGTATGAACTCGCGGCCATGGAATCGTACTTGCCCGATTTGCGCTCGAGGCTGGAGGTGGCCGCTGATCGCGATAAGTCGCCGCTGAGAACGATGCTCACGAAGGTGATCTACGATCTGAACCCTTACAATGAGGATGCGGCCAAGATCATCGAGATGCGAGTCCATTTCTCGCCCGAGCTGCCTCGGCTCGTCCAACAAGCTCGTCAGGAGCAGGCCAAGGCGATTGTTTATCTCGAGTATCTCGCACGGGCTGAGAAAGAAGTAGCCAAGATGCATGAGCAGCGGCGGTACGAGCCGCTGCCCCGCTGGCAGGCCAACTACGATCTCCTGCATGCCCAGCTAGTCGCCTATCAGGCGCGCATGTACGAGTACGGCGCCTACCTGGAGGAGTTCATCAAGGAGCCGAAGGTCGTTCCCGCTTTCAAGTCGCCCAATCTGCATCACGAGCGGTGGGATATCCGCACGCGCAAGAAAACAATCACGGGCGAAGTGGTCGAGCCGTACATCGAGCGAGCCACTCAGATGTTCAACGACGTCATCGAGCAACACCCTGGCACGCCCTGGGCCGCGCGAGCGGAAATTGAACTGAAGCGGGGGTTCGGCGTGGAACTGGTCGAAGTGTATGATGGGCCGGATCCTGTCATTCCACCTGGAACGCGGTTGGTTCCGGTGCCGAAACTCTAACCTTCGTCGACTGCCCATTCGACAACAAGCCCGTTATGCGACTTGGAATCTACGGAGGGACGTTCGACCCCGTGCACTTCGGGCACCTCCTGCTCGCCGAATCGGCCCGCGAACAGCTTCGGCTGGACGAAGTTTGGTTCATGCCCGCCGCGGTCCCACCTCATAAACGCGAGCGGGAACTGTCCTCTGCCAAACAACGGGTCGAAATGCTGGAGCTTGCGATCGCCGGCAATCCAGCTTTTCGAGTGTCGATGCTGGAACTGGATCGCGGCGGGGTCAGCTACACGGTCGACACGCTCCGTCTTCTCAACGAGCAGCAACCGGAAACCGAACTCTTTCTGCTAATGGGCGCTGACTCGCTGCGAGACCTCGTGACCTGGCGCGAGCCGGGGGAAATCTGCCGCTTGGCAACGCCGGGTGTCGTGCGGAGGGGCGGCCAGCCCGATCTTGATTTCAGCCTGCTGCGCGATGTCGTTTCTCACGCACGCCTGCAGCAGATCGCCGCGACTGAAGTCGAGATTTCGGCGGTCGACTTCAGCAGTTCCGACCTCCGGGAACGGGCGGCGAGCGGACGAAGCTTGCGCTATCGCACGCCGCGAGCGGTTGAGATGTACATTCAGACGCAGAAGCTCTATCAATCCTGAATCCATTGAGGTGGGGCACGCTTCATGATCCACTACCGCGACTTTGTGCCCGAGATGCTCGAGCCGGCCCGCTTCTTCACTCCTGCGGAGCACGAGTCATTCGACGCGGCCGTGGCCGATGCCAACACCTGGATCGCCGAAAACCGCATCAAGGTTCTCAATGTTGAGACCGTGGTTCTGCCGAATATCTGGAGCCGGTTTGAAGAAGGAACGAACGACGGCGCACTCGGCACCAGCGGCGAGCAGCCGAGCCACTGGCATCAGTTTGTGCGGATCTGGTATCAGGATTGAGTGATTGCCCACAAGTGAGGTCATCACAATCGCAGGAAGATCTTCCGGCGGTACATCCACCAGGCAATCAACCAGAGTACCACCATTGCCGTAACGTTCTGCACGAGCGGCTCGTAGGTGCTTCCGAAGATTTGAAAGACATTCGGCCCAAGATGCGTCTTAAAGGTGCCAACGATCCAAGGATGGATCAGCTTATCGAGGCAGTAAATCGCAATCGAGTTCATGCCCACAACAACCAGCGGAAACACCAATTGATGAGCGAGAGGCGGCTGAGCATTGGTCGAAGTGCCGCCGCCGCGAATATCGATCGCTGCGTAAAACGCCGCAAGTAGCAGCAACGTCCAACCGCTGCTGTATATGGCCCAACTCGGCGTCCAAATGCGTTTCACGATTGGGCAAAGGTTCGTTAGGTGCAGCAGATAACCGACGGCTAGTGCCGCAAAACCGAGTGCCACAAGCGTCCAAAACTTCCGCCGGCCGCTGGCCGATGAGCGCAGCAGTTCGCCGGCGAGCAGGCCGAAGATCATCGTCGCCAGCGACGGGATGAAATTCAGCGTGGCATAGCCGCCCTTGTTGAAGGTGAACGGTTCCTGCAGTGGAAACAGGTTGATAAACCAGACATCGAAGGTCGATGCCGCGTTGGCGTTCTTCTCGAAGTGCCTTGCTATTCCAGTAAAGTGCTCTGGCCAATCCAATGGCACTCCAACGGCCGTCCAATCGAACGACGCGGGCGGAGCGGGGTAAAGAACGAATAGCAACCAATAGCCCAGGAGAATCACACCTGCGGCCGTCCACTGCACCCAGCGAGCGCGGCCGGCGAGGAGAAACAGGAAGAAGTAACCGAGTCCGATCTGGGTCGTTACGTCGACAAAGGTGAAGTTCGTGCGCTCAGCGCCACTGGATCTGAGAAAAATGCCGAGCAGAACTAGTGCCGCGGAACGAATCCCCGCGTGCAGTGCCATCTGTCCATACGACTGGCCACGTGCACTCCTGGCCGCGTAGGAAAACGCGAGCGAAGTGCCGACCAGGAACATGAACGAAGGTTGGATCAGGTCCCAGAACGAGCAGCCGACCCACGGTACGTGGTCAAACTGGTACGCGAGTTCCTGCCAGCAGCGGCTGTCAGGATAGTGCTTGGCGATTTGCGGAAAGCCAAATCCTCGCGAGACCATCGCCAGCATCACGAAGCCGCGATAGGCATCGACCGAAACCAGTCGAGCCGGTCGGACGTCAGAAAGCAGCGGCGCGACTTGGGCCATGCAATGCTCGTCGGGAGCGGTACGAGTAAGGTAACGTCCCTGAGAGTATCGGCCAGGCGCGGCGAATCAAGCGGGCTTTGAAGCGGGATGCTTGAGAGGTAGTTACGGGAGCGGCTGGTGCGGCGCTGCCGGTGGATCACCCCTCTGATGAAATTAAGCGAGATGGTTTACTGGGAGGCGTATGCCTCCCTCTCGCCTTGGCATTGCAGCGGGCGACGCTTCGCTTAATCGCCGCCACGCTTCTGTACCGCCTCGCTATGCGCCACGGAAGCGGCGGACGAGCGAAATCGCGCTGATCACGCGAGACACCGTTGTGACGATGGTCGCCATGGGCAGTAGCTCGGTGAACGGCACCATGCAGTAAAGGGCTGCTAGGCCGGCGCAGATCAACCGTCCCTTGACAGAGAATCCGCTCGCCGCAGCGATTCGCCAGCCGAGCGCCGATCCGGCCACGAGACCAATCAACAACCCCTGCGGCCCGAAACTCAGCAGGTCCGCGAAGTCGAGCAATATTGCGGCGAGAACGGGTCCCCATACCGCCGTCGAACGGTGCGAGTCGGTTCCGCTGTCAAACTCAGAGCGCAACTCTTGTAGTTCGCCCGGAAGGACGGTGCGTGAAGTCGCGTGAACGGGCACCAAGGCGGGTATCGGCTGGTTCACTTTGCTTGGTTTCTCCGAAAGAGTGTGTCGGCTTTGGATTATTCGCTACCGTGCGTCCGGCGAAGCAAGTCGCGATTTCGGCGGTGAAGAAATGGCAGTCGCAACTTCCGCTGCGGGCATATCTTGCAATCGCCGCGCCGCCCTTTCAGAATGGCCACCGAACCGACTATACACTTCGTCCATTCACTTGAACTCGCATTGGAGCGTCGTCCATGGTCATGCTTTGGCGGTTAGGCGCAGTCGCGCTTTCCATTAGTTTCCTCGCGGTTGCTGCTCAGGCAGCTGACAACCAGGCGTATACCGATCCTAGGAAAGCCGATGCCGACTTTGCCTATCAGGGCGAATACGAAGCCACGGCAAAGACCGAAGAGGGAGACGCAAAGATCGGCTTGCAACTCATCGCGTTCGGCGATGGCAAGTTCCGCGCAGTCGGCTACATGGGTGGCCTGCCGGGCGCCGGGTGGGATAAGCAGATCAAGCACGAAGCGGAAGGGGAATTGAAGGACGGTACCGTCGTCGTCAAGTCAGACCACGGCGAAGCCCGCTTCAGCAAGGACGGCGTGAAGATGATCGCGCCCGATGGAAATGAAGTCGGCAATGGGAAGAAGGTCGAGCGGAAAAGCCCGTCGCTAGGAGCCAAGCCACCGGAGGGAGCGGTGGTGCTCTTCGATGGCACTTCCGCCGACGAGTTTGAAAACGGCCGGATGAGCGAAGAGAAGTTGCTCATGCCGAATGCAATGAGCAAGAAAAAGTTCGGCAGTCACAAGCTGCATGTCGAATTCCTACTTCCTTATCAACCCACAGCCCGCGGCCAAGGTCGCGGTAACAGCGGTTTGTACCTGCAGGGTCGGTACGAAGTGCAAATGCTCGATTCGTTCGGTCTGAAAGGCGAAAACAACGAGTGCGGTGGGATTTACTCGGTGAAGGCCCCCGACATGAACATGTGCTTGCCGCCGCTCGCCTGGCAGACTTATGACGTCGAGTACACTGCGGCCAAGTACGACGACAGCGGCAAACTACTCGAAAACCCGCGGGTGACGGTGGAACACAACGGTGTGGTGATCCACAAGGATGTCGAATTGCCGGGCGAGCGCAACACAACGGCCGCCCCGGTGAAAGCGGGACCCGAGAAAGGACCGGTTTATCTGCAGGATCACGGCAATCCGGTGCGCTATCGCAATATCTGGGTCGTCGAGAAGTAATCGTAGTCAGCTTTTGCCGTCATGCGGACCGTTCGGCCGTTCCAGCTGAACGGCCGCCTGCAAGGAGCGCCAGACGTTCGCTGTATCTGCAGCGAGCACGTAGAATGGACGCATGGCAATTCGCGTCGAATTCTTTGGCATCGCCCGACAGCGCGCTGGCGTCGGGCAAGTGGAAATCTCAGCCGAGCCGGCGGCGATGCCGCTCGGCCAGGTGCTAACGGTTGTCGGCCGCCAGTTTCCTAGGGTAGCGGCCGATTGCTTGCACGGGGATCGGCTGCGGCCGGGGTTTATCGTCAACGTCGGCGGCCAGCGGTTTGTAAGTCAGCCGGACGCGCTCGTGTACGACGGAGATTGCGTACTCCTCCTTTCAGCCGACGCGGGCGGATGATGGCAAGCGCGACCGCCGCAACTAAACAGGCTACGCGACCCTTTGGCTACCACGGCCAGTACCTCCGAATCGATCTCTCAAGAGGGACCGTCGAGGCCGTTGATCTGTCGCCGCAAGTGCTCCGGCAATATCTCGGGGGAAGCGGCTTAGGTGTTTACCTGATGCTGCGCGAGGCTGCGGCAGCGGCGAATCCCTTGTCGCCGGAGGGCAGCCTGGCCTTCGTCTTCAGCCCACTGGTCGGAAGCCCACTCACAACTTCGGCGAAGTTTGCCGTGGTGAGCAAAAGCCCGCTTACCGGCCGAATCAACGACTCGTTATCGAGCAGCGGCTTTGCCATTGCCGGCAAACGAACCGGTTTCGACGCAATTGTGTTCACCGGTCAAGCGTCGCGACTTTCGGTCGTCATCGTCGAGAATGGAACGGTGCGTATTGACGCAGCCGACGACCTGGCTGGCCTCACCTGCTCGGAAACGGAAGCAGAACTCCGCGAGCGGTACGGCGCCGAATGCTCGGCCGCTGTAATTGGACCGGCCGGCGAGCGGTTGGTGCGTTATGCCTCAATCTCGCACGATGGCCGCCATGCGGGGCGCGGCGGCAGCGGGGCGGTGCTTGGTTCTAAGAACATCAAGGCGATTGTCGTGAGTGGCGACAAGCGGCCGACTTGGGCCGAGCCCGAGGCTCTGAATCGGTTTTCGAAGGAGCTCTCCCGAAAGTCGTTCGGCCCGGCGACGGCCAAGTATCGCGAGCTTGGCACCGCGTCGAATCTGCTCACCTTCAACCGACTCCATGCTCTGCCGACGCGCAACTTTCAAGCTGGCAGTTTCGCCGGCGCGTCGCAACTTGCGCCCGAGGCTCTGGAAGTGGGACGCGTGAAGACTCGCGCGTCTTGTGCGGCTTGCACGATCGGGTGCGAGCACATCTATGGCGTGCAGCGGGATGACACCCCCGGCGGCGGTGGCGCGGCGAGTGTGCGGCTGGAGTATGAAAACCTTTTTGCGCTGGGACCGCTGTGCGGCATCGACGATGGCGATACGGTGCTCGCCGCTTCCAAGCGATGTGACGAATTGGGCATCGATACGATCAGCGCCGGTGGAACCATCGCCTTTGCGATGGAATGCGTTCAGCGTGGACTTTTGAACGAACCATGGCTGACGTTCGGAAGCGGTGAGGCACTACTACGGGCGATCGAACTGATCGGCCGCCGGGAAGGCATCGGCCAGTGGCTTGCTGAGGGGAGTCGCCGGATGGCCCAGCGGGTCGGCCAGGACAGCCTCGCCTTCGCGCCGCAGGTGAAAGGGCTCGAGCTTCCGGGCTACGAACCAAGATCGCTGCAAACCATGGCGCTTGGATTTGCCGTGGGGTCGCGGGGTGCCGACCATAACCGCAGTGGGGCCTACGAGGCCGACTTTTCGGAACGAGCGGACCGTCGCGATCTTCAGCCAACTGCCGCTCATTTGGCCAAGGAAACCGAAGACAAGGCCGCCCTGATCGATTCGCTCATCCTCTGCAAGTTCCTGCGGGGCGTGTTCGAAGATTTGTTCGCGGAGTCGGCGGAAATGCTGCAACTGGTGACGGGCTGGGACGTAAGCGCCCAGGAACTGCGAACCACGGCTGCCAGAATCGTAACGGCCAAGAAGCTGTTCAACATCCGCTCCGGCTGGCAGCCGGCGGAGGACACGCTGCCAGCTCGCTTCCTGGAATCGGCGTTGCCTGAGGACACGCGTGCGGCGCTGGCTGCGGACAAGTTGCAGGCGGCCATTCGATCCTACAACCTGGCAAGAGGTTGGTCGCCTGAGGGCTATCCCCTGTCCGAAACCCTGCTGGCGCTCGGGTTGGCGGACGAGTGAGCGCATAGTATCCTCAGATCAGCCCAAGTTCTGACGTAATTTGGGCTTTCTGACACACCCTGCGAGGAATAATGAGCCCGACGGTCATCCTGATCATCTTCCTGATGCTGGTTCTGAACGGCATCTTTGCAGCATACGAGATCGCCTTGGCCTCGGTGCGGGTAAACCGGCTGCAAATGTTAGTCGACCGGCGGAAGCGTGGGGCGGCGACCGCTCTGAAGATGAAGAACCGGATGGAGGCCAGCCTGGCAGTCGTGCAGCTGGGCATCACACTCGTTGGCGCTATTGCGGCGGCGACTGGCGGCGCGAATGCCGACGAATCGCTGGCGCCGGTCTTGGCCGCACAGCTGGAAAAGTGGAACCTGCCTGAGCGCTGGGCCGATGCGTTAGCGCTGATTTGCTTCGTCATTCCACTCTCAGCCGCCACGATCATGATCGGCGAGCTGATTCCCAAAGTGCTGGCGATCAAGTACAGCGAGCGCGTGTGCCTGATGCTCAGTCCGCTCATGTGGGTAATGACGCTCATCTTCTATCCGGTGGTCTGGATCTTCGAGAAGGTGACGACTCTTTTCGTAGCCGCCGTGAGCAAATTGCTCCCGAACGATCCGTCCGACGATCTGCAGACCGGGCTTTACGAGTTGCGCGCTCAAGTGAGCGTGCTGCGTGCAAGTAAGGTGATCGGCATGCAGGAGGAGCGGATCATGATCCAAGCCAGCCGACTTTCGTCGGTGCGCGTCAAAGACATCATGATGCCGGAGGACGACGTCGTGATGGTTGTTGCCGACGCGCCGCTGAGCGAGAACTTGGTGATCGCGCATATGGACTTGCACACGCGCTTTCCCGTGACCACCAAGCGCGGCGATCCGCAGGCGATCATTGGCTATGTGACTTTCAAGGACATGGTGCTGCTCGCCAAGACTCATCCCGGTAACCCCATCATTCGCGAAATCATCCGCCAGATCATGAGCCTGCCGGCCGACATGTCGCTCAGCGAGGCGCTCCGCCGAATGATTTCAGAGCACCATCACCTGGCACTCGTACGCGGTCCCGATGGAAAAGTGGTCGGCATGATCACGCAAGAAGACATTTTCGAAGAACTGGTAGGCGATATTCAGGACGAATTCGACCGTCTGCCGCGGCATGTCAATCCATTGGGCAATCAGTTTGTCGTCGGCGGTGGTGTGACGCTCGGACAGCTTCGCGGCGTGCTCAAACGGGCCGATCTGGGCAGTACCCACCCTGAGGGGACGACGCTGAACGAGTGGATCAACAGCGGCCGAGAAGACCCAGTCAAAGGCGGCGACACCGTGGTCATCGACGGCATCTGGGTGCAGGTGCGCAAAGTTCGACGAAAGCGCGTGACCGAGATGCTCATCGATCCAGCCGGCAATCCCTATGCAGTCGCGGCTGCGAAATAACCATTGTTCGCGAGTACCAAATGCCAGAAACGTTCATTCTCATTCCTGGTCGCACGAGCAAACAGGGCGTGGGCATCAGCGAGGGAAAGTACCTCGAAAGTTACCAGGGGGAAATCACCACGCTGCAGGTTCCGCCGGAAGACATGCAGCGCCTCGCGCTGAAAGACGGAGACCGAGTGCGCTTGACGAGCGAGTGGGGTCAAATTGAGGTGGACATCACGGCTTCAAAAGGTGACGAGCTGCCTCCCGGACTACTTTTCATCGCCTATGGCGACCTGTCGAGCAAACTGATGGGAGGCGATACGCACGGCAGCGGCATGCCGACCAGCAAGGGGTTGGACGTAACGCTCGAAAAGGTGTCGTAGCGAGGCGCCAGGCCGCGGAGTAAGCATGCCGCAGTTGCACTGTTACCAGTTTGCGGTTCCGGCCGCAGCCATCGATCGCAACGGACATGTGAATAACGTCGAGTTCGTTCGCTGGATGCAAGATGCAGCGGTCGATCACTCGAACGCCGTTGGCTGTACCGCGGCCACGAAGGCGGCTGGCTGCACGTGGGTCGTTCGCAGCCATACGATTGACTACTTACGCCCAGCGTTCGCGGGCGAGGCCATCGAAATTCGGACCTGGATCGACGACTATCGGCGATCATTCTCGAAGCGGAAGTACGAATTTCACCGCATCTCGGACGGAGCGGTGCTGGCCCGCGGGGAAACGAACTGGGTGTACATCGATGCGGCGAGCGGCAGGCCGAAGAGCATTCCACCCGAAATTCAGCGCTTATTCGGAGTGCAGGCGACGGACTGAAGCGGGGGGAATGCCGTTTGCGTTCGAAGTACCAGCTTTCAATACTGGACTTCACGAAGGGCCTGCCATGTTCGGCTTCTATTCCAACCGCCTCGGCTGCATTGGATCGATCGCGATTTCGATCGTAGGCACGGCACTTCTGTTCTTGCTTATGAGGGGATGCGCACTCTGATCACGGCCCACCGTCACATCTGCAGGCTCAAAAGCGGTGTGAGACTGGAAATTCGAGTGGCGCGGCACTAACATAATCGCGCTTCTCTGATTCTCGGTTTTGATTAGAGGTCCCCCGTGGCGCCGACTTTATTAGAAGTGGGTGGTGTCAAGCAGCGTTACCGGCTTGGCATGATTGGAAGTGCGGCTCCCGTGTTCCCAGGGTTCGAGGTGGATATCCTCGATCGGGTACCGGACGATCATAAGCCCGATGCCGTCTGGCACCGAGATCGGGCCAAGTCGATGCTTCGAGCCCATCCGGAGATCAAGGAACTTTTCGGTCGTTCCCCCTCCACCGCCGTGCTCTGCCTTGGCGTAGCGGGCTTGCAATTAGCGATTGCGACTGCCGTCAGCCACGGTCCGTGGTGGCTGATGATTGCAGCAGCGTGGGTTTTTGGCGCTTGGCTGAATGTGCTGCTGTTCCAACTCGCGCACGAATGTAACCACGGTCTCGTCTTCAAGCGTTCGAGTTGGAATCGTTGGCTGTTCACGGCGACCTCGTTGCCGATGTTCTTGTCGGGCCACCACACGTGGTGGGTCGAGCATCTGGTCCATCACTACGATTTGGGGGCCAAGAAAGACTTCATAAGCAGGCGGCGTACCTTCTTCCTGATGACCCGGTACACAACGCCGCTGGTGTTTCCCTACTCGTTGATCATGCTCGTGATGCAACTACTCCGTAGCTGCTTAGGCCTGGTGATGTTTGCCGGGTGCTTACTTCGCGGTCAGACGAAGCCCGGAAAGCGCACGCTCATGGTCCTTGCTGACGAGCACTTGCTTTCGGGATATCGCCGCGAGCGACTGGAGCGGTGGGCGGTTGCTTATCCGCTGCTGAGCATTCTGATGGTAGCGGCACTCGCTCTGTATGGTGGCTGGAAGCCGGTCGCTTACTTGCTGCTCAGCCAGGCGTTCATGACCGGCTTTCTGCATCCGTTCATGTTCGGAATCGTACTGGCGATCTCGCATTTTCACGGCACACGTCACTATCAGCCGAGTGCCTCGCACTACGGTTGGCTGAACTACCTGATGCTCAATATCGGATATCACGTTGAGCATCATGATCTGGCCGCCATTCCGTGGCACCGAGTCCCCCGACTGCGGAAGCTCGCCCCAGAGTACTACGACAATCTGGAGACGATCCCCTCGTACACCGCACTCGCGATGAAATTCATCTTCGCACGTCGCGAAACGTACGTCAGAGAGTTCAGCACCGAGGCGCAGCGTAATATCGAGCGCTTCGGCGGGTTGCAGGACCAGGAAGAACCAATGGCGAGAGCTTCGTAGCTGAGAGCAGTTTCGACGTAGCTGTCGACTGCGCCACACAAAAAGTGGCCCGACTCACTAACAAGCAGATCCTCGCCGAACTCTATTGCAGCCAGGAAAATTCATCCGCAATCACGCGGTAGCACTCGCACGCACACGCCTCGAGGCCCGCTGCGTTCAGGATTGTGATTTGCCCACGCGTATAATCGACGAGACCCTGGTCGCGCAACGGTTTTAGCACTTCAGACACGCTTGCGCGGCGGACGCCGAGCATCTGGCCGAGGAACTCGTGTGTCAGACCGAACGTGTCCGACCTCTGACGATCCCTGGTCAGCAACAGCCACCGGCAGCAACGCTGCTGGATCTGGTGCAACCCGTTGCAAGCCACGTTTTGCATTGTCAGCACCATCAGCGATCCCTGGTACCGCAGCAGATGCTGTCGCAAATCCGGCCGGCGGTCGGCGATTGCCCGCAGCGTATCGACGCCGATTCTTAAGCCACTTCCTTCGATCTGAACGAAGCAGCGATAAGGGATGGCTGTCTGGCCGAGCAAGGCCGACGTGCCGACGGCACCTTCCCTGCCCACCGCCGCCACCTCGATTTGGCTGCCGTCGTTCATGGGGCTGACGATGGACAGCAACCCCTCGAACGGAAAGTAGGCCGATTCGATCGGTTCGCCGGCTTCGAAAATGCCTTTGGTCAATTCCAACTGCACTGGCTGCAGATAAGGGATCAGTGCCTGCAGTTCGGCCGGCGGCAAATTGGCGAGCAGAAGGTTGCGGGCCGCAATTGCGGCAGAAACGGGCTCGTTCATAGCGATGCTCCCGACAGAGGCCTGTCAAGCGAGCACACGACAGTGCAAAGTGGCAGAATCGGATTGGTCACAGAACGTTTTACCGGCGATGCCGGGCGCGGGGTTTAGAGGCAGAAAGTAGAAGGGCAAGAGCGAAAACGCAGTTGCCAGAAATCCGACCGCTAGGTCAGGCGTTGCAGCGTTCGGCTGCATGCTCTGCAGCTAGTCAAAAGTGAATTCTTCGGAGTACTCGAGGCTGAGTATCTCGCGAATGATATCGCGATCGCAGATATGAAACAGAGAACTGCCGGCGGCCAGGCCGGCCAAGCGGCGATACTCTGCATGAAAGCGGCTGCGATCTTCAAGCATGGTTCTTACTAGTTCGGCTTCTCGATCTTCTCGTCTCATCATGATGCAATCGGGGGAACGGGGCTCACAAAAAGGTGCATGTCATCGTAGAGCCGCGTCAATCGGTAGTCTGGCCGGTAGCGTACGAAGCAGATTCGTATTTCCCGCATCATTACGGTACTAATTCGTTAGGGACTACTTAGTGGGTTTGGGCAAGGAGCCGCACTTCCACGGGTGCACCGCACCATCACTTAGCCAGCGGTTTTAATGGCGACGCGTCGCCCAGGTCTTCGCCGATCGGATGCTCGCAATCCAGAATGCCCATGATCAGCGATGCGCCGGGCATTCCGTTAGGCAGTGCCACGTCTGCAGAAATGCCTAACACTCGGCGATACTCAGCCTGCAGTCGCGTGGGGCTCGATCGAAGCATTCGCAGCAGTTGCTGCTCGCGATCGGCCCGCGCAGTAGTAGTCATAATCTGATCCTGATGAAAGATCCGGACGCAAGTCGCCTTAGAATATCTACTTCCGCCTGCCAGCGTCTGTTCGCTACCGTACCGTTTGGCAGGTCATCGCGGCATTCCTTAGCAAAAAATTTGAGAGTTGGACCGTCATCGCCCCATAATGCACTGTTGCGGCAGCCACCAGTAGGACGGGAGGTGGGACATGTCACACTCAGAGCGAAGCATTCTCGTAGCGCGCGAGATCAGCGGAGTTGTCGTCCGCGTGGAAGGAAGGGGCACAGCGCACGCCTGCCCGGCTTTACGCGAGTGGATCGAATCGGAACTCGCAACTGGGTGCGACGACGTTCGCATCGACCTGGCTCATTGCACCCATCTCGACAGCACATTCGTGGGCACGCTCATCTTTCTGGCCAAACGAGCTCAGCTGAAGGGCTGCCGACTCGTTCTCGCTCATCCTTCCGCCGAGTGTCAGCAGGTGCTGAAGCAAATGTGCGTCCAGTCCCTATTCGCTGCCGATTGCGCCGATCGCGGATCGCGAGTCACCGACGCCTCCGAAGTGGTTTGGAGCGAATTGTCCGGCGACATCAACCCAAATAATTGGCGGTCGTTCAAGCAGAACGTGGTTCAGGCGCACGAGGAACTCGCCGGCGTGCCTGGCCCACTTTCCGATCGCTTTCGGCAGATTGCCGAGACGGGAAAGCAGGAATTGCAGGACGCTCAAACCGCGCAGGGCAAGCTCCCATGAGCGAGAAAGCTGCGGCGTATGCGGCGGAAGCAGGAAGGGCCTGTATTTAGTCTTGGCACACCCTGAGATAAAGGCTTGCCCTGGCTTCGCAGCCGTTTTGATTCAACTTGACCTGCAGCGGAGCTTTTCGGGAAGATGCCCGGATTGCTGAGTGCGGACTTCACGGAGGTAGTATATGAATCTTGCTTTTCTGCTCGCAATTCTTCTAAGTGGGCCAGTTACCGATAACACGGCAGACCAACCCACAGTGGTGCATCTGCAGGACGCAAAAATTTTCATCAGTTCCGGTCAGCGAATTCGATTGTTTGCCAGCGAGGGAAGCAAGGCGATTCAGCTAGTGATTGATCAGGATGGCCGACCGGGCGCCGTTTGCATTGAAGCGGAGAGATTACGGGTCGAGCACGAGGGTAAGACCAGCGAAATCAGCGCCAGCGGCGGGCGGATGATGGTGAAGACGTACGAAGTCGATTCGCAAGCCCCGCCGACCCAACCGTGAGCAGCGCTTCTGCTCCGGAACGCGACTTCCAATTGCTGCCAAAGTCTTGGGCAAGGGACCGAACGCGGCTCCATGCTATAATGAAGTTCCATTAACGAATGGTTGGGGAAAGTGAACTTCGTGCGGGCGGCTTCCAGTCACTTCGGGCAAAAGAGGTTGTCCAAAAGTTGGTTGTGACTCTGACCTGGGAACAGCAAAAATGTGTTGTGAACGTTTTTGCCATTCTGCCCGTAAGTCGTCAGAGACCAAGTGGTTGAGATTTATTCGGTACTATCGCAAAATGTTGTAATGCAAACGTTTTGCATTTTATTGAAGGCGGTTACTTAGGGCTATTTCGGTTGCCGTAAGTCGCGCCGTCGAAGATGATAGCAGTCCGGGGTCCGCGGTTTGCGGAGCGCCATCGGTTTTGGGGTTCGGTTCGAGTCGGCCTTTCAAGGGTCCACGCAGGGCATAAAGGAAGCTATCGATGGCGACGGTCGAACGGGTGGGCTCGGAATCTCCGGGGGGTGCTGATGAGGCGAACGGCAATGAGCATCACGAGCTGAAGATCGTGAAGGATGCCACCTGCACGTTCTGCGGCTGTGTGTGCGACGACATCGATCTGTCGGTCCAAGGGCATCAGATTGTCGAGGCCAAGCGGGCGTGTGTGCTCGGGACCGCCTGGTTTCTGAATCATGAAGTGGAGAATCGCCCCGCTTGTCATATCGACGGCAAGCCGGCGACCGTGGCGGAGGGGATCGAGCGGGCCGCGCAGATTCTGGCGGGAGCAAAATACCCGCTCGTTTATGGCTTGAGCGATACGACGGTGGAATCGCAGCGGGTGGCGGTCGGCATTGCCGACTGGATTGGCGCTAACGTCGATACCACAACGAGCGTTTGCCACGGCCCTTCAGGAATGGCTTTTCAAGGCGTCGGCGAAGTGACCTGCACGCTCGGCGAGGTGCGGCATCGAGGGGACTTGATCATTTTTTGGGGTTCGAACCCAGCCGAGAGCCATCCGCGGCATTTCAGCCGGTACAGCCTGATGCCGAAGGGAATGTTTCTGCCCAACGGGCGGAAGGATCGGACGTGCGTAATTGTCGACGTCCGTAAAACGAAGTCGGCCCGAGCGGCTGATGTATTCATTCAGATGAAGCCGCGTGGCGACTTTGAGGCGCTGTGGACGCTGCGGGCGCTGGCGCAAGGCTTGGAGTTGGATCCAGTCAAAGTCGAGCAGGAAACGGGCCAACCGCTGAGCGTGTGGCAGGACTTGATGGACCGGATGAAGCGGGCCAAGTTCGGTGTGATCTTCTTTGGCATGGGTTTGACCATGACCCGTGGCAAGCATGCCAACAGCGAAGCCCTGCTCGCCCTGACCCGCGACATGAACAAGTACACCCGGTTCGTCTGCAAGCCGAACCGCGGCCATGGTAATGTGACGGGTGCCGATAACGTCGTCACGTGGCGGACCGGTTATCCCTTCGGTGTTAACCTCGGCCGGGACTATCCCCGGTTCAATCCGGGTGAATACACGGCCAGCGACGTTCTCGCCCGCGGCGAAGCCGATGCGGCCATGATCATCGCCAGCGATCCGATGGCCAACTTCAGCCAGCCGGCACGTGAGCACCTGAAGTCGATCCCGTACGTCGCTCTTGATCCGAAGGAGACGCCGACCACGCGCCACGCGGCGGTGGCGTTCAGCGTGGCCACGTATGGCATCAATGTGCCAGGAACGGTCTATCGAATGGACGATGTGCCGATTCCGCTTCGACCCGCGTTTGATTCTCCCTTCCCGAGCGATCTCGAGGTGCTGCAGGGGATTGAGAAACGCGTAAAGGAGCTGAAGGCTAGCGGCCTGAGGGCACCAGTCGCCTTACCGACTCGTCAAGTGCGCTCGCTCGGTTAAAGGCAGGAGCTTTGGCTGACTGGGCAAGCTTGGCTGCAGCAACCTTGGCTCAAATGGCTCAATCTGCTAAAAAGGGCACCTGGTTTAACATACTGCCCTGCCGCAGGTTTGTCGTCGTAAGCAGCGACTATGCCTCGCCCAAAGCCACTGACGGCTTTGCTTGATACGCCGCCACGGATTGGCCATGAAGAATTTCTACCGGGTGGTTCGCATCGCCCTGCGACGCCGTTTCACTTTTGCCGCGGCTATCCTTTGCTCGTTATGCGTGGCCGTTCTTTGGGGCGGAAACCTGGGGCTGGTAAAGCCGATCGTCGAGATCGTCTTCAGTGGCAAAACGCCGCATGCCTGGGTGCAGAATCAGGTCGCGATCGCGGAGCGGAACGTCGCCGCGCTTGAAGCCGAGATTCGCGAGCACCGAACGGCGATTTCTCGCTTAGAGGTAGATGACGAGGAAGCTCTCGAGCGTCAGACCGAGATTGATAGTCTTTCCGTGCGACTCGCAGCCGAGAACGAAGCCCTCACCGCGGCGCGTTACTATCGCCCACTGGTGCTCCAGTACCTGCCGAACAATTCGTTCCAGGCACTAGCCATCGCGGTCGGGCTGCTCATGGCGGCCACGGTCGTCAAAGACGGCTTCCTGATCAGCAATATGATACTTGTGGAAAGGCTTTCGCAGACGGCGCTCTTCGACTTGCGGAAAGAACTGTTCCGCAAAACGCTCCGCCTGGAACTGGCTCGGTTCGGCGACGATCGGACCAGCAACCTGCTCTCGCGGTTTACCAACGATGCGAACTACGTCTATGCCGGCATTAGCGTGCTGCTGGGCAAAGTGATTCTGGAACCGCTGAAGATGTTGGCATGTCTGGCCGGCGCGGCGTTCATCTGTTGGCGGCTCCTCGCTGTTTCATTGGTCTTTGCTCCGCTGGCAGTTTTCGTCGTCGGCAAACTGGCCCGCTCGCTGAAGCGGGCCAATCGGCGGGCGATGGAAGAGATGTCGCAGCTTTACAACGCAATCTCCGAGAGCTTCACCGGAATTCATGCAGTGAAGGCGTTCGGTATGGAGCGATACGAGCGGCGGCGGTTCCACATCGGGAGCAAGAGCTACTTTTTCAAGTCGTTGCGAATTGTGCTGTACAACGCCCTGGCCCGATCGAGTTCGGAAGTGCTCGGCATGGCGATTATTTGCATGGCGATCATGGCAGGTGGTTATCTGGTCCTCAATCAGCAAACACACCTGCTGGGGATCAAGATCATGGATCGACCGCTGAGTCTCGGTTCGCTGATGGCGTTTTACGCGCTGCTGGCCGGCGTGAGCGATCCGGCGCGTAAGCTGTCCGAGGTGCTCAACTATATTCAAAAAGCTTCGGCGGCAGCCGATCGGATCTACGAAATGATGGACCGCGAAGCGGCGATCGTCGACCCGAAGGAGCCGAAGACGCTGTTGACCCAGACGCCCGAGATCGTGCTTCGAGGCGTGTCGTTCAGCTACCGGCCTGAGCAACCGATCTTGCGCGATATCGACTTGCGAATTCCCTTCGGCGAGACGGTCGCGATCGTCGGCCCAAACGGCTGCGGCAAGAGTACGCTCGTCAATCTGCTGCCGCGGTTCTACGACGCTAATTCTGGTGAGGTGCTGCTCGGCGGTGTGGACGTGCGGGACTTGCGACTGAAGGACCTGCGGCAGCACTTTGGTATCGTGGCTCAGCAGCCGATGCTATTCGACGACACAGTCATGGCGAATATTCGCTACGGTTCGGCTGGAGCGAGCGATGAAGAAGTGAAGGAAGCGGCCAACAAGGCTCATGCCCATCGGTTCATCGTTGAGAAGCTCGAGAATGGTTATCACACTCGGGTCGGTGAACGTGGCGGTAAACTCTCCGGCGGTCAACGGCAGCGGATCCTGCTCGCGCGGGCAATCCTGAGAGATCCCAAGGTTCTGATCCTGGACGAGGCGACCAGTCAGATCGACTTGGAGAGCGAACAACTCATCCACAAGGTGCTTGAGAAGTTCGTGCGCGGGCGGACGACGCTGATGATCACCCATCGCATGTCGACCTTGGCCCTGGCCGATCGGATTGTGGTAATGGACCAGGGACGCGTTGTGGATGTGGGCACTCAGGACGAACTCACCCGCCGCTGTGAGCTATTCGCTCGCCTGTACCAAATTGCATTGCGCCAAACGGCTTAGCCAACTCTTCCGAGGCTTCTCGCCTCCCCCACGCGAACTCGCTGCAGCACGATCAATTGCTTCTTTGGCACGTTCATTGCACTTAGGGGTTTTCGGACTGCCAGAAATGGCAAATCCAATCCGTTCAGAAGAGGCTTGCGGGGCCGGATCAGAGAAGCGGCTTTGTATTGGGGCCGGTTTGGGAAGAGGCAAAAGGCCGCCGCCAAGCGGAGATTTACGGCCAAAGCGGTGAAAACCGCCAGGTCGAGAAGAGGTTGGGAACGGAGAAGAATGGCTGGGAATGCTCGCATTCCCATCTTCGCAGTGCAGGCGAGCTGAACTTGGGACAGCAGGTTCAGCTCGCCTGTTGCATTTTAGCTCAGCAAAAATGCAACACATGTAGCATTTCGCTACACTCTCTTTGGAGGCCGATGGTCGACCCAGCCCGAGCGGTTCTGCGGTCAGCCGCGTGCCTCCGCTGCTCTGGCTTTGCGAAGGCGTGGCCGATGATTTAGCGACAGATCAGATTGATTACGCCGCTGCAGTAACGCTTGCTGGCCTGCAAACCACTAGTACAAAAAGGTTTGCAGTCATCGGAAGCGGCACTACAATGTGCTCCGCTGGCAACCGCTGCTGCCAGAGAGCAGGAAAAGCGAAAAAGTTGCCTGGCGCGAGTACTTTACGTCTCTTGTCGCGTTTAGGTATCGACGAAGGGTATCACGTCGACCCTGTGGGTCGACACGAGAGAGGGATTCATGGCCCGGGTCAATCGTATGCGAGAGCTCATGTTCAAGTTCCGACTGGTCGCTCTGACACTTGCGTTGGGAATCGCCGTTGTCTGCGCCGCGTTGAATTCTCAGACAGCGAATGCACAGACCGCCAACACGAAAGAAGCTGCGGCTGCGAACGACTTCGGCCTGCCTCAGGTCCGGATGATCAACGAGCAGATTCGCCAGGTCTGGACCGACAACAACATGAAGCCATCACCGCCGGCGACGGATGCCGAATGGTGCAGGCGCGTCTATCTGGATGTGCTCGGCCGTATTCCTTCGGTGCAAGAGCTGCGCGAGTTCCTCGCGAGCCGCGAAGCCGACAAGAAGGCAAAGCTCGTCACCAAACTTTTACACGACGAAGAGTACACCGAGGACTACGCCCGTAACTTTACGTCGATCTGGACCAACATCCTGATCGGGCGCAATGGTGGCATGGAGCAAAACACTCTGATCAGCCGTCCTGGCATGCAGAAGTTTTTGCGTGATTCGTTCGCCCGCAACAAGCCGTACGATCGCATGGTCTACGAGTTGGTGACGGCCACGGGTTCGACGGCGCCAGGCAGCGAAGGCTTCAACGGCGCAACGAACTTTCTGGTCATGAAGCTGGATGAGAACGCGGCTCAAGCCACGGCGATGACCGCCAAGAACTTTCTGGGGCTGCAGATTCAGTGCACCCAGTGCCACAACCACCCGTTCAACGAGTGGAAGCAGCAGAAGTTCTGGGAATTCAATGCCTTTTTCCGACAGACCAAAGCGAATCGCAAATTCACACCTGGAACACGCGATGTCGCCTCAGCGGAGTTGATCAATCAGGACTTCGCGGGTGAAGGTGCTGGCGCGGATCCGAGCGAAGCGATCCTCTACTACGAACTGCGTAACGGCTTGCTGCAGAGCGCCTTTCCCGTGTTCGTGGATGGCACCGAAATCAGCAAGAGCGGCTATCTGGAAGACGCGGATCGTCGCACCGAGCTCGGCAAGCTGATCGTGAAATCGCCGTACATGGATAAGACGATGGCGAACCGGATGTGGGCCCACTTCCTCGGCTACGGCTTCACCAAGCCGATCGACGATCTGGGGCCGCACAACGCACCATCGCACCCTGCCCTGCTCGATTACCTCGGGGAGGAGTTCCGCAAGAACAGCTTCGACATCAAGGAGCTGATCCGCTGGATCACCCTCAGCGAAGCCTACTCGCTCTCGAGCAAGATCACGGCCAGCAACAAGGCCGACGATCCGCTGCTGGGCGAGTCGCCGAAGTTCAGCCACTTCTACCTGCGGCAGATGAGCGCCGAACAGTTGTACGAATCGCTGCTGGTCGCGACGCAGGCGCACAAGACTCGTGGTTCGTACGAGGAGCAGGAGAAGACAAAGGCTGAATGGCTGCAGCAGTTCACGATCGCGTTCGGCACGGATGAAGGTGACGAAGCAACCACGTTCAATGGCACCATTCCGCAAGCCCTGATGATGTTCAACGGCGATCTGATTAAGAAAGCCACAAGCATCGAGAAGGGAAGCTTCCTGACGACGGTTGCCACGAGCAACCTGAAGCCGGCAGCGAAGATTGAGTACCTGTTCCAGGCCGCAGTTGCCAGAACACCGAACAACGCAGAATTAGACATTGCTAACAAGTTGCTGGTCGCCCGCAAAGGCGACGCGCCGGCCGCCTTGCAAGACATGTTCTGGGCTGTGCTCAACAGCAACGAATTCATCATGCAGCACTAGTCGCCGCTTGGGGCGAAGTGAATGTGAACCTCTCCTTCGCGGAGAGGCTTGGTCAACCCTCAAAGAAGTTTCCGATAACAACACTGTTACACCTCTCAGGCGGCCAGTAGCTGCCCACTCCAAGGAGAAGCCGAATGTTTGGACAGACCCCTGCTGGCATGACGCGGCGGCACTTCATGAATCACTTGGCCGGCGCATCGGCCATGACGATTCCGGCGCTGACGCTAGGCAATAGCCTGCGTGCACACGCTGCCGACCTGAAGCGGAATCACAAGTCGGCCATCATGCTGTGGATGAGCGGTGGTCCGAGCACAATGGATATTTGGGATCTGAAGCCGGGTGCTTCGACTGGCGGCGAGTTCCGTCCGATCAGCACCGCCGGCGACGTTCAGATTTGCGAGCACATGCCGCTCACCGCAAAGGTGATGGATAAGCTCTCGATCATTCGCTCGATGAGCACCCGCGAAGCCGATCACGATCGCGGCCGCTACTACATGCACACTGGCTACGTGCCGAATCCGAACATCGAATATCCGAGCTATGGCAGCGTCATCGCCCACGAGACGATCGACCAGCGTCCGAACCTGGAGATTCCTCCGTTCGTCTCGGTCGGCGGCGGCAGCGAAGGGCCGGGCTTCCTCGGTATGGCGTGGGCTCCGTTCGTCGTGAACAGCAACGGTCAGGTCCGCAATCTGGACATGAATATGGATCAGGCCCGCCTGACCCAGCGGATGGCTGCCCTCGATTTGATCGAGAAGGGCTTCATCAGCCAGAACCGCGGCTCGTCCTCGAAGGACCACATGGACATCCTCAAGAAGACGCTCAACCTGATGACGAGCGAGCAGATGGAGGCGTTCAAGGTCGCTAAGGAGCCGAAAGAAGTTCAGGACCGCTACGGCAACGATGGCTTCGGACGCGGCTGCCTCATGGCTCGCCGACTGGTGGAAGCTGGCGTGCCGTTCGTCGAAGTCGACTTCGGCGGCTGGGACAACCATGCCAACATCTTCCCGACGTTGAAGGACCAGAAACTGCCGATCATGGACAAGGCGATGAGCGCCCTGGTCGAAGACCTCGATCAGCGCGGCCTGCTCCAGGACACGGCAATCATTTGGATGGGTGAATTCAGCCGTACGCCACGCATCAACGGCAACGCTGGCCGCGACCACTGGGCCCGCTCGTGGAGCGTGGTTGTCGGTGGCGCTGGCATGAAGGGTGGCATCGCGGTTGGTGAGACAAATGCGGATGGCACCAACGTTGAGACCGACCCCTACACCTCGCAAGATGTGATGGCCAGCGTCTGCAAAGCTCTGGGCATTTCGCTCGAAACCACCTTCACCAGCAAGAGCGGCCGACCGATGAAGATCGCCAACAGCGGTAAGGTGATCAAGGAACTGTTTGCCTAGGCAAACGTCGCGAGTCCGATGCTTAAACCGAAGCGGCCGACAGGTGTTCCTGCCGGCCGCTTCTTTGCTTGTATGCCAGATCACAGCTGGCAGCTGTTTTAAGATGACCTGCCCCTCCTTTTCCATCGCCTGCAAACGTTTGCGCGTTTAGAATAGGAAGCAATGCGGCCGATCGGTTGAGCTTATCGATTGTAAACGACGACGCTGTCGGGCTTTAAGGTGTAAGCTGTGCCTTGAGTACATCGGCGGCCCCTGTGCGTTTAAGTGTTGGGAACATGAAGCAGGCCCAGGTTCCAGATGCTACCGGGTTCGACCCTGTACGCCTGATCAACCAGTATCAGGCGGGTGTCTGGCGATATTTGCGTGCGATTGGCTGTAGCCCTAGCCAAGCCGACGACCTGACTCAGGAAACGTTCCTGGCTGTGCTGCAGCGACCGTTTCAAGACATCAACGCGGCGGCCACCGCCGGCTACCTGCGGAAGGTGGCGTTGAACGCATTGATCTCGCAGAAGCGGCGGGCCGGCAAGGTCACGGCAGTGGAGAACATTGAGGAACTCGATCGCACCTGGACCGCCTGGGCCGGCGACGACGGGGGCGAAGTGGCACTTGATGCCTTGAGAGACTGTTTGGAGCAACTCGGAAAGCGGGCTCGCCTGGCACTGGAGATGCGTTTCCGGCAGCACAGTTCGCGGACGGAGATTGCCGAAGCGCTAGAAATTAGCGAACACGGAGCAAAAAACTTGATGCAGCGCGCCAAGCAACAATTGCGCGACTGCGTCGAGGCGAAATTGAAATGAAGCCTGACCGAGACGACCCGATCATTGATGCTGCTTTGGAAGAGCTGCTTGGCGGCCGCACGCCGCCCGATCTCTCCGCGCGCATCATGCAGGCCTGGGCCGTTCAGCGCAGTGAGGCCGCCTGGAACGACGCGCCGCCAGCAATCCTGGCGGGAATCACTCCCCCGCCGCTGGAGCCAGTACCTCCTCCAGTTCAGGCGCTCTCCGCTACACACGATTCGGCTGCTGCCGGTACTACGGCCCGGCCGCTCGTGCAGGTTCGGACTAGCGCTACTACCATGCGAAAGCGTAGCTCCGCGCTACCTGGCGCTGGAGCGACAGCTGCCCTGTTGTTGATCGGCGCCGCGATCGGCGGCTTAGCGTACTACGCCGCTCAAGACGCTGACGACCGCCCGGTAGCTCAGTCCCCTGCGGGTGGCAAGACGAAGGGGCAACGTAGGACGGACCACGAGGTCGTCCAGGTAGTGCCCAAGACCACGCCAAATAACAACCGCCAACAGCTACCGGAGCGTGCGGCGCCGGCGGAAGTATCTCCTGCTCCTGGCAATCTTGCGACTGGCGAGCAGCGGCCCCCGCAAGAGAGCCCGGAATCAATTCAGCCAGCACCGAAGCAGCCGGCTATCTCGCCATTTGATCAGCCGAACTATGCGACGGTCTCGAGCGACAAGGAAATCATCGAGTTCGTCAATACGTCGCTCGCCAAGGTCTGGAAAGAGAACGAAGTAAAGCCCGCCGAGCCGGCGACCGACGCCGAATGGTGCCGCCGCCTCTATCTGCGTGTGGTCGGACGCATTCCTACTTTGGAAGAAGCCCGCTCGTTTCTCGATAGCCGGGCGAGGGACAAACGAGAGGTTCTGGTCAGCGAGTTGCTTTCCAGCCAGGAATACAAAGAACAGTATGCTCGTCACTGGTCGACGATTTGGAGCAACCTGCTCATCGGTCGCACCGGCGGCAGCGAAGGGCTCGCCAGCCGCGATGGCCTGCAGGACTATCTCGCGCAGTCGCTGCAAGAGAACAAGCCCTACCACCGGATGGTGTATGAGCTGCTCACGGCCACGGGATCCGGAAAGCCAGGCACTGCCGACTACAACGGCGCCGTCAACTTCCTGCTCGCCGGCATGAAGGACGACGCGGCGCTTGCCACTGGCCGCACCAGCCGAGTGTTCCTCGGCAAGCAGATGCAGTGTGCGCAGTGCCACCATCACCCGTCGGCGGATTGGACGCAGGGACACTTCTGGGCGCTTAACTCATTCTTCCGGCAGATGAAACCGGTGAAGGACGAGGATGCAGTGCGCCTGGTGAATACCGACTTCGTCAGCGAATCGGGAGACATCGACGAAGCCCAGGTCTACTACCAGGTGCCCAGCGGCGAACTGAAGGCGGCGTTCCCCAAGTTGCCTGATGGCACCGAGATTTCGCCCGACGGCCGCTTGGCGGAAGTGAATCGCCGGGAGGAACTCGCTCGCTGGATCGTCAAGTCGGATGACCTGCCTCGGGCCTATGTGAATCGCGTCTGGTCCCACTTCTTCGGCTACGGCTTCACCCGGCCAGTCGATGATATGGGACAGCACAACCAGGCCGCTCATCCAGAGATTCTCGACCGCCTATCCACCGAGTTCGTGGCTAGCGGTTACGACATGAAGCGGTTCATTCGTTGGGTCTCGCTGACCGACGCGTTCGGCCGCTCGAGCAAGATTCCCCCCGGAGGCCTCGCCAGTGCTGACATGCCCGAACTGGGCACGGTGCCGCTATTCAGCCACTATTACGCTCGTCAGATGCAGGTCGAAGAAGTTTACGACTCGCTCCTGATCGCCGCGAAGCTCCGCAGCGAGGCGTCGAACTCGCCGGACTTGCGGCAGGCGAAGCTCGACTGGCTCGCCCAGTTCAATCGGCCGATGGGAACAGACGACGGCGGCGAAGAAATTCACTTCGACGGCAGCATCCGGCAGTCGATCATCATGATGAACGGCGAACTGATGAATCGGGCCGTCAGC
>Ga0164290_1001390_pt1 | contig 37147 bp, 34 predicted proteins | sample Micstemetagenome_FD_108782 | JGI IMG/M metagenome (GOLD analysis project Ga0164290, IMG submission 108782) | Contaminated culture microbial community from soil near Moab, Utah, USA - Microcoleus steenstrupii SON62 (Illumina Assembly) | ecosystem: Environmental > Terrestrial > Soil > Soil crust...
GCCGAACGCCTGGTTGCCCTTGCGCTGGATGATCTCGAAGAAGATCGGACCGAAGGTGTCCTGGGTGAAGATCTGCAGCAGCAGGCCGTCCTCGTCCGAACCGTCGATCAGGATGCGGTTCAGACGCATGCGGGCCACGTCCTCGCCGTGGTTGGGCAGGCGTTTGTCGATCAGGTCGAAATAGGTCTCGATCGTATCCTGGAAGGGGATGCCGCGACGCTTCATCTCCTCGACGGTCTCGAAGATGTTGTCGGTGGCCAGGGCGATGTGCTGGATGCCCTCGCCGTTGTAGCGGCGCAGGAACTCCTCGATCTGGGAGTTGTCGTCCTGGCTCTCGTTCAGGGGGATGCGGATGGCGCGGTCGGGCGCGATCATCGCCTGGGACAGCAGGCCCGTCGCCTTGCCCTTGATGTTGAAGTATTTTTGCTCTTCGAAGGCGAAGACGTCGCCGTAGAAGCCGGACCAGGTGCGCATCTGGCCGCGGCGCACATTGTGGGTCAGGTGGTCGAGGCAGAACAGGCCGACCGAGTTCTTGCGCTCGGCCTCCTCCCAGCCCTCGATCTCGTCCCAGCCGTCATACAGCGAGCCGGCCTCGCCATAGGCGTCGACGATATAGAGCAGCGAGCCGCCGATGCCCTGCAGCACATAGGGATAGCCGCCGGCCAGGGCGCCGCCGTCATGGCCCTCGGCCGGTCGGGCGCCGCGCGACACCGCGCCCTCAAAGGCCGCCCTTGCGTCGCGAACGCGGAAGGCCATGCCGTTGGCCGAGGGGCCGTGCTCGCCGGCGAATTCGGCGGCCTGACCCTTGGGCGAGCGGTGCACCAGCATGGTGATGTCGCCCTGCTTCATCCGCACGACGTCGTTGGCCGGGTTCACATGGGTGCGGGTGAAGCCCATCAGCTCGAGGCGGGAGACCATGGCCGCGGGGTCGGGGCCGGTGAACTCCACGAACTCGAACCCGTCGACGCCGAGCGGGTTTTCCTTGTCGAGGCGGGCGGCCGCTTCGGATTGGGGCGCGTCATGCATGGGGCGTCTCCTGGGAGCGTGGCGGCGTTGATCGCCGCTTTCGGGGCGGAACCTAGTGGCCGGAGGCACGGAAGCCAAGGCTGGGGCCGGTCACATGGGCGTGGTTCTCCCTCCCTCCTGGGGGAGGGTCGGCGCCGCGCAGCGGCGGCGGGGTGGGGAGGGCTCGGCGACCCAGGCGCCGGCGCTCCCCGCGCCGAACCGTCCCCACCCGGCTTCGCCTTCGGCTCAGCCACCCTTCCCCGGTGGGGGAGGGTGAAGGCTAGTTGGGCCGCCCCACCACGGCGTCGACCGAATTGGTCGTCACCGGGTGATAGCCGGGACGGGCCCGGGCGTAGAGCGGCGTGGCGATGCCCCGGCCCCAGTCGCCCTCGGCCCAAAGGCTGGTGAACAGCGGCAGGACGAATTTTCGCCGGCCCATGGTGGTCAGGAACCGCTCCAGCGTCGGCACGGCCGGCTGGTAGCGATGCTGGACCGCGATCTGCAGCCAGGCGAAGACGACTTCGGCATTGCCTTCCTCGCGCAGCTTCAGTGACGCCTCCAGATCGCCCAGCTGGGCTGCGGACAGCCAGTCGGCGCCGACGGCGGCGCCCTCGGGGCGCCATGCGAGGAAGCGCTGGCGCTCCTGGGTTGACCAGCCGGCCCACGGAATGGCCGAGGCGGAGCCGCCGGCGTGGAACGCCCGGGCCGCGGCGTCGACCGGCGCGAAGGCGTCCGACACCGGCGGGACCCAGTTGGACGGCATGCCGGGCTGATAGATCCACGCGTCCATCATCAGCTGGTCCTCAAGCGCGCGCGTCGTCACCAGATGGGTGCGGATGTCCTCGAGGAAGCGTTCGGTGGTCATGGGCCGGAAGGCGTTGCGCTCGAAATAGCCCTTCAGCCAGGCGTCGAACCGTTCGCGCCCGACGGTGCGTTCGATCGTGTGCAGGAAGGCGGCGCCCTTCTCATACGCGACATCGGTCAGACCTTCGTCGGGATCGCGCCCGGCGAGGTCGAGCTTCAGCCGCGTGTCGGCCGCAGGCAGGTCGGCCAGCGTCGACTGCAGGTCGCCCCAGCCCAGCGACTGAAGCATGAGGGCCCGCTCGCGGCCGGCGACCGCCTCCATGATGCGGTTCTCGAAATAGACGGTGAAGCCCTCGTTGAGCCAGAAATCGTCCCAGGTTGCATTGGTGACGAGGTTGCCCGACCAGCTGTGCGCCAGTTCATGGGCGACCAGCGACACCAGCGACCGGTCGCCGGCGATGATGGTCGGGGTGGCGAAGGTCAGACGCGGATTCTCCATGCCGCCGAACGGGAAGGACGGCGGCAGGACCAGCAGATCGTACCGGCCCCAGCGGTAGGGGCCATAGAGCCGCTCGGCCGCATCGACCATCGCGGCGGTCGGGACCAGTTCGTCATGGGCGGCCGACAACATCGACGGCTCGGTCCAGACGCCGGTGCGTTCGTCGATGGCCTCGAAGGCGACGTCGCCGACTGCGACGGCGATCAGATAGGGCGGCACCGGATTGGTCATGCGGAACCGCCAGGCCGTGAGCCCGTCCCCCGCGGGCTCGCCGCGCGTGTTCACGCCTTCGGCGCTCATCACCACCCTGAGGTCAGACGGGGCGACGATGCGGGCGTCCCATGTCTGACGAATGCCGGGACTGTCCTGGGTGGGGATCCAGGTTCGGGTCAGGATCGCCTGACCCTGGCTGAACATATAGGGCTGGCGGCCGCCCGCCGTCTGGGCCGGCGTCAGCCACTGCAGGGCGGCGGCGTCGGGCCGGGTGGCGTAGCGGATGACGATGCGCCGCTGTTCGCCCGCGGCGAAGGCGGGGAAGCGGATGGTCAGGGGCTGGCCCATGGTCGGGTCATTGTCGCCGGTCCGGAACTGAAGCGGCGCGCCGGACGCGTCCCGCACGTCCTCGATGTCGAGATTGCGGACATCGAGGATGATCTCGGCGGCGCCAGGCTCGGCGGTGATGTCCAGGGCGGCCGTGCCCGACAGCGTGCCGGTCGAGAAGTCGGTCGTCAGGTCCAGGGAGACGTGCCTGACCCGGGCGATCTCGGGGCGCGCATGGGAGTGGACGTCCCGCACATAGTCGACCGGCGCGGTCGCCGCTGCGGGCAGGGGCGGCATATCGGACCCCGAGCCGAGGCCGGGCGACATGGCGCAGCCGCCCATGGCCGTGGCGAGCGCCAATGCAGAGACCAGTCCAAGCTTGCGGGTCATCGAAAGTCCTTGAGCGATTAAGTCCCGCCGTCCCCTTCGGGGCCGGGTTCTTTTCCTGCCCGGACAACGCCCCGGCAGGCCGAAAAGATCAAGAGGGGGCGAGAACCGGGGCCGGGTTCCGCGCCTTGAACAGCCGCCCGCGCTCGGCGATCAGAACGAACCCCAGCGCCGCCAGCCCGAGAGCGACGAAGCCCACCGTCATCGGCGCCGCCGAGCCGTTGAACTGCTGGCCGATCAGGAAGCCGAGAGAGGCGCCGAAGGTGGTGGATATGAAGCCCTGGACCGAGGACGCCGTGCCGGCGATATGCCCCATCGGCTCCATCGCCATGGAGCCGAAATTGCCGGCGATGAAGCCGAAACAGAACATGGTCAGGGCCTGAAGGATGGCGAACGTCCAGATGGTCTCGTGGCCCGTCAGCGCGACGGCCGCATGGGTCGCCGACATGACGATGAAGCCGAGGAGGGCGGTGTGCGAGATCAGCCTTGAGCCCAGCCGCTCGACCAGCCGCGCATTGAGCAGGGACGCCACGGCGATCCCCCCTGCGACCACGCCGAAGACGACGGTGAACAGCTCCGGCTCGTGGAAGACGTCGAAGAAGATCTGCTGGCTGGAGTTGATGAAGCCGAACAGGGCGCCGGAGATGGCTGTGATCGCGAGCGTGTAGCCGATCGACTGGCGGTTGGTCAGGGCCTGCCGGAAGGCGCCCGCGACCCGACCGATCCGGATCGGCATCCGGTCTTCGGGATGAAGGGTCTCCGGCAGGCGCACGGCCGACCACAGCATGAAGGCGGCCCCGCCGACGGCGAGCACGCCGAACACCCATGGCCAGGGCGCCACGGTCAGGATCAGCTGACCCAGCGCCGGCGCCAGGATCGGCACGCCGAGGAAGACGAGGAAGCTCAGCGACATGACCCGCGCCATGGTTCGTCCTGAATAGCGGTCGCGCACGATCGAGACCGCCAGCACACGCAGCGCGGCGGCGCCGACGCCGGTCCCGACACGCGCGGCGATCAGCAGTTCGAAGGTGGGCGAAAAGGCCGCCAGCACGCTGAACACGACATAGAGCCCGAGGCCGACCATCAGCACCGGCTTGCGGCCGAACCGGTCGGCCAGGGGGCCGTAGATGATCTGGGTCACGCCGAAGCCCAGCAGATAGGCGGTGATGACCCATTGCCGGCTGTTCTCGGACACGACGCCCAGGGCCTCGCCGATGGCGGGCAGGGCGGGGAGCATGGAATCGATCGCCAGGGCGTTCAGCGCCATCATCATGGCGATCAGGGCCACGAACTCGGGGAAGCCCGGCCCCTTGACGGCGGGCGGGGCGGATACGCTGGCGGGGGACGTCATCGGGGGCAGATGGGGCCGGGACCGCGAGGCGCAACCCTCGCGCCGGGCGGGAAGGATGATTTCGACGCCGCCGGATGGTATCACCCCGTGCTCGTCGAGCGGCCGATCGTGCGCACCCCGCGGGGCGCGGCCCTGCGCCGGCCGTCGGAACTTGTGTTCGACCTGCTTGACCGGGCGCCGGAACGGTTCGTCAAGGAAGACGGGGAGGTGGTCTCCCCCGCCCCCGGCAGGACGGGGCGGCCCGGGTCCTGACGCCCCCTCAACCGTCCCGGGGGTTCTGCGGGTGTTGATCAGGCCGCGGCGAGACCGGACCGTCGTCATCCTCCATGAGAATCCGCTCCGCCGATCCCTTGATGTCCTCGTACTGCCCCGAGCGAAGCGTCCAGACAAAGGCGGCCACCGCCGAGAGGCCCAGAAGGACCGAGAACGGCGCCAGCAGGAGCAGGATGTTCATCGGGCGCCTCTCAGCCTCAGCGCGTTGAGGGTCACCACAAGCGACGACCCCGACATCGCCAGGGCGGCGACGAACGGATTGACAAGGCCGATCATGGCCGCCGGCCCGGCGACGAGATTGTAGAGGGCGGCGAACCCGAAATTCTCCAGCGCGCGGCGGCGGGCGGATCGCGCGATGTCGATCGCCTCGACCACGGCCATGAGCGCATCGTCGGTCAGCACCAGATCGGCCGTGTTCTGGCTGGCCTCGATGGCGGAACCGGGCGCGATGGCCGCATGCGCGCGCGCCAGGGCAGCAGCGTCATTCAGGCCGTCGCCGACCATCAGAGTCTTGCGGCCTGCGGCGGCGAGACAGTCAACGGCTTCGGCCTTTTCCTCGGGCAGCAGGCCGGCGCGCCATGCGGCGATCCCGACCGTGCGGGCCACAGCCTCAACGACGCTGGCCTGGTCGCCGGACAGGATCTCGACCGTCAGACCCCGCGCCTTGAGGGCGGCGACCGCCCGGGCGGCGTCGGGACGGGGCGTGTCGGAGAACTGCAACCGCACCTTCGGCCCGTCGTCGAAGCCGAACCACAGTTCCGTCTCGACGGATCGCAGGGTCGGCACGCCGACGAAGCCCGCCCGTCCCAGCCTCGCACGGCGCCCGCCGATCAGCCCCTCGACCCCGAGCCCCGGGTGCTCGACCACGCCTTCGGCGACGGGGCCGTCGCCCGCGGCCCGCGCCACCGCACGGGACATGGGATGGTTGGAGGCCCGGGCCAGCGGCGCGGCCATGGCGACGACCGTCGCCGGCGTGTCGATCAGGCTGGGCCGTCCCTCGGTGAGCACGCCCGTCTTGTCGAATATGACATGGTCGATCTCCGCCAGCCGTTCGAGGGCCGCGCCGGACTTGACCAGGACGCCCCGACGAAACAGCCGGGCCGAGGCGACGATCTGGACCGCCGGCACGGCGAGGCCGAGGGCGCAGGGGCAGGTCACGATCAGCACGGCGACGGCGCGGATCAGGGCCTCGCGAGGGTCCAGGCCGAGGGCCCAGCCGCCGGCGAAGGTGGCCAGCGCCGCGGCGTGGACCACGGGCACATAGAGGGCCGCCGCGCGATCGGCGAGGCGGACGTAGCGCGAGCGCGACTGGGCCCCGGCCTCGATCAGACGGGCGATGGCCGCCAGCGACGAATCCTCCGACGCCGCCGTTGCCCGGACGGTCAGAAGCCCGGCCGTGTTGACCGCACCGGCCCGGCACAACTGTCCGGGAGCGACGCGTTCGGGAATGCTCTCTCCCGTCAGCAGGCTGTTGTCGAGCAGCGCGTCGCCGTCCTCCAGCACGCCATCGACGGGGATGCGGTCTCCGGGCCGCACCCGGAGGCGATCGCCCGGCTGCACGTCGGCGAGCGGAACGGTGCGTTCCCGGCCCGAGGCGTCGATGACCGAGGCCGTCGCCGCCTGCAGGGCGAGCAGGTCCCCCGCGGCGCTGCGGGCGTTCGCTCGCAGCTGGTGGTCCAGCCAACGCCCGATCAGCAGCAGAAACAGCAGGGAGACCGCCGCGTCGAAATAGGCGTCGCGGCCGTGCAGGATGGTCTCCGAGAAGCTGATCGCCAGCGTCAGGATCACGCCGACCGAGATCGGCACGTCCATGTTCGCGCGCCCCGCGCGCAGCGACCGCCAGGCGGACTTGAAGAAGGTCATGCCGGCGAAGACGGCGCAGGGCGCGCCGACGGCGCCGGACATCCACATCATCATGGTCCGGGTGGCGGGCCCCAGCTCCTGGCCGAACAGCCCGGCCCAGATCGGCACCGAAAACATCATGGCGTTCATGGCCCCGAACCCCGCCACGGCCAGGGCGAGGATCAGCCGGCGTCCCTCGCGGTCCCGCTGGGCCAGGGCCGCACCGGGGTCGAACGGCGTGGCCGGATAGCCCAGCCGGTCCAGAGCCGAGATGATCCGCGCCGGATCGGCGTCGGCGCCGGTCAGACCGATGGCGAGGCGGCCGGTCGACAGGTTCAGCCGGACGGTGTCGACGCCCGGCAGGCCCGACACCTCCCGCTCGATCTTCGAGATGCATCCGGCGCAGCGCGCGCCGGTCACAAGCAGGTCAAGACGGCTGCGGCCGTCGTCCGCCCTGCGCAGGAAGGCCGACATGTCCGGCGCAGCTGCGGCGTCGAAGGTCACGGCCACGTCAGCCTCCGTTCGGCGATGACGCTCCGGCCCGCGCGGTCCTTCGCGTCGATCCGGACATCCCATGCGCCGGACAGGGCGCGGTCGGCGCCGTATTCGCCCGGCGCCGTCTCCTCCAGGACGATCTCCGCGCGGCCCTGTTCGGTTGCGGGGCGCTGGAGCGTGGCGGAGACCTTCAGCCCGGCGAGGGGACGGCCCTCGCGGTCCTGCATCAGCACATTGAGGCCGCCCTGACGGGCCTCAACCCCGGCCCGCCAGCCCAGCGCGTCCTGAACCCGAAGCCGCTCCAGTTCGGCGTTGTAGATCAGTCCCGCCTCATAGGGCCGGGGGGCGACCTGCCCCGGATGGGTGCGGTAGGCGGTCACCAGGAAGGCGGCGTCGACGCCGATCACGACGACGAAGAAGGCCACCACGCCCGCGGCGACGTGCCAGCCCTTGACGGCGAAAGGCGGTTTGGCCGGTCCGGCCTGGGCGGTCATTGCGACGGGCTCCCGTACTCGAAGGCGGTGGGGACGAGGATGGTCTTCTCGCCCGAGCGGATCTCGAAGGCGGCGTCGCGGCTGCCCTCTCCGGGCTGATCCGCCGGGGCGGTGACGAAGATGCGCAGCGGCGTGACGCGGTTCGGCTCGACCCGGACGCGCAGCGGATCGGAGTCCGGCTGACCCGGGAGCCTCAAGGCGGCTCCGGGAACGCCGGTGTAGCGGATCTCGACCGTCGCGGGCTCGAACCCGTGGTTGGCGATCTTCAGCGTATAGCCGTTGCGGACCGCGCCGTCGCTCAGTCGGATCCAGGCCGGGTTCCGGTCCCGCAGGGCATGGACGCCGAATTGCTCGCGCGTGCTGAAGCCCCAGATCATCAACCCGCCGACCAGCGCCAGGGCGATGGCGTAGTAGAGGGTGCGCGGCCGCACCAGTTTGTGCGACGGCTTCTGGCCGCAGCTGCGGGCCGCGACGGCCGCGTCGGTGTCATAGGCGATCAGGCCGCGCGGCCGGCCGACCTTGTCCATCACCTCGTTGCAGGCGTCGATGCACAGGCCGCAGTTGATGCACTCCAGCTGCGCCCCGTCGCGAATGTCGATGCCCATCGGGCAGACCACGACGCACTGGTTGCAGTCGATGCAGTCGCCGCGGCCTTCCCAGGACTCGGTCTTCTTGTGCGGTCCGCGCGGTTCGCCGCGGTCGTAGCGGTAGGTCACCTGGGACGACTGGTCGTCCAGCATGGCCCCCTGGATGCGCGGCCAGGGGCACATGTAGGTGCAGACCTGCTCGCGCATGTGGCCGGCGAAAATGTAGGTGGTGAAGGTCAGGATGGCGCAGGACACATAGGCCGTCATCGGCGCAGTCCCGACCCAGAAGGTGCGGATCAGGTCGGGCGCGTCGTGGAAATAGAAGATCCAGGCCCCGCCGGTGCCGAAGGCGACCCCGATCCAGACCAGGTGTTTGCCGGTCTTGCGCCACAGCTTGTTGAACGAGGTCGGGGCCGCGTCGAGCCGCATGCGGGCGTTGCGGTCGCCCTCGAACATCCGCTCGATGTAGATGTAGAGGTCGGTCCAGACCGTCTGCGGGCAGGCGTAGCCGCACCACAGCCGCCCGAACAGGGCGGTCACCAGAAACAGCGCCAGGGCCGCCGCCACCAGCAGACCGGTGATGAAATACACCTCCTGCGGCCACAGCTGGATCATGAAGAAGTAGAAGCGGCCGCCGTCGAAATCGACCAGCACCGCCTGGTCGGGCAAGGCGCCCGGGCGATCCCAGCGGATCCACGGCGTGATGTAGTAGATCGCCAGCATGACGATCAGCAGCGCCCACTTCAGCCACCGCCAGCGGCCGTGGACCAGCTTGGGATAGATCGGCACGCGAGCCTGATACAGGCCCTTTGGCCGACCCTTCCCCCGCTGCCGCTCGGCGACCGAAACCGGACCCGCCGCCGCAGGCTTTTCACGGGTGCGGTCGATGATGAGGGTCATGGCGCGGCGGCTTCGCTCGCGGCTGAGGCCTCGCCGCCACCGGCGTTGACGTGAACATAGACCGCCAGCGCCTTGATCACGGCGGGGGAGAAGCGCCCCTCCCAGGTCGGCATGACCCCGTTGCGGCCATTGTGGATCTGGGCCTGGATCGAGTCCCGGTCGGAGCCGTACAGCCACTCCCGATCGGTCAGGTCGGGCGCGCCCAGGGTCCGGTCTCCCGCTCCGGTCGGCGCGTGGCAGGCCGCGCAGTTGTCGGCGTACAGGGGCTGGGCGCGCGCCACGGCCGCGGCGTCCGCCTCGCGGCCCGACAGGGCCACCACATATTCCGTCAGATCGGCGGTCTGGCCGCTGTTCAGCATGCCGTCGCGTCCGAATGCAGGCATCTGGGACATCCGCGTCTCGGCGTGCGCCGCCCGCACGCCCACGCGGATCGTGTGCTCGATCTCGGCCAGCGAACCGCCCCAGAGCCAGACATCGTCGCGCAGGTTCGGATAGCCGGTGGCGCCGCCTCCGCCGACGCCGTGGCAACTGGCGCAGTTGTCGCCGAAGACCGACTGCCCGACGGCCAGCGCATGAGCCTGCAGGTCGGGGTCCGCCTCGATCTGTTCCAGCGACGCCGACATCAACAAGGCCTCGCCCCGACCCCGCTGCGCCTGAAGGGCGGCCAGCTGCTCGACGACGTCGACCCGATCGGACTGTTTCATCAGGCCGGGCGTGTAGCCCTTGAGGCCGGGCCAGGCCGGCATCAGCACCCAGTAGATGATGGAGAAGATGATCGAGCCGTAGAAGACCCAGAGCCACCAGCGCGGCAGGGGATTGTCCAGCTCCTTGATGCCGTCCCACTCGTGCCCGGTGGTCTCGACACCCGAGTGTTCGTCGCGCTCGCGTTCAGACATGATCGTCCTCGTCCTTCTCGAGCGGCAGGTGGGACAGGCGGCGGAAGGTCTCGCGGTGCTTCGGCCAGAGGGCGTAGATCAGCCCGGCGATGAAGACGGCGCCGAAATAGAGGGTGCCGCCCTGCTGGGCGAACCGCGCCACGGTTTCGTAGTCGAGGCCGCTCATCGCATGTTGTCCGGGTCTTCGGCCTGGTAGGTCCGGAAATCGACCATCGTGCCGAGCTGCTGCAGATAGGCGATCAGGGCGTCCATCTTGGTCAGACGTGTCGGATCGCCGTCGAAATCGCCCTGGATGATCCTCGGCCCGTAGCGCCGGCGCAGGTCGGAGGTCTCGCTGGCGTAGGGATCGACCTGGGCGTTCAGATCGGCTTCGGCGTTCTCGATCTGCTCGGCGGTGTAGGGAACGCCGACCGCGAGCATGGCGCGCAGCTTCGCCTTGATGGCGTGCTGGTCCAGGTCCTGGTCGGCGAGGAACCGGTAGGGCGGCATGTTCGACTCCGGCACCACGGCGCGCGGATCGATCAGGTGCTCGCGGTGCCAGTCATTTGAGTATTTGCCGCCGACCCGGGCCAGATCGGGTCCGGTCCGCTTGGAGCCCCACTGGAAGGGGTGGTCGTACATGCTCTCGGCGGCGAGGCTGTAGTGGCCGTAGCGCTCGACCTCGTCGCGCAGCGGGCGGATCATCTGCGAGTGACAGCTGTAGCAACCCTCGCCGATGTAGATGTCGCGGCCGGCGAGCTCGAGCGGGGTGTAGGGACGGACGCCCTCGACCTCCTCGATCGTGCTCTCGACCCAGAACAACGGCGCGATCTCGACGATGCCGCCGATCGAGACCACGATGGTGATGCCGATTACGAGCCAGAGCGAGTGACGCTCGAATTTCGCGTGCTTCTTCCACATGGGCTGATCCTCACCCGACCGGCGGTTGATGGGGTTCGATCAGGGTCGCCGGCACGTTCGCGGCGGTGCGCGAGGACGGCATGCGGATCGTCCGCCACAGATTGTAGGACATGATGAGCGTGCCGCTCAGGAACATCAGACCCCCGACGGTGCGGATGACGTTCTGGATGTGCTTGGCCGAGACGGTCTCGATGAAGCTGTTCGCGAGGAAGCCGTCGGGCGTGTACTCGCGCCACATCAGGCCCTCCATGATGCCGGAGACCCACATCGCAGTGATGTAGAGAACGATGCCGGTCGTCGCGATCCAGAAATGCCACTCGACCAGGGCGTTCGAATACAGCCGGTCCTTCTTCCACAACCACGGAACCATGCAGTAGATCGCCCCGAAGCTGATGAACCCGACCCAGCCCAGCGCGCCGGAATGCACATGGCCGATGGTCCAGTCGGTGTAGTGGGACAGGGCGTTGACCGTCCGGATCGCCATCAGCGGCCCCTCGAAGGTCGACATGCCGTAGAAGGCGATGGCCACGACCATCATGCGGACGACCGGGTCCGTGCGCAGCTTGTCCCAGGCCCCGGAGAGCGTCATCAGGCCGTTGATCATGCCGCCCCAGGACGGCATCCACAGCATGATCGAGAACGTCATGCCCAGGGTCTGCGCCCACTGCGGCAGCGCCGTGTAGTGCAGGTGGTGCGGGCCGGCCCAGATGTAGATGAAGATCAGCGACCAGAAGTGCACGATCGACAGGCGGTACGAATAGACCGGCCGCTCGACCCGCTTGGGCACGAAATAGTACATCATGCCGAGGAAGCCGGCGGTCAGGAAGAAGCCGACGGCGTTGTGGCCGTACCACCACTGCACCAGGGCGTCCTGGACCCCGCCGAAGGCCGAATAGCTGCGCGCCTCCAGCAGGCCGACCGGCACCGCCGCATTGTTCACCAGGTGCAGCAGGGCGACGGTGACGATGAAGGCCAGATAGAACCAGTTGGCGACATAGATGTGCGGCTCCTTGCGCCGCCACAGGGTGCCGAGGAAGACCAGCAGATAGGCGACCCAGACGATGGTCAGCCAGATGTCGACGTACCATTCCGGCTCGGCGTATTCGCGTGACTGGCTGATGCCGGCGACATAGCCGGTCGCGGCCAGAACGATGAACAGCTGGTAGCCCCAGAAGACGAACCAGGGCCAGATTCCGCCCGCCAGACGCGCCCGGCTGGTCCGCTGCACGACCCAGAAAGAGGTGCAGATCAGCGCATTGCCCCCGAACGCGAAAATGACTCCCGAGGTATGCAGCGGGCGAAGCCGGCCGAAATTGAGCCAGCCGTGATCCGGGAAGTAGAAGATGTCCGGCCACGACAGCTGGGACGCGATCAGAACCCCGACGGTCATGCCGACGACGCCCCAGAACATGGTGGCGATCACGCCGGCCCGAACCACGCCGTCGGAATAGCGCGTCGGATCGGCGCGAAAACGCCCGTTGGCGACCCCGAGGGTCAGGGCTGACAAGGAAACGACCCCCGCCGCCAGCAGGAAATATCCATGAAACCGGAATGCGGCGTCGTCGGTGAAGGCGGTCGCCAGAAATGCGATCACCGTCAGCACGCCGACCGTCACGAACATCGGGACGAAACCCCCGATGAGTTCGTCTTCCTGCGCTGGATTCGGCATTCATTTCCCCTTGGCTCACAAGGGCTTTGCCGCACCGCGGGATCAACGGCTTTGATCTAGCGCAATGCGGGGCGGCGACGGGGCCGCTCGACTGTTCGACGGAGGCCCGATGAATAAGATTGACCAGTTCGAGCGGAACATCGTGGCGGCCGGGCTGTTGGCCCTCGCCTCGTCCGCGGGCGCTCTCGCGGCCGCCCTGGGCGCGACGGCTCTCGACCACATGACGGCCTCCGCCAACCTGTGCGTCCCGGGCGCCGGGCATTGTCTGTCGTGCATCGGCGCGCTGTCCTGCCTCACCGCCGCCCTCGTGATCGCCGGGTGGGGCGCCTCACAGCTGACCCCGCCCCGCGCCGGTGTCGCGGCAGGACGGGTCCGGGACCGCTAGGGACGGGGCGAGGGTGCAGCGACGGTCGTCAGGGACGACCGTCGCGCCGGGGGTCTAGAATTTGCGGCCGATCCCGATCGACACCACCCACGGGTCCAGATTCACAGCGCTTTTCAGGGCGCCGCCGTTGACGCTCGCGTCGGTGTCGAACCAGACCTTCTTCACGTCGAGATTGGCCGTCCACGGGCCGGAGATCGCCACATCGGCGCCCGCCTGCAGCGCGTAGCCGAAGCCGTTGTCGAGCTCGACCTCGAAGCCGTTCCGGTCCTCGCCGTTGAAGAACAGCATGTAGTTCACGCCCGCGCCGACATACGGGCTGACGCGGGCCTGGGGCGCCGGGCGATACTGCAGCGTCACCACCGGAGGCAGAACCCAGGTCTCGTGAACCGCAACATCAGTGGCGCCGCCCTGTGCCCGAATCTCGTGCCGGGTCGCACCGAGAATGGCCTCGACCGAAATATGATCGGTCAGAAAGTAGGTGAAGCCGAGCGTCGGCATGACGTCATTGCCGACGTCGACATGCAGGCCCGTTGCGCCGCCCGCCGCCGTCGTGATCGCGTCGTCGGCGCCGGAGGCGACATCGGTGATCCGCCCCGTGACGATCCAGTCGCCCTTCCGGGCGACCTGCCAGTCCTGGGCCGCGGCGGGCGCCGCGGTCATGGCGGCCAGTGTGAAACCGGTCGCCAGGACAGCGATCCGGAGTGGTTTGTTCAAACGCATTGTGGGATCCACGACGCGGTCCGGGCGCGAAATGCGTCCGGTTGGAGGCGTCGGATGCCGTCTGATCCAGGCAGCGGCGGAGCGCATTGATCGAGAACAAACCCCGGCGAGACGAGGTGCGATTGCGGCCTGTTCAGCCCTCGCCCTCGGCGAGGGCCAGCAGGGCTTCGGGGTTCTCGATCTGCAGCGCGGTCAGCGACAGCAACCGGATCACGCCCCGGGTCTTCAATCGCGTGAACACGCGGCTGACGGTTTCGATGGTGAGGCCGAGATAGTCGGCGATTTCGGCGCGCGTCATCGGGAGATGAACGCGGCCGTCGGGCCCCCGCCTGGCGGGATCATGGGCCGGCAATTCCAGGAGGAAGGTCGACACCCTCTCAAGCGCGGTCTTGCGCCCGAGCAACAGCATCTGGTTCTGGGCGGCGGCCAGCTCATGGGTCGCGCGGTCCAGCAGCGTCGTCTCCAGAGCGGGCGTCTCGCGGATCAGTCGTCGGTAGTCGCTCTTGCGAAAGCGACAGGCGGTGACCGGTTCAATCGCCTCGGCGGAGAAGACGTAGGTATCCCCTGTCGCCAGGCCCAGGAAGTCGCCCGCGAACAGGAACCCGGTGATCTGCCGTCGCCCGTCGGGGAGGAGCTTGTAGACCCGCACCGATCCCGAGGTGATGTTGAAAACGTGGTCCGCGGGATCGTCGGCGCGCGTCAGCGCTTCGCCGGCCTGAAGGCTGAGATGCTGGGCCAGGCCGTCGAGGCGATCGAGGTCCGCCTCATCTATGCTGGCGCAGACGCTGAGCGGGCGCGCTCTGCAGGCGTCGCAGGCATTGCGGTCGACCCGGCCGGCGCAACCGCTGGAAACGGCGTTCGTCTCAAACATGCGGGCCTCCGGGCGGCAGACCGCGGTCCTCGGCCTTAGGCCTCGGGACGGGCCGGGTTTGCGACAGATCAATGCGGTCGACGCCCGCTGCGGCGGATATGCCGTCATGGGATTCGCGGTCACGCCACTCAGGATGACGGAGCTGGACGACGCGCTCGTTCTGGCGCGGCTTGGCTACGCCTGTTTCGATGAGGCGGGCTGGCGGGATGAACTCAACGCCGTGCTCGCGGATGATCGACGCGGCGGCGCCTTGCTGGCGCGGGATCACGCGGACCGCGCCTGCGGCTTGATGCTGTACCGGATTGTCGCCGAGCCTGATCATCGTCCGAGCCTGGAAGTCGCAAGACTGGTCGCTTTCGACCTCATGAACCCGCGCCTGATCGCCGACGGGCTGATCGAGGAGGCGGTGCGGCTGGCCCGGCTGCAGGACTGCGGGACGCTGCGTCTCGTGCGTCCGCTCGATACGCCGTCCGACACCCTCGCCCTGGTTCTCGCATCCGGCATCGCCGATCTCCACAGTGTATTCTGAATGTCCGCGCGAAGCGGTCCCCGCCGCTATGCGAGCAGCTTCCACAGGAGGAAGAAGGCGATCACGCAGAGGCCCGAGAAGAGGCACATGTTGACGAACATGCGCATCATTCCGCGCTCGTGCTGATCCGTCAGACCGAGGTGGTCGCAGACCAGATTCGAAGGCAGCATCAGAAGCTCAAACAGGATCATTTCCGCTTCCTCGCAAAAGGGTCAGGGCCGGCGCCCCGGGACCAGGAGGACCTGATCCGCGCCACAGGATTGTACGCTCAAGGTGCGCCGCCCTGCGCTGGAACGCACCCTAGGGAATCTCCTTACGCGCGCCGTTGAAGCGACGCCGACGCCAGGCTCCGACAGCTCAGGGGCGGAGCCGGCTTCGCCGTCGCGTACAATTCCGGAGGCCCGGCGTTGCGCTGGCGCAAAGTCGCGAATTGAAGGTTGGCCGATCTGGAGGACGGCTCCACCGGGGCCCCTCGCCGCCAGAGCCCGATCCTCATGTTCGCCACATCTGCTTCCGCCGCCGCCCTGCTTCTGGCGCTGGCTCCGTTCACGACCTCCGCGGATCCGACGCCCGATCCCGTTGTGGCGGAGGACCCGGTGGAGCTCGAGGAGGTGGTGGTGACCGGCGTCATCGATCCCGGCAATCCGCGCGCCGCCGCGGGCGCGAGGTACGCCGCCCAGGAAACCCCGGGCGCCGTGGCCGTGGTCAGTCGCGAGCAATATGCCGACCATATGGCCAGCCACCTCGGCGACGCCCTGCACAGCGTGCCCGGCGTCTACGCCCAGAAGCGCTGGGGTGAGGAGGTCCGTCTGTCGATCCGCGGCTCGGGTATCGGCAACTCCGCCCACAATCGCGGCGTGGTGATCGCCCAGGACGGCGTGCCGTTCAACCAGGCTGACGGCTTCGGCGACTTCCAGGAGATCGACCTGCTGAGCGCCCGCTACATCGAGGTCTACAAGGGCGGCAACGCCCTTCGCTTCGGCGGCGCGACGATGGGCGGGGCCATCGAGCTGAACACCCCGACCGGCCGCACTGCGCCGGCCCGAAACGAGATCCGGATCGAGGGCGGCTCGTTCGGCACCCGCCGCGCCCATGGCGAGATCGCCCGTGCGTGGGGGGACTGGGATCTGTGGGCCGGCGCCACAGTGATGGCCGCCGACGGGTTTCGGGCCCATTCATCCCAGGCGTCCCAGCGGCTGTCGCTCAACCTCGGCAGGAGATTCGGCGAGGGCCAGGAAATCCGGTTGCTGCTCAGCGCCGCCGACATCGAGAACGATATCCCGGGCGCGTTGACGCTGAACGACGCCCTGATCCGGCCGACCATCGCCACACCGGCCAGCGTGGCGGGCGACTACGGGCGCGACATGCAGGTGCTGCGGGGCTCGTTGCAGGCTCACTGGCGGCTCGGCGCGGAGTGGACGTTCGACGGCGGGGCCTATGCGGCGATCAAGGACCTGGATCACCCGATCTCGATCGTCATCGACCAGCAGAGCGTCAACACCGGCGTCTTCGGCCGCTTCGACTGGACGGGCCGGCTCGGTTCGCGGCGCGCCGACCTGTTCTTCGGCGCATGGCTGCGTCGGGGCCAGCTGGAGGGACGCACCTTCCAGAACCTGTTCGGCGCCCGCGGCGTCCTGACCGGCGACAACCTGCAGACGGCGACGGCGCTCGATGTATTCGCCGAGGGCCGGCTGTTCGTTTCCGATTCGCTGGCCCTGGTCGCCGGGGGAAGCTGGGGCCTGGCGACGCGGGACTATGAGGACAATCGCAACGCAGCCCGCAATGACGCGAAGGATTTCGACTGGTTCGCGCCGCGTCTCGGGCTGATCTGGGAGGCGGAAGGCGGGCAGCAGGTCTACGCCAACGTGACCCGCTCGGTGGAGCCGCCGCATTTCTCGGCCCTGGTGCAGTCGCCGGTCCCCGAGTTCGTCCCGGTTCAGGCCCAGCAGGCCTGGACCATCGAGGCCGGGACGCGCGGTCGCCGCGGCCCCCTCGCCTGGGACGTCGCCCTGTACCGGATGGCGGTGGAGAAGGAACTGCTGAGCTTCCTGCCGGGCCCGGACATTCCGGCCACCACCTTCAACGCCGGCGACACCATCCATCAGGGCGTGGAAGCCGGTCTCGACTGGACCGCCTGGAAGGGCGAGGCGCATGAACTGAAGCTGCACCAGACCTATGCCTGGTCGGACTTCCGCTTCGACGGGGACGCCCGCTATGGCGACGCCCGGATGCCGGTGATGCCCGAGCATCACTATCACGCGGAACTGAGCTTCAGCCGCAAGGGCGTCTGGTCGCTGGCGCCTTCGGTCGAATGGGCGTCGGACGGCTGGGTGGACTACGCCAACACCCTGAAGAGCCCGGGCCACACCGTCTGGTCGCTGAACGCAACCTGGACGGTCAACCCGAACGTCAAACTGTTCCTCGACGCCCGCAACCTCACCGACGAATCGTACATCTCCAACGCATCGGCCGTAACCGACGCCCGCGTGGCGCCGACCGCCGTCTTCTGGCCGGGCGAGGGCCGCAGCGCCTTCGTGGGTCTTCGCACCGCCTTCTGAAAGGGTTCCCATGCACACGCCATCCCTGCTGATCGCCAGCCTCGCGGCCGCCTCGCTCGCCGGCGCCGCCCAGGCCCACGTCGTCTTCGTCCAGCCCGCCGCCACGGCCGGCGCTCACTGGGCCGGCGCCCTGCGCGTCGGCCACGGCTGCGACGGTTCCGCGACCACCTCGGTGCGGGTCGAGATTCCCGAAGGGATCGTCGTCGCCCGACCCCGCGTGCCGGCCGGATGGAGCGTCGTCATAGAGCGTCAGGCGCTGGCCCGCCCGGTTGCGGCCGAGGGGGGCGGCATGCTGACCGAACGGATCAGCGCCATCACATGGACAGGCCGTCTGCCGGATGAGCAGTTCGAGGAATTCGGGCTGGCGGCCAAGTTGCCGGCCGGGCCCGGCGCGCTGGTCTTCCCGGTGATCCAGACCTGCGAGCGGGGCGAGTCCCGCTGGACGGAGGTCGCCGCCGCCGGCGCGCCACGCCCGGCGCATCCCGCCCCCGTGCTGACCCTTCAGGCCGGCCCGAGCCACCACTAGATGGAAGAATTCTATTCCGAAATCCGCACCGTCCACATTTCGGCGGTGCTCGCCAGCGGCCTGTTGTTCTTCCTGAGGGGCGCGGCTTTCAACCTGATGGGCGCGGCCTGGCCCGGGGGCCTGCCGGTCCGTCTGCTGTCCTGGACGATCGACAGCGTCCTGCTGACCGCCGCGCTGATGTTGATGACGGTGGTGCGCCAGTATCCCTTTGTGGACTCCTGGCTGACGGTGAAGGTGCTGTTGCTGGCGGTCTATATCGGCCTGGGGACCCTGGCCTTCGGCGCCGCGCGGCCGCGGCCGGTGCGGATCGGCTTCTGGATCGCGGCCATCACGGTGTTCGGCTTCATGGTCACGGTGGCGCGCGCCCACGATCCGGCGGGTGTGTTCGCAGGGACAGGAGCCTGAGCCGGCCCTCCGGCGCCTCCGTAAGAATCCCTAGGGAATGCTCCTGAGGAGTGGCTTCCGCGGTTGGGCGCTTCAATATATCTTTGAAATTGCTAATCTAAATTTGTATTTCCTGTTATCGTCGTGGTGGCGACGCCGCGCCCGCGGCTGAGGTTGTGCTGGCGCAAAGTCCGCCCTTCGGCTCGCTCCTAGACGTCATCTCACGGGGCCAAGCAAAGCGCCTCCGGGGACCGAAAATGAAACTGATCACACTTCTCACCAGCGTCGCCGCCCTCGCCCTGGGCGCCGCCGCCCCCAGCCTCGCCCTGGGCCAGGAGGCGGACGCCGCGGCCGCGCCGGCCGCCGCCGTCGACATCGTTCGCCGCGCCACCGACCTGCCGCCGCCGCTGACCGCGAACAGCCCGCGTCATCACATCGTCAATTTCGAGACCACCGAGGTGATCGGCCAGCTGGAGGACGGGACCAGCTACACCTACTGGACCTTCAACAACCGGGTGCCCGGCCCGTTCGTGCGGGTCAGGGTCGGCGATACGGTCGAGGTCAATCTGGCCAATGCCGAGAGCAGTGTCATGATGCACAATGTCGACTTCCACGCCGTGACCGGACCCGGCGGCGGGGCCGCGGCGACCGCCGCCAACCCCGGCGAGACCAAGTCCTTCACCTTCAAGGCCATGAAGCCCGGCCTCTATGTCTACCACTGCGCGACGCCGATGGTGGCCCAGCACATCGCCAACGGCATGTACGGCCTGATCCTGGTCGAGCCCGAAGGCGGCCTGCCGGCGGTGGACCACGAATTCTACATCATGCAGGGCGAGATTTATACGGAGGAGGAGCAGGGCACGCCGGGGCTCCTGACGGAGAGCATCGACAACCTCCTCGACGAGCAGCCGACCTATTACGTCATGAACGGCGCCTTCAAGGCGCTGACCGGCGAGAACGCCCTTCAGGCCGAGGTCGGGGACACGGCGCGGATCTATTTCGGCGTCGGCGGGCCCAACAAGATCTCCAGCTTCCACGTCATCGGCGAGATTTTCGATACGGTCTATCGCGACGCCTCGCTGACCAGCCCGCCGGTCACCGACGTGCAGACGGTGCTGGTGCCCCCCGGCGGGGCCACGGTCGTCGATCTGACCTTCGAGGTGCCGGGCAGCTACATCATCGTCGACCACGCCCTGAGCCGTGTTGATCGGGGCGCCGCCGGCATCATCCAGGTCACCGGCCCGCAGAACCCGGCCATCTTCCGGGGCGGGGAGGACGCCCACAACCACATGGAACACTAGCCGCTGCTGTTTACGAGGAACGGCCGCCGGGGGATGTCCCCCCGGCGGCCGTTTTCGTATGGGGCCTCGCCCGGATCCGTTCGCCTCGCTGCGGACGCGGACGCGGAGCAGGCGGCGCCGGCCCCCTCCGGTCAGCCTAGCCGCATTTCGAATAGCCGCAGTCGAAGCAGGTGTCGCAGCCCTCCTTGCGCACCAGTCCGGGGACGCCGCAGCGGGGACAGCAGGCCTTCGAACTCACGGCGCCGGCCCCGGGCGGCGCGGGGTGCGTTCCGTGGGTCTGGTGCTCCGCGCAGGCCTCGGCGTCGCGCGCCAGATGGCGCTGGATGACGCCGCCGATCGCCGCCAGCAACGACGGGACGTACCGCCCGTTCAGCCAGCCGCCGCCGCGCGGATCGAACACCGCCTGCAGTTCCTCGGCGACGAACGAGACATCACCGCCGCGCCGGAACACCGCCGAGATCATCCGGGTCAGACCCAGGGTCCAGGCGTAGTGCTCCATGTTCTTGGAGTTGACGAAGATCTCGAACGGCCGCGGCCCTTCTGGACCCACGACGTCGTTGATCGTGACATAGACGGCGTGCGGACTGTCCGGCCATTTGATCTTGTAGGTCGAACCGGTCAGGGCCTCGGGCCGGGGGCTGAGCGTCAACTCGGCCGGCGGGCCGGCGGGCTTGGCAGGCGAGGGGGCGTCCACCGACAGCACCGACCCGGTCACCGCATTGGGGCGGTAGGTGGTGAGACCCTTGCAGCCCAGCTTCCAGCCCTCGACGTAGACGTCCGCGAAGGCGTCGAAGGCGATATCCTCGGGACAGTTGACGGTCTTGGAGATCGAGCTGTCGATCAGCTCCTGGGCGGCCGCCTGCATGCGCAGGTGCTGGGCCGGAGTCAGCGTCTGGGCGGTGACGAAGGCGTCTGTCGGCGGCGGGGCGTCGCCGTGCAGCCGCTTCCACACGGTCAGGGCGTAGTCCTCCACCGCCTCCTCGCGCTTGCTCCCGTCCTTCTGCAGCACCTTGCGGGTGTAGGCATAGGCGAACACCGGCTCGACGCCCGATGAGACATTGCCCGCCATCAGCGAGGTGGTGCCCGTCGGCGCGATCGAGGTCAGGCAGCCGTTGCGCAGCCCGTGTTTCGTGATCAGCGCCCGGGTTTCCTCGTCCAGGCTCCTCAGATTGGGCGTGTCGAGCATCGTCGGGTCCCACAGCGGGAAGGGCGCCTTCTCCGCGGCCAGTTCCGCGGAGGCCCGATAGGACTCGCGCTTGATCACGCCCAGCCAGCGGCGGGTCAGGTCGGCGGCCGCCTCGTCGCCGTAGCGGACGCCGCAGAAGACCAGGGCGTCGGCCAGTCCGGTGATCCCCAGGCCGAGCCGCCGCTTGGCTCTCGCCTCCTGCGCCTGCTGTTCAAGCGGGAAGCGCGAGACGTCGATGACATTGTCGAGAAAGCGGATCGCCGTGCGCGTCAGTTCGCCCAGCCGTTCCTCGTCCAGTTCGGCCCCCGGCTCGAACGGCTTCGGGACCAGCCGCGCCAGATTGATGGAGCCCAGCAGGCAGGCCCCGTAGGGCGGCAGCATCTGCTCGCCGCAGGGATTGCTGGCCGAGATGGTTTCGCAATGGGCGAGGTTGTTCTGGAGGTTGACGCGGTCGATGAAAATCACCCCCGGCTCGGCGACGTCATAGGTGGCCTGCATCAGCCGGTTCCACAGGTCCCGGGCGCGGACCGTCCGGTACGTCGCGCCGCCAAAGACCAGCGGCCAGTCGCCGTCCGACTGGAGCGCCTCCATGAAGGCGTCGGGGACCAGGACGGAGACGTTGAAATTGCGCAGTCTGGCGGGGTCGCGCTTGGCGTCGATGAAGGCCTCGATGTCGGGGTGGTCGATGCGCAGGCAGCCCATCATCGCGCCGCGACGCTGGCCGGCGGACAGGATCGTGCGGCACATGGAGTCCCAAACGTCCATGAAGCTGAGCGGACCCGAGGCGTCGGCGCCGACGCCCTTCACGGGGGCGCCGGAAGGACGGACGGTGGAGAAGTCCATGCCCACCCCGCCGCCCTGCTGCATGGTCACCGCCGCCTCGCGTACGGCCTCGAAGATGCCGTTGAGATCGTCGGGCACCGTGCCCATCACGAAGCAGTTGAACAGGGTCACCGAGCGGCCGGTCCCGGCGCCGGCCATGATCCGCCCCGCCGGCAGGAACTGGAAGTCGGTCAGCGCGTCCAGGAACCTGTCCCGCCACTGTTTGCGGGCCCCGGGCGCCTCGGCCTCTGCGACGGCGGCGGCGACCCGGCTCCAGCTTTGCTCCACCGTCTGATCGCCGATCCCGTCATCCGGCGCGAACCGATACTTGCTGGTCCAGATTTCGGCGGCGAGCGGGTTGTCGAATGCCATGACGGTCCTCCTGAACCGTCGATGCTGGCTGATTCCCGGCGGCCGCGAGTTGTCCGAGAGCAAGGACGACCGGACTCGTTCGGGATCATCTGGTGAAAACCGAGGACTGGCCGTCATGCGACTCCGACCCCGCCACCTGACCAAGCTCTGCCCTGAGGAGGGCGATCTGGCGGTCATGCGCCGTTGGGGCGTCTCGCGCTGCGATGCGGTGGAGATGGCTTCGGTGTCGTCCGAACTCACGAAGCTGCTGGTCGAGGATCCCGTCCCGCCGGCAGATCCTCGCACCCTCGTCGGCTGGATTTGTCAGCGGCGGCATCCGGTGCAGGAGAACCGCCTCGAGGAAGCCATCGCCATCGCCACCCGGGCGGAGCTGGTGCACCGGAAGGATGACGCCTGGCCACACGGCCTGGCGGATCAACTGATCGAGATGCTGGATTGCGTCGTCACTCACCAGCAGCGTGAACAGGCCGTGGTCTTTCCGATGCTGGTTCGGGGCGTGGACGCGCTTCCCGACCTGACCGTAGACGCGATGATTGCGGCCCATGAGGATCTGATGGCGCGGTGGCGGGGGCTGGACCAGCTGACCGGCGGCTTCAGGGCGCCCCCGCACGCCTGCGCCGCCTGGCGACTGCTCTATGTGCTTTGCTACAAGCTGTACGTGGACACGCGCGAGCAGGTGGATCTGGAGAACCGGATGCTGCTCGCCGGCCGCCGCCGCGGCATCCGGAATGATACGGAGGCGCCGGTTGTTCACGCGCAACGTCGGCAGAGCCGCCCGCGCCTAGAAGACGGTCATGAGGCGCAACGCATCGCGCCGTCGTTTTCAGAAGGCCCAGGACCATGCTCAAGAAACTCCTTCCCCTCTTCGTCGCCACTGCGGCCCTGACCCTGGCGGGCCAGGCCATGGCCGGCGAGCACGTGGTTCAGATGCTCAACACCGGCGTCGGCGGCGCCATGGTGTTCCAGCCGGCGGTGGTGCATGCGCGCCCCGGGGACACCATCCGCTATGTGCCGACCAACCCGGGCCATAACGCCGAGCTGATCGCCGGCATGCTGCCTGCGGGCGTCGCCGTCCAGCGCGGCGCCATGGGCCGGGAGTTCGTCCTGCGCGTCACCGCTCCCGGGATCTACGGCGTCAAATGCGCGCCTCACTACAGCATGGGCATGGTCGGCCTGATCCAGGTCGGTACGGGCGGACCGAACCTCGCAGCGGCCCAGGCGGCCGGGGCCCGGGCGCCCAACATCGCCCGCCGCCGTTTCACTCAGTTCTTCACCCAGCTCCGCTGACGACGAACCGAACACGCGAAACCGGGGCCCGGTCAGGCCCCGGTTTTCGTTGTCAGCAGCGCACGGGTCTCAAACGCCGTCCTCGTCGGCCGCCAGGGCGATCAGCGCGCCGGGGTCCCGGACCACGATCCGTCTGCGGGCGCCGCCGGTGATCCCGGCCTGGTCCCAGGCCGCCAGGGTGCGGCTGACGGTGTGAAGCGTCGCGCCCGTCATCTCCGCCAGATCCTGCCGCGTCACCGGAAAGTCGATCTCGACCCCCTCGGGCGTGCGACGTCCGGCCTGCTCGGCAAGGCGAACAAGAGCGCGGGCGATCCGTCGGTCAACGCGCTCACCGGTCAGATCCCCCATCCGCCCCTGCAGCTCGAACAGGCGTTCCCCGGCGGACGCGGTGGAGTTGATGCCGATCTCCGGGTGGTCCCGGATCAGCTGGCGCATCGTCGCCACGGACCAGAGGATCTCCACGCTGTCCAGCACGGCCACGGCGTCGGCGGGGAACGGCTTGTTCATCATGGCCGCTACCGTGCCGTACATCTCGCCCGGGCCGACGAATTTCAGCACGGACTGGCTGCCGTTGACCTGGGTCTGGACGATCTTGACCCGCCCTTCGATGAGGCTGTGACAGGTCGTGCCCGGGTCGCCCTGGGCGAAGACCGTCATCCCGGCCGGCAGACGTCGAACAAGGCCGGCGGCGGCGACCGCCTGCAGCGCAGCGTCCCCCAGGGCCCCGAACATCTCCGAGCTCCGAAGGCGCTGCGCCTCGATGATGGAAGACATGGGCTCCGGCCTGCGGTCATTCGGTCGCCTGTTTGAAGACCCCGCGACTTCCCATGTCGACTAGGGAGATTCCCTTAGGGAGCACTCCCGAATACCGCCGCCGCCGACCGGAGCCTAGTTCTTCCGGCGGCACAACGCCGACCGGGGACTCCATATGACCGCACTTCGCGACCCTGCAGCGTCTTCGCCAACGCCGCCCTCAGCGACGTCGGCGCCGGCGGAGCGTTGCGAACTGTGCGAGGCCTTTGCGATCGCCTCATCCTCGGTCCGGGCCCCGCTCGCCGCCGGGGAGGAGATCTTCCGCCAGGGAGCGCGGGCCAGCTTCGTCTATCGGGTGCTGAAGGGCGCGGTCATCAGCTATCGCCTGCTCAACGACGGCCGCCGCCAGGTGACGGAGTTTCATGTGGCCGGCGACTTCCTCGGGCTGGAGGCCGGCCTGGAGTATCGCACCATGGCTGAAGCCCTGGGCGGCGCGACGATCGCGACTGTGCGCCGGGCGGACCTCGCCCGACTGGCTGCCGCCGACAGTGGTCTCGCGCGGGCCCTGTGGCAGATGTCCGTACAGGCGTTCCAGCGCAGTGAGGATCACGCCATGATCCTGGCCCGCCAGGGCGCGACCGAGCGCGTGGTCGCCTTTCTGCTGGACTATGCCGACCGGCTCGGGACCCCGGACATCATGGATCTGCCCATGACCCGCCAGGATATGGCTGACCATCTGGGTCTGACGATCCACACAGTATCCCGCACGCTGTCGCAGCTTCAAACCGCAGGGCTGATCGAAGCCCGATCCAGCCGACACGTGCGGCTGCTCTGCCGCGACCTGCTTGAACGGATCAGGGCCTGATGGAGCAACCGCCCCGCCCAACGATCCTGCTCGTCGAGGATGACCCGGCCGTTGTCGGCGCCCTCAAATTCTCGCTCGAGCTCGAGGGATTCGACGTCAGCGCCTACGCTGACGCCGAGACCCTGCTCGCCGCCCGCCCCCTGCCCGAAACGGGGTGTCTGGTGCTCGACTACAATCTTCCCGGCATGGACGGCCTCAATCTGCTCGAGCACCTGCGGGCGGCGGATGTGACCCTGCCGGCGATCCTCATCACCACCAACCCGCGCAACGCCTTGCGTGCGCGGGCGGCGCTGGCGGGGGTGCAGATCATCGAAAAGCCCCTGCTGACCGATGCGCTCCGGGATACGGTCCGGGGCGCTCTTGCGGCAAGGGAGTCCTAGGCCCGCTGGGAGACCATGCTCATCCGCACCAGTTCCGACAGGCTTCGCGCCTGCATCTTGGTCATGACATTGGCGCGGTAGACCTCGACGGTGCGAGGGCTGAGGCCGAGATCATAGGCGATCACCTTGTTGGCCTGTCCCGCGACCAGCCCGTCCAGCACCTGCCGTTCGCGCGCCGACAGCGAGGCCAGCCGCCCTCGAAGCTCGGCCTGGCGGCCCTCCTCCTGAACGGTTTCCTCGCCCTCGGCGAGCGCCGCCCGGATTGACGCCAGCAGCGCCTCGTCGTCGAACGGCTTCTCGATGAAATCCTTCACCCCGGCGCGCATGGCCTCGATCGCCAGCGGCACGTCCGCGTGGCCGGTCATCACAATGACCGGGTGCCGAACGCCGACCTCGCCCAGGCGCCGGACCATTTCCAGGCCGTTCATCTCGGGCATGCGCACGTCGGTCAGGATGCAGCCGGGCTCAAGCCGCTCGGCCCGGGCCAGCAGGGCAGGGGCGGAGTCATAGGTCCGGGAGGCGATGTCCGCAGTGTCCAGCAGAAACGAGAGGGAGTCCCGGATCGCGGGATCGTCGTCCACGACATGGACGAACAAGTCACTCGCCATCATACAGCTCCTGTTGCCCGACTCCGTGCAGCGTAAAGCAGAATCGCGTTCCGCCGCCCCGGTTTTTCTCGACCCAGATCCGCCCGCCGTGGGCTTCGATGATCGTTCTGGAGATAGACAGGCCGACACCCATCCCTGTGCGCTTTGTCGTGATGAACGGCTGGAAGAGCTGGTCCGCGATTGCGGGATCGATCCCGGACCCTGTGTCGCTGACGGTGACCTGCACGCTGTCCTCGGCCGCCGCGTCGATGCGGATTTCGAGCACCTTGCGCGGGGCGCCTTCCATGGCCTCGATGGCGTTCCGGATCATGTTCAGCACCACCTGCTGGATCTGGATCCGGTCCGCCAGCACCAGGTCGACGGCCGGGTCGAACCGGAACAGGACCCGGACGCCATGCTCCTTGGCGCCGACAAGGGCGAGCGCGCTGGCCTCCTCCATCAGTTTGGGCAGGCTTTCGACGCGACGTTCGGTTTCGCCCCGCGCCACGAAATCCCTCAGCCGCCGGATGATGTCGCCTGCCCGCAAGGCCTGGTCGCCCGCCTTCTGGATGGCGTCCAGCAGACGCTCGCGCGGGACGGTCTCGGCCGCCAGCAACCGGGCGGAGCCCTTCAGGTAGTTGGCCATCGCCGACAACGGCTGGTTCAATTCGTGCGCGAGGGCGGAGGCCATCTCGCCCATCGCGGTCAGGCGCGAAATATGGACCAGTTCGGACTGCAACTCCTGCAGCCGCGCCTCGGACTGCTGCCGCTCGCTGAGGTCGCGAACGAAGCCGGTGAAGAAGCGCTGGTCGCCCGAGATCATTTCGCCGACCGACAGCTCCATCGGAAAGGTCGAGCCGTCCTTGCGTTCACCGACGACGACCCGGCCCACGCCGATGATCCGGCGCTCGCCCGTGGTCAGATAGCGGTCGAGGTAGTCGTCGTGGTTCTCCCGGTAGGGGGAAGGCATCAGCATCCGGACGTTCTGGCCGATCACCTCTTCGGGCGCCCAGCCGAACAGTCGCTCGGCGGCGTGGCTGAACGACTGCATGATCCCGCGTTCCCCGATCACCACCATGGCGTCGGGGACGGTGTCGAGGATCGACTGCAGGTGCGCCTCGCGCGCCCGCAGATCCTGGTGCACCGCGACGGCCCGCGACCGCATGTTCTGGAACAGCTCTCCGCCGGCGCTGATGGCGGCGCCGAGGCACAGGAAAACCAGAACCGTGACGATGTCGCCGCCTGTCCGCTCGGTGACCGACCAGGTGATGAACAGTCCGCCCGCCGCCCCCAGCACCGTCGCCAGCGCCCCGGGCAAGGCTCCGCCGAGAGCGGCGGCGGCGACCACGGCGGGCACGAAGAACAGGAAGGCCACCCGCTCGTCCAGCCAGGGCGAAAGAGCCATGCGCGCGGCCATGCCCAGAGCGGCCCCCGCCAGCGCAATTCCGAGGCCCAGCCAGAGGTGGCGCGTGCCCATGGTCCATCCCCACACGCTCGGTCTTGGTCGGTTGGTCGTCGCGGTCAAACTGTCCTCCGGGATATCCCGTAGGTGAAACACCGGAATTTCACCACCCACCAGAGGGGGATAGTTGTCGCGCCATCGGGCCGAGACGCCCGGCCCCATCTCCAGACCGGAAACCATTCATGTCCGCCCCCCTTGTCGATCTCTCTGTCCACCACACTCCCAAAGGCGCTTCGGACCGCATCGCCTGGGGCTTCGTGAAGGCGCTGCGCTTCTTCGCCGACACCTTCTTCGCCAAACGGTACGGGCACCGGGCCGTGGTCCTGGAAACCGTGGCGGCCGTGCCCGGCATGGTCGGCGCCACGCTGAACCACCTGAAGGCCCTCCGCCGGATGAAGGACGACAACGGCTGGATCCGCACCCTGATGGACGAGGCCGAGAACGAGCGGATGCACCTGATGACCTTCATCGAGGTCTGCAAGCCGACCCTGTTCGAACGGTTCGTGGTCATCGCCGTGCAGTGGGTCTTCTACCTGTTCTTCTTCGGCCTCTATCTGATCGCCCCGAAGACGGCGCACCGGCTGGTCGGCTATTTCGAGGAAGAGGCCGTGATCAGCTACACCCACTATCTGGCCGAGATCGACGAGGGTCGCAGCGAGAACGTCGCCGCGCCGGAGATCGCCCGCCGCTACTGGAATCTCCCGGCCGAGGCCACCTTGCGCGACGTGGTGCTGGTGGTCCGGGCCGACGAAGCCCACCACCGCGACGTCAACCATGGCTTCGCCAACGAACTGGGCGGCGGCGAGCCGATCCCCGTCGCTCCCTGCCCCGTGCATGTGGAGCTCCAGCCCAACTGGAAGGCCGCCGCCTGAGACGTGAAACGCGGCGCGGCGGGCCTCCGCTGCGCCGTTTCGTCTGACTGACTGGACCTCGAATATGCCTTCCGCCCTGCCTCCTCGCTGGCGATCGCACGCCGAGCGCAATCTGCCGCGCTACACCAGCTACCCGACCGCCGTCGCCTTTGAGCCGGCGGACGGCGAGGCCGAGGCCCGGCGATGGCTGGCGGCGACCCGTCCCGAGGAGGTGATCTCCGCCTACGTCCATGTGCCGTTCTGCAAGCGGATGTGCTGGTACTGCGGCTGCCACACCAGCGTGTTCCACGCCTACGACCGGGTGCGGGCCTTCTACGAGACTCTGCGGCTGGAGGTCGATCTGTGGGCCGACGCCATCGGCCCCCATGCGGGAGCCGCCCACCTTCATTTCGGCGGCGGCAGCCCGAACGCGCTCTCGCCCGAGGATTTCCTGGGTCTGGTGCGCCACATGGCCGACCGCTTCCGTCTGCGACCCGGAGCCGAGATCGCCGCCGAGCTCGATCCCGGAATGCTGACCGATGAGTTCATCGATGCGGCGGGCGTGGCCGGGGTCACCCGGGTCAGCCTGGGCGTCCAGATGTTCGACCCCGACGTCCAGGCCAGGGTCAACCGCATCCAGCCGTTCGAAATGGTGGCGGCCGCCAACGATCGGCTACGCGGAGCGGGCGTCGGGGCGATCAATTTCGACCTGATGTACGGCCTGCCGGGGCAGACGCCCGGGAACGTCGCCGCCTCCACCGCGGCGGCCGTCACCCTGCGCCCTGACCGCGTCGCCGTGTTCGGCTACGCCCACGTGCCGTGGATGAAGAAGCACCAGGTGATGATCAGGGAGGCCGATCTGGCTGACGTCGCCGGCCGCTGGGAACAGGCCGAAGCGGCGGACGAGGTGCTTCTGGCGGCGGGCTATGTGCGGATCGGCCTCGACCACTACGCCCTTCCGGGGGACGCGCTGTCGGTCTCGGCCGCGGGCGGCGCGCTACGGCGCAATTTCCAGGGCTATACAGATGACCCGGCGCCGGTGCTGGTGCCGATCGGCCCGTCGTCGATCGGACGCTTCACCGAAGGCTTCCTTCAGAACGCCGTCACCACAGACGTCTGGGGCCGGGAGGTGGAGGCCGGCCGCCTGCCGATCGCGCGCCGGCTTGCGGTGACGGCCGAGGACGGCCTGCGCGCCGCGGTCATCGAGCGCCTGATGTGCGACCTGGCCGTCGACGTCGATGCGATGTGTCGCGACCGGGGCTTCGATCCCTCGACCCTGGACGGGCCGGTGCGCGCCGTCGCGGCCCTGCAGGCCGACGGCCTGTGCGAGGTCGACGGCCGGCGCATCCGCATTCCCGTGCATGCGTCGCGGGTGATGCGGGTCGTCGCCGCCTGTTTCGACGCCCGCCTGCCGGTCAGCGTCGCGCGCCACGCCCGCGCCGTCTGACACGCGGCAGGGGCATCCCCAGTGGGGGAATCCCGGAGTTTGCGCGAGCGCAACGTCAAGCCACGCTTGGCGCGCGATCAGGCACGAACAGGCCGAGATGGGGGCATCCCGGGCGGCCGGAGACAATGAGATGACAACCAAGAGACTTTGGCTGCTCCTGGCCGTGATCATGACGGCGTCCTTCGCCGTACTTGGATTGCAGGGGCGAGAGATCCACCGGCAGGCGCCGCCCATTCCGGCGCAGGTCGTATCCGCGTCGGGCGCGGTGCTGTTCACCCGCGACGACATACAGACCGGCCAGCTGGCCTGGCAGTCGATGGGCGGCCAGCAGGTCGGATCGATCTGGGGCCACGGAGGCTATGTCGCGCCGGACTGGTCGGCCGATCAGCTGCACCGGGAATCGGTCGCCCTGCTCGACCTGTGGGCGGGCCGGGAATACGGCTCCCGCTACGCCGCCCTCGACGGCGAGCGACAGGCGGGTCTCAAGGCCCGTCTGAAAGCCGAGATGCGCACAAACACCTGGGATCCCGCCACCGGGACCATCACGGTCTCCAACGACCGTGCGGCGGCTATCCGGGAGGTGCGGGCGCACTATGTCGCCCTGTTCAGCGCAGATCCGGCGCTGGAAGGGTTGCGCGAGGACTACGCCATCGCCAACAATTCGGTGCCCGACGCCGGACGCCGCAACCAGATCGCCGCCTTCTACTGGTGGACCAGCTGGGGCGCCGGCACCAACCGGCCGGGGGCCGAGATCACCTATACGTCGAACTGGCCGCACGAGCCGCTGATCGACAACGTCCCGACCTCCGCCAATGTGGTCTGGTCGATCGCCAGCGTGATGCTGTTGATCTTCGGCGTGGCCGCCCTGGTGTTCTGGCACGCCAGCACGCGCAAGGAGGATCACGTCGTCGTCCCGACAAGCGATCCGCTCGGCGCAAGGAAGCCGACGCCCTCGATGAAAGCGACCGGCAAATACTTCCTCACCGTGATCGCCCTGTTCCTCGCCCAGGTCGGCCTCGGCGCCGTGACCGCCCACTATGCGGTCGAGGGCCATGACTTTTACGGCTTCCCCCTGTCGGAATGGCTTCCCTATGCGGTCAGCCGCACCTGGCACACCCAGCTGGCCATCTTCTGGATCGCCACCGCCTGGCTGGCCACCGGCCTCTACATCGCGCCGATGGTCTCGGGCCACGAACCCCGCTTCCAGAAGCTGGGCGTCAACATCCTGTGGGTCGCGCTGCTGATCGTCGTGGTCGGCTCCATGGCCGGCGAGTGGCTCGGCGTGCAGCAGATGCTCGACCTGAACACCAACTGGTGGTTCGGCCATCAGGGCTGGGAATATGTCGACCTCGGCCGCTTCTGGCAGACCCTGTTGTTTATCGGCCTTCTGCTCTGGCTGGTGCTCGTCGGCCGCGCCCTGTGGCCCGCGCTGAAATCCCCCAACGCCGCCAAGCCGGTGCTGGTGATCCTGTTCCTGTCCACCATCGCCATCGCCCTGATGTATGCGGCCGGCTTCATGTGGGGCAAACACACCCACATCTCGATGGTCGAATACTGGCGCTGGTGGATCGTCCACCTGTGGGTCGAAGGCTTCTTCGAGGTGTTCGCCACGGCGGTGATCGGGCTGCTGTTCGTGCGGCTCGGCCTTGTGCGGGCGGCGACAGCGAACCTGGCGGTCATGTTCGGCACCATCGTCTTCATGACCGGCGGCGTGCTGGGCACCCTGCACCACCTCTATTTCGCAGGGACGCCCGTGTCGGTGCTGGCTATCGGCTCGATGTTCTCGGCGCTGGAAGTGGTGCCGCTGGCCCTGATCGGCTTCGAGGCTTTCGAGAACTGGCGTCACACCAAGGCGGCGCCGTGGGTCAAGCTCTACAAATGGCCGATCCTGTTCTTCGTCGCGGTCGCCTTCTGGAATCTGCTGGGCGCCGGCGTCTTCGGCTTCATGATCAACCCGCCGCTCAGCCTCTATTACATCCAGGGTCTGAACACGACGGCGACCCACGCCCACGCCGCCCTGTTCGGGGTCTACGGGATGCTGGGGATCGGCCTGCTGCTGTTCTGCTTCCGCGGGATGTCCCGCCCCGAAGCCTGGAGCGACAGGCTGCTGGCCTGGACCTTCTGGTCGCTCAATGGCGGTCTGCTGATGATGGTCTTCCTGTCGCTGCTCCCGGTCGGGGTCGTCCAGGCCTTCGCCAGCATCGAGCACGGCATGTGGTACGCCCGCTCACCCGCGGTCATCCATTCGCCGCTGGTCGAGATGCTGGTCTGGATGCGGATGCCCGGCGACGTGGTGTTCAGCATCGGGGCCCTGACCCTGGCCATCTTCGCCGCGCGGCTGGTGATCGGCGCATTCAAGCCGCCGCTGGCCGAAACGGACGCCGCGCCCGATGCGGTTCCTGCGCCGCTGCCGGCTGAGTAAAGCCGCCGCGACGGTCGGGCGGGGAGGGTTCGCCTTCCCCGCCCGTTTTCTTTTTTGAGGAGTTCAGGCGTGGCCACGACAGCGGAATCGACCCGGCGATACGCCGGGCCGGCGATCCTCAGCTTCGGCTTCCGGCCGTTTTTCCTGTTCTCCGCCCTCTGGGCGGCGTTGGCGGTTCCCATCTGGATCGTCTCCGCTGCCTTCGGCGACGGAATGGTGGGCGCCGCCGACGGCCGCGCCTGGCACATCCACGAGATGCTGTTCGGTTATCTGGGAGGGGTGATCGCCGGCTTCCTTCTGACGGCGGTGCCGAACTGGACCGGACGTCTGCCGGTCACCGGGGCGGGGCTGGCGGGCTTGTTCCTGCTCTGGCTCGCGGGCCGGGCCGCCGGTTTCGCCCCGGCTTCTCTGGCCGTGCCCGCCGCCGTGGTGGACTGCGCCTTTCTGATCGTCTTTGCGGCGGTCGTCTGGCGTGAGGTGCTGGCGGCGGGCAACCGTCGGAACCTGCCCATCTGCCTCATGGTGACCGCGCTGGCCGCGGCCAATGTCGCCTTCCACCTGCGAGGCCTGATCCCCGCGATCGTGCCGGGCGCCGAGCGGGCGGCCGTGGCGGTGATCATCGGCATGGTCGTCCTCATCGGCGGTCGGGTCATCCCCAGCTTCACCCTGAACTGGACCAGGGCGCAGGGCCTCGCCGCCGGTCCCGCGCCGTTCGGCGGCTTCGACAAGGCCGTCCTGGCGCTGACCGGCGTCGCCCTGGCGGCCTGGGTCGCCGCGCCCCACGCCCCCGTCGCCGGCGCTGTCATGGTCGTCGCAGGGGCGGCCAGTGCGGTCCGGCTCTGGCGCTGGCGCGGCTGGCTGGTTCGCCGCGAGTCCCTGCTCTGGATCCTCCACGTGGGCTATGCATGGGTCGCCGTCGGCCTTGTGCTGCTCGGCCTGTCCGCACTCGCGCCGGCCGCCGTGCCCTTCACTGCGGGGGTCCACGCCCTGACAGCCGGCGCCATGGGCGTCATGACCCTGGCGATGATGACCCGGGCCGCGCGCGGACACACGGGCCGCCCCCGTGTCGCCGACCGCTCCACCACCCTTGTTTATGTGGCCGTGCTGGCGGCGGCCGTGGTGCGGGTTTGCGCGCCGTTCCACCCTGAAGGAGCGCCGGTCCTTCTGGGCGTGTCCGCCGCCCTGTGGTCAATCGCCTTCTTCGGCTTCGCCGTCGCCTACGGCCCCATGCTGCTGCGACGATCGATCTGATTGCGCGAGCGCAATGCCCGCCCCGGCTCATGGAGCCATAAACACGCCATGACCCGCCCTGCAAAAAACTGCGCCTGCGCATGCACCTGCTGCCCGGATGATCTGTGCTCATTCAGCGAGTGTCATTGCTCGCCTTCGGAAAAGCCGGGCGTCGGAAACCTGCCCCTGCGTCTGCTGGGAGGCGGCGCCGTCGGCCTCGCCCTTGCCGGGGTCTTCCTTCCCTTGCTGCCGACGACCCCGTTCCTGCTACTCGCCGCCTGGGCCTTCGCCCACAGCTCGCCCAGGCTTGACGCCTGGCTGCATACCCACCCCCAACTCGGCCCGCCGCTGACCGATTGGGAAAGCCGCCGCGCCATCCCTCGCAAGGCCAAGGTTTTCGCTGGAGTCAGCCTGCCCGCCAGCTGGCTTCTGCTGTGGACCGGCGGCGCGTCCACGGCGGTGGCGGCGTCCGCTGGCGCCGGCCTGGCGGCGGCCGCCCTCTGGATCCTGACCCGCCCGTCCTAGTCCGAAGGATTCCGCCTCGATGAGCCCATCCTCCGCCGCCACCCTCTCCGGCGCCTATTTTCCCGGCCTCCATTCGGAAAACGAAACCTGGGTGCGAGGCGAGTTCCAAGCCGTGCTCGATCAGTGGTTCGGCTGGCGCAAGGCGTTGTACGCCGGCGACGCCGGGGCCGCCTCGGCGGCCGATCGCCTGGCCCCCGAGCGGCTGAGGAAACGCGAGGAGCTGTCGCAACATCTCGCGGACCTGTGCGAGGCGCTCACCGCCGAGACCCCGACCCATACCCCCCGCTACATCGGCCATATGAAGGCCGAGGTGTCGCTCCCGGCGCTGTTCGGCTGGCTGGCGGCCATGCTGCACAATCCCAACAACACCTCGCGCGAATCCAGCCGGGTCGGCTCCGTCATCGAGACCGAGGCCGTCGCCATGCTGGCCTCGATGGTCGGCTATGATCCGGCCGTCGCGCAGGGCCATTTCACCTCCGGCGGCACGGTGGCCAATTTCGAGGCCGTGTGGCGGGCTCGATACCGCCTCGACCACTGGCTGAGCCTCGGCCTGTACGTCGCGGAGGCTACGGGCGAGGTCCTCGACCCGTTCGCGGCGGCTCACATGGGGTGGGACCGGTTCCGGGCGCTGTGGTCCCGGCATGGGCTGACCGACGACCGTCTGCGCGGCTGCAGCGCCGCGATCGGGAATCCCGCCTCGGTCTGGCGGCGCATCAGCGACGCCGCGGGGCGCGACTACCTCGGTCCGGTGATGCTGGTCCCCGGCAACAAACACTATTCCTGGATCAAGGCGGCCAATCTGTTCGGCCTCGGAGAGGACTCGCTATGGAGCGTCGCCCTCGATGAGGAGGGGCGGCTCGACGTCGACGAATTCGAGCGGCTGGCGCGGCTGGCCGAAGCGCAGGGGCGGCCGGTGCTTATGGCGGTCAGCGTCGCCGGTACGACCGAGACCGGAGAAATCGACCCGATCCATCGCCTGCATGAACGGCTCGATAGCTGGCGGACGGACCGGGGCCTCTACGTCTGGCGGCACGTCGACGCCGCCTATGGCGGCTTCCTTTGCAGTCTGCTGGACGGGCCGGAACAGGCCGATCTGTCTGCCGACAGCGTCGCGGCCCTGCGCGCCATGGCGGCGGCGGAGTCGGTCACTATCGACCCGCACAAGCTCGGCTACGTTCCCTACGCCTGCGGCGCCTTTTTGACCCGCGACGCCGCCGCCTACGCGGTCTCGGCGTTTGACGCCCCCTATCTCGACCGGCCCGAACTCGGGGACGGCAAATGGTCCTCGACGCTCGAGGGATCGCGCTCGGCGGCGGGCGCGGCGGCGACATGGCTGACCGGCCGGACCCTCGGCTTCGGTCCCGACGGTCTGGGCGCCGTCCTCGCCGGCACCATCCGGACCCGGGTCGCTTTTCAGAGGGCTGTCGCCGGAGCCCTGCCGTCGGTGCGTTTCCTCGAGCCCGCCGACGCCAACATCGTCTGCTTCTCGATCGGCGAGGAGGGCGAGGCCCTTTCCGACGCCAACCGACGCACTGAGGCCCTGTTCGACGCCATCCACCGCTCGCCCCAGTTTTCCGTCTCGAAGACCGTCCTAGGACCCGACTACGCGCGCCTGATCCGTCGGCATGTGGCGGGGTTCGGCGGCGAGGTCGATGTCGCCGGCCTCGCCCTGGTCCGCTGCGTCTTCATGAACCCCTATTGGGCCGCGTCCGACGTCCGGGCGACCCTGTTCCCCGAGTTCATCGCGCTCGTAGCCGACGCGCTCGGCGCCCCGCTGCGGGACGCCGCCTGACGCCAGGGCGCTGATCCGGCCGTCAGGCGGCGATCGGCATCCGGCTGATGTTGCAGTGGGTCCACAGCCGGTCCATGGCGCGGACGAGGTCGTCCATCATGGCGTCGGTGTGGTTGGGCGACGGGGTGAAGCGCAGCCGCTCGGTGCCCTTGGGCACGGTCGGATAGTTGATCGGCTGGACATAGACGCCGTGGTCTTCCAGCAGCATGTCCGAGATCATCTTGGCGTGGACCGGATCGCCCACGAACACCGGCACGATGTGGCTTTCCGACTCCATGACCGGGATGCCGGCCGCGGCGAGGCGGGCCTTCAGGGTGGCGGCGCGCTCCTGATGGGCCTCGCGCAGCTTCGGATGGGCCTTCAGGTGGCGCACGGAGGCCAAAGCCCCCGCCGTCAGGGCCGGCGGCAGGCTGGTGGTGAAGATGAAGCCCGAGGCCCAGCTGCGCACCGCGTCGATGATCACCGCGTCGGCGGCGATATAGCCGCCCATCACGCCGATGGCCTTGCCGAGGGTGCATTCGACGATGTCGATCCCGTCCAGCACCCCGTCGCGCTCCGCCACGCCCGCGCCGGTCGCGCCGTACAGGCCGACGGCGTGGACCTCGTCGAGATAGGTCAGGGCGCCGTATTTTCGCGCCAGGGCGATGGTCCCCGCCAGGTCGGCGATGTCGCCGTCCATTGAATAGACGCTCTCGAAGGCGATCAGCTTCGGCGCCCCGGCCGGCGCGTCGCGCAGCAGGGCCTCGAGGTGCTCAAGATCGTTGTGGGCGTAGATGTGCCGCTCGCAGCCGCCGTTGCGGATGCCCGCGATCATCGAGGCGTGGTTCAGGCTGTCGGAAAAGACGATCAGGCCGGGCAGGATGCGCTGCAGCGTCGTCAGGGTCGCCTCATTGGCCACATAGCCCGAGGTGAACAGCAGCGCCGCTTCCTTCCGGTGCCAGCTGGCCAGCTCGGCCTCCAGATCGACCGCCGAGCGCGTGGTGCCCGAGATGTTGCGCGTGCCGCCGGCGCCGGCGCCGACGTCCTCGATCTCGGCCTGCATCGCCTCCAGCACCGCGGGATGCTGGCCCATGCCCAGATAGTCGTTCGAGCACCAGACGATCACGTCCTGCTCGGACCCGTCCTCGCGGCGGCGGATGGCTTTCGGAAACTGGCCGCGCACGCGCTTCAGGTCGGCGAAGACGCGATAGCGCCCCTCGCCCTTGACCTGCTCCACGGCGGTCTCGAATGCGGCCTGGTAGTCGAACAAC